>Ga0172380_10006684_pt1 | contig 13289 bp, 14 predicted proteins | sample Leawe162metaG_FD_119747 | JGI IMG/M metagenome (GOLD analysis project Ga0172380, IMG submission 119747) | Leachate microbial communities from a municipal landfill in Southern Ontario, Canada - Leachate well 162 metaG | ecosystem: Engineered > Solid waste > Landfill > Unclassified | place... | reverse complement strand
GATTTTGAAAAACTATTCGACAAGCTAAGCTATGGATTATCTGAATGGAAAGTCTTCAACGACTTTCTGGACATGTGTATTTATGCTTTCTCACTTGTTAAATATGAAGAGCAGTACCTTGAAATAGTGAAAGGATATTCCAAAGAGAAAGTGAATCAACTGGCAGAACTTTTGAGCCTCTTGGTTCTCTCTATGACCGGAGAAGGTAGCTCTAAAGAAGAAACGGAAAGCACCTATTCCGCCGGAGCGAAAGATATTTTGGGAGAGCTTTACGAGCTGAGATTCGCCAATAGTAAATCCGGACAATTTTTTACCCCTCAACCCATTGCAGATTTTATGGCAATGGCTATTTGTGGGGATTCAAAAGAGTTTGAACACAAGACCGTATGTGATCCAGCATGTGGCTCTGGAAGAATGCTGCTGGCAGCCAAGAAAATCAATCCATTCAACCACTTTTATGGTGCTGATCTGGATGAAACATGCTGCAAAATGGCTGCCATAAACCTTTTCTTAAATGGCGTGAAAGGAGAAATAGCCCATATGAACAGCCTTTCGATGGAATTCTACAAATCCTATAAACTTACCGGGATGCCTTTCCCAAGTTTAACCATCAATACCAACAAAGCTGAATCTGTGTTTTTCACCACTACAGAAAAGATCAAGGAGAAGGAGCCGGAGAAATTTCAGCAGCAGTATGTTGAAAGGGTTGGTGTAGGTGGGCAGTTGGAGTTGTTTTAGCGTTAAAAGAAGAGATTTTCTCTGATATTTCCCGGTTTTGTGTACTTTCCCATATACAAAAATTAGCAACTGCTTTGTGAGGTAGAACTGAATCCATTTGAAAGACGAATCTTTACAATGAACTCACTTTCATATATAATAGAAGCACTTTCTAATCAAGTTCAATGGAAAATAGTCAAGAATCAGAGTCCATCGACACAAAACTCTGGGCTCACGTAATGAATATCTTGGATACGGAAGGAGTGAAACCATCCACCCATAGCACATCTCGATCATTTTCTGCCATACAGGCAAAACTTCAAGAAATAGGAAAAGATAAATTAAATGAGGTAATTATTGAATTTGAAGAAAAGCACAATATTTAAATCAATAGGTTATCCGAAAGTGAAATGAATATGCGTCCTTCCAATACTTTTTATGATAACTTTCTCAGAACTAATGTGTTTTACCAATCCCATTTGTTCTAATTTACCAAGAAAGTTCTGAAAGTCGAGTTTATTTAAACTGTTCTTTATTTCATCACTTAAATAATTGTCATATAAATTGCTTGGATTGTGCGCATGTACATAGGCAAATTGGGATTTTGTTAAATCAAGATAGATCTTCTTTTCTTTATCATCCAAAGTAATCTTTTTTATGTCAAAGAGCAATGGTATTATGAGAATCAAGATATTCAAAGGAATATTACTTTCACCATAAGATTTTAAGAGAAAGGTTAATATTACTGCCATTAAAGAAGTTTTAACTAGACCTTCACTCAGTTTTATTTCCCAGCTTTTTGGATTAAATAAAAACTGATTTGTGTTTTTCTGAATACAAACTTGAAACGTATTTTCAAAATCACTATATGTGTAATTATTAAAAGATTCCACCACTGCTAGTTTAATCCATAAGTCGTATAGCTCTTTTTGGGAAATACTTGAAGCTCCTGTATTTGTTTGGTCAAATACTATCATTATAATTCTTTTTAGTTGCTTTAAAATCGAAATATCTTTCTTCACGGATTAAATGACTTAATACTAAGGATAGTGCCTTGGAGTTATTATTTAAAAATTCTTGATCTTCGGTAAAAATCTTACTGTCAATGAGTTCTCTTAAATAATATTTTAGCGTATGACAAATCATTAGAGAACAAGGTGAAATAAATATCAGATCACCATCTACTAGTAATTGACAAGCAAAACAATAGTGTTTTTTGTTATCTATCTGCAATTCGATTGAATTAAATTTAACATTGAAGCTATTTTGCTCTTTCCATGTTTTGAAGTTTAAAAACGGAGATAAGTCAAAGAGGATAGTGGGAAATGAATATTTGATAATTGATTTATACCAAGTATTTAGGTGATATTCAGAAGAAAGGGCTCTCATGGTTATATTTGAATATATCGGAGAATTTCCATCTTGATCCTCTATAAATTGAGTTAATTGTTCTGGTGTATTTATGATGAATAGTTCAACAATCCTTTCGTCTTCATTTTTTATACTCCTTCTGAAAAAATAATGAATCTCATCCGTTAATGTACCGTCTATTTGAAGGTCTTTCCCAAGATCGTACTGATCAAGTAAACGTGACAATAATCGTGCTATCAGGAAATAGTGGGGGTGTTCATCTACATCACAAATTGGGTTTAACCAAGAATTTTCTTTTGAATCGAATAGCGGTAATAACCGAGCTTTTATTTTTTTGTTCGTAACAATATAGCACTCGTTTTCATAATCTTCCAATACGTCAGATACCTCGTTAAAGTTATGTTCTTCAGCACTTTCAATGGGTGCGATTGCTTCATTCTTAGGGATAATATCATAACATTTGTTGAGGCAGCTATTCGTCAATTCTTTATGTTCATCATAATCTAGAGTTTTGTAATTTGATTCTTTAAGTAACTCTGATAGTTTATACTGAAAATACTTCATTACTTCCAGGGAAAGATTGTCGTACTTTACGTTATAGGCTTCATTGTATAAATCAGAATTACCAGGATCCTTCTCATGTCTGAGCACCGCAATAATTCCTGGGTGATCTTTGAATTTTACTTGTATCTCATCCCAGGTTTTCTCCCAGAAAGGGACTGAAATATTTTTGTGTATATATCTTAATCTTTCATCTGGTAAATCCTTTAGCGTTATATCAGCGACAGTAAAGGAATTTGTGTCATTATTAATGTACGTATAAATGGCATGGCTTTGCATGCATACGCGAGCTATGCTAACACAAGCATGGTACCTCAAATATCCCCCTTTAAAAGGAGAACATAATTTATTCATGGTTTGATAATAGTCGAGATAGGTATAATTATTCTGTAGTAGTCTTTCGGGATTTGGCAGGTAGCAATCCTTAGTATTAGAAACAATTAGGATGCTCAGGTAGGTTGCATAACATTCATGAGTTTTCCTGCAGGAATCAATGAGGTGATTTAGTCTTCGTGAATATACTTTTTGATGAGGTAAATTTCTATAAAGATAAGATTCACATTGAAGAATAGTGCCAAATGCTGTGCTATCATTTAATGAAGAGTGAAAGGATTCATGAAGAGTTACTAATCTCCTCATCTCAGAAGTGATTGTCTCGTCACTGTTTTGCACTTTCCAGGATGTAAAGGAGTATTCACCAGATGCGGAATCATTTTCAAATAAAAGAGCCTTTAAATCATCGTCTTTGAATGTCATATGCCAAAAGAGAAAAGTTCCACAATTGTGCTTTAAGGATCGCAATAAAGATAAATCAATTATTTTGAATCTCTATTATCTATCTATAGTTTCTGGTTCAATAATCTTGTTCACCCAGTATTTTTTCAGATGCCTTACTTTGATAAAACTCTCACTAATAACGTTTTCTATATGTTTTTAATCTTCAATAATTAAAGCTTGCTGAATATGGAATATTTAAAACGTGACAATAATTGGAATTAATTATTCAAAAAGTGCTTCATTTCTAAGCAAAGTTTTTTTTAGCTTATCTGATATTTTGCTGTCTGGATGCAGGTTGTGAAATGAACAACCATTAACCAATAGCCCTGGATCAACCGGTATGCGATTTACCAAGAAGAAACTACCCGAGTTAGAGAATTCTTCAAAAATTGGGTAGTTTGGTCCATAACCAAGTAGTCTATCTCCATCATTGCAAATATCCATGTGTGTGTTTATATCCCGAAAAGTGTCAAAAATATTTGCCGTTCTAAAAGTCCTTGGGTTGTCATACGGTGGTTGTGGTTCGCCAGTTGAAACATCCCACTTACATATTTTGTTGTTCTTTGCTAATCCCAAAAGAGTCTCACCATCCCTATGGTATTTAATTTTGATTAAGTGTGGGAATTCCCCTTCATATTTTCTAATTAGTTCGCCTGATTTTGTATCCCATTCATGGAGTATATTCCTATTTGCAGGAACTGTACAAAACCGGTCTCCTGATGGACTGAAATCAATGTATCTTACTTTAAGCAAGGCATTTTCATAAAGAGGTAATACTTTACCTGTTGAAGTATCCCAAACCCGTGATTCCCGTGAGCTAAGAGCAACTAACTTTTCACCATCATGACTATATGCTAAACATATTATGCTTGATGACATGTCAGAATATTTATGTAATATCTCTCCCGTCTTTGTTGAATACTCAATAACCTGCTCTTCAATACTCACACTGAACCTGGAATCATCATTACTATAGGCAATACTTGGCTCTGAATAAGTCCAACTATACGAATAAGTATTTATACATTTCCCCGACTTCAAAAGCCATTCCTTGATCAAGTTGTTGTCAAAACAGGCAATTATTCTATCACTATTGAAATTGTAAATAGCATTTTTAACAGTACTAGTAAATCGTAAAGATTGAGTCAAAACCTTTCCTGAATCGGTATCCCATTGAATAATTTCCCCTTGAAACAGTCCCGCCACCACTTTTTTCCCATCAGGGCTATATGCTAAAGAGAGAATTGAGGAATCGGCTTTGTACACCATAATTTGCTTATCACTCCCTACTTCGTACTCAATTATTTCAAGTCCATTGGTGATGAGCCTTGTTTTGAAGTCAGGCCGAAAAGCGGTTCTCTGGGTTGAGCTTTTTGCAATAGTGAAAGTCTCAACACACTCTTTGGAAGATATTTGCCATCTTTTAATGACACCACTTTCAGAATGAGTAACGATCTCGCTCCCATCAGCGGAATATCTCACTACTTCGATTTTCTGTCGTTCTTTGTCCACAATGCGACTCATTGCATATGGTTTTCCAACAGCCCAAATTGTCAATGTACCTTCTTGATCAACGCAAACAAAAGATTGGTCATCCGGGCTGTAAGCACAACAAGTGAGGGTGGAATTGGAAATATATTCAATCCGTCTTCCAGTTTTTAAATCAAATTCAAAAATGTAAAACGCAGCTGTGGATAGTATTCTCGTTCCATCGCTGCTATAAGCAACAGAATACAATGCCAGACTATGCCCTTCAAATGTCCTTAAACACTCTCCGGTGTCGGACAACCATTCTTTGACCGTTTTATCATACGAACCGGAAACAAACTTTGTCCCATCAGGGCTATATGCAATACTGTTTACTGAACCCGAATGCAGTCCTTCCGTCGAAAAATTCTCTTCCCGAACCAAGGAGGAATCAAAACAAGATGCCAGAGTTCCACTATCACTTTTGCGGAAGCAGCGAATTCCATAAAATGAATTGCCGTAAAGATTTAAGTTTGACATATTAACTCCCACCAATTCTCCTCTGCTATTTTGAATTGTTTTTATGATATTACGAACAGCATAACCGGTAATTGATTCGTCAAAAATCCCCCGCATTACATCCAACTGTCTGGATAATGCATTTTCATTTGTATCAGGGTTTTCCCAGAGTTCTTTTTTTTTATTAAAAACTTCTTTTTTTTTATGTTCCCCTTCTATTTCTCCAATATATTTCATGTCCAGCTTGTTTAAAGGCCTTTCTTTTAGCAAAGGTGATATTACCTTTTGTTCCGTAGCCAGCTTCATTTCATTTATTTGGTGTACATTGGCTGAAAAGTCCCGAAAATTTTGATGGAGAAACCTATATGAATGGTTTTCTTCGATTATTATCTGGAGTTTATTACAAAGAATCTCAACAATTGCTTTAAACCGCACCCCGATATAAGGAAATTGTTTTTCCCCCAAATCAAATCTGGCGATATGCTCCCTATACATAGGAAAAGCCATTTCAAAGTTTTCCGAATACAAATCAATACAGGCACTATTAACAATATCAACTAACTTGTTTTCATGAATACTATATAGCCCATCTTTTTCCATGTTAAATCCGATAAAGGGTATTACATGCTTTATTAAGAATGAGTAATACATGAAATTGGTTTCGTCATATTTAATGGTTTCAAAATATTTTGCCAACTGGCTCTCAAAGAAATTCCACATTAACTCACCCTGGGAATTAAATTCAGGCTTGAAGGCAAATTTTGGGTAGGATTTATATTTGTCAATAATCTCGCTTGTTGATGCATAGAGTGAAAGCATCATTGGATTGGAAAGTAGTTCCAGAAGTTCATCATCTTTTGGCGCAAGAATCTTGAATTTAACCAGATATTGGCTAATGGCATTTATTGATAAGGGTTGGAGTTGAATTTTCAACAGATCGAGCCATCGGTAATCAAATCGCATGTCGTACCTTGAAGAAATGATTATTTGGACGTTTCTGGCTTTAGAAAACCACCAATCATCCATATCTTTTCTGATGTTCTTTTGATTAACCGTAATCTCATTAAATCCATCCAGTAATAAAATTATAGAAGGACTCTCTTTCGCATGAATTTTTGTGTCATCCATTAAGACATCCCATAATTTCTTTTGTTCTTCTGATGAAAAGAATCTTTTTTGTAAATAATTCTCTAGAATATAATTTGTTATAAAAGCGTCCCTGTCTTCTTCTGGAATGTCATTATATCTATTTAATGATACATAGACAGGTATGGGGGAGTTTTTGTCCTGATGACTAAGATAGTGTTTCCAAATTTGCACCAGAGAAAATGTCTTCCCCATACCACCTTCTCCAATTAAAAGAATATTCTTCTTTTCTCCTTTCCAAAGATTTTCCACACTTTTAATGAGGGTCTTTTCCTCGTCTTCTCCTTCAGTTTTTATTCCGGTGACGATAATTTCCTGTTTCCATTTAGGGATAAGAATATCTGTGATATTAAGTTTACTATAATGCGATTCAAAATATCTTTTGGATCCTTCTCGGAGTCTGTGTAAAAAGCTCGTTTCGATTCCCTCTAAATGTTCTGGAGTTCCTGCATTTTGGTTTTTTTTGCGATATTCTTCTTGTGTTTGAGGTAGTGGAACTCCTTCTTCTAGTTTAGATGCATCGTGCAATTGAACGATATCTACTGCTTTATAAGTATTCAACAGCTTCGTAATCTCATCTACCAAAATTGAATTCCCGCCCTTAGCACTATATTTAGTTCTCAGTTTTTCTAATGTAGCCTCTAATGAATGTTCTATAAAATCTTCCCAACACTCAAAACCAAAACACCACGCAACTGTATGGTGTGTTTTGCTACTGTGTATTTTGCTTTCCCCCCTAAATATTTTTTTTAAGCTATCGGGATCAGTTGTTATATGATAGTGAATTTCTTCTATTTCTATCCTATCACCTTTTGATCTTGTTACAATCTCCCCCCTTTTTTCTGGAAAGAGTTTATCCCAGTTATTTTGAGTAACGCTCCGCAATTTCTGCTTATGTAAAAAACGCATGTTCTTTGAATCAGAAAACAAAACACTTTTGCATTTTGTTTCGATTGTTCTACCGAGGGCATTATAATCAACAATTTCACCTGACTTGAAAGGACGTTCTCCAATAATTTGTGAATCAATTTCTAGTTTCTTTTTAAGGAGAAGGATTATTTCATTTTTAATTAGAGACATAAGGTATAATTCAAAGTTGACAAGGTTCTTTCTTCTGCTAAAATACAAATGTTTTTTGTGTCAATTCCTTAATGCGTGCAGAATTTAATGATCGTTTTGAGGCAAATGGAGAGAATTGGCAATATGTTCCAAGAGATTTGAGTGGTATCGCTCTTTTTGATGGTGAACCCATTGCCAGTAAAAGTGTCATTGATTTAATAGGAGAAGCTGGAGTAAGAAAAATTGATGCTATCCTAAAAGGAATGAAAAGAGCGAAGGAAATTATTTATGGTGCTGATTCTAGGAAGGTTGGGTTCGAAAGTCTTCAATATTTTTCTGCTGTCAATGAGAATCAAAAACTTGATGATTTACCATGTATTTTCAAAAATAATCGGTTAATAGTTTGTAATTCAGAAATAGTTAGTGATCTTCTTCTTTCGGCAAGGCCTTGGCTGATAAAGGAACATTTTGACATAACACACACCAAAATTCTTAATGACAAAATTGTGCCTTTCAGGGACTATGTAATACACATTATTGATGATGTATATCCGGTAAAAGATTTCAGACCTGAATGGGATAGAATTAAAGAGGGGGATGAAAAGATTCTCACAGAGATAAAAGGCACAGAATTCTTAAGCGATCTGTTCTGATTTTTCAATGCGATCACCATATGTATTCATAAATATTCATATTCACTCGTGTTTTTTTAATTTGGAACAATCGCCCTTGGTAAAGTATTAACAAGCATTTCAAAAAAGTTACCGTGAGGTTGCCGGGAGATTGCCAGGTAGTTACACTCTATAACGTGTTGATATTATGTGATTAACCGTGTTTTACAGTTTATTCTTGACTCGGTTTTAGAGCTAAAGATTATCAAACTTAAAAACTTCTAGCAATGAAAAGATTGATTACCTACCAGGAAAAATGGTACCACGCGATACCTGTCAGAGACCCAAAACTTGATGACCGTTTACTGGTTTTCATTTTTGTGACGCTAGCAGTTGTAAATATTGTAACACTACTCTTACCATTTATCCTTACTACACTCACATAAAAATATAATTAAACAGGGGCATTTTTACCCCTGGTACTTAAACAAAATACCATGAGCATCTTTAACTTCTTATCCAAGCAATTACGCCGTCCTACAGGATCTTCCTCTGAAACACATGTGCCAAAAATATCTGTGAGTGAATCAATTAAGAGGTTTATCAATCTGATAGACCGACTATCAGATGCATCGAATGATTTTATTCAGATTGTCTTTCGAATTACTCAAATGCAGGGAACCCGAAAAGAATTCCAACAGCTTGATTTTGGTTCTGTCCATGATGCATACCGGATTATTGGTTTTATGGAAGCCAGCCTCAACCTTATTGAGCTTCAGATTTTAGACACAATCCAGTTTGAATTCAGATACAGGGAAGAAATTCTGGAACAGGAATCCCTTTTCATGGAACTCACCACCCTTGCCCTAACAGATGATCAAAAGTCAGAACTACTTGCCTTTGAGCAAATCCACAAGGATGATTACCTATCAAGAGCTACGACATTTAGGGAACAAAACATCCTGAATGGTCTCGAATCCAAAAAACATATCCTTCTGTCTGAACATGACATTCATGCCCAAAAGCTGCAAAAAGTAGAGGATACGAATGAAATGGCACAAAGACAAAACGCCCGATTCAAAGAGATGGGACAAAGCACCCAAAAACAACATTATCATCACAAAATTCAGCAATATCCAGAGTTATCCAGCAGCTACATGAGTGAATTACAATTGGCTTTGGATAGCATCAAGAACTTACGTAACGGGGAAGGTACTCATGATGATTTATCTTCCCTGGAAATAGATAAAGAACCTGTAAATACATCAAAATAAATATCAACGCGATGAAAAATAATTCAGACCCCAATTTTCCTTTGCAACAAGGAATTCATTCCGAGGCTTCCCATTCCAACCATTTTGAGAAAGTACCAAAAGCCGTCCAAGAGGAAATGGACGCACTGCTTTATTTGGACTGGCTTGGGGAAAAACATTACTCCAACTCTCAAGCCTCAAAACGATTGCAGATTGAACGTCAGTTATTGGACTTGTCCCAGAAAGAATTAGAAGCAGCAGCAAAAAAAGCCTTTCTGGAACATTTGCAGGTTCTCCCTAACCCGCTTGCATATTCCACCATAACAAAGGTTTGGACATACTACATCGTTGCCATTATCGGCATGATTGCAGAGTTTTTCATTTACGAATCAATTTTTAACAACTCTTTCGGGATGTCTGCTACAAAATCTACCCTTTCCGGATTGTTGGTGCTTCTGTTCACGAAGTATGTAAGCATAGCCATTCAAAAGCATATCAAACACTGGCTAAAGGAGAACAACTTAAGGTTTCGTTCCCTTCACAAGATCATGATTTACTCCCTGGCCGGACTTATTCTTTTAAATGCCATGCTCCTGGGACTGACAAACCTTGGTCAAATACAAAAACAAAAGAAAATTGAGCAGATGGAGTACCTGAGCTCCTCCATTGAAGAATCGGCAACATATGGAGAAAACACTTCTTCTCAGGAGGCAGAACTCGACCAACTACAACAGGATGCCAATAAGGATGATAGCGTCTTTTTTATCATTGTCCGATATTTAAGCATAACATTGATTGGATTGCTTGCCATCGGAGCTGGTGCGACACTTTTTGTAATGGCTGATTTGTATGGCGATTCCCTCCGGCTTCAGAAAACAACCAAAAAACTAAAGGACAGGCATGCAGAACTGAAAGCCAATTTCGAGTACTTCAATTCTGCTTATCGAGACCTGCTTTCGCTCCAAAGGGAAATTATCTCCATGCATGGACAAAAAATGATGCTGGAAAAACTGTTATCCAAGGAACGGGAAAAAGACCTTTCCTTACCCCACCAAAATACAGAAACGAATATTCACCAATAATAATTATACATATGAAAACACGTACATTTTTTAGTTACAGAACACTTTTTATCGTTCTTCTCCTTTTGCTGTTGAGTCTCGGCTTATGCAGAAACACTTCTGCCGCTTTACCTGACGGAGTAATATCAAAAGGGCAAACAACTGTTGTCTTTATCGACAAGACCTTGTCCACGACTTTAGATTCCATGATTCAGGAAAAATACAACTCCTGGCTGAGAAAGGTCATTAAAGAGCGCGTCCTACAGGCAGGGGACAAAATTATTGTCTCTTTCGTTTACGAGAACACGGCTAGCCCTGCCAACCTTTACAGGTTCACTTATCGACCTCCTATGCCAAAAGAGTGTAATATGAGTTCGAGCGAAGCCAGGCTTGAAAAAGTTAAGTACAGTAAGCGGTTACGTGGCTACCAAAAAAGGTTTACCCAACAGGTGATTCAAAAGGGTCTTACCCCCGAAGCTAACCGAAAAACCACAGATGTGGTAGGCACTATCAAGCTGTTATCTGATATTACTAAGGCGGATTCGGGTAACAATTTACATGTCTATTATTTTTCTGACATGCTGGAATGCACTTCATTTCGATCTTTAAACGCAAAAATTCTCAAATCTTTCGCCAATGCTCAATCCCTCGGAAAAAAAGATGTATCCCGTATTTTAGACAGGTATCAGCTCTCGGCGGACTGTTTGAAAAACATACCAGCGATCATTGTCATTTTCCCTGCCAAGGAAATGGATGCCAATGCCGCCTTTACACTTCTTCCTGAATACTGGAATGTAGTTTTTAAATCCTTTGGAGCATCAATTATTCACTATTACTAAAACTTATTAATCATGGATAACAACAACGAAATGGTTTTTGTCTCACGCAAAGACCTCCAAATCATGCTTGAGGAAATTTTAGGCAGCATTACACCCATCACTACAGAAAAGGAATGGGTTATTGAATCAGAGGCAATGGAGATGCTTGGCATAAAATCGAAATCGTATCTCTGGACTTTGCGCACCCATGGTAAAATCGAATTTTCTCACCCATCTAGAAAAATTATTCTTTATAACGTGCTGAGTATCAGGAACTACATTGAATTACATTCACATAAAACTTTTTAACCATGGAAAATCAAGAAAATTTTAAACTGTTTGATCTGATAAAATACAGAAACTCATATAATCTGGGATGGCGATTCTCAAAATACGAGCATAGTAAACGTATGATTTCTGTCATTCAAAATATCGCCCGGTACAATAAGGGGGATTCTTTCGCTGAAGGACTCCTTCAGGGCTTTGAAGCCGGGCGCTCTAAAAGCTCAGACAAGGATAAAAGAATGTCAGAACTCGATTTCATTTTTTCAAATAAGGAGAAGGAAAACGACAAGGATTTAGAACGCTAATTTTTATTTCGTCAAAGTGGGGGTTGTGTTGTATAACACACCTCCATTTTTAATCCTAATCCTATTTCACCATGAAACTCATTACAAATGATTTAATCAACAGGTTCGCCCAGGTGGGGTGCCAAGATAGAGAGATAGATCCCATTTGTGTTGCCCGGTTTTTCAACGCCTTCGGGAAAGGTACCTGGTATGCAACCGAATATGATCCAGTAACAGAGACCTGCTTTGGATATGTGCAACTGTTTGAAAATGAATGGGGATACTTTTCGATACAAGAGTTAGGCGAAGCCAAACATCCTCAACTAGGTATCCCTGTTATTGAAAGGGATCGGTACTATACAGAGAGTCGTATATCTCAACTCTGTCCTGAATTGCAGGAAAGTATAAAAAGACGTTCTGAACTTCGGGAAATGGAGATGGGAGAAGAACGGCCAGACGATTTTGAACTTGAACGATAAATAGCATAATAAGTCATGAACTTTTATCAATATCTAAATAAAAAGGGATTATTGCACCTTCTCGATGGACCTGATGAAAAGTTGGATGAAGTTAAACGAATTTATCAAAAAGAAAACAGAAAGGAATACAAGAAAAGATATCAAAATCAAAGGGTTCACCGTAGCATCATCTTCACAGATGAAGAATATGAACTGCTTTTAAAGGCAAGTAAAAACCATAAAATGGGTTTTTCAACTTTTGTTAGAGAAGCATCCCTAAAATATCTTACGAATGGTTATATTGTTCCTGACAAGGAGCAAACCCATAAGGTATTAGTTGCTCTAAAGCGCCAAGGGACGCTGGTGAATCAAATTGCACACCAGGTGAATGCATCCAAAAAGGTTAACCCATCTCAAATACAAGCGGTACGAGAAATCTTTAATGCTCAGGAAGCAGAGTTAAACCAAATCTTTACCAGTCCTATTCTCATTGAAGATTTTGTTCGAGAGGTTATCTCGAAAGAGCCTAAATACATTGAAAAGATTCAATCTGTACTTAATTCAATTAAATCATGATTGTAAAAAGCATGCGCCACAAAAATGCTTCATTCGACTATATCGTCGAATACCTCTATGAGGGTATGCCAAAAAACCCTGACCTCCGCTGGGCTTTATATCATAATTTAAGCAGGGGTATAGACACAAAATCCATCATCCAGGAATTTGAAGAGAACGCGGAATATTTAAAGCTGCGATCTTCCTTATCAAGAAAGAAAATATACAAATATCATGAGGTGATGGCCTTCAGTATTGAAAGTACTCCCTTTTTAACTCCCCAAAAGCTTAAGAACCTGGCTTTGGAATATATAAAGCTCCGTGACCCTGAAAGTGCTTCAATTGCG
>Ga0172380_10006683_pt1 | contig 13290 bp, 28 predicted proteins | sample Leawe162metaG_FD_119747 | JGI IMG/M metagenome (GOLD analysis project Ga0172380, IMG submission 119747) | Leachate microbial communities from a municipal landfill in Southern Ontario, Canada - Leachate well 162 metaG | ecosystem: Engineered > Solid waste > Landfill > Unclassified | place... | reverse complement strand
CGCGCGTTGCGCGTTCGCTCGCCTGCGCGTTTGTTGCGCGCATCGCGTCGCCTCCGCAATATTGTTGCGCGTATGCTCTCGCGCGCGCGTTCTTCTATGCGCTGCCTCTCGGCCCCCGGGATTCCCCTGGTTGGCCCCCGGGTATTCCCCGGTAGACGGGCACCCGCGTTTCGTCGTACCGTCCCCCCACGTCGCAGCTGCTTGCGGCGCGGTTACACGGGCACCTAACCCCGTTGGAGTTTCCCGCCATGCTCGACCGCCTCATCCTCGCACTCGTCATCACTCCCCCGCTCGCCATCGCGTCTATCTGCCTCGTCCTGGCGTTTGCCGGGCTCCGCGGCTGACACACCCCCGGGGCAATCCCGCCCCCCGCAACGCGCGGCGCGAGCCGCTGAGGAATCACGACCATGCGAAAGACCCAGACCACGACCGATTGCGTTATCAGGGATGCCCGCCGCGTCATGGGCGGGCAGATGGAATCGTCCGCGCGGCTTTGCCTCAGTGACGCCATCGAGGCTGCAAACAACGGGGACTACCCCGGAGCCCGAGCCCGCGCCTTGCGGTCTATCGCCTACTCCGTGGGCATCCTGTCCTCGGTCTACCGTAGGCACACGGAGGGCGGGCTCTAGTCCCCGCCGCGGACGCGCGACCGCTCACCCGGTCGCGTGCCGCCGCGACCCCCGAAACCCGCCACGCGCGGTGCGTTCGGGGGCGGCGGCGGCAACGGAGCCGCGCATAACTGACAGGAGGATTCACCATGAGCCCACCACCCCTCGCCACCCTCAACGCCCTGTACGGCCGCGATGCCCTCGCGTCCGCCCTCGAGCACCTGACGGGGTGGGATACCGTGACGCTCCGCCTCGCGGGCCATGTCGCGGACGTGATCGAGCACCCCGGCGACTCCCCGCGCCGCTTGAAGCGTCCCGAGGCGCGTACGTGGCTCCCGTGCGTGCCGGCGCACGTCGCGGGGTGCGAGGCGTGCCGCGCCCTGGCGGTGGAGTGGGCGGAGCTGCGAGCGTACTCGGAACGCCTACGCAACGAGCGACTGGCGCGGGAGGCGCAACGCGCGGAGCACGACGCCTTGAGCCCGTGGCTGGAGCCCGGGAACGCGATTGACTGAAGCCAGCCCCGGGGAGACCCGGGCGAACGACGGAGGAACCACCATGCAGGCGATTCAGACCAAGTACCACGGCCCGACCAATTCCACCGGCTCCCGCATCACGGCTCGCTGTGACGCCGGACGCCTGACCGTCCCCTACGACTACGCGCTGAACATCGACGGCAACCACCGGGCAGCCGCGGAAGCCCTGCTCGTCAAGGTGGGGTGGGATAACCTGCACTCCCTCGCGTCGGGCACCCTCCACGACGGAAGCGGGGCGCACGTCCTGATCGACCGCGCCTGAACCAGCCCGCCAGCCCCGCCCGGGAACGCAACCGGGCGGGCACGCAACCCGGGGCGCGACGGATACGCGCGGGAGGAATGAACATGGGAACCAAACACACACCGACGCCGTGGCACGTCTTTATCTGCGACGATGGCAAAGAGTGGTCCGGATGGCCTTTGGCCATCTACGGCCCCGAGCCCGACGACGGTGAGGACGCCGTCTGCGTGGTCCGACCCGGAGGCTTCTACCCATACGCTTGGGACGAGGGCGTCAGCCGACTCGAAGCCGTCGCCACCGCGGAGTTCATCGTCCGCGCCTGCAACGCGCATGACGACCTCGTGGCGGCGCTCGAAGCGGCTACCGCCGCGATGGCCATGCAGAAGGCGCTGGAATGCGGGCGCGGCGTCCCCGACGCCGACGCGTGGGATGGGCTGATCGCGCCCGCCCGCGCCGCCCTCGCCAAGGCGCGCGGCGAGTAGCGCCCGCCGCCAGACCGCGCCGTAGCGCCCAGGAAACGCCCCGCCAAGGCGCTCCGGGGCGCGGGGCTACCCCGACGTAGCTTGACGCCCTACGCGCGCTCCGAATGGGCATCTAGCCCACGGTCAGCTTCTTCCTTCGCCTCCGCGCACTCCTGAGCCCGGCGCGCGTACTCAAGCCCCGCGTCCCCGTGCCCGACAAGCCGCGCCGCTTCCCGGAACAGCCCCTCGGCTCGCTCCGAGTGATACGCGCGAACCGCCAGCGCGTTGAGCCGTAGCCGCTCCCGGTTCGAGGCGGCTGCAGCGCGCTCGCGGATCAGCTCGCGGGCGATGCGGCGCGTCAGGGCAACGTCGGGGGAAGTCTGGTCGGGGGCGAGGCCCAGGTGGGATGCCATCTCGCGGATGGCCGCGCCCTTCTCAATCCCGGCGAGTTGAGCCCACAGGTTGATTGAATCCCCGTGCTCGTTGCATCCGAAACAGTGGAACGTGCCGCGGGCGTCGGTAGCGATGAAGCTGGGGGTGCGCTCGTCGTGGAAGGGGCAGAGCCCAGAGGCGATCTTGCCGCGGACGGTGTAGGCGTGGCCGAAGTGGTCGAGGACCGCCGTGGGCGGGATCAATTCCTTGAGTTGCGCGAGATCGTAGGCCACGGAACCTCCCGCTGCGCGTCTCGCTGGTTTAAGCCCAAGCACGTTCCCCCCTACCCCCCAGAGGGAGGAAGAACGCGCCAGAACCGGCGAGGTGGCCGCAGCTATTTGCTTAAGCCCCACCGGCACGGCATCGCCCGGTGATCCGCTGGTGTTCCAGGCTCCCTGAGCCTCCGCGAGAATGCCCCGCGCCCCCGTCGTGCCCCAGCGTCAAACACTGCACGTCCCGCTTACGGATATGGACACCCGGAAGAACCGGGCGGCGGGATTATCGGTGCGTGACGAGGAAACCAGACACTATCGGGACTAGCCTTGACGGCTTAGTGAGGATGGGGTATCTACAATTCAATCCTGCACGCAACAGGAAGATTGCATGGAAGGTCGGGGCCGTCAAGTCCCCGGCCTTTCGTGCTCTTAGTCCCCGTCGTCTAGTGGCTTAGGATTCCGGGTTCTCATCCCGGGGACATCGGTTCGAATCCGTTCGGGGACACCAAGTCGCGTTCGTCTAGCGGTAAGGATACAGCCCTTTCAAGGCTTGTGACGTTGGGTTCGAATCCCACACGCGACACCAAACCCGCCCGCCGGTGGTGTCTCACTTCGAAATCCAGAATGTGGCCCGGGCATGGCGTCTGTCAGGATCCTGCCTTACTATCCGGCCATGCCGAAGGGACCACAGGGACAGAAGCGCCCGGGGGACGTGATCGGGGCGGCCATCAGGGTCGCCAAGATCGCAACGGGGGAGATCCCCGACGACGCGGACCCGACCAAGGAGCATCACCGCAAAGGCGGCCAGAGGGGCGGCCCGGCGCGAGCGGCGAGCCTCACGCCGGAGCAGCGGAGCGAGATTGCAAAGAAGGCGGCGGCCGGGAGGCCCTTCACGTCCCTGTCGAGACCTTCAACCTCTGGCAGTGCGAAAGAAACGAATCTCTCGAGGACTAACTCCACGTCGATAAAGGGTTTTAGGTAAGAAACAGCCAGGTATTTCTCGAGGCTTCCCCCCGCCCTAATGCCGGTCAGGGCGGCAGTAAATGCCGTTCGGCCGATAACCCGCGGCCCGGAACGCCCCCGGACCTCGCGGCCCCTACAAGCCGCGCGGAAAGGCGGATTCAAAGTGAGACACTACCCGCCCGCCGCGCACGCCCCCCGCGCTTGACGCAAGCCGCGCCCCGGCGCATACGTGGCGGGCCGGGTTCTCTGGTGGTTCGGATACCCGGTTCCTCCCGCGCCCCGCGACGCCCCAAACGTCCGGGGCGCTTTTCTTTTCAGAATCCCCCACAATGCGCTTGACCATCGCGCGCCACGTCTATAGAACCGTGGCTATGCAGAAACACACCGAACCTCACTTCCTGTCCGTGGCTGAGGTGGGCGCTCGTCTGAGCTTCCACCCCACCACGGTGCGGAAGATGATCCATACCGGCGAGCTACCAGCTACCATGCTGCGCGGCACCCTGCGCGTCCGGGTGGCGGATCTCGAAGCGTACATCAACGCGGCGGCGGTAACGCCGTCCAAGACGGAGGAGTAGAGAACCATGAAAGTCACCGTGATTCACCCATCGGGCGAGCCGGACCAGTTCAACTCGAACATGGGTGGCCCGATGCTCGGGCACAAGCTCGTCTGCCAAGACGCCAACGGGAACACCGTCTACGTCGAGGTCAACACCAAGGGGCAGGACCAGAAGTCCGCCAACGCCTACCCCCCGGGCCGCACCTTCGAGTTCCTGCCCAACGGTCGGACCTTCGACGGTCAGGCGTTCTGGTACGACGAGGCCAACGGCTGGACCCCGTACTGCGACGCGCAGGGCGTTCCGCTCCACGTGCAGTGGCAGAAGGGCAAGCGCGAGGATCAGGCGCAGGGCGGCGGGCGGAACATGAGCCCGCAGGGGAACCCCTACAACGGTGGCGCTCCGCATCAGGCCCCCCAAGGCACCCCCCAGCGCCCCGGAGCCCCCCACGGGGCTGCAAACGCGCCACAGGCCCATTCGCGCACGGTGCCCACGATGTCGCAGGCGGTGGCGGTCCTGAAAGAGTGCATCGTTGCCGTCGACGGTATCGGAGGGAGCGACGGACACGCGACCACGCTGTTCCTGGCCCGCCTGCGCGGCGACGTGAAGCGCGACGCCACGCCCGCCGAGAAGGAAGCGGCGGTCGCTGCCAAGGCGGCGGCGGAAGCGGCTGCGAAGGCGGCGGAGGAGAAGCGCCTCGCGGACGAGGCGGCGCGGGCGCAGCAGCAGGCGGCGCTCGGGGCGATGCCGCCGATGAGCCCCGAGGTGCAGGGCTTCGGCAGCGACGACGTGCCGTTCAGCTTCGCGCTGCTCGCGGGGCTCGGGACGCTGCTCGCGGCGCTGTCCGGTAGCGGGCTCCCCGGCGTCGCCTGACAAACTGACCACCAACAAGAGGACAGGAGAACCACCATGAACCACTGGACCGACGAACTCGTGAAACTCAACGCCTGCTCCGAGGCGACCGAATGGGCGCGCACGCAGCCCGACCTCGCGACCGCTTGGAGCGAGTGCCAGCGCGGCGATTGGATGCTCTGGCTGGCGGGTAAGCTCGCTGGCCCCGTTGGCGACCCGCGCCGACGCCTGTTAGTGGGCGCTGCCGCGGAGTGCGCGCGGTTGGCGCTGCCGCTGTTCGAGGCGAAGCGCCCCGGCGACGGGCGGGTGCGTGCGTGCCTCGACACGTGCGACAGGTTTGCAGCAGGCGACGAGGCGGTGACGATTGCGGACCTTCGGGCCGCCGCCTACGCCGCCTACGCCGCCGCCGCCGCCGCCGCCGACGCCTACGCCGCCTACGCCGCCGCCGCCGCCGCCGCCGACGCCGCCGCCGACGCCGACGCCGCCTACGCCGCCGACGCCGCCGACGCCGCCGACGCCGCCTACGCCGCCGACGCCGCCGACGCCGCCGACGCCGCACGGGTGGCCACGTTGGCGCAGTGTGCGGACATCGTGCGGCGCTGGTACCCCGCAGCGCCCGCGCTGGAGGTGCAGCCGTGACCCCCATCGCATTCGCTACCATCCACCTGCTCAACCCCGAGCAGCCCACCGCTCACGACCACGTAGACCGCCCGACCATCGCGTGCGAGGCGGGCAACAGCCGCGTGGCGCTCACGTTCGCTGACCGCGCGACCGCGCTTGCGTGGCTGTCCGCCGCGATGGAGTGCATCCACGCGCTGACGCCCGCCGCGGACGACCTGCCGGTGATGCCGTGAGCGCCGCCGAGAACGCCGAGTACCTCACGCTCAAGTGGGGCACGCTCAAGGCGTGGAACTTCACCAGCGCCGAGGGTATCGCCCTGCTCCAGCGGTACTTCGACATCGGGTCTTCCATGTCCGCGATGATGCAGCACGACACCCCCGAGCAGAAGGACATCGTCTGCGCCCTCATCGACGTGTGCCGCGCGCCCACCATCTACCTCGATTGGGACGACAAGGAAGTGTCCAAAGAAGAGGCGAAGGAGTACGTGAGGAGTTACGGCGCGAAGGTGCCCGCGTGAGCCGCCTCACGCGCGAGGAATGCGCGCACGCCGCGGGCACGCTCGCCGTGTGCGCGACGCTGGCGCTGTGCGTCGTGCTGTTCGGCGTCGTGTAGGAGTGCAGGCTGTGAAGACGTGCCTCGGCTGCTCCTACGCTAACTGGAACCGTACCGCGAACGGGTCACTCCATCCCAACGGCGAAGGACGGTGCGACGCGCCGCACACGCCCAAGCCGCTGCCCGCTGCGTACTACCGCGTAGGCGGTGACAACGTCTACGGCGGCAGCATCTCGCGCCGATGCGAACTCAAGACCGACTGCGCCTACTACCAGCGCAAGGTGACGCCATGATCCGCGCCTCGATCACCTTCCACGACGATGTCGCGCCCGCCGTCCAGACGTGGCGCGGCACGCCCTACGAGGCGCTGACCGCGCAGGCGTGGGCCGACGCGGTGACGGCGCTGTATCCCGGCAGCGTGCTGCTGGAGCGCAAGTGCCCGACGCACGACGCATGGGAGCGCCTGCGTCTGTGCGACGGGTGCGGGTGCTTCCTTTGCACCCTGGAGACGTGCGACTGCAAGGAGGATGCATGAAACTCTTCGAGATCCGCAAGAACGGCACCACCGTCGCCTGCGGCACGCGCCGCGCGATGGACGCGGTAGGGCGGCTCTACGAGCAGCCGCATACTTACGGTCGAGACCCACACGTGAAGCCGATATTGGACGAGATTGGCGACACGACGCGCGTGCGCCACTGGAGCGTCTGCACCGACGAGGTCTGGTTCGTGTCCAGCGGCGGTCGGACCTTCTACGTGGAGGACCGCTTCGAGTTGCACGCCGTCCCCGAGCCCATGCCGCGCTGGGTGCCCGACGCGGCGTGGTACGCCGCCGAGGCGCGGCGCGAGCGTGCGCGTTTCCTCGGGCAGGACCACGTCAAGCCCGGGGAAGATCCGTACTACGGCGAACGATTCCGCGCGCCCCTGCGCGGTGGGAGTGAATTGCGATGAGCGACAAGACACGATGGGCGGGTCTTGACGTGCGGGCATCACTCGTATAGAAAAGCCATGCCGCTACTGCCTCAAGACTTCCACCACCCGCCGCGAACGCTCTGCCTTGGCGTAGCGGCAACTTCACCACGCGGACGCGCGGCGGGTGTGTGGAAACAAGGGTTGCCGCCCATGAAGAAGACACTCGAAGAACTGTTCTGGTCAAAGGTTGATAAATCGGCCGGGCCTGATGCTTGTTGGCCGTGGACCGGAGGGCTACACGGCGGGTACGGACGCATCATGTTCAATAAAGAGCGGATGCTCGCGCACCGCGTTTCGTGGGTGCTCACCAACGGTGCTATTCCTCCCGGCCTTTGCTCTTGTCACCGCTGCGATAACCCGTGCTGCGTAAACCCAAGCCATCTTTTTCTGGGGACAGTTACCGACAACAACGCGGACTGTACCGCCAAGGGCCGCCGCTCTAGCGGTGATGCCCATAGGGCTATTATGCGCCGTCTTGCCGCCCGAGGGGAAGCAAACGGCTCACGGAAACATCCAGAACGCCGTCCCCGCGGCAGCAACAACGGGAGTGCTCGGCTGACCGAGTCTCTCGTTGTCGAAATCCGCACCCGTTGCGCTAACGGGGAGTCGCAACGGGCGGTCGCCAGATCGCTTCACGTTGCCAGCAATACGGTCAGAGACATCATCATTGGTAAGAGATGGAGGCACGTATGAGTTCTTTCAGATACTGCGACAACCTGACGGACGAGCAGCGGGCGGCGCTGGACGCCGCGCTTGTTGTCTGCGCGCCGGACGGCACGATTGGCGCGAACCTCCGCGCCGCCTTCGCCGCGAAGCCGCGGGAGCGCGTGGGCTGGATGAACAGCCGCGCGCTTGACGGTGCCGACGCGCATGGCTTTTTCACGGACCGCGATATGCCCAAAAACCCCGTCCGCGTCCGCGTCACCGAGATCCTGGGCGACGAGGAGCCGCAGCCGTGAGCGCGCCGCTTGATGAAATCAGCGCCGCGGTGCTAGGAGTGGCCCTCGGCATCGTCCTGTGTAGCGAGGTAGTGCGACCCAACCAACATCGCCTCGCGGATACCTTCATCGGCCTGAACATCTTCGGTCTGGCGTGCGTTGTCGTTGCGGTACTCGTGAGGTTTGCGTCGTGAGCGCGCCCCGGACGCTGGACGACGTAATCTCTGACTGCGACGATGCGCTTTACGGCAACGAACACAACGCCGCTGCGCGTGAAGACGCCATCCGCGCCGCCTGCGAGGAGCACGCCGCGAACGAGACGGCGCGGCTGCGAATGGAACTCGCGTGCGCCAAGCCGCTCTACTCGCGCCGCCAGTTGGAAGATCGCCACGCGCAGATGCGCGCGGCCGGGGAGGCGCTGGCGACGTTCTTCTCTGGCGAGTGTGAGTGCCCCTGCTGTGGAGAGGCAGAGGAGTGCCTCCCCGACTGCACGTTCGCGGAGGACTGCCCGCTGGACGCCGAAGGCATGGACGCGACTCGCGCCGCCCTCGCCGCGTGGCGGGAGGCGCTGCGATGAGCCCCTTCGAGCGCGCGGCCATCGACTGCGCGAAGGCGACGCTCGCCGCGCACGACGCGCTGCTTGGCGACGACCTCATCCCCAGCAACGTCCTACTGCCGCCTGCCGTGTACGACGCCCGCGACAAGGCCCGCGCGCTCTTGGACGAGGCGCTGCGGAGCGGGGTCGCGAGCGTGGCGGAGTGCAACTCGTGACCGCCCGCATCTTCCTCTCACCCGCGGAATCCCGCGGCCTGCTCGCCGGGCGCGTGGCGCTGCTGCTGCGGCCGGTGCGACCGGAGCCGGACGAATCGTTTGCGATCGATTACAACCCGGACGGCAGCGTCAAGGCGAGACGTAGTTACGGGTGGTCGTGGGTGAACCCGCACAGGACTGGCGACGGCTGCGTTCCCGTAGGCAGCGCCGCGATGCTTGCGCGCTGCCCCTTCGGCGTCCCCGGCGACGCGCTCTGGGGCGCGGAGGCGTTCGCGCTATCCATCGCTGACCCCGACCGCATGGAGCCTGACCGTCAGAACCCCGACGACTGGGACGCGCCCGTCTACAGGGCCGACACGCCGCACGGAGAATGGACAGGTGACGGCGGCAAGCGCATCCCGCCGCCGTGGGAGCCGTCGTCGCGTATGCCCCGCTGGGCCTCCCGCCACGCGCTGACGCTCGCGAGCGTGCGCGTCGTGCGCGTGCGGGACGTGAGCGAGGAGGATGCGCGGGCGTGCGGGGCGTTATTCACCGACTACGGGAAGACGTGCTTCCACGACCACGGCGACGGACGCGGCAACGGGATTAGGGACGCGCGTGAATGCTCGGCAACGGTCGGGCACCAGCAGCGCAACGGCTGGTCGTGCGTGCCGACGACAAGCGCCGACGACTGCCTCGGCTCGGCGCGTCTTGCCGTCGGCAACGCGTGGACCGCCCGCTACGGACGGCGCTACCCATGGGAGACGGCGTTCGCGTGGGCGCTCGGCGTTGCGGCGGCGCGCGGGGTGACGCCGTGAGCGTGCTGTTTGCCTGCACCGTCCCCGGCAAGCCCGTGCCGCAAGGGCGGGCGCGCGTCGGGCGCTGGAGCACCTACTACCCTGAGACGAGCGTTGCCTACCGCAAGGTGCTCGCGGATGCGTTCGCCGCTGCGAGCCCGCGGCGCGGCATCGTGGAGCCGGTGCGCGTCGAGGTCGGCGTCTGCGGCGGGCGTGCGAACAGCGACCTCGACAACTACGCGAAGATGACGCTGGACGCGCTGCAAGACGCGGGCGTGCTCGCGAGCGACGACGTGCGGACGGTGCAGGCGCTCGTGCTTGCGGTGCGCGGCGGCGCTCCGTGTCTGTCCGTGACCATCGAAGCCGTCGAGCCGGTGCCCGCGACAACGAAAGCCAGGACGCCGCGCAAGCTGGCGGCGAAGAAGGAGGCGAAATGAGCAACAGGACATGGTTTCTGCTCGGTTGGACGCTTGGAATCTGGACCACGGTCGTGATGATGGACTGTTCGCTGGTGCAGCCGTGAGCGCCCCCGCGACCGAGGCCGCGCTGCTGGCGCTGGAGGCGCTGCGGGAAACGCTCACCGCCCGGTATCAGTGTGAATGGCGCGGAACCGCGAGTGCGTGCAATTGCCTCGACTGCCGCTGCGACCGCGCCATCGCCCGCCTGCGCGCCACGCCGCCCACCGCGGAGCCCGCTGCGCCGTTCATGGTGTCCGCTGCGGAAGCGGCAAGCGGCACGCTCGCGAAGGCTACCGCTGACCGCCTGTTCGCGGAGACCGCCCCCGCCGCGACGGACGTGGAGCCGGTGGCGAAAGTAGCCCGCGTTTCTACCGGCGAAGTGATCTGGCACCCCGCTGGCGTCCCCCTGACTGTCGGGATGCACCTGTATTCCGCCGCGCAACTCGCCGCCGCCGAGCAGCGTGGGCGCGCGAGCGCGGAGGCGCGCTGCGAGCGGCTGCGAGAGGCGCTTGCTCGCGTGGCGACGGTACGCGAGGGTTCGCAGCGCATCGCCTGCGATGCCCTCACTGCCGACGACGCGGCGAAGGAGGCGGGCAGGTGAGCGCGTTTACGCATCTAGTGGCGCAGCTTGCGGAGACCGAGCGCGACAACGAGCGGCTGCGCGCCGAGAACGCGCGGCTACAAGACGCACTGCAACACGAGCGCATCGACTATGACGGCTTCAACCTCGAAGCGCAGCGGGCAAACCTCGCCGCATGGGACGCGGAGTGGCGGGCGCAGTGGGCGCGCGCCGAGATCGCGACGCTAACCGCTACCTTGACGGGCCTCGTCGCAACCGGCGACGAAACTAAGCGCGCGTACTGCGCCTCGCTGGAGGCGCAGGAGACGGAGAACGAGACGCTGCGCGCGGCGCTGGACGAGGCGTGCGGGAAGATGGAGGGCTTCGCGGAAACGGCGGAGCGCGGAAAGTGAGGCCGCGCACGCGGGCGATGCTCTGCGCGGTGCGGGGGCGGATGCGCGTGAAGCGGCGCGCACGTTCGGCGCGTAGGTGGGCTGCGCGTAACGGATGGCTGAAGTGGTTTCTGAACAAATTCCATTGGGAAACCCCGCGCATGGCAGCGCGGCGAGACGCGGCGGCGAGCCGCAAGGAGAACGACCGATGAGCACCGACGAAGACGCTCCTCGCATCAGCAACGAAGTGATCGACCGGCGCATCGCGCGGGCGCTGCAATCGCTCGGCAAGAACGCGGAGACACCGCACGACATCATCGACGCCGCCGACTGCTTCCGCGTGGCGCATGAACTCGAATCCCCGCGCGAAGCCGCGCAGCCCGCGCGGCAAGACGACACGAGCGGCTGGGTGGACGACAACCAGAAGCCCGCGACAACGCGCAACACCGACGCGGAGATCAGGGCCGCGGTGCGCGGGCGCACGACGCCGGACGGGCGAGCGGTGCGGTGGGTGGCGTGGGACCATGTCGGCTGCTACGCATTCTCGACCGACGCTGCGCCGCGCCGCAACGGCGGGGCAGGCGAGTACCGGCATGGGCTGCACGGCAGCCACGGTGAGTATTGCTACCGCGGCGACCTCAACGACCCCGCCCGCGCCGGAACGACCTTGTTCGTAGGCGCTGGCGCGGACCCGCGCGAGCAGGCTGCGCCGACCGTGGACCCCAAGGAGAATCTCGCGCTTCGGTCGGAATTAAGCGTCGTACGGGCAACGCTCGCCAACGCCGTCGCAACGAGTCGTACCCGTAAGCACATCATCAAGGGACTTCGCCGCAGGCTTGCGCTCGCGAAGCAGGGGCAGCGCGAGGCTGCGCCGACGACCGCGCCGGACGCGCTGCCGCCGCTGGACGACTGGGGAGTGTGCTCGCTGTGTCGAGAAAAGTCGTGTGTGTGCGGCAATCCGCCCAGCCTGCCGCCGCTGCGTGAACCTCGCTACTGCGTTACCGGGATGGATGCCCAATGGCGCGACCCCGACATGGTGCCCTACGGGGACGCCAACGAGGCGTGCGCCGATGCCTGTCGCATCGCCCGCGATGAGCGCGCGGCGAGGGAGCGGGAGCGGGCGGAACTCGCGGAGTTGCGCGTCGAGGAGGCGAAGTACCGGCTCGGCTACAATATCGCGCAGATGAGCGGCCACGAAGCCGCGCGCCAGCGGGACGTAGTCATCGAGCGGGAGGCAGGGGCAAAACGCGAGATAGCGATGCTCAAGGACGCGCTCGTCAAGTCGCAGCAATGCACCAACTCGTCGGTATGGCGGCGAGAGCGCGACGCCGCGCAGGAGACGGCGGCGCGGGCGCTCGTGGAGCGCAACACGCTGCGGGCGAAGCTGGAGGCGGCGCGTGCCGCGCTGGAGCAGTAGCGTGTGGCACGCCGCAAGTACCGACCCGTCCCCTACGCGCCGCCGTGCCCCGCGTGCGGGACGCCCATGCTGTCAGTCGGCTGCAAGTTCGGCAGCGGCGGGTGGTGGTGCCCCGAGGAACGTCGCGCCGTGAGCGACGCGACGCCCGTAGCCGCCCAGCGCAAGTGCTCGCTCGGCATCGCGTGGGTCGTCCCCTTCCTCGGGGTGCTGGACTTGCGCCCGGACATCCTGCTATCCGGGTTGCCGTTCTGGGTAGAAGATGAATGGCAGGCGCTCGCCGCGATGCCGCCCGCGGAGCGCCATGTCGCGTGGAACCGCCGCGCGACGGCGACGATCAAGGAGCGCGGCGATAGGGCCGCGGACCCGAAGCGCACAATCGAACGCGGTACGAAGCCGCCCAAACAGGAGGAAGCATGAACGACCAAATCAAAGCAGCACTCGCCGTGAGTGTGGGAACCACCGACGCAGGCCCGAAGGTCAAGACGGTACGCGACTACCTTCGGAAGTTGCTCGAAACAGTCTGGGAGGAAGGCGAATGCTTCAGCGGCAAGCGCCCGTTCGGCAACAGCGGGTGGGACGCTGATGTCATATGGCCGTTGGCGCGGGCGGGATTCGTGAACCTCGGCAAGCCTGACGAAGACGGCGACTTCAACTACACCGACGCCCAAGAGGCGAAGGCGCGCAAGTTCGTCAGCGAGTGCATTCGCGCCATGTGCGCCGAGCCGCAGCCGTGAGCGCCGCCCTCGACATCCCCAACCGCCACTTCCGCAAACCCCGCGCCCGCAACCCGCTCCCGACGCTGTGTATCGGCAGCACCGCCGACCCGGGGCGCACGCTCGGCGGCAAGCGCGACCGCAAGCCCTTCGGGCCGGAGTGGATGCCGCTCGCCCCGCGCCGCGCCATCACGACGCCCGAGACGGCGCTCGCTGCCGCCGCGATCGAGGGCGCGGTCGTGGAGTACCTCGGCGTGCTCGCTGT
>Ga0172380_10006682_pt1 | contig 13292 bp, 20 predicted proteins | sample Leawe162metaG_FD_119747 | JGI IMG/M metagenome (GOLD analysis project Ga0172380, IMG submission 119747) | Leachate microbial communities from a municipal landfill in Southern Ontario, Canada - Leachate well 162 metaG | ecosystem: Engineered > Solid waste > Landfill > Unclassified | place... | reverse complement strand
GGCGGCGCGTTGCCGATGACCGCGAGCCCCAGCCTGGGCTTTCCGCACGTCTTGCACGGCGCGAACAGGCCGCACTCGGGGCAGCACCCTTCGTCAGCGCGGCGCGGCATCTAGCGAGCCCTCCGCGCCGCAAGCGCAGCCAGCCACGCCGCGCGCTTCGCCGCACGTGCAGCGTCACGAGCTGGGTTCACCCTGCCCTGCGCGAGCCCGTTCACTCGGGCACCACGTCGTCAGCGAGGGCGTTCGCGATCTCTGTCTTGCGCGCAATGAACGCGGCTTTGATGCGCTCGAGGTCGGCAGCGGTCAGCGTGCCCGCCGCCTTCTGCTCGGCAACGTACGCACCCGCGAGCGCCAGCGTCTGGTCATCCGACGCGAAGGCGATGCGCTCAAGCGCCTCGACCACCGGCGACGCCGCGCCCTTGTCGAGCCACTTCTTCACGCGCTCGAACAGCCGGGGGAGATCGGCGCGGTTGAAGACCTCGTCCATCGGCAGCGCGTCACCGCACCTGGACTTGCTCACCGTGACCCCGCCCTCGCGGCTGAGGTCGATCACCACCGTGAATTCGTACTCAGTGTCACCGCGCACCTGCGGCGCGAGCCCGAGCTTCTTCATCGTGGTCTTGCCGGTCTTCTCGTCCTTCTCGATCGCGTACTCGGTCTTGCTGCGCATCGTGCAGATGACGTGACCGGGGTAGCTGAGCAGCGCCTTGATCAGCCCGGCGACCGAGGGCGTCACGACCTTGCCCACGCGCGCCCAGCCACCGCCGCGGTCGACAGCCGCCAGCGCTTCGGCCCACGAGTGGCTGAGCGAGTCGACGATCAGCACGTCGTAGCCCTCGGCTGCGAAGTCGTTGATCGCCTTCCGGTAGTCGCTGACCGCGACAGCGTCGCCCAGCTCGATGACGCCGAACTCTGGAATCCCCGGCTCACCAGCGTAGAGAGAGGCGCTGCCTTTCTCGCTGTCGATCAGCCCAACCTTCTTCCCGAGCGTCGCCGCGAGCAGCAGCGAAGTCATCGTCTTGCCGCCACCGCTCACGCCGCTGATACCGAGTCGGAGCTTCGCATTTCGTCGCCGCGCGATCTGGATTGCCATGTCGCGACATGTACACCGATTAACGATTAAGCGTCAAGCGATGCCCATTCTTCCGAGCGCGGCAGCACTGGTCGTTGCGTCAGATTAACGTTTCGTGATACCTGTCCGGCTCCCCGCAACACCACAGGAGCAACACGATGGCGTTCAAGAAAGTCACTCTGTCCCCCGAGGAAGAGGCCGCGCTGCAGGGCGGTGGCAACTTCTTCAAGTTCAGCGGCATCGGCTCGAAGATGCTCGGTCGGTTCGTGAAGTCGCAGCCGCAGACCGGCCAGTACGCGAAGAAGGACCGCGAAGACTACGTCTTCCGTGTTGCCGCGAAGGACGAGCACGGCCAGGTGATCGCGGGCAAGACCGAAGAGGTCACGGTCAACGCGACGAAGAAGCTGCACGCGCAGCTGCAGAAGGCGCACCTGAAGCCCGGCTGGCCCGTGAAGATCACGCTGATCGCCGAGATCGAGATCGGCATGCCGAACAAAATGCCGGAGTACGACGTGGAGTTCGACGACTCCGCGCCGGCCGGCAAGCCCGCTGCCCCGCCCCCGCCGCCCCCGCCGGCTGACGACGACATCCCTTTCTGAGTGCTGGGGAGAGCCGTGATGGACGAAGCGCCGGGCGTCTGGAGACAGAGCCTGCAGCGGACGTTCAGCGCGTAGCGGAGTGGGTGCCGATCCAGCTCGATTCGGCACCAGACATGGAAGCTCGGCATTGGCAGAGCGACTCCACAAGCGAGGTAGCGCGAGGGTTCGAATCCCTCTCATGTCTTCGTTTTCGCGGGATGGACCATTGGAAGGTCAGCGGGCTCATAACCCGCGCATGTCGGTTCGAATCCGGCTCCCGCAACTAGATGTCAGCCCAGGTCTTGCGTGACTACCAGCAGCGGGGCCGCGCTGAGATCTTCAGCGCGTGGGGCCGCAAGGCTCGCCGCGTGCTCGCGGTTCTCAGCGTGGCCGGCGGGAAGACCACGATCTTCGGATCGATCGCCGCTGACCTCCCCTGCGACGTGCTGATCCTCGTGCACCGCCGCGAGCTCGCGAAGCAAGCTGCGAACCGGCTGCGCGAATTCGGCGTGAACTTCGGGCTGATCATGTCGGGCGAGGTCGAGCGCCCGCAGCCCCGCATTCAGATTGCGATGATCCAGACCCTGGTGAAGCGCAAGCGCTTCCCTCGCGCCCGCGTGGTGATCATCGACGAGGCGCACCTGTCGACCGCGCAGACCTACGAGACGATCCTCGAGCACTACCCACAGGCGCTGATCCTCGGCGTCACCGCGACGCCCTGGCGCCTCGGGGGCAAGCCGCTGCGTGGCACGTACGACGAGCTGATCGTTGTCGCGAAGCCGCGCGAGCTGCGCGAGCAAGGGCACCTCTCGCCATACGTCGGGTTCAGCTACAAGGCGCCCGACCTCTCCGACGTCGGCGACGTGGGCGACGACTACGATCAGCAGCAGGCCGCTGCAGCGATGTCGGCGATCACCGGGGACATCGTCGCCGAGTGGCTGGCCCACGCGCGGCACCTCTCGACCGTCGTGTTCGCCTGCACCGTCGAGCACTCGCAGAAGCTGACCGCTGAGTTCCGCGCTGCCGGCGTCACCGCTGAGCACCTCGACGGGACCACGCCTCAGCTGATGCGAGACGCGATCCTCGCCCGCGTCGACAGCGGCGTGACGCAGGTGCTCTGCAACGTGAACGTGGCCGTCGAGGGCTTGGACATCCCGCGCCTGAAATGCTGCGTGCTCGCTCGCCCGACGAAGTCGCTGGCGCGGTTCATTCAGCAATGCGGGCGGGTGCGTCGCCCCTGGGGTGGGCTGGTCGCGCGCATTCACGACCACGCGTTCAACATCGGCACCCCCGAGCGCCCGCACCACGGCATGCCCGACGCTGACCGCGACTACACGCTGCACGCGAAGCGCGAGGCGCCGAAGCCGATCCGCCGCTGCCCTGCATGCGGCGCGTACTACGAGCCGGGCGCCACCTGCGACGGGTGTGGGGCAGCGCACGAGGTCGAGGCGCGGGGCGAGCGCGAGCTGAAGACGATCGACGACGCCGAGCAGTTCGCCTTCGACAGCGACGCCGCCGAGCTCGCGGCGATCCCTGTGGTCGAGATCCCCAAACCACCGGTGCAGGTCGACTGGAGCGCGGTGGGCCGCGTCGTCGAGGGCGTCTACGAAGGCGCTCGAGACGATGACCGCGGGCCCTATGGCCCCCGCACGCTCTACACGGTGCGCGGCGCCAAGCGGACCTACGTGCTCCCCGGCACTCAGCACCTGAACGCCCTGATGCGCCCGGTCAGCATCGGTGAGGGCGTGCGCGTGAAGTACATCGGCGACGCCGCGCTTCCCGGTGGGCGCACCCGAAAGCTGTTCGAAGTCTTCCACGGCAGCCCTGACGAGGTAGCGGCATGAGCGGGCCAGAGGCATTCATCCTGCGCGACGTGCTCGCCGCGTGGGGCAACCACCCGCGGCTGCGCATCGCGCGGATCAACACTGGGGTGGGCTGGTTCAACGCGAAGGGCCCGTGCCGCAGGAAAGACCCCGGCGCGCGACCGGTGCACTTCAACCCGAAGGGGACGGCAGACATCGTGGGCCTGATCGAGCCCAGCGGACGAATGCTCATGGTCGAGCTGAAGGCACCTGGTGAGGTTCAGAACGACGATCAGATCCTCATGCAGCGAATCGTCACACGGTTCGGTGGCGCGTACTGCCTCGCGTGGTCCGTCGCTGACGTGGACGCCTTCATGCTCACGCTGGGGATCACCCGGTGAAGGCAGCCAGCATCTACGCCCGGCTGGGCTGGTCCGTCGTCCCCCTGCACGACGTCGCCAGCGGGGCCTGCAGCTGCGGCAAGCAGCCCTGCCCCAGTGCTGGCAAGCACCCGCGGCTCCGTGACTGGACCACGCAGGCCAGCAGCGACCCGACGACGATCGCCGAGTGGGCGCGCTCGTGGCCCTCGGCGAACATCGGCGCAGTCACGGGCGATCAGTTCTTCGTGCTCGACGTCGACCCCGACAATGGTGGGCCCGCGTCGCTCGCTGAGCTGACCGAGGTTCACGGCGATCTGCCGGAAACGCCCACGCAACGGACCGGCTCGGGCGGAACTCACTACCTTTTCCAGCCGGTCGCCGGGATTTCGAACAGCGCGGGCAAGCTCGGCGCGGGCCTCGACGTGCGCGGGTCCGGCGGGCAGATAGTCGTAGCTCCCTCTGTGTCACTCAAGGGCAGCTATAGCTGGGTCGCTGGGCGCGAGCCGTGGAACATCCCCCTCGCCCCGGCGCCCGCGTGGCTGCTCGAGCTGCTGCGCCGCCCTGCCCCGACCAGCGCCCGGCCCGGTGCCTCGACTGAGGACCGCGGGTACTTCCCCGCTGCGTCGCCTGAGCTGCTCGACCAAGCCGAGCTCGCGCTCGAGGCCCACGGGCCCGCTGTCGAGGGCGCTGGCGGCGATGCGCACACGTTCCGCGCTGCGGCGCTGCTCACGCACGACTTCGCGCTGACCGAGGAAGAGGCCTGGCCGCTGCTCTGGGCGTGGAACCTCTCGTGCGACCCCCAGTGGACGCCTGAAGATCTGATCGTCAAGCTGCGCAACGGCGCCGAGTACGGTCAGGGCGAGTACGGGCGGGCCCGCGCGCTCGACGCCGTCGAGACCGCGAAGAAGCTGATCGCCGACTGGTCAGCCGGCCAGCGTGACGACGCCTCGCAGTGGGTGCTGATCGAACGGTGCCGCAAGCTGGCGCAGCTCAGCGGCGATCCGACGAAGCACGCCAGCATCACCAGAGACCTGCAGGCTGCCACTGGCTTCAACCGGCGCGACCTCGCCATCCCACCTGCGAAGGTCCCCAGCACCAGGCGCACCGACGGCAAAGAGATCCACGTCGGGCCCCAGCTCGCTGAGGTCGCCGACGAAGCGCTGACGGCGATCGCCCCGCAGGTGTTCGCACGCTCGGGTGTGCTCTGCGAGGTGATCCCTGGTGACCGCGCGGGCGGGACGTGGATTCACGACCTCGAGACGACGCGCATTCAAGACCTGATGTCCCGCGCCGCAACGTGGGTGCGTGACGACGACAAGGGCCAGGCTGAGACCGCGGCACCGCTCCCCGTCGCTGCGATCCTCGCCGCGCGGCGCATGCACGAGGGCGTGCGCGTGCTCGAGGCCGTCACAACGGCGCCCGTGTTCCTGGCCGATGGGTCGATCCTTCAGGAGCGCGGCTACAGCGCGGCCGCGCGACTCTGGCTCGAGCCGTCGATCGTCGTCGACGTGCCAGACGAGCCCACGCTTGCGCAGGCGCACCACGCGGTGACGGTGCTGCGCGACCTGGTCTGTGACTACCACTTCGCCAGCGAGGCCGACTTCGCGGCGTGGCTCGCCGGGGTGATCTCCCCGCTGGTCAAGTCGGCGACCGACAACGCGCCCGCGCCGTTGTTCCTCGTCACGGCGTCCAGCCGCGCCGCAGGTAAGACGATGCTCGCGCAGCTCGCCTCGTTGATCGTCACCGGCGCTGAGGTCGGCGTGAGCACGTACTCACCGAAGGACCCGGCCGAGTGGGAGAAGAAGCTCACGGCCTTCGTGCGCGAAGCGTCGCCCGTGGTGGTCTTCGACAACATCGCGCTGGGCGTCGAGCTCGGCGATGACGGGCTGGATCGCCTGCTCACCTCGAGCACGTGGAAGGGCCGTATTCTCGGCGTGAGCGAGGCGCCCCCGCTGCCCGTCGTCGGGTGCTGGTGGGCCACAGGGAACAACACCGAGGCGCGCAACGACACCGTGCGCCGCGTGCTGCCGGTGCGGATCGAGGTCGACGAAGAACGCCCTCAGGAGCGCGACGACTTCAAGCGGGCCCAGTTGAAGCTCTTCGCGCTCGAGTACCGCGCCACGTACCTCAGCGCGGCCCTGACGATCCTCCGCGCGTGGCACTGCGCGGGACGGCCGGCGCAGGGTCTGCCCACCTGGGGATCGTTCGAGGTGTGGAGCGACCTGGTGCGCAGCGCGCTGGTCTGGGCCGGCTGCGCGGATCCGTTCGAGACCCAGCGCCGCGCCTCGGCTGTGCTGAACGAGCCCGAGAACACCGCCCACGACTTCTGGCTGAAGGTCGTCGGCAGCTGTGACGGCACGCCCGCGTCGTTGTGCGCGAAGGCCAACGAGTCGAGCGCGCAGGAAGTGCTGGGCATGCGCGAGCTGCTCACGCCACGCCTGCTGGGCAAGTTCATTGGGCCCTACGTCGACAAGCCCAGGCTCAGGCGCCGCATCCGCCGGCACGTCGACCCGGCGCGGTTCGTGATCGAGGCGATCCATGGGTAACAGGCGCGGCACGAAGAAAGAGCGCGGGCCGAATTGGGAGCGGAACCGCGCGAAGCGTCAACGAGACCTTGCCCGCGCTGAGGTACGCTGCGCCGAGCTGATCCAGACGCTGGGCGGCGTGTGCGTCGACTGCGGCGAGGATCGCCCCGAGCTCCTGAGCGTGGATCACGTCGACGGGATCACCTGGGACCGCTATGCGCTGCGCCTCGACGCCCGCGTGGGCAGGTACATCCGCGAGCACGTTGAGGGCGTCAGGCTGCGCGTGCTGTGCGGCGTGTGTAACTCGAGGGACGGGCAGGCCCGGCAGCAGCCTGACTACGAGCCTTGCCCGTTTTGACAGATTCACGCTTACTCGATAGACAGGGCGTTCACGGCAGGACCATTGCGAGTGCGGATGAACCCAACCCGGTATCCCCTGGATTGTGGTGGTTGGTGATCACTTCATCGTGTGGCCCCGCGCATTGAGCGCTCAGAGAGGCCCGCCGAAGAGCGGGCCTTCTCGTTTCTAGCGACCGCGGGCGATCTCGAGCGGCAGCAGCCGAGCGAACGACGCGCTGAACACCACCTGAGCGCGCGTGTGCACCGCGGGGATCATCCCGCCATCGCGGAACACGTCAGAGATCTTCGTGCTGAACAGCTCGTCGATCGCCAGTCGCTTCGACCCGCGGCGCTTGAACACGCCAACGTGGCCTGACTTCATCTTCGCGACGAAAGCGCCGGGGATCGTCTTGCGCTGCCGGTTGATCCCCACGCTGGCGCCCAGCTTCACCTGCCGCGCACCGGGGAACGCGCTGACGGGCATCGTCTCGCCGCTCGGGGTGATCCGCCACTCGAGGTCGTCGAGCACGCGCGGGCCACGAGGGAAACGGATCGGCAGACCCTGGTTCACCTTGCTCACGCGGAACCGCTTGCGGAACCGCACGGTGCGGCTCGACGCGACACGCGCAGCGCGGATGGCGTCGCCGCCGGCCTTGCTCACGGCGCGGAACAGGGCGCGCTCGAGCCCCCCGTCTCGCAGCGGCTGGATCTTCGAAGTGTCCCACGAGAGAACGAGCATGCGCCGCAGATTAACCGCGCAGCGCCGCGGCGTCGAGTCGGTCCGCGCTGGGCTCGCTCTCGATCGTCACCTCGACGTCGACACCCGGCCACAGGCGCGCCTGCTCTGCGTGCCCGAGCTCGACCAGCAGGCAGGTCCGCGCGGCCGGCAGCGAGTCGAACGCGTAGACCGTCGTGGTGACCTGCAGCCGCGCGCCGTAGCTGAGATCGTCAGCCTGCGAGGTCGTGGTGACCCGCACCATGTAGAGCGTCACGGGAGCACCTGCTTGCCAGTGGCCTCGAACGCTTCCGCATCACGCGCCCGCTGGATCAGCTTCGCGAGCCGGTCCTCCGCGTCAGCGCGCCGAGTCATCAGCCGCCCGATCTGCTCAGTCAGCGCCTCGATCTTCGCTCGCTGGATCTCCACTGCCTCCGACGGCGTCACCACGACCACTCCGACGGCGACGCGGGCGGCACGGTGTGCTGCTCGAGGGTGCTCAGCGCACGCAGCCACGCCGTGTGCCACTGGCGCGCCTGGTCTTCGGCGTCGTCGAGGGTCTGCTTCGCTCGGGTCTGCATCAGCACCCGCTCGACCAGCCGCTGATCAGCCTGCGGCATGCGCCGGCGACGGGCCGCGAGGCTGAGCGGTGGGCCGTACCGCAGCAGCCCGACATCGGCGGGGCTCACGACGGCCTCACCGTGTACTCGCGCTGCAGAGCAACGTGGCCGGCGCAGTGGAAGGTGCGGTCAACCTGCACCTCGGTACGGGCGACCCAGCCGCCGACAGGGCGGGTCGTGGTGCATTCGGTCACCTGAGCGGTGGCGCCGCAGGTCGGGCACTTCTGGTCGGCGGCGCGGCGGGTCGTGGGCGTGTGGTGCATGCCTTCTATCTATGCGGATCGCATGCCACGTCGACCTGATCGTTAATCTGAATAGTTAACCCGCCAACCACTCGGAAAACCGTCCGAAACGCGGTCGATCGTCCCGATTTAGGTGACTCAGATTACGTCAGATTACGCTTTGCGACCGCGCAACCCTGCGGCCCGACTGGCGCAGATTACTGGCACCGCGTTTGCTTAATAGTTAAGCCATGAACGCGCTGCCGACCCGCTTCGTCATCAAGACCAACGACATGACTCACGGTCCCTACTTCGCGCCCGACCTTGCAGCGATGGTCCGTGGCTTCGAAACCGGCCAGTGCACCAAGCTCACGCCCTGCCCCTCGGGAACCCCTGGTGTCTACCTCACTCCGCGCCGCAGCCGCGTCGTGTTTATCGAAGACCCGAAGGCGCTGATCGTCGGCCGCTTCCCGCACGAGCCGAAGTCCCTGAGCACGTAGACTCAGATTAACGTTTCCACTACACTCACCCGCACCCCACGCAGCACCTACAGGAGCAGTCCACATGAATCGTTTCCTCACCTCAGCCCTCGCTGGTCTCGCTGGCCTTGCAGTCGCCCCCACTGAGCAGGGGCACCGCCCCTTCCGCTTGTTCGGCTACGGCGCCCTCGGCGGCGCTCGCGGCTCCAACCCGTTCCCCGCCCCGCCCGCGTTCAACGCTCACGGTGGGCGCCACGTCCCCGAGCCCGTCACGCACCGGCTGGTGATCAACCGCGAGCCCCAGCCGTGGCAGAAGGAAGCGGCGAAGGCGAAGGCGCGCGCCGAGAAGCACCCCCACATGACGTGGGACGCGCGGCGCGTCGCCCGCGAGGCCCGCAACGCTCTCGCCCCCCAGCAGGCGGCCTGAGCCATGCAAGACGTCACCACTGCCGAGCGCGTGCAGTTCAACCACCCCGAGTTCACCCCGGCGAGCACCCCGCCGATCTACGTCGAGCACGCCACGCGGCGCGTTCTCTCGCTCGAGCCCGAGGGCGATCGCTTCTACGGTCTCGAGCCGGGCACCAACGGCACCGGCCCCGCGATGCGCCGCGCCGTCGTGCCCCCGGGCTACACCTGGCTCGACAGCTCGGGGAAGCCGGCCCGCGGCGTGTTCAGCGTGCCCAGCGACCACTCCGACGAGCTGCAGACGAACCCCTGGAGCGGTCGACCGTGAGGGCGCATTTTCTTGAAGCGTGCATGCAGCTGGGCAGCCTCGCGAAGCTCCTTCAGACACACAAGCCGGACATGTCGAGGAACGACGTCCAACAGGCCGTCCTGAACAGTTTTGTCGACACCGCCCCGAAGCTCACCCAATCCGATCTCGCTGCGTACGGAATGGCGCCGTCAATCGGAATGGCGTGGGCAGAAAGCGGGTTTGCCCGTGTTTCTGTCGCGCACCGTCTCGCAGCGTCGTTGATCTGCACCGACTACTCACGCGTGACGGATCTCCTGACGCCCCCGTGGAGGTGTTTTGCCGTCGAGCCTCCGCACGGACTCATCCCCAACGTTGCAGCCGCCCTTGTGCTCTTCCCGGTGGGTGGCGGCGCGACCGTCGTGATCTGTCGCACCAGTGGGCTGGGCATCGAGTTGCTTATGGAGCCCAACGTTGAAGCCCTCGCCCTTTTTGCGACGAATGGAGCGCGCGCGGGGGAGGTAACTGGGTCGGCCGGAGACGACGAACTCTGGTCCGAGAGTTTTGGATCCAAAGAGTTCAACAACGAGAGTCAAGTCACAGCGCGGCTGGTGCTGGGTGTGCTTGCTGAGCTTTCTGCGATCCCGGACGACGAAAAGAGTCCTTCGCGCCCGAGGGGCGCCCGCGCTGCGGGGCGCGCGAGGGGTGAAGAGCCTCGTTCCTGGGTGATGCAGTTGACCCGTCCTGTAGCACTCGACCTCAGGTCCGCAGTGGGCGATTTCATCCGGGGGAGAGGCAGAAAGCTGAACGTCCAGCACCTCGTGCGCGGTCACGGCAAACGCCAATCCTATGGCTCTGGCGCAGAACGAAAAGAGAAGGTGATCCACGTCGAGCCTTATTGGCGCGGCGACCCTGATTCACCAGTCGCAGTTCGCGTTCATAAGATGGGGTCCGCGTCATGATCCCCCTCTGGATCGTCCCCGAGCAGTGGCGCGAGCTCACCCCACCTGCGCACGTGCGCGCCCTTGGTGACGAGCGCTCAGCGGCCAACCTGCTCGCTGCGTCGCGCTCTCTGTTCGTGCTCACGGCGCCTCGCTACCAGCCCGACGCGAAGCGCACCTGGTGCAACATCTACCTGGCTGACCTCGCTGACATCCTCAACGCGCCGATCCCTCACGTGTTCGACCTGCACGATCAGCAGGGCAAGCGTGAGCTGAGGGCCAACGACATCGTTGACGGCCTGCGCCGCAACGTGTTCCCCGGCTGGTCTCGCGTCATCCCGGCCAAGCTGGGCACGCTCACCCCACCCGAGCGCGCGACCCAGGGGCTGCCCACTGTGGCCACGTGGCGCAACCCCAAGGGCTCGGGTCACGTGGTCTTCGTCGTGCCCACGCCACCCGGCAAGACGGGCATCTACGTCACCGGCGCGGGGCGTACCTGCGTCGACCAGTGCCCGATCGCTCAGGCGTTCGGCTCACACGTCGCTGAGGTCGAGTTCTGGGGGCACCCGTGATCGACGTCGTCACCGGTCGGGACTTCACCGCAGAGCGGCTCGATCGCAAGAACAGGGAGCTTGAGCAGCTGCGACTCACCCTCGCCGAAGCCAACGCAGCGGCCTCACGCGCGGGCATCCGCGAGGGCGAGACCCTGGCCGATCTCATCCTGCGCCTCTACAGCGAGACCCTCAGTGACGATTAACCCCTGCCTGCCCCACGCTGAGCGCGTTCGACTCGACATCTACGCCCCTCTGAGACCCATGCCCTCTCGCTCCCTCGCCTACAACCCCGACGCGCCGATCAACGCTGCCCAGCGCAGCAAGAATGCCCTCGCTCGCGTCGTCGACGTCGACCCCGTGCGCACGTTCTCGCCCCAGGAGCTCGAGGATCTGCGGTTCGATCTCCTCTCCCCGAAAGACACCCTGCGCAGGGATCGCCTCATCGCGCTGATCGACACGCACGACGCATCTCAGGACTTCAGGGACGCCGTTTCGTCAGCCCTCGACGAAGCCGACCTTGAGACCCTCGCGGACGCAGTCACTGAGGCGGGCGACTCGCTGGCCAGCGAGATCAAAAGCGAGTGGGAAGACAGGCTCACCGAAGAACTCGCCGACCTCAGCAAGCCCACGCCGGCCGACCTCGTTTCAGCCTTCAAGGTCTGGCACGCGGCAGAGCTCAAGCGCATCGCAGACGACGCGGTCGACACCTTCAAGAAACTCACCGACGGCGTCGAAGCAACGCGCGAAGCTCTGCGCGTGCTCAACATCACCTAGCGCAGCTCGGGGTGTAGCGGGCCGACGTACGGCAGCACGGGCACGCTCACCAAGGGCGTCAGATCAGTGAGTCGCACTGCGCGCACCGTCTGAACAGCACCGATGCACGTTGACGCGTCCCACCGGCGATACCCCAGCGACGGCAGCACCACTGACACCACCTGCTCCCACCGCACCCGCGCGCCGAGCTCGTCATTCACTGTGACGGCCATGCGGGGCACTGGGGCTGCGTAGAACGCCTCGCCTGAGCAATCGGCCTCAGCGAAGTACACGAACGTCAATCGCTGCATCAGGCTCACGCTCACGCCGCCGGTCTCGACGTCGAGGGGCCAGAGCACGCCCGTCGAGTCGATCCACGTGAGCTGAGGGCCGACCAGCGCGCCCGTCGAGTCGTACCAGCGCACTGCGGCCCCATCGGCCGGCGCACCTGGCGCACCACGCTCACCAGCTGGGCCTCGAGCACCCTCAGCACCTCGCTCACCACGTTCGCCCTGAGGGCCTGGCACTGGCGTTGCGGGGGTACATCCGACCATCACCAGCAGCACGCCCAGTCGAGTCATGGGTGTGAGACTACCCACCGGGCTTAACTATTCAACCCCAGCAGGCACCGCGCCCGTCCCATGTTTCTCGACTCGAAGCTTATACGCCGCGTCCTTTCGGGCCTCTTGCTGACGCAGGTTTTCCATCGGGCGGGTTGTGCGAGTGGTGTTGTCGAGCCGCATGAAGCTCTTCGGGCCCATTTCGCGCTCGACCAGGGCGCGCACGGGCTCGATGTCATCGATCGACAGCACCAGTCGTTCGACCACTTCCAGCACGTCCGAGGTGAGGCCGGGCCTCGCGCCTGGGTCTTCGGGGCTCAACCAAGGCCTCCCACCGTGCGCCTTCCATTTGGTGATCAACTCGCCGATGCGCTCGAGGGGGCTCTGCAGGTCCCACGCGAGCGTCCAACCGTTGCCGTCTGACCAGCGTGCCCCCGCGCCCCATCGGTGCGCCTCACCGCGCAGGGCGAGCGCGTGCAGTGCCTTCTCGTAGACACCCACCTCGCAGCGGTCACCCCCCAGCTGGTTGGCGATCTGCCACGTGAGGTGGGGGCCTGGGCCAAGCTTGCGCAGCACCTCGAGCACGGCCCTCTCTGTGCGCGTGTGCGCGAGATCACTCTCCCCTTCGGGCTCCTGAGGCGGCATCGCAAGGGCGAGGCGAAGACCCTGCTCGACGAGCCTGCTCATCTTCTCGCCTGTGTCCTTGCTGCGCTTCTCGAGGGCAGCGATCACTTCTACGTCGACGCTGAAGGTCTTGTTCGTTCTGGGCATGGCCGACGCATAGCAGATTAATGCTTACGTATGCAAGGCGGGGCGCACTGGTGATGCCCTACAGCGCTACAGGTCAGAACAAATTTCAGCATTACGTACCTAATCTGTACTCACCACACCTACACCTTCAGTATGTAATGGAGAAATTTTTCTCGCGTATGGGGGGATCAGAGGGGAGATCTCATGTCATGGGATCAGATTACTTATGTACGTGTCTCATTCATAGCTAGACAGGGGTACCCCGTGGCCTAGGTTCTTCCCAGCCCCACCCCCACAGCGGGTGCGCAGATT
>Ga0172380_10006681_pt1 | contig 13292 bp, 8 predicted proteins | sample Leawe162metaG_FD_119747 | JGI IMG/M metagenome (GOLD analysis project Ga0172380, IMG submission 119747) | Leachate microbial communities from a municipal landfill in Southern Ontario, Canada - Leachate well 162 metaG | ecosystem: Engineered > Solid waste > Landfill > Unclassified | place... | reverse complement strand
CGCACCGCCGGTAATTTTTGTCACGGCCTATGATCAGTATGCGGTGCAGGCTTTTGACCTCAATGCGATCGACTATCTGCTCAAGCCGGTGCGTGCGCAACGTCTGCTGGCCGCGCTAAAAAAACTGCCGGCCAGCTTGCCTAGCCTGGCAGCGCTGCGCAGCCTGGCGCCGCAGGGCCGCACCCACCTGCATTCGACAGAACGCGGTCGCATCCTGCTGGTGCCTCTGAATGAAATTTTGTTTTTGCGTGCCGAGCTGAAGTATGTGACAGCCCAAACGCATGAGCGAGAATATCTGATCGAGGAATCGCTGACTCACCTCGAGGAAGAGTTCGCGGAGCGTTTTATCCGTAGCCATCGCAACTGTCTGGTGGCGCGCGAAGCGATCATCGGCGTCGAACGCGACAACTCGGCGCAGGAGAATCACTGGCGGATTCTCCTGCGCGGCCTAAGCGAAACTCTCCCGGTAAGCCGGCGGCAATGGCCGTTGATCAAGGCCTTGCTCAAGGAGGAAGGGACAACTTAGCCGCTATTCCGCAAGCCGGCCGCGATCCCGTTGATGGTCAGGTAGATGCTGCGCCGGTCGCGCTCGTCGCTGTCGCCGGCACGGTGGCGTTGCAGCAGTTCGATCTGCAGGTGGTTGAGTGGATCGAGATAGGGGAAGCGGTTGCGGATCGAGCGCTTGAGCAGCGGGTTGCCGTCCAGCAGCTGTGCTTGCCCCGTGATTGCGAGCAGGGCTTCGCGCGCAGCCTGCCATTCTGCCTTGAGGCGGGGGAAGATGGCATTGCGCAATGCCTCGTCCTGGACCAGTTGGGCATAGCGCTCGGCAATGGCGATGTCGCTTTTGGCCAGCACCATGTCCATGTTGGACAGCATGGTGCGGAAAAATCCCCATTCACGATTCATCTCCGCCAGCAGGCGCATGCCAGCCTCGCCGTGGCTGTTCCGGTAAGCGTGCACTGCCGTGCCGAAGCCATACCAGCCGGGCAGCATCAGGCGGCATTGGGACCACGAGAAGACCCAGGGAATGGCGCGCAAATCCTCGATCGCGTGGGTCTGCTTGCGCGAAGCCGGGCGGCTGCCGATGTTCAGGGCGGCGATTTCGCTGATCACGGTGGATTCCCAGAAATAGCGCTCGAAGCCCGGTGTTTCATAAACCAGGTGGCGATAGGCGCGATAGGAATGCGCGGAAAGTTCCTCCATGGCGGCCAGGAATGTCGGACTCGGGGCGTCGTGCTGATGCGGCAACAGGCTCGCTTCGAGCGTGGCGGCAATGAAAATCTCCAGGTTGCGCCGGCCGAGTTCGGGATTGGCATATTTCGAGGCGATCACTTCACCCTGTTCGGTGATGCGGATGGCGCCCTGGACAGCGCCTTGCGGCTGCGCCAGCACGGCTTCGTAGCTGGGGCCGCCGCCGCGCCCGACCGAACCGCCGCGGCCGTGGAACAGCCGCAAAGTGACACCGTGGCGACGTGCCACTTCAACCAGCGCGGTTTCTGCACGGTAGAGGGACCAGCCCGAGGTGAGAAAGCCGCCGTCCTTGTTGCTGTCGGAATAGCCGAGCATGACTTCCTGCATGGCGCGGCGCGAACCCAGCAAGCGATTGTAGAGTGGCAGGCCGAGCAGGCGATTCATGATGCTGCCGCAATGCGCAAGGTCATCGATGGTCTCGAAGAGCGGCACGATGTTGACATCGAGCTGACCTTCCAGGGGCCGCAACAAGCCGGCTTCCTTGAGCAGCAAGGCGACTTCGAGCAGGTCCGAGACACTGTTGGTCTGGGAGATGATGACGTTCTCGATCGCAGCCTTGCCATAGCGCTCATGCAGGCTGCGGGCAGTGTGGAAAATGGCGAGTTCGCTGTTGGTCTCGTCCGAGTAGCGGACATAGGGTGAGGTCAGCAGCCGCGGCGTGGCCAGTTCTTCGAGCAGCAAAATGATCCGCTGCTCTTCATCGAGGTTGGCGTAATCGGTGCCGGGACGCGAAACCGCGAGCAACTCGGCGACTGTCCGGGCATGCACCGAAGAATTCTGGCGCAGGTCAAGCGACGCCAGATGAAAGCCGAATATCGAGACGGCGCGGCGCAGGTTGCGCAGGCGCCCGCGCGCCAGCAAGGCGGAGCGGTTGGCCAGCAGGGAGCGGTGAATGACATCCAGATCGGCCAGCAGTTCGGCCGGGCTGGCGTAGGCATTCGCCCTGGCAACAGCATGGCGCGGGGCTTCGAAGTCGTCCAGCTGCTGCGCGGTAGCGGCGAGTCGGGCATAGAGTCCCGCGATGGCGCGGCGATAGGGTTCGTCGTCGCGATGCGGATTGTGGTCCGGCGATGCTGCGGCGAGCGTCTTGAGCTCGTCGGAGATGTCGACCAGCAGGGTGGTCGAGGACAGCTCTGAACCCAGCGCATGCAACTGTTCGAGGTAGAAGGACAGCGCCTTGCGGCTTTGCGCGCGCATTGCCGTGCCGAGCACGGCTGACGTCACGAACGGATTGCCGTCGCGGTCGCCACCGATCCAGGAGCCGGGGCGCAGAAAAGCCGGCAGTTCGGTTGCATCCCATTTCGTGACCGTGGCGACGAGCAGGTCTTCGAGCGCATTGTAGAGTCGCGGCAATTCGCGCAGGAAGGTGGTGTCGTAGTAGGCCAGGGCATTCGCGACTTCATCCATGACCGAAAGCTTGGCGCGCCGCAGCATGCGCGTCTGCCATAGCGACAGCACCGTGCGGCGCAAGGTTTCGTCGTTCAGTTCGCGCTCTTCGGGGGTCAGGCTGGTCTTGTCCCGTTCATCGAGCAGGCGGGCGATCTGCCACTGGGCATCGAGTATGCTTTTGCGCTGCACTTCGGTCGGGTGCGCCGTGAGCACGGGGCTGATCAACGCAGCGGTGAAAAAATTTTGCAGACCGCGCACGTCGACGTTGCCAGCCAGGGCGCGGGTCAAGGCATGCGGCAGGCTGCCCGCGCGCGGCGGCGATCCGGCAATGGCGTGGGCACGCGAGCGGCGAATGTGATGCTGGTCTTCGGCAATGTTGGCGAAGTGTGAAAAATAACTGAAGGCGCGCACCACCTGGTTGGTTTGGTCCCGGCTCAGGCTGTCCAGCAGCGCACCCAGCTCACCACGTGCAGCATGATCGTCGTCGCGATGGAAGCGAATCGCCAGTTGGCGGATGCGCTCGACGGTGGTGAAGGCCACCTCGCCATCCTGGTCGCGCAAGGTGTCGCCGAGCAGTCGTCCGAGCAGACGAATATCATCGCGGAGCGGTTGATCCTTGTCCATGGTTACGGCATCGTCAGAGGGGGCTTGCATGGCTTGTCCATCGAGCATCGGCCGGGCTGCATTCAAGATCGGCAGAAGGCGGCCGTGCTAGAATCCACAACCATCGAGGGGCGGCGAAAGTGCAGCATTTCAGCGCCTGCCAGACATCATGAATCTTTCCTTTGGCCGGATCAACAGTGAACAAAAATCCTCCCGCACGCATTGTTATTGCCACCCGCGAATCGCGTTTAGCCTTATGGCAGGCGGAACACGTGCGGGGACTGCTGCAACGATTATACCCAGCCAGCAGTGTCGAGTTGCTTGGCATGACTACGCGCGGCGATCAGATCCTTGATCGTCCTCTCGCCAAGGTCGGCGGCAAGGGACTTTTCGTCAAGGAACTGGAAACCGCGCTGCTCGATGGCAGCGCCGATATCGCCGTGCATTCCATGAAAGATGTGCCGATGCAGCTCGAAGCGGAGTTTGCGTTGGTCGCCATCGGTCCGCGCGAAGTACCGCTCGACGCCTTCGTCTCGAACAAATACGCCAGTCTTGACGAGATGCCGCCGGGCGCTATCGTCGGCACTTCCAGCCTGCGTCGCGAGGCGCAATTGCATGCCAACTTCCCCTACCTCGCGGTCACCAGCTTGCGCGGCAATCTCGATACCCGCCTGCGCAAGCTCGATGCCGGCGACTATGATGCAATCATACTGGCGGCAGCGGGGTTGACCCGGCTTGGCCTCGGTGAGCGCGTTCGTGCCGTGCTGCCGGCCGAGCAGTCATTGCCAGCCGCAGGGCAGGGCGCGCTGGGCATCGAGGCGCTGTCGTCCCGGCCGGAAGTTGCCGCCTGGATGGCGCCCTTGAATGATTTCGCCACGGCGGCCTGCGTCCGCGCCGAGCGTGCCGTTTCGCGCGCCCTGGCGGGCAGCTGTGAAGTGCCCCTTGGCGCTTATGCGCTGATGCAGGAGGATCAGCAGTTGCGTTTGCGCGGCTTTGTCGCCACCCCCGATGGTCAGCGCTTTGCCTGTGCCGAACTCAAAGGTGCCGCGGCCGACCCCGAGGCACTGGGACTGGAACTGGCTGCGCAATTGCGTGCCCAGGGCGCCGTCGAGATTCTCGCCGCACTGGGCTAGGGCCTGTTCACAATTAAGCGACGTGTGCGAACGATGAAAATGGCTGACAGTGCAAGGCGCGAGCGACGTGGTTGGGTTGCTCCCAATAAGGAGCGAGTAACGCCGCAATGGCGGCCATTTTCACCGTTCCCTTCGGGTTGCTGCCCAATGCGGCGTCCGCTTTGTTGCTCGTCTCGCCAAGGGGGATGGCCATTGACTTCGACTCGCTTCGCGCGGCCATCCGCATTGGGCAACAACGCATCGCGCCGATTAATTGTGAACAGGCCCTAGAGTGTTGGACACAGCCAAGTGCTTGTCTGGCAGGCATCTCGTGGTCACCCGTCCCGCAGCGCAGGCCGGCCATCTGGTTGCAGAGATCGAACGGCAGGGTGGTCATGCGGTGCTGTTTCCGGTATTGGAAATCCAGGACGTCGAGGATAGCCAGCCCTTGCGTGACCTCGCGCAGCGGCTGGATGCCATCGACCTGGCGGTGTTCGTCAGCCCCAATGCAGTGAACAAGGCCTTGACGCTGATCTGTGCCCAGCGGCCGTGGCCCGAGCATTTGCCGGTTGCCGTGATGGGCGGGGGAAGTGCGCGGGAAGTGGCACGTTTCGGTATCCGCGATGTAATCGCTCCAACCGAACGCCACGATTCCGAAGCACTCCTTGAATTGCCGCAGATGCAGGCTACTGCGATGGCAGGCAAACGCGTAGTGATTTTGCGCGGCGACGGCGGACGCGAACTGTTGGGCGACACGCTCGCCACACGTGGCGCCAAGGTGGAGTTCGTGACCTGTTACCGGCGCGGCAAACCCGACAGGGATGCCACGCCCATCCTGCAACTCTGGGCCAACCGGCAACTCGATGCGATCACCGTAACCAGCAGCGAAGGTTTGCGCAACCTCTTTGAAATGATCGGCAGCACCGGTCAGGCGGCATTGCGCAATACCCCGCTGTTTGCGACGCATCAGCGCATCGTCGAGGCCGGACGCGCCCTCGGACTGCAGTGCCTGGTGCCGACCGCCGCTGGCGACGAGGGCTTGCTGGCTGGCCTGATCAATTATTTTTCTGCGCTCGAAAAATGAACAAGCTTAATTCTCCATCTTCATCCGCGGATAGCCATTCCGAAGACAGGTCCGCCTTGCTTAGCGTTGCACCTGAACCGGTCTGGTTGCGCGCCTTGAGTGCCCTGCGCCGCCCAATCGTTGTGATCGGAATTCTTGTTTTTCTCTTGCTGGGTTGGCAATGGTTCGACATGCGCGAGCATGTCGGCGATCTGCAGCAGGAACTCACCAAGCGCCTGGCTGAAGGGGATGCCGCAACCAGGGAAAGTCGTACCCTGACCCGGCAGAACCAGGAACTGCTGCAAAGCCTGGCGGCACGGATTGCCCTGCTGGAGGCCAGACAGGCTGAGGCGCAGAGCCAGCAGGTGACGCTGGAGAATATGTACCAGGAGCTGTCGCGCAGTCGCGATGAGCGCATCCTGGTGGAAGTCGAGCAATCGCTGATGCTTGCGGCGCAGCAACTTCAGCTGACGGGCAATGTTGAAGCCGTGCTGGCCGTCTTGCAGGGCGTCGATGCCCGTCTCGCGCGCTCAGGTCAGAATCGCCTGCTGCCGTTGCGCAAACTCATCAACCGCGACATCGACCGGCTCAAGGCCTTGCCCCTGGCTGATGGGCCGGGAATCGCGCTTAAGCTGGAAGGAGTGATTGCTGCGGTCGATACCCTGCCACTGGCTTTCGAGCAGCGCACGCGCGTGGAGCCAACAGCCAGGCTCAGGAACAGCGCTACTACAAAAACGCCTGCGGCAAGTGCCGAGACGAATTTCTGGCAAGGTATGGCGCACGACCTGTGGGCCGAATTCAAACAACTGATTCGGGTCGAGCGTATCGACCAACCCGATGCAGTGCTGCTTGCGCCATCACAGATATTCTTCTTGCGCGAAAACCTCAAGCTGCGCCTAACCGATGCCCGGCTGGCGCTGCTGCAGCGGGACGGACGGACTTTTCGCGATGATTTACGCCAATCACGGGAATTGCTCGAGCGCTATTTCGATACCCGCGATAAAGCCGCAAGCAACGCCATTGCCCTGCTGAAAAATCTGGCCGGCGTCGATCTGAGCCTGGATGCGTCGAGTCTGGCAGAGACGCTTGCCAGCGTCCGCAACTACAAGCTGGGGCCGAACAAGGACGCATTGGGGGCAGGGCGCTGATGCGTACGCTGTTCTGGCTGCTGGCGCTTGCGGTCCTGGCGGTCGTCCTGGCGCTGGCAGCGAGGTACAACCAAGGCTATGTGTTGCTGGTGGTGCCGCCGTGGCGGGTCGAACTGTCCCTGAATCTGATGATCCTGCTGCAAATTGCCGGCGTTGCGCTGGTCTACCTGTTGCTGCGACTGGTTTCTCATGCCTTGTCGCTGCCTCAGGCTGTGCGCGCATATCGGGCAAGGCGGCGGCACGACCAGGCGGAACGGTCATTGGGCGATGCCTTGCGCTTCGCCTTTGAGGGGCGTTACGGCCGCGCCTTGAACAGCGCGACGAGCGCCTATGAGGCGGGTTATGCACCGGCCCTGACAGCCTTGGTCGCGGCGCGCACAGCCCACGATCTGCGCGATGGGCGACGCGAGGCCGAGTGGATGCAGCGCGCCCTGCAGCACGAAGACGACCAGAGCGCGAGCCGCAACGCACGCCTGATGACCGAGGCCATGCTGCATCTCGATGCGCATCGCTATGAAGATGCCATCGAAACACTGAAGCTGCTGGCGTCCGGTGGACAGCGTCATATCGCCACGCTGCGGCTGGCCTTGCGCGCCCATCAGGCGCTCGGTGACTGGCGTGAAGTGCTGCGACTGGTGCGGCAACTCGAAAAATATCGTGCGCTGAGCGCCGAGCAGGCGACACCGCTACGTTTGCGCGCCTACCAGGAAGTTCTGCGTTCGCTGAATCTCGACGCCGGCGCACTGTTCGGCTTCTGGCGCGAAATACCTGCGGCGGACCGGCGTTCTCCTCGCCTTGCCGAGGCGGCTGCGCGCTGGTTGATCACAGCCGGGGATAGCCAAAATGCCCAACGTGTCATCGAGGAAGTTCTCGATGAGGAGTGGGACTCGAATCTCGCAGCGGTTTACGCCGAATGTCGCGAGGGCGATGTGCTCGGACGGATCGCCCGGGCCGAGGCATGGCTCAAGCAGCAGCCGCGCGATGCGCGACTATTGCTGGCTCTGGGGCGCCTGTGCCGCCAGCAGCAATTGTGGGGCAAGGCGCGCAGTTATCTGGAGGCATCGTTATCGATCTCAGTATCGCGTGCTGCCCATGTCGAATTGGCCGAGTTGCTCGATCAGCTCGAACTTCATGACGAGGCCAACCAGCATTACCGGTCTGCTGCGAAATTATGATTTCAACCCTGCAGCGTTGCCCTTCCCGGCAATAATGACTTTGCCTTTACCAGATACCGGGCCGGATATGGAACGGATCACGGCAGCGTTCCGGGAATGTTTTAAACGTCAGCGCGCGGCTTATCTCTCCGACCCGTCACCGAGTCATGCTTCGCGGCGGGCCGATCTGGAGACCCTGGCACGCATGCTCAAGGAAAATCGTGCCGGGCTGGTCGAGGCCATCAAACTTGATTACGGCTGCAGATCGGAATTCGAGACGCTGTTCGCAGAGTATTTCGTGGTGCTCGAAACCATCCATGACACACTGAAGAATCTCAAACGCTGGATGCAGCCGCAACGGCGCAGGATAGATGCGCTGCTCTACCCTGGCGCGCGCAATCGCGTGATACCGCAACCACTGGGCGTTGTCGGCGTGATCGTGCCGTGGAATTTCCCTCTCAACTTATCCTTCTGCCCGCTGGCCGCCATTCTTGCGGCAGGCAATCGGGCGATGGTCAAGATGTCGGAAAATTCGCGCCACCTGGCCGAACTGCTGGCCAGACTTGCGCCGCAATATTTTCCGGAGGACAAGCTCAGGTTCTTTTCGGACGGCGGCGGTCACGGTCCGGTCTTCTCCGCGCTGCCATTCGACCATCTGCTATTTACCGGTTCCGGGACAACGGGTCGTGCAGTGATGAGCAATGCGGCGCGGAATCTCACGCCCGTCACGTTGGAACTGGGGGGGAAGTCTCCCGCCATTGTCGGCCCCGACTTTCCGATCAAGACGGCCGCCGAGCGCATCCTGTGGGTGAAGATGTTCAATGCCGGACAGATATGCACCAACGTCGACTATGTCTTCCTGCACCAGGGCAGTGAGTCTGAATTCATTGCTCACTGCCAGCGACTGTTCGATGAGCGTTATCCCGACATCAATGGCGCTGACTACACTTCGATCATCGATGAACGCGCCTATCGGCGGCTGCAGGAGACTTTGATGGATGCACGGGAGAAGGGCGCCACATTGGTGAATCTTGCCGAAAAACAGAATCCCCGAGCCGATCTGCGCAAATTCCCGCCGCATCTGATTCTCAACCCCACCGAGGACATGCTGGTCATGCAGCGCGAGATCTTCGGTCCGCTGCTGCCCATCCTCAGCTATCGAAATCGAGACGATGTCGCCGATTACATCAACCGCCATGACCGCCCATTGGCCCTTTATCCATTCACCCATAATCGAGAACTGCAGAATTTCTTTATCTCGCACGTGATGTCCGGTGGCGTTTCCGTCAACGAGGGACTTCTGCATGTCGGTCAGCATGATCTGCCTTTCGGTGGCGTAGGGGAGAGCGGCATGGGGCACTATCATTCGCGCGAAGGTTTCAACACATTTTCCAAGTTGCGCCCGGTTTTCTATCAGGGCCCTTTCTCGGCAGTGCAACTGCTGTTTCAGCCACCTTATGCCAAGCACGCCATGCGCATCCTGAACTTGTTGCTTAGGCTCAAAGCTTGACTCCGGCTGACTGAGGTTGACTGAGGTTGACTCAAGCCTGCGGAGTAAAATGCCGAACCATGCCCAGTACCCCGCATCTCCCGCATTTCGTTCACCTCAGGCTGCATAGCGAATATTCGATCACCGACGGGATCGTTCGCCTGGATGCCGCTGTTGCGCGTGCGGCCGCCGATGGCATGCCGGCACTGGCGCTCACTGACCTGGCCAACCTGTTCGGCATGGTCAAGTTCTACACCGCAGCGCGTGCTGCGGGTATCAAGCCCATCATCGGCTGCGATGTCTGGGTAGGTGATCATCAAGGCGAGTCCAGCACGCGTGACCCGGGTAGGGAAAGCGGCTCGCGTTTGCTGTTGCTGGTGAAGAATCGCGGCGGCTATTTGCGGTTGTGCGAACTGCTGACGGCTACCTACCTTGGCTCACGCCAGCAGGGACGTGCCGAAATCAGCCGACAACTGTTGAGCGATGGCGACAACAGTGGCTTGATTGCCTTGTCGGGCGCGCATTGCGGTGATGTCGGGCAATTGTTGCTGAGTGGCAAGGAAGCACAAGCAGAGCAGAGGGCGTGCGACTGGGCCGGGATTTTCCCTGGCAATTTCTACATCGAAGTTCAGCGCTACGGTCAGCCCCAGGCCGAGATGATGGTGTCCGCCAGTGCCGCTTTGGCCAGCCGCATCGGATTGCCTTTGGTGGCGACGCATCCGGTGCAGTTCATGGTCCGCGATGACTTCAGGGCGCACGAGGCGCGAGTTTGCATCGCGGAAGGTTATGTACTCGCCGATCCACGGCGCCCCAAGCAATTTTCCGACGAGCAGTACTTCAAGTCGCAAAGAGAAATGGCCGACTTGTTCGCCGATCTGCCCGAAGCGCTGGCCAATTCCGTGGAGATCGCACGGCGCTGCAATCTCTCGGTCGAACTCGGCAAGAGCAAGCTGCCACAGTTTCCTACGCCGGCCGGAATGAGCCTGGACGACTTTCTTGCGGAGCAGGCAGAGAGCGGTTTGGATGTGCGTTTGGCCCAACTTTATCCGGACGCAGCAGAACGTGCGGCGCGCCGCCCGGCCTACATGGAACGGCTGGTTTTCGAAATCGGTACGATCCAGAAAATGGGCTTCCCCGGCTACTTTCTGATTGTTGCCGACTTCATCAACTGGGCCAAGTTGAATGGTGTGCCCGTCGGTCCGGGACGGGGTTCAGGCGCCGGCTCGCTGGTTTCCTATGCATTGCGCATTACCGACCTGGATCCACTGAAATACGATCTGCTGTTCGAGCGCTTCCTGAATCCGGAACGCGTCTCGATGCCCGACTTCGATGTGGACTTCTGCCAGGAAGGGCGCGACCGGGTCATTGATTACGTCAAGAAGAAATATGGTGCGCACGCGGTGGCGCAAATTGCTACCTTCGGCGCCATGGCGACCAAGGCGGTGATCCGCGATGTCGGCCGCGTGCTCGACCTGCCCTTCAATTTCGTAGACCAGTTTGCCAAGCTGATTCCCAACGAACTGGGCATCACGCTGGCGCAAGCGCGTGAAAAAGAGCCCGCCATTGCCCAGCGTGTTGAGCAGGAAGAAGAACTGCGACAGTTGTGGGATCTGGCCGAACGGCTGGAAGGCTTGACGCGCAATGTCGGCATGCATGCCGGCGGCGTGTTGATTGCTCCCGGCAAGCTGACCGATTTCTGCCCGCTGTATTCGGCGCAGGGGGCAGTGGCAGGCGAAGCCCAGGCCGCGGTGAGCCAGTTTGACAAGGACGATGTCGAAAAGATGGGCCTGGTCAAGTTCGACTTTCTCGGTTTGCGGACGCTGACCATTCTGGCGGAGGCTGTCCGGTCCGTGCACAAGATCGACGGCAGGAAATTGGATCTGGACACTCTGCCTCTCGACGATCACGGCACCTACGAGCAGATTTTCAAAACTGCCAACACCACGGCGGTTTTCCAGTTTGAATCGCGCGGCATGAAGGAGACGCTGGTCCAGGCCAGGCCCGACCGCCTGGAGGACCTGATTGCGTTGAACGCACTCTACCGACCAGGGCCGATGGAGTTCATTCCGAACTTCATCAACCGCAAGCATGGCCGCGAGCGGGTTACGTATCCGCATCCAAGTTTGGAACCAGTGCTTGCCAATACTTATGGCATCATGGTGTATCAGGAACAGGTGATGCAGACAGCCCAGGTGGTTGCGCGCTATGCACTGGGTGGCGCCGATCTGTTGCGTCGAGCGATGGGCAAGAAGAAAAAGGAGGAGATGGATCAGCAGCGCGCCGTATTTGTTTCAGGCGCAGCGCAGAACAGTATCGGACAGGCGCAGGCCGACGAGATTTTCGACACCATGGAGAAGTTCGCCGGCTATGGCTTCAACAAATCGCATGCCGCCGCCTATTCTCTGGTCGCTTATCAAACCGCATGGCTGAAGCATTATTACCCGGCGGCTTTCATGGCTGCGACGCTGTCATCGGAACTGGCCGATACCGACAAGGTGCAGTTTTTCTACCAGGACAGCATCGCCAACGGCATTTCCTTCCTGCCCCCCGATATCAATGCCGGTGGAATACGCTTCGAGCCGGTTGACGCAAAAACAATTCGTTATGGTCTCGGTGCGATCAAGGGAACGGGAGAAGCGGCGCTAGGCGCGATTCTTCGGGCACGCCAGGTGGACGACAAGCACACGCCTTTTGTCGATCTGTTTGAATTTTGCAGGCGCATCGACAAACGCACCGTCAATCGCCGCGTCATCGAGGCGTTGATCCGTGCTGGCGCCTTTGATGCGCTCGATGATCATCGCGCCAAACTGCTCGCCACGGTTGGCGTGGCACTCGAGTTGGCTGCGCAGGCCGAGCGCAACGTTTTGCAAGGCGGTTTGTTTGACGCTCCCGGCGAGCCTGGCGGTGCCCATCCGATGCAGTATGTCGATGCATTGCGCTGGAGCGAACGCGAGAAACTGCTTAACGAGAAACAGGCACTGGGATTTTTTCTCTCTGGTCACCCCTATCATGCCTATCGTGCCGAACTCGGCACCTTTGTGAAAAAATCTCTGGCGCAGATCGAGGTGTCCCCCAAGGGGACTTTCTCTGGGGCGCAGCGCGAACCGGCCCTGCTCGCCGGCATCGTGGTGTCGACACGCACGCAAATGACACGCCGCGGCAAGATGGCCATCGTCATGCTTGACGATGCCACGGCTCAGGTCGAAGTCTCGGTATTCAACGAATTGTTTGAAGCTGAACGACAGAAAATATGCGAAGACGATTTGTTGCTGGTGGAGGGGAAAGTGTCCCGGGATGACTTCAGCGGCGGTTTTCGTGTGGTCGCAGACAAGCTGCTGACGCTTGGCGAAGCCCGCAGCCGCTTCGCCAAGGAATTGAGCTTGTCCATGAACGGTCAGTCCAACGCGGAGAAGCTGCGCGTGCTGCTCGCACCCTATCGGGTACCCGGCAGTGGCGCTTGTCCAGTCCGGTTGCGCTATCGCAACGGTGAGGCCGAAGTTGAACTGGGATTGCCAGACAACTGGCGCGTCAGGCTTGACGATGCATTGCTGACTGCATTGCAGGAGTGGCTGTCGGAAGCGAATGTGAGTGTCGTCTACAGCTGATTGCCTGACGCGCTGAGCCGAATTCGCTGAGCGACAGCGTGATCCGGAGTCCCCCGGATCGCGCTGTCGTATTTGATCAAATCACCCCGCTGTCTTGCGCTTGCTCTCTTCTTTCTTCAACTTCTTCGCTTCCTTTTTCTCTTTCACGGTTTTGGTCGGCTGCTTTTTCACATCCTTCTTGGTGTCTTGACTCTTGCTCATGTGCATCGCTCCTTGGAATAGTGATGTTCTCGATAAAACCTGAGGCATTACGATTCAGCGGCATCCCGGGTCGGATAGCCAAACCCGATTATACGTACTGCGCTTGCCGATTGGCCCACCCCGAAGCACCAAAGCCCTCACGAGGAGGGCTTTGGTGGTGGAATAGGGGGGAGTCTGGCGCTGACCTACTTTCTCACACGGAGTGTGCAATATCATTGGCGCGGGAGGCGTTTCACGGTCCTGTTCGAGATGGGAAGGGGTGGTTCCACCTTGCTAT
>Ga0172380_10006680_pt1 | contig 13294 bp, 10 predicted proteins | sample Leawe162metaG_FD_119747 | JGI IMG/M metagenome (GOLD analysis project Ga0172380, IMG submission 119747) | Leachate microbial communities from a municipal landfill in Southern Ontario, Canada - Leachate well 162 metaG | ecosystem: Engineered > Solid waste > Landfill > Unclassified | place... | reverse complement strand
CTATGACGCACTGTCCGCCAAGCACGCGCGAACGTCCAAAGCTGTTGTCGAGCGTCTCAAGCTGACGCATCCCGTTCAACAATGGCAGGATCATTGTGGTAGGTCCAACGGCCGGCGCGAACGACGCGATGGCATCGACGAGGTCGTAGGCCTTGCAAGTCAATACGACAAGATCGAATGACTGGCGTATGTCACCAGCAAGTACGGTTTTCACCTCGTGCAACGTGGCATCGCCTTTCGGGCTGTTGATCACAAGCCCAAATGTGGCGAGCTCGCTGGCCCGTCGAGGGCGAACTAAAAAAGTGACATCCATGCCGGCTTCGACCAAACGCCCACCAAAATAGCCACCTATGCCACCCGCACCGACTACAAGAATACGCATACTGGGTTCCAACTCCATATGTCTCACCCCCACTGAGCCGTCAGGGTGGGTATTGACGTCCTCCGCTACGAATGCGCAGTCAACGACAATTGCGGCTTCCGAGCAGCAGCATAGCAAGTGCATCGCCGCAGCGAAGCAAATCGTGCGGCGGTTCCGATCTTTGCCGATGCCTTATCAACGCCGAAATGATTCGATATACTACACGCCCCAACACCGAATTGGACTGTGTTAATAAATACCGATTTCTGCCAATAGCGAGACCATCTGTTCTTGTGAGGTAAAGAAAATGAAATGTTTGGTTGAATGGAATGTGATGAGCACCTTGACGAGGCCTTACTTTGCCATTCGAGAGGAAGAGCATTGAGCCTATGTCGGCGCCCACGAATCCGTTGTAGGCGCGGTCGAGCATCTGTCTCAGCACCAGTGCGTCGCTGACGATGGTTTTGTGACCGCCCGCTGGCTTAGCCACGATGCGATATCTGGGCGCACAAGTCACCTTCAACAAAGACCCTAGCTGTACGCGCTGCAGCGCCTTCAAGCGGTATCGATGGTATTTAATATCAAAGTCAGACTAAAGAGGAGCATCTCATGGGCGAAACGTATCCAAGCTTCACGGTAGCGGCGGTTCAGGCGGCATCGGTATTTTTCGACAGGGACAAGACCATCGATAAGGCGATTCGCTGCATTGAAGAGGCGGCCGACAAGGGCGCGGTGATCATCGGCTTCCCGGAATTGTTCGTCTCCGGCCATGCCGGCCTCTGGTACATGGCGAAGAGGACAAACCCCTTGCCGCTGCAGGGCAAGCTGTTCAAGGAATTGGTCAAGAACGGCGTCAAGCTGCCCAGCCCCGAGGTCGATCGGCTCTGCGCCGCGGCGCGCAAGGCGCATGCCTTTGTCGTGATCGGCATGAGTGAAGTCGATACGCTGTATCCCGGAACCCTCTATATGTCGCAGCTGACGATTTCCGACAAGGGAGAGGTCATGGCGATGCGCCGCAAGCTGGTGGTAACGGCTATCGAGAAGTTGATCTACAGCAATGGCGACGGCAGCCACCTGCAAGTCCATGACACGCCCTACGGCAAGCTTTCCGCGTTGCAGTGCGGCGAGCATGCGAGCAGTCTTTCCAAATACGCGCTACTGGCCATGGGCGCGCAGGTCCATGTCGCCGGCTGGCCGAGTTTTCCGCGCAACGTGAATGGCGAGGGGCAGAGCGATTCCGTGCAGTTCCGTGTCCGCCAGTTCGCGCACGAGGGTAAGCTGTTCATCCTGAATTCCTGCGGCGTCACCGATCAGCAGAACATCGACTTCTGCTGCGACACTCAGGAGGAGAAGGACAATATCGTCAGCGAGGGCGGCGGAACAGCCATCATCGGACCGAACGGGCAATATCTCGCCGGCCCGATCTACGGGGGCGAAGCGGTCCTGACGGCGGAAATTTCGCTGGAAGACGCCCTGCCTGGAAAGATGAAGCACAACGTCCTGGGGCATTACTCGCGATGGGATGTATTGAACCTCAACTTCAATCGCGAAAAGCTTTCCCCATTCGGCAACATGCCTGTCGAAAAAGCTGACCCGGCGTGCCCATCCGCCGAGTTGCAGGAGACGAGGACGATGCTGCGCGACCTGAACGACAAGCTCGATGGATTGGCCGAGAATCTTAGGCACAAATAAACGCGAAGCTCTCGGGTTTTTTGCCGGCGTGCCATTGATGGCGTAACGCAAAAGAAGCAGACAGCACCATGATAAAGGGAATGAATGGACCCAAATGAGCCAGCAAAGCTTTGTGGCTGATCAGGATTTCTCTTCGATTATTTTGCGATCTTGTGCGTTTCGGGCACTCCTTTTTTGGGCAAATGGAATGATGCCGGCGCTTAGCGTCAGGATCGAGCCAGCGAACACGGTCGCCACCATCGGAATCGGGGTCCCATTGGCGAACAGGCTGTAGATCTGGGCGAAGACGGCTCCCAGGAACATTTGGAAAAACACGCCGACACCCGCCGCCGTGCCGGAGAGGCTGGGTATCACCCGCATTGCGCCCACTTGCGCGTTTGGCAGCGCAATGCCCTGACCAAAGGTGATGAAAAATCCGGGAATGAAAATGATGAGTGGCGACAAGTAACCGCCGAGGATAATTGCCGACTGGATGAAAATCGCAAGGAAGGTGACGGACGACCCCGCAAGCACCATAGTTTCGATTGCGAAGCGGTGGGTCAGCCGGCTGGAAATAAGACTGCCGGCAAGAAATCCGATCGGGAAGGCCGTGAAATACGCACCAAACTCCGTCGCCGACCGTCCCAGATAATCCTTCATCAGGAAGGATGCCGCCGCCGCCATCGCGTAATAAAGTCCCGATGAAAACCCTGTCTGCAATACAAAAGCGGAGAAGCGTAGGTGCGAAAAAAGCGCCACGTACTCCTGGAGGTAGCCTGAATGCTTTCGCTGGATATCCTCCTTCGCGTGTGTTTCGTAGAGTACGACGTAGGCTGCAACCCCGATGAGCAGGCCCGCGCTCGCTGCGAACCAGAACACGCTGCGCCAACCTTGCAGGTCGATCAATACCCCGCCGCAAAGCGTCGAAAGCATGGGCCCCAGAGTGTAGGCCATGGTCAGATAGGCAATCACTTTGACCAGGCCCTCCGTCCCGTAGGCGTCGCGCGCCATGGCACGGGCAAGGGTGACGCCGCAACCGGCGCCAACGGCCTGGATTAGCCGTCCTAGCATCAGGCCGGAAATTGAACCCGCGATTCCAGATATGGCGCTCCCCAGGACAAACAGGAACAGCCCCGTGAGCAGCATGGGACGGCGACCGTAACGGTCGGAGAGCGAGCCATACACCAGTGTGGCGAAGGCCATCACGAGCAGCGCCACACTGTAGGTCAGTCCGACCAAAGCATTCGACGCAGTGAAGACAGTCTTGATCACCGGCATGGCCGGCAGATACATGTTGATGGCCAACGGACCGATCAGGCTGACTGAGGCCAGGGTGACGAGAAAGCGCCGATTAGGGCTGCGGCGCACTGCAGTACATCCCTGTGTCAAGACTAAACCCTCCTCTACCTTTCAACAGCCACTTTGGCGGTTGTCCAATGTGTGCGCCGCAGGTCTGCGAGCCGAAGCGCTTGCCGGCGCCTCCTGCACCTTTATGTTTTTGCGCGAACTTCCTGCTGTCTCTCGTACCGACCCTAGCCGCGCAATTCGATTTGTTCTCCGTCGGGCCCACGGAAAACGACTCGCCGCCATGCGTTCTCTTTCGGCTCTCTTGCTGTCGTGCCATGTGGCGCGCGCACCATCTCCAAGCCAGCCTCCTGCAGCCCTGCAACGGCCTCGTCAAACTGCTCCACCTCCAGACAGAAGTGAAAGCCGGTCATCGATCCATCCGACTTCTGTGCCAGCTCAAGGATACTGTCAGCCAGCTTTAGATAGACGATCTGCAGTCCTTCGCCGACCGTGTGTTGGAAATATTTCTTAAAGCCAAAGTGACGCTCGTAGAAATCCACAGATCGCGCGAGATCTCCGACATGGAGTGCGATATGATCGATTCGCTTGAACATTTTCGTCATGGAATTGCCTGTCTCAGTATGCAATATTCACCGCCAGCTCCCAAGGGTAGCTAGCTTGAAAGTTCGCAGGCTGCTCACGCCTGCAAGTCATTTTCCGCAAGTAGCACCCATGTTTTGACTGCTGCATAATTCAGAACTGCATCGGTATACACCTTAATGTCGATTTGGAATATCGATTCCAAATCGACGAAATGGAAAAAACGGCTGTAAACCTTGCATCGACAATCCAGATGTCGCCGCAGAGATAGGTTCTTGATCCGCTGACGGCCCGTGGATACCGCCGGGTATCTAACAACGGTTGATTTTCGATCGCGCAGTGGGTGCGATCAAAGTAGTGTTGTGATTCATTGTAATACCGAAAGGCAAGCGCGTACGTAGCTCAATCAAGTTCGTGTGTATTTCAGAAACTGCGCTACGCGCCTTCGCTCTAAGCATCTCGACGTTGGGCCATAGCCCGGCACTCGGAAATCTCTTGGCAATAGTCTCAGCAATCGCCAAGCTGTCATTAACGACGCAATCCCCTATAATTATTGCAGGCGCTTTTTCAGATGCGGAGTATTTCAGAATATTGGTGCGCATACCCAATGGTTCTAGACGTATTCGTTCCGTATGAAACGGTACGTTAGCCAGCTCGCATGGCCCAAGACGATTCGGCATAATCGCCAATCACTAAGGTATATCCCCTCGCTCTATCTTCCTCAAGAATGTTTGAGCGGCACCTCCCGTTACTACAGCCAGAGCTAATGTATCATGATATGATACAAAAATCCCACTAAAGCAACATCTGAATAAGATGTGAACGATATCTTTGTCGTGAGACCGGAAGCAAAGGATCGAACACAGGGATGGAAATGATGAAATAGACTATTCACTGGCCGCGTGACACCTTGCATCGTCAACATCGCGCGCTGGCGCTGATCATCCACGCACAGTCCGGGAGTCCTTGCGATTCTCGTGGCCGGTGTCGATATGCCCCCACATCAGCTTCCAGACGAGCAACAGTACAAGCGCCAAGCCGACCGCAAGGAGGAGTTTGCCGAGCCGCTCCTGGTCGCCCAGCAGGTAATTGCTGCACAGGCGCACCGGCGAAATCAGATACAGCCATCCGAGGCGAAACGCAGTCGCGGTCAGTTCGAGCAGGACCACGCCGCGCACCACGAATCCCGCGCGCGGCCAACTCAGCGCAACCGGTGCGCCGATCAGCAGCGGCACGCTCAGGAATTTCGCCAGCGTGAACCGAGGATCGTCGAGCGCCGCATCCAGCGCCAGTGGCAGCATCCAGACCATGCCGGTCAGTGAGGCCAGCAACAGCCCGCTGATTCCTTGATGGTTCCAACGCGCGAGGCGCTGATTGAGCCAGCCTGGCGTCTCCTGTGCCAGCCACCCGCCGGCCAACGCCAATAGCGGAATCTGGACCAGCATCTGAAGCGTCATCGTCGATTCGAGCGCGTGCCGTACGGCAGGAGTGGCGAGCACTGCTCATAACGCGGCGCCGGCAATCCAAAGGCGGCGACCCAGCGGCTTCACGGCGTCAACCGCTGTGTGATGTATCGGACCGCGCCAGAAAGATCATCCCAGTCCAGTATCGTGACCAGCCTGCCCTCGGGATTGACCACCGCAATCGCGGCGTTGTGCACGAATCCGCCTAGCCCGTCCGGCACGGCGACGACTCCGAACACGCGCATCAGCCCGGCAAGGTCCGCATGATCGACCGGCCGCGCCGCGATCCAGCCAGCACCATGATCGCCGTGGATACGCTGGTAACTGGCCAGCGCAGCAGGATCATCGCGTTCGGGGTCGAAGCTGACACTGAGCAGCGTGACCTTGCGGTTAGCAATCGGCCCGGCCAACTCACGCTGCAGTCGCGCGAACTCGCCGCCCTGCACCGAACAGTACGTCACGCAATTGGTATAAATGAAATCGACCAACAACCAGCGCCCGCGAAACTGAGCGAAACTGGTCCGCTCGTCGGCGGCGGTTTGCAATGGCAGCGGCGGAACCAGCGGCGTATGTTCCCGCACGTTGATGCGACGTGCTGACTCGGCTGTGTAAGCGCGAAATTCGTCGGTAACGCCAGCCAGTACCCCGACGCCTGCCGCCAGCAAGACGAGACTAGCCAGTAGCGTTCGCAGTACCACCGTGCGGGTCCCCGCGCGAGGGCGCCTTGAACAGGCCCGCCGTGATGCGGGCCGAAAAGTACAACATGGCTAGCACCACCAGCAATGCGCCGATCGAACCAATCCTGTCGGTAAAGAGCCATTCCGGCAGATGCGTATCCATCCTGCGTGCCACGCTGAGACGCCCGGCATCGAGGAATGAAAACACGAAGATCAGACCACCGATGAAAAAAACTGGGAATCCCAATTTGTCACTCCCGCTGTTCGGCGGCGCATTGGCGCGGCGCCCAATCACGTGGAACATCAGTGCCAGCGCCATCGGCAGTACGCCGAGCAATATGTAGAAGTGAAAGTGCCCAGGTACCCACTGGGTGTTGTGCATCACCTTGTTGATCTGAATGGTGCCATCGAGCATGGCCGGAACGATGCCCGCGGCCCAACCGAACATCGAAAGGATCAACAGCCGCGAAGGCAAGGTCCAGCGCATATTCGAGCGGTAGATGTTGGTGAGCGCGCCATACACCGTGACCAGGAACACCGGAAAGCCGGCACCCCACGACACCACCTGTCCAATCACCATTACCCAGCGCGGTTGCGCGTAGTCCATCAGCAGGTGATGCGGAAACACGATGATCACGAACAGGCAGCTCACCGTCCACGACCACAGGAACGGCCGCGAGATCGGATACGGTTTGCCCGAGTAGCGCGGCAAGAGCTCATACACCGCGATCGCAGCCATGTAGATGGTCGCATTGATGTACATGTGACCGAACCAGTAGATCAGATTCTTGGCCACCAGTGCGTTCAACGCCATCTCGGGATAGAAGATGTTGACCAGGCTCATCACCAGCACCACCGCACCGGCCAGGATGCCCAGCGTGTTGGCGATGATGACCATGGTGCTGGCCACCACGGCTTTGGGGTGATCCGGATCGATGGCGCCGCCGAACAACCATTGCAGACCCAGTGCGCGTCCAAGGTTGCCGTGCACCTTGATGATGGCGGCAGCGGCATCCAGGTAGAATACCAGCATACCCACGCCGATCAGCAGATAACCAAGCATGAACAGCGCGGCAGAGTGCGGGGTCCATAAGCCCATGCTTTGCACCGGCAACGGATACAGGAACGTCCACAGCGCACCGTAGCCATCGACGAAGATCGCGAAAATGATGCACAAGGCACCGAGCATGAACAGCACATAGTTGGTCATGAACCCCCACAGGTGCAGCCGTACATACTTGCGCAGGAAGTACCACATTACCGCTGTGGTCACCAGCCCGGTGGTGCCGACCATGCCGGCACCGTGCATCGAGAGGATGCGATAGAAGATGTCAGCCGGCACCGGCAGCCAGGTGGCCTGACCCATACGCATGATCAGGCCGAGCAGCATCATCAATACGAACAAGACCACGGAAGTGATGATGTACAGATTGAATGCGACCCGGTTCCCGCTGTCGAGAGCCTCGTCGTCGGGGTAAATCGTGAGTGCAGCCATGATCAACCTCCGTTCGCAGCGACCACCTTGAATTCGGCGGTCATGGGTGCATGTCCGATACCACAGTACTCAAGGCACATAACCTTGTAAGTGCCGGGTTGCATGAACGTGTGCACGATCTTGTTGCTGAAGCCCGGCATCGCCTGCGTCTGAGTCTCGATGCGGCCGTCCGGTGCGTAAATCGCAAACCCATGGTTCACGTCCTTGCTGGTGACCCGAAACTCCACCGGGCTGCCGGCGTTCACCATTTCCGGTTTGATCTGCCATGACCACTGCTGCCCGACCACGTCGACGACCTGATGGATGCCCAGCGGCGCATGCTGTGACGGAATCGGGAAGTTGCGGAGAGTGGCATAACTGCCGCCCACGAAGATGATCAGCAAGGCGCCGAACAGCCATCGTCGCAGCATGTTGGAAGTGCGCACGGACTTGCGTGTCGCTTCGTCATCGGCGGGCTTGCCTGCCCGTCGGATCACGTGAATGAAGCCCAGCGCGACCAAGCCTATACCGACCAGCGCGATAGTCCAGACGACGTTCTGAAAGATCATTGTGTACCCCGGCCAAAATCCGATGGTCACTTTTACTTCAAGCGGACGGGCCTGTCAAGCCGCCATGTTGCGAGTTCGTGATCTGTCCGGTCGACACGGTGAATCGCCCCGGCTTCAAGGCCATAGTGGCCTAAATTCTAGAAAGGCTTACACTATAATAAAAGTGTTCCGATGCTGAGGGGCTACTCATCAATGGATGACGCTAGCAAGGATGTTACGATTTCCGAGCCTACTATTGGTGAGGGCGGAGCATTTACGGAGTGGATTCCCAGCGGGGAAGAACGCTCCGACATGATTCAAGTAGCTGCTTACCACATCGCCGAGCGCTCGGGTTTTACGATTAGTCCGCAGAGTTGCTGGGCTGCCGCTGAACATCAAGTCGATTTGATGTTTGCCTTGTGGGAAAGCAAGAAAAAGCTTCAGAGTCTTGTCGATACTGCGCTTGATGCTGTGGTAATAATGAATTCTGAGGGAAAGATTATCGGCTGGAATCGCCAGGCAAACCAAACTTTCGGATGGTCTCAGGAAGAGATCATAGGCCAACCGATCGAGACGACGATCATCCCCGTGCACCAGCGAGATGGGCACATCCGTGGCCTAAGACACTACTTGGCGTCGGGTGAGGGATCGTACATGAACAAGAGGGTTGAAACTCAGGCGCTACATCGCGATGGCCATGAGTTTCCCGTTGAAATGGCTTTATCGTCTGTCATGACAGACGGGAAACAGGAGTTTAACGCTTTCATTCGCGATATTTCTGAGCGCAAGCAAGCGGACGCCAAATTGCAGGAGATGGCCACAAAAGATTTTCTGACGGGGCTGGACAACCGGAGGCATTTCATGGCCACAATGACAGATGAGCTAGCTCGCCTGCAGCGTCTCGACAACCAGGATACTGCCGTATTGATGCTTGATCTGGACCACTTTAAGCACATTAATGACAGCCATGGACATGCCACGGGGGATCTAATGCTCAGGCATGTTGCAGCGATCATGCACGGCGAGTTGCGCATGATCGATACCGTGGGTCGCATAGGCGGTGAGGAATTTGCCATCATACTGCCAGGCGCCAATCCGGACGAAGCTAAAGTCTTCGCTGAACGACTCCGTCAGAAAGTTGCGATAACTCCGCTGATGACGGATGACCAGGCCATTCCAATCACCGTGAGCATCGGTATTACGGCGATGCGGGAGACCGATACTAACGCCGATACAGCGCTAATTCGCGCCGATGAAGCACTCTATCGCGCCAAGGAAAACGGCCGGAATCGAGTGGAAGTTGCTGCTGAAACGATCACTGCGACCTGAACAATTACTGTGATGGTCTGGATCACCTGGAAGAAATGTACGGTATCGAGATATCCCCGAGCCTGATTTCATCCACTACCGACGCTGTTACGGAAGATATCAAGGGTTGCCAATCAAGGCCGCGTTCCTCATTACCCGACCGCTTATCTCGACAGTAAGGTTTGTTTTGCCGTGAGCTTCGTCAAAAGTAGGAATTGTTCCTGACGACGGCGGCGGGTGATTACGGCGAACTAAACGGCAAGTTTTCGTACTTTTACGCCACGGCCTTCGCAAAGGTAAGGCCGACACTGACGATGATAAATGAGTGCGATTAAATGGCCGGTGTCAAGGCGAACCTACCGTTCCGGGAGGGATCAGCGAACAAAGCTGCCAGCGTAGGAAAACTGCTATTAGCCACCCGGACGGCGAATCGACGCCTGAAAGAGATTCGCCGCACGACCCCCATCCATTAAAGAATAGGCAAGGGGTAGGTGCCCGAGTGGCTTCGTTCCGGGATCTGAGCTTACCGATTCCTGGCGGGCCACTGCCCGACTTCCTTGTAGAACTTCTCCGCGCCGGGATGGTAGGGGACAACGTTTGCCTCGGCCATGAAATCCGGATCGAAATCCTTCAATGTTGCTGAAGCGGTCACGAGAGCCTGCTTGTTCTGATAGAGCGCCTTGGTGACCTTGTACACCACATCGTCGGAGACATGCGTGCTGGCCATAAGAAAGGCGCTGAAAGCCATCAGCCGGGTCGGGCCGATAACCCCGGGATACCCGGGCGAGGGTTGAAAGACCTGGGTGTAGGCGCTGGGAAATACCTTGAGCATTGCCGCCTTCGCCTCGGGCGTGTCGGCTACCGGCAAGAAGCGTAGACCGCCGTGCGCGGCAAGATTGGCATTAACCTCAAGTGCGGTAGCGCAACCGAGACAGACCTGTACGGCGTCCACTTTGCCATCGCCGAGCATTACCATCCCCTTGACATAATCGGACACGGGGAGTTGTTTCATGTCATTGATGGACACGCCACCGCTAGCGAGGAGTGCTTCCTGTGAGATCGCGGTGGCGGTCATGGCCGTGAACTTGCTGGGCATACGCATTCCCTTGAGGTCCTTGATAGACTTCACCGGTGAGTCGTTGGGCACGGCAATACCGAAACGCAGGGGAAGCAAGACCCCGACCAGGCGCAGTTCGGGATTCTTTTTGAACCCTTCAGTTCCCGTGTATGCACTGACGATGTCAACTCCATTCAACAGGCCAAATTCGATCTCCCCACGGTTGACGAGGGGCGTATAGCCCGAAGATCCCGACATCGGCTGAATCCGGGCAATCATGTTGGTCTTCTGCTGTATCACCTGGGCGAGTGCAGCCCCTGCCGAATAGTAAAACGAGCCCTGTGGATTGGTCGCGATCCCGAGGACCTGGGCGTGTGCCACCGTTGCCAAACACGACAGGGCTGTTGCGGCTATCAAAGATCTGAGTGAAATCAAGGTTGCCTTCTTATGTGACATTGCGTCTTGGTTTGCCAGATGGAAAGTAGTCAGAAGTATTTCGAAAGTGGCCGGGTGGTCAGAATCGCTGTGCGAAAACGATAGTAAGGCAGAAACGGCCCGTGATCAATGCCATGTCTGGACGATCCGGGCATACTGTCGCGTCGAAACATCAGGCGACCTGGAAAGGCGGCTCGGAAGCAGACACCGCTTCGGCTTCAGTTTCGCCTTTTCGATCCAGGCGGTGACTGCTGCCCTCGTGGGTTCCGTCAGTTCGAATTGCGCCGGCCGTTGGGTTTTTCGCTGCACGACCCGTGCGCCCCCAGAACCTGATTGCCGTATGTAATGCCGCGCATCCGGGATTCAATTGTGACGGCCTAGTTCCTCAGCGTTTCGCTTGCCAGCCCCACTGCCGCTCCCAGGCGGCGCGCACCATGTTCGGATACTCGGGTTGGCCCAAACTGCCGTTGTAGCGGCCAAGTGCGCGGAAGACGTCGCCATGCTCAATGTCCAGATAGTGGCGCAGAATGGTGCAGCCGTAGCGCAGGTTGGTGCGCAGGTGGAACAGATCGTTGTTCTTCTGGCCAATCAGATTCACCCAGAATGGCATCACCTGCATGTAGCCTCGCGCCCCGGCCGACGATACGGCGTATTTGTGGAAGCCGCTTTCCACCTGGATCAGACCGAAAACAAGTTGGGGATCGAGACCGGCGCGCTTGGCTTCGTAATATACGGTCTTGATGAGTTCCAGGCGTGCGGTGTGGTCGGGCATGCGCTTTGCGAGCCGCTGCGACATTTCCTTGAGCCAACCCTGTTTTTCTTCGGGGCTGGGGAATTCCGGCTCGGGTGAGGCGCGGTCGGAAACGGCAGCGTGCAGCGCCGCCCGCACGCTGACGGCAAGCGGTTCGTAGGTTTGCGCGCCGGCGTGAGCGAGGCTGGCGAACCCCAGCGCCGATAGGGCAACAAGAGTCTTTCCGGTCAGGCGCATACTTTCCGGCGCACCAGGGCGGCAATCTCGGCCAGCGGCACTTTCAATGCGTCGGCATCGCGCCGGCCCTGGTATTCGGCCAACCCCTCCTTCAGGCCGCGTTCGCCGATCACCACGCGATGCGGGATGCCGGTGAGCTCCCAGTCGGCGAACATCACCCCGGGGCGTTCGTCGCGGTCGTCGAGAATGACGTCGATGCCTGCAGCGCCGAGTTCCTCGTATATCCGGTTCGCCGCTTCCCGCACGGTGGCCGATTTGCCATAGCCGACGGGCACGATAGCGAGTTCGAACGGCGCTATGGCGCTCGGGAAAACGATGCCGCGACCATCGTGGCCTTGTTCGATGGCGGCGCCGACGATGCGCGAGACGCCGATACCGTAGCAACCCATTTCCATGATCTGCGGTTGGCCCTCCTCGTTGAGAAAGCTGCACTTTAATGCTTCTGAATACTTGCTGCGCAACTGAAAAATATGTCCGACCTCGATTCCGCGGCAGAGTTCCAGGAGGCCTTTGCCATCGGGTGACGGATCGCCCACGACGACATTGCGAAAATCGGCAACGCCGGTTGGCTCGGGCAGGTCGCGGACGAAGTTCACCCCGGTGAGGTGGAAGCCCGGTTTGTTGGCGCCGCAAACGAAGTCGCTCATGGCGGCGACGCAGCGGTCGGCAAACACGGCGACATCATTACTCCCGACCGGCCCGATGTAGCCGGGGCGGCACCCGAGGTGCTGCTCGATTTCAACCTCGGAGGCGAAACGGAATTGTCCGACGATCTTCTGCGCCTTGATTTCGTTCAATTCATGGTCGCCGCGCAACAGGATCAGGGCGAAGGAAAGCGGCCCGGCCTCGCGCATGATGGCGATGGCTTTGACCATTTTGGCTATCCCTATGCCCAGAAACTCCGCCACGTCCTCGCACTTGATCTTCCCCGGCGTCGCCACTTCCTGCATTGTTTGCTTGGCTGAAGCTCTGGGCGCATCGGGTGGCAGTGCTTCGGCTAACTCGACGTTGGCGGCATAATCGGATGCCGGGCAAAAGGCGATGGCATCTTCGCCGGAGTCCGCCAGCACATGAAACTCGTGCGAACCGGTGCCGCCGATGGAGCCGGGGTCGGCAGCGACAGCGCGGAAAGAGAGGCCAAGTCTGGAGAAAATGCGCGTGTAGGTGTCGAACATATTGCCGTATTCACGCTGCAGGTCGGCAAAACTGGCGTGGAAGGAGTAGCCGTCCTTCATCAGGAACTCGCGCCCGCGCATCACGCCGAAACGCGGCCGGATCTCGTCGCGGAACTTGGTCTGGATCTGGTAGAAATGGCGCGGCAGCTGGCGGTAGCTCTTGATTTCGCGCCTGACCACGTCGGTGATGACTTCCTCGTGGGTGGGGCCAACGACGAAGTCGCGCTGGTGGCGATCCTTGAAGCGCAGG
>Ga0172380_10006679_pt1 | contig 13294 bp, 11 predicted proteins | sample Leawe162metaG_FD_119747 | JGI IMG/M metagenome (GOLD analysis project Ga0172380, IMG submission 119747) | Leachate microbial communities from a municipal landfill in Southern Ontario, Canada - Leachate well 162 metaG | ecosystem: Engineered > Solid waste > Landfill > Unclassified | place... | reverse complement strand
TGGGCTTCCAGACGCTTCCGTCCCGTGATGGCAAGGACGACCGGCCGTGGTGGCTGGCCGCCCTTGTGCTGATCGGTGTGGCGCTAGCCATCGTCATCGCCGTCAACGATCTTTATGCCCAGGTCTTCACCGTGGTCGGCAAGGGCGTGTTCGTGACCGTCTTCGTGACGCTCGTCGCCTTTTTCCTGGCGACGCTGCTTGGGCTGGGCATCGCCCTTCTCGGCCTGTCGAACAGCCTGGTGTTGCGCCAGATCGCGCGCTTTTATGTCGAGGTGATCCGCGGCATCCCGATCCTGGTCCTTTTGTTCTATATCGCCTTCGTCGGCGCGCCGGCCTTCGTGGCGCTCTACAACTTCGCGGTTTCACCGCTGATTTCCGCCGGCTGGCTCGAGCCGATGGCGGTGCGCGACATCTCGCTGATGTGGCGGGCGATCATCGCGCTGGTGATCGGCTATTCCTCCTTCATCGCCGAGATCTTCCGGGCCGGCTTCCAGTCGGTCGAGAAGGGACAGCTCGAGGCGGCGGTGTCGCTCGGGCTCAACCGCTACCAGCGCTTCCGGCTGATCGTCTTTCCCCAGGCGATCCGTGTCATCTTCCCGCCGCTGTCGAACGATTTCGTGGCGATGGTCAAGGATTCGTCCCTGGTCTCCGTACTCGGCGTCGCCGATGTGACGCAGATGGCCAAGGTCTATGCGGCCGGCTCGTTCCGCTTCTTCGAGACCTATTCGATCGTCACCTATGTCTACCTGGTGCTGACCATAGGCCTGTCTCTGGTGCTCAGGCGCATCGAGAAGCGCATGCGCGAACACGGCAATGGCGAGCGGTGAGCCCCGGCGGTGGCACGCGCCCGGAGCGACCGGCGCGGGTGGCAAAATCATTGCCGGGCGAGGGCGAAACTGCTATGAGGCTGGCCATGGGATCGAAATTCGGATGTCTCGCGCCTGATATCTACGTGCTGCAGGACCACAAGCGTCTGCCGGCCCGCTTTTTCGCGCGCGTCTCCGGGGCGCTCATTAGCCTGCTAGGCTAAGCGTTCGTCATCGGCGCCGCGCGTGCGGCGTCCTGCCCGCATTCCCTTTTCAAAACTCAGACGGATCTTCAGCCATGAGCGCACCACGGACCCTCTACGACAAGATTTTCGACGACCACCTGGTCGACCGCCAGGAAGACGGCACCTGTCTCCTCTACATCGACCGCCACCTCGTCCACGAAGTGACGAGCCCGCAGGCGTTCGAGGGCCTGCGCATGGCGCACCGCACCGTGCATGCGCCGCAGAAGACGCTCGCCGTCGTCGACCACAACGTGCCGACCACGCCGGATCGCCATACCGGCATCAAGAACGAGGAAAGCCGCATCCAGGTCGAGGCGCTGGCCCACAATGCCGCCGAGTTCGGCGTGGAATACTATTCGGAGAACGACAAGCGCCAGGGCATCGTGCACATCGTCGGCCCCGAGCAGGGCTTCACGCTGCCCGGCATGACGATCGTCTGCGGCGACAGCCATACCTCGACGCATGGCGCCTTCGGTGCCTTGGCGCACGGCATCGGCACGTCGGAAGTCGAGCACGTGCTCGCCACCCAGACGCTGATCCAGTCGAAGGCGAAGAACATGCTGGTGCGCGTCGACGGGAAGTTGCCCGAAGGCGTGACCGCCAAGGACATCATTCTCGCCATCATCGGCGAGATCGGCACGGCCGGCGGTACGGGCCACGTCATCGAGTTTGCCGGCGAGGCGATCCGGTCGCTGTCGATGGAAGGCCGCATGACGGTCTGCAACATGACGATCGAAGGCGGCGCCCGCGCCGGCCTGATCGCTCCGGACGAAAAGACCTTCGAATACATCAAGGACAAGCCGCGCGCGCCGAAGGGCGAGGCCTGGGACCAGGCGGTCGCCTACTGGAAGACGCTGCACACCGACGAGGGCGCGCATTTCGACAAGGTCGTCGTGCTCGACGCCGCCAACCTGCCGCCGATCGTCTCCTGGGGCTCGTCTCCCGAAGACGTCGTGTCGATCCAGGGCGCCGTGCCGAACCCGGACGACATTGCTGACGAGAACAAGCGTGCCTCCAAGTGGCGTGCGCTCGACTACATGGGCCTGAAGCCGGGCACCAAGATGACCGACATCGCCATCGACCGCGTCTTCATCGGCTCGTGCACCAACGGCCGCATCGAGGACCTGCGCGCCGCCGCCAAGGTGCTCGAAGGCCGCCACGTGGCGCCGACCGTGTCCGCCATGGTCGTTCCGGGCTCGGGTCTCGTCAAGGAACAGGCGGAAGCCGAAGGCCTCGACAAGATCTTCAAGGATGCGGGCTTCGAATGGCGCGAGCCGGGCTGCTCCATGTGTCTCGCCATGAACGACGACCGGCTGAAGCCGGGCGAGCGCTGCGCCTCGACCTCGAACCGGAATTTCGAGGGCCGCCAGGGCTACAAGGGCCGCACGCATCTGGTCTCCCCGGCCATGGCTGCGGCCGCTGCCGTTGCCGGCCATTTCGTCGACATCCGCGAGTGGAAGTAACTGACCGCGATCCTTGCCGCCTCGAGCCAAAGGCCGCCCTCAGAAATGCGGGCGGCTTTTTTGCTGTTTCCGCCTATCTATCGTCGTGCTTGCGCGAGCGATGCGCGCCTTACTAATATGGCGCCTACACGGTTAGCCCAGAGGGGCCAACCGCTGTTGCAACTCGTTCATCGCGCGGGAGTCGGCAACATGAAGTCCGGAGAGACGAACAAAGGCGGCGGGCGCCAGGAATTGCGCCTCATTCTCCTTCGTCACGCCAAATCGGCCTGGCCAGACGGTGTGGCGGACAAAGAGCGACCGCTCGCGCCGCGTGGCCTGGAAGCAGCTTCCCTCATGGGTGAATACATGGCGCGCGAGGGGTTGTTGCCCGATCTGGTTTTGGTATCGACGGCGCGCCGGACGCAGGAAACCTGGGCGATTGTGAAAGAGGCGCTAGCCGCGCCTGTCGCGTCGCGAAAAGTCGACGAGCTCTATGCAGCCCCGGCCGAAAGAATGCTCGGCGTCCTGCGTTCTGTCGACCCGAACTACCACAGTGTGATGATCGTCGGTCACAATCCTGGAACTCAGGACCTCGCGCGATGGTTGGCCGGTCAGGACGAGAGTGACGCGCGTCAGAGGCTTGGCGAGAAGTATCCGACCGCCGGTCTGGCTGTCTTCGATTTCGAGGCAGGAGACTGGCACAAGCTCGTGAAGGGCGCTGGCCGTCTGGAGAGATTTGTCACGCCACGCTCGTTTGCTTGATGAGGGAGGCGGTAGCGCCTCACAGGACTGTTATCCTCGTATCCTTGGTCAGGAAGGCCACGATCTTCCTCATATCTCTGGCGCTGACCGCGATACAGCCCTCGGTAGATCTGTAACCCGACCGGGCCAGATGGAGAAATATTGCCGAGCCGCATCCCCGCCGCCGCGACGAGATATTCCAGTCCATGACGAGGCAGATGTCATATAGGTGATCATCGCGCATAAGATCTTCGTGGCTTGCGGCAAACGGGGCCCGGACGGGACGGTTATAGGCAGGATGGGCAGGCGCATCGCACCAGAGCATGGCCTTCGTCAAGCGGCGGATAGGCAGGGCGGTTGCGATTCCGCGGATCCTGTCTCCGCGCAAGTAACTGGAAATGAACTTCATCGTCGCACGCGGCGTGGCTCCATCGCCTTCGCGCTTGATCGCTGTTATCCCTGACCGTCCGATTGCGGCCTGCAGTCTCAAGGGGCCGAACTGAAGGATGGCACGGGAGCGCGCTCTCGGCGCGGCACGGACGATGATCGGCAAAGTACTGCCTCCACCTTTCGGCATTTTTCGACGGATTGCGCTCACGAGATTTTGCTTTGCGAGTGACTATCGTTGTATTCATAGCACTTTGGAAACGATATCAAAGCGGTGACCGCTCCCTGTTTTGCGAATTTGCCACTTTGGCTTAGGAGTAACCAGGACGTAGACAAGAGGCGAAGACATGACTGCCCGAACAATACTTCTGGTGGATGATGATGATGATCTGCGGGAAACCCTCCTGGAGCAGCTGTCGCTCTATGAGGAATTCTCGCTTCTGCAGGAGTCGACAGCCACCAAGGGGATTCAAGCCGCGCGCAATGGGCAAGTCGATCTCCTTATCATGGATGTTGGGCTACCGGACATGGACGGACGTGAGGCGGTGAAGCTGCTTCGCAAGGGCGGGTTCAAGGCGCCAGTGATCATGCTGACCGGCCATGATACCGATTCCGACACGATCCTCGGGCTTGAGGCCGGCGCGAACGACTACGTGACCAAGCCGTTCCGCTTCGCGGTGCTTCTTGCCCGTATCCGTGCGCAGCTTCGCCAGCATGAGCATAGCGAGGATGCGACATTCATCGTCGGACCCTATCTGTTCAAGCCTAGCCAGAAGCTGTTGACCACAGAGGACGGCCGCAAAATCCGCTTGACGGAGAAGGAGGCGGCGATCATCCGTTACCTTTATCGGGCGGGCCAGAAGGTGGTGACCCGCGACGTGCTTTTGGAAGAGGTCTGGGGCTATAATTCCGGCGTGACCACGCATACGCTCGAAACCCACGTTTATCGGTTGCGCCAGAAAATCGAACGGGATCCATCGAATGCCGAAATCCTTGTCACGGAAAACGGCGGCTACAAGATCGTTCCCTAACACGGAAATCCGCAATGGCTCTCAGTGACGATATCGAACTGCTTTCCCATGTCCCATTGTTCCAGGGGCTCGATAGCGACCAGCTGCGGTTGATCGCCTTCGGCGCCGAGCATCGGACCGTCTCCGCCGGACAGGCGCTGTTCCGGGAAAAGTCTCCAGCTGAGTGCGCCTATGTGATTGCCCGCGGACGGCTCGAACTCTCGACTCTTGGCCGCGGCGGAAAGCCGAAGGTGGAGACGGTCGCGGAAAGAGGCACAATGCTTTCCGAATTGGCGCTGGTGACGATGGTTGAGCGGAAATATACCGCAATCGCGCTCGAGGATTGCGATGTTATCCGCGTGACCAGGGCACTGTTCCATCGTCTGCTTGAGGAGTATCCGGAAATGGCGGCGGTCGTGCAGGACCGTATCCGTCGGTCTGTCGCCTCGCTCGTCGAGGGCACCGCCGCGATGGCGCATCGTTTCCAGTGATCTCCGGCCCGTGATCACTGTGCGCCGGGACCCTCACTACAGAGTGAAGTGGGCGGTTACAGGCACATGATCCGACGGCTTCTCCCAGCCGCGGGCTTCCTTAAGAATATCGATTTTTTGCAGATGCGGTCCGAGGTCCGGTGAGGACCAGATGTGATCGAGGCGCCGGCCACGATCGGCAGCCGCCCAATCCTTGGCGCGATAGCTCCACCAGGTGTAGAGCTTCTCGGAAGGGTCGACACCTTGGCGCATCAGGTCCAGCCAGCCGCCGCTGCTCATGACGTCGAGCAGTCCGTCAGTCTCGACTGGCGTATGGCTGACGATCTTGAGCATTTGCTTGTGCGACCAGACATCGTTTTCGAGGGGCGCAATATTCAGGTCGCCGACCAGAATCGAAGATATGCCCGGCTCGGCATCGGCTTTCAGGGATTTCATTTCGTCGATGAAATCGAGCTTGTGGCCGAATTTCGGATTGATGGCGCGGTCGGGCTCGTCGCCGCCAGCCGGAACATAGAAATTGTGCAAGCGGATGCGCTTCCCACCTCGTTCGAAGATCGCGGAGATGTGTCGAGCATCGCCGATACCGCAATAGTCGTGTCGGTAGTCCTCGGCTAGCGGGAGTTTCGAGGCGATTGCGACGCCGTGATATCCCTTCTGGCCGTGCAGGACGATGTTGCCATACCCGAGCGCCTTAAGTGCATCGGCCGGGAACTGGTCGTTCTGGCACTTGATTTCCTGCAGGCAGAGAATGTCGGGCTGGAACCGACTAAGGAAATCCGAGACGATCGGAAGCCGTAGCCGGACGGAATTGATATTCCAGGTCGTCACCGAAAAAGACAAATTCATGCTCCCTCTGGCAGATCGTCCGCCTCTGGCGGCACTGTCATCTCATGCGGCGAAGATTTAAGGATTTTTCAGTGGGCTGAACAGGAAAAAGGCGGTAGCGCCGCAAAGCGCTCCGCCCTTTCTCCACAGACAATGCGTCCAAGCAGCTTCTCGGCTATCTCTTCGGACTGTGGACTTCGGCATAGGGGATTTCGAAGACGCTCGGATCGAACGCCGTGCCGGTTTTTACGTTGAAGATCATTACCGAAGTGTCCTTTGCCTGGACATCGGTGATTGTCCACTGGCGAAGCTCGAACGACTTGGGGTCGAACATCAGAGTAATGGTCGAGTCGCCGAAGATCGTCTTGTCACCAAGCACGATGGTGGTGAGGTCGGTCTCCTCCTTGACGTCTCGAACCATCTGATTGCCGAGATCGATCTTGTCGGACAGAAGCAAGCTGAGAGGCGTCTTCGATAGCGGATAAAGGTCCCATGTTTTGAGCTTGGTGTTGCCAATTACGACATTCTTGCCGTCAGAAATCACGCGTAACGGTGACGGCTTCTCATAGTTGAAACGTAGCTTACCCGGGCGTTCGATGAAGAATTTTCCGCCCGTCTGCTCTCCACGCGGCCCGAACTGGACGAATTCGCCCATCATGGTTTTGACCGAGGAAAAATGGTCGGCGATCTTCTGGGCCGCATTGGAGGCCTGGACGGCGGCGAAGGCCGGAAGCGGCAGGATGGCAGTTGCGAAGAGTGCGGCCACTCCGGCCACGAATTCGCGACGGGTGGCGGCTGCCATCAACCCGGCATCGCGCTCAGTTTTGGTATGAATCATACGAAACTCCTTCATTTGGACCTGCATGTCCGAAAAACGCGGCGTCATCATGGCCACCTTCCCAGCTGGATCCGTCGTTCGGATCAATCGCCCGGCGGCATCCTCAGCAATCTTGCCGAGCGTCTATCGTTCTATGATGTCCGCCTCTGTCGGTACCAGGATCTCGCGCTTTCCCGCGTGGTTCGCAGGACCGATCAGCCCTTCCTGCTCCATCCGCTCGATAAGCGAGGCTGCACGGTTGTAGCCGATGCCGAGGCGCCGCTGGATGTACGATGTGGAGGCCTTGCCGTCGCGCAGCACGATCGCCACGGCCTGATCGTAGGGGTCGTCTGATTCGGCGAGGTTGGACGTGCCGACCGGGCCGCCGCCATCCTCGTCGTCGTCCTCGTCGACGGTAATCGCCTCAAGATATTGGGGCGCCCCTTGCGTTTTCAAGTAGGCGACAATCTCCTCGACCTCGTTGTCGGAGACGAACGGGCCGTGGACGCGCTGGATACGACCGCCGCCGGCCATGTAGAGCATGTCGCCCATGCCGAGCAACTGTTCGGCGCCCTGTTCACCCAGAATGGTGCGGCTGTCGATCTTGGATGTTACCTGGAACGAGATGCGGGTCGGGAAGTTTGCCTTGATCGTACCGGTGATGACGTCGACCGATGGGCGCTGGGTCGCCATGATGACGTGGATCCCGGCGGCACGCGCCATCTGTGCCAGCCGCTGGACCGCGCCTTCGATGTCCTTGCCTGCGACCATCATCAGGTCGGCCATTTCGTCGATGATGACGACGATATAGGGGATCGGCTTCAGGTCGAACTCTTCCGTCTCGTAGATTGCCTCGCCGGTCTGACGGTCGAAGCCGGTCTGTACGGTACGCGTCAACACTTCGCCCTTTTCGAGAGCCTGTTCTACGCGGCTGTTGAAGCCATCGATGTTGCGCACCCCGATCTTCGACATCTTCTTGTAGCGCTCTTCCATCTCGCGGACGGTCCATTTGAGCGCCACGACGGCCTTTTTCGGATCGGTCACGACAGGTGATAGCAGATGTGGAATACCGTCATAGACGGAGAGTTCGAGCATCTTCGGATCGATCATGATCAACCGGCATTTCTCCGGCGGCAGCCGGTAGAGAAGCGACAGGATCATGGTATTGATGGCAACCGATTTGCCCGAACCGGTGGTGCCGGCCACGAGCAGATGCGGCATCTTGGCAAGATCGGCGATTACGGGTTCGCCGCCGATAGTCTTGCCGAGCGCCATTGCAAGCTTGGCCTTGTTGCTTTCGAAATCCCGGCTGGCGATAAGCTCGCGCAGATAGACCGTCTCGCGCGACTGGTTGGGGAGTTCTATGCCAATAGCGTTGCGCCCCGGGACGACGGCGACGCGGGCGGCAATCGCGCTCATCGAACGTGCGATATCGTCGGCGAGGCCGATGACGCGTGAGGATTTTATGCCGGGGGCGGGTTCGAGCTCATATAGCGTGACCACGGGGCCGGGGCGGACCTGGATAATCTCACCCTTTACGCCGAAATCCTCGAGCACGCCCTCCAGCATGCGGGCGTTCTGCTCCAGCGCGTCGGCGGAGAGCGTCGCGTCCCGGACGATGCTCCTCGGTTCCGCCAGCAGATGGACGGAGGGGAGCTGAAAGCCTTCGGGGCGAATGAAGGATGATTGTGCCTCGCGTTCGATCCGCGTGCCGGGCTTGGGGCGGGCTGGAGGCGTGACCACGCGGGGCGACGGACGGCCAGCCGCCGAGGAGCGAGAGGAAGAGGTGCCGGGTGCCAAACCCCAGCCTTCATCGTCGTCATCGGGCAAGATTCCGGCGGGGCGTGAGACGTCATCAAGATCGAATGCCGGATCGTCGTCGAAATCCACGTTCGAACGCTCGTCGATCATCGGCGGAGGGGAGAGGATCGAACGCTGCGGACGGACCTGGATATCCTGATCAAGTTCCGGTTCCTGGCGCGTTGTGCCCGATGCCATCTTCGGTCGCGCCGGATCATTCAACATGCCGAATTCGTCATCATTGAAGTCATAGGGCTGGTCGAACTGATTTCGATTGCGTTCTGCAGGCTTCATCCCAAGGATGCGGCGAATGCGGGCACGCGCCATATACCAGCCATGGGCAAGCGCTCCGAGCGCCAGCCAGCCGGAAGACTCGTCGTCGACGTCGTCTTCGAATTCCGGCTCGATGCGAGCCTTCTTCGTGGCAATAGTGGCCGGCTTGGCCTCCGTCCCTTCGGGTGGTTCACGACTGACGAGACCGGACGCAAAGAGCATTAGCCAGAGCGCGGGAATTGAGAATACAGCACCGAGGATCATCGAGGCAGTGCCGGTTGGATAGGCGCCAATGAAGAGGCCCGGAAACCGCAGGATCGTATCGCCGAGAACACCGCCGATACCGTTCGGGATAGGCCAGGTGCGCGGCGGCGGGAAGCAACCGATGACTGCGGACGCCAGCAGGGATCCTGCGGCCCAGGCGGCAAGGCGCGCCGGAAGCCGATAGAGGGCGCGGCCGGTGATCAGGGCCAGCGACCAGGCAAGAACCGGCAGCAGGGTGATGACGCTGGCAAGTCCAAAGAACTGTAGCATCAGATCAGCAAAAGCGGCGCCGCCATAGCCGAGGATATTCGTGGGCTGGTTGGCGGTTGCGTAAGAGAAGCTCGGATCCGAGACATTCCATGTGGCCAGCGCGGCGACTGCGAGAACGAGAAGGAGGAAGAGACCGAAACCGGCCAATGCCAGCATCTGCCGCAGGACGAATGCGGTGATCGCGAAACGACTGGTGTGTTCTCCCATCACGGCCGAGTTACCTCTATTCATGTCGTGTTGCCCGTTTCGATATTCTGTTCTCGTGAAATCGGATGGATGGACAGCTTTCAGGCCGTGCTCATCCATTGCAGCAGAGTATACGGGCGACGGTTAATGCCCCATTAACCATCGGGCATCCGTTGGGCGGGAACACGGCGGCGCGTTCGAAGACTGTGCGGGGGCGGCTAAAGAAATGCCCGGACGTCAGGTCCGGGCAATAGTGGTCCTTCCGTGGACGAGCGCGACGGGAGGATGAGCCGCGCCGGATCCTGTCCGGCGCGGCAAGACGCTCAGGAGTGGTATGCAGCTTCGCCGTGCGAAGCGAGGTCAAGACCTTCGCGTTCGGCTTCGACCGGAACACGCAGGCCAACGATGACATCGACGACCTTGTAGAGGACGACCGAGCCGACACCGCACCAGATGATAGTGACGAGTACGGCCTTTACCTGGACCATGAACTGGGCGCCCATGGTGACGCCTTCGGCATAGCCGATGCCGCCGAGGGAAGCGGAAGCGAAGATGCCGGTGGCCAGCGCGCCGAACAGGCCGCCGATGCCGTGAACACCGAAGACGTCGGCGGTATCGTCGTAGCCGAATTTGTTCTTCACCACGGAGATGAAGAAGTAGCAGATCGGCGAAACGAGGAGGCCCATGATGATGGCGCCCATCGGGCCGGCAATGCCCGCGGCCGGGGTGATGGCGACGAGGCCCGCAATCATGCCGGAAGCGGCGCCCAGCATTGAAGCCTTGCCACGGGTGAACGTCTCAACGACAACCCAGGCCACGATGGCGGCGGCGGTCGCGATAAAGGTGTTGACGGTGGCGAGCATTGCGCCACCGGAGGCTTCCAGGTTGGAGCCGGCGTTGAAGCCGAACCAGCCGATCCAGAGCATCGCCGCGCCGACCAGAGTGAGCGTCATGGAATGCGGGGCCATCATGTCCTTGCCGTAGCCGGTACGCTTGCCGACCATGATCGCGCCGATCAGACCAGCAACGCCGGCATTGATGTGAACAACAGTGCCGCCGGCGAAGTCAAGCGCGCCCCAGCCAAACAGAAGGCCGTTGGCATCCCAAACCATGTGGGCGATCGGGAAATAGACAAAGGTGACCCAGAGCAGGCAGAACAGAACCGCGGCCGAAAACCTGATGCGCTCAGCGAAGGCGCCGACGATCAGCGCCGGAGTGAGGGCTGCGAAGGTCATCTGGAAGAGCATGAAGATGAATTCCGGAATGACCGCGTCGGAGAATGTGGCGGCAGTTGAATCCATGGTGATGCCCGAGAGGAACAGCTTGGCCGTTCCGCCGAAGAAGGCGTTGGTCGAGCCGCCGAAGGCGAAGGAATAGCCGTAGATGACCCAGACAAGCATGATCGAGGCGCCGATCACGGTGCACTGCATCAGCACGGAGAGCATGTTCTTGGCGCGAACAAGGCCGCCGTAGAACAGACCGAGGCCCGGCATCAGCATGAACAGCACGAGAAGAGTGGAAAGGAACATAAAGGCGGTGTCGCCCTTGTCCGGAACCGGAGCTGCAGCCGCAGCTTCCGCGGCGGCGGGTGCAGCTTCCTGCGCAAGCGCAATGGCTGGCGCCAGCAGAGCGGCGAAGGCACCGCCCACACGCCCGAAAGTGGAAGAAAATTTGGAAAATGACATTGGAAACAGCTCCCTTGAACAGCCGCGCTTACAACGCTTCGGAATTGAGTTCGCCAGTACGGATGCGCACGGCCTGGTCGATCGAGTAGACGAAGATCTTGCCGTCGCCGATCTGGCCGGTCTTTGCGGCAGACGCGATCGCTTCGACCGCCTTGTCTGCCAGTTCGGAGGCAACTGCGATCTCGATCTTCAATTTCGGCAAAAAGCTCACGGCATATTCAGTGCCGCGATAGATTTCAGTGTGTCCCTTTTGGCGCCCGTAGCCCTTCACTTCGGTCACGGTGAGGCCCTGAATGCCGACAGCGGTAAGGGCTTCGCGCACCTCATCCAGTTTGAACGGCTTGATTATGGCCATTACAATTTTCATCTGGCTTCCCATCCTTTGCTTGTCCTCGGCACGGAGCCGACTCTCCTTGCCGCTGGCAAAACGAATTGATCAGCGACTGGGCTATGACATTCAAGGGGCGTGCCAGATTCAGGGCGCGATATAAGTTATTGAAATATTTACATTACGCAGGAAGCAATCAATAAACGGGCATTTGAGCGACGGATGTGCGCTCAAATATTAGGCATAATTTCACATTTGCCTAAAAATTAGGTGTTTGCTCGTTTGCGGATCAGGCCTTCCTGCGCGACCGATGCAATGAGCCTGCCATCGCGGCCATAGATGCTGCCGCGAGTCATGCCGCGAGCACCGGATGCGCTCGGGCTGTCCTGGGTATAAAGCAGCCAATCATCGAGCCTTGACGGGCGGTGAAACCACATGGCGTGGTCGAGGCTGGCGGGCTGGATCTGCGGGTCGAAGATCGACGTGCCGTGGGGATAGAGCGATGTATCGAGCAGGGTCATGTCGGACAGATAGGCAAGGATCGCAGTCTGATAGTGGTGATCCTCCGGGACGGGGCCGGTGGTGCGGACCCAGATATGCGCATTGGGATCGAGCTTCTCGTTCGAGATGTAATGGGTGAGCGATACCGGGCGGATTTCGATGGGGCGTTCGCGGCTCCAATAGCCCTTCACCGAATCGGGCGCCTGGGCAAGGAAGAGTTCGCGGAACTCCTTTTCGCCGATCAACTGGTCCGGATCGGCCACGGAAGGAATCGCCATCTGGTGATCGTAGCCCGGCTCCTCAACTTGGAAGGAACAGGACATGGCGAAGATTGTCTTGCCATGCTGGATGGCGACGACGCGGCGGGTGGTGAAGCTGGAGCCGTCGCGGGTCCGCTCGACCTGGAAGATGATCGGCACGGCGGGGTCGCCTGGGCGAACGAAATAGGCGTGGAGCGAATGCACGTGCCGATCGGCGGATACGCAGCGCTGCGCCGCCATCAGTGCCTGGGCGATGACCTGGCCGCCGAACACGCGCTGCCAGCCGTTCTGCGGGCTTTTGCCGCGAAAGAGATCCTCTTCGAGCTTTTCGAGATCCAGCGTCTCGATCAGCTGGTCCATGGCAGTGGGTTTTTCGCTCGAATTCGGCATAATAGCGCGGCCCCGCTTATAGGAACTAGTTCAAGGCTGATCTATATAGGAGCATGACCATACACAAGTGCCAAGGGAGTGCGCCATGTTGGATATGCTGGTTGTCGGCGGTGGCTATGTCGGGCTTTCGGTTGCGGTGGCGGTCAAACAGGCGGCGCCACATCTTTCAGTCGAGGTGATCGAAGCGGCACCTGAAGACGCCTGGAAGAAGGACCCGCGGGCCTCGGCGATCATCGCTGCGGCAACGCGCATGCTGGATGTTTTCGGCATCTGGGATGATATCGAACCGCACGCTCAGCCGATTACGCGGATGATCGTCACCGATTCCAAGACGTCTGATCCCGTTCGCCCCGTCTTTCTGACCTTCGACGGTGAGGTAGAGGACGGACGTCCCTTCGCCCATATGATCCCGAACATCGCGATGGTCGGGGCGTTGCGCGATGCCTGCGCCAAGGCCGGGATTCCCATTCGCCATGGCGTCACGGCCACAGGTTTCAAGAGCGGAGCGCGCGCTGCCGAACTGACCCTTTCGGACGGCACGGTGCTTTCCGCAAGACTTGTCGTAGCTTGCGA
>Ga0172380_10006678_pt1 | contig 13295 bp, 13 predicted proteins | sample Leawe162metaG_FD_119747 | JGI IMG/M metagenome (GOLD analysis project Ga0172380, IMG submission 119747) | Leachate microbial communities from a municipal landfill in Southern Ontario, Canada - Leachate well 162 metaG | ecosystem: Engineered > Solid waste > Landfill > Unclassified | place... | reverse complement strand
GTCGGCTGGTACAACTAAAATTTTATCGTCGACTTCACCATCATCTTCGAACTTCATGACACCAACGATTCGAGCCTCGAGCCATATACCGGTAGGTAGTGGTCCTGGGCAGACAATAAGTGTATCTAGCTCATCGCCGTCTTCATCGAGTGTCTGCGGGATGAAGCCGTAGTTTGTTGGCTTTGCAAAAATAGCCGGCTCAACTCGGTCCAGCTGCATCACCGCGAGGTCACGGTTCCATTCAATTTTGTGACTGCTTCCCAGTGGAATCTCAATAACAACGTTAATAACGCCGCCATCAATATCGCCGGGGGTAAGAATTTGGTTAAAATCTGCCATGTTTTTCTCCGTTTATCTTACGAGTATAGCAAAATCCCAACTTCTCACCTACTCCTGTGGGCAATCCGCTATAATAAGGAGCATGCTCATCATCGGACACCGCGGCGCAGCAGGCCTTGCATCAGAAAACACCATCGAGGCTATGCGAGCAGGTTTTGCAGGTGGTGCCGATATGCTCGAGTTTGATATACGGCTCACCTCAGACAATGTTCCCGTCCTCGCACACAACCCAATGGCACAGGGCCAATGGATAAGTCGTCATACAGTCGCCGAGCTGAAACACTCCATTGGTATCACATCGCTCCAAGAAGTACTCGACGAGTTCTTCGGCAAGATTATTCTCAATATCGAGCTCAAACAAACTATCAGTGCAAAAATTATTCTAGACACCATAAGACCTTATGTTACCGATTCCGATGAATGGGATAATCTTCTCTTCTCTTCGTTCAAACCCCAAGCGCTTGTGCTGCTACGTCAACACGAAGTGCGCTGCAACCTCGCATTGCTCCACCACATCAATCCCTTTACCTTCATGCGCTATCAAAAACGTCTTCGACTCACAGCCGTTGGCTTTCATCGTCTTCATATCAACCCCGTCGCTCTTGCTGTCGCTAAAGAGCTCGATATTTTTACCTATGCCTACACCGTTGACCGTCCCGATGCGGCACGGCGGCTTGAAAAGCGCGGCATTGATGCTGTTGTCACAAATTATCCCAATAAAATCATATCGAGCATAAGTACAAGGAGCTAAGCCTGCCGCTTAAGCAGCCGTAGGCACGTTCTCGACGTGATGCAATCCGTCTAAGTACTCACGAATCGCAAGTGCTGCGCTCGCACCCTCACCAACCGCACTCGCGATCTGCATCGTCGCACCACTGCGAACATCACCGCTCGCAAACACACCAGGAAGATTTGTCTCTAGATGTTGATCCGTCTTAATCAACCCTTGGTCGTCAAGCTCAACGCCACTTCCGCTAAGAAACTGCGTATTTGGCTTTAATCCAACAAATATAAAAGCACCGTCTGTTTCAAACACAAGAGCTTCATCGCCACGCTTCGCATTCACATGCGTTACCTTGCCATCAGTTGCAACAATTTCAGTCGGAACGACACCGAGGTGAAGCGTTATCTTGCCTTCATCGATAAATTTCCGTAAATCTTGTTGCAGTACGTCGCTTGCTTTGACAGTGCTTCGCACAAGAAGATCAATATGTCTCGTAAATCGTGTCAAGAAAATAGCTTCTTGAACGGCAGAGTTGCCACCACCAACAACAACAAGTCGCTTTTCGCGGTAAAACGCGCCGTCACAGGTTGCGCAGTAGTGCACACCGCGCCCGTAGAGCTCTGCTTCACCAGGAATGCCAAGTTTGCTATAGTCGCTACCTGTCGCAATTAATACTGTTCGTGCCTTCACGTCCTCACCGTCAATCACGACAGTCTTTAGGCCATCATCGCCAACGGTGAGTGCCGAAGCTTCACCAAATTCAATCTTGGCACCAAATCGCTCAGCCTGCTTTTGTAACTGGTCCGCAAGCTTCAAGCCTTCGATACCCTCAGGAAAGCCAGGATAGTTATCAACCATATCTGTAATTGCAGCCAATCCACCAATAACACCCTTTTCGTAAAGCGTTGTCTCGATGTCCTCGCGGGTCGTGTACACTGCTGCCGCAAGCGCACTTGGACCAGTACCAATGGTAATTGTATCGTGAATCTTATCTGTCATCATATCGTATTTCGTTTATTACTATACTTAGTATAGCACTTATGCTGCTTGTTTCAATTCTTTCACTTCAACAATAAACACAAGTGGTCCTGTTGGCTGACCTGTACCAGTATCAACACTGCCGTACGCTTTATCGGCAGGAATCGTGAGCTTGACCGTTGATCCAACATTCACTCCAGTGAGGCCTTCGGTCCAGCCCTTGATGACCTGCGCAAGGCCAAAGTCGATAGGTGTCACTGTGCCATTTTTGTTTGTACTATCGAAGATCTTACCATCAGCAGTCCAGCCGAAATAGTTCGCCGAAATTGTTGAATCAGCTGTCAGCACTTCACCGTCACCTTGCTTGAGTACTTCTACTTGCAATGCGGTCACCGCCGCTGCGTCAAACGGAGTCGCTTCAAATCCTTCAAGCGGTCGATTAGCAGCCTGCATTTCCTCTATCATCTTTTGATACTCTGCTTGCTGCGCTTGCTGATCAACCGCTGCATTATCATTTTGCAAAATAATCACAAAGAACGATCCAATCGTACCTACTAGCATTACAAATGCAATTACCCATATACCAATTCGCTGACTTTTTGTCGCCGACATAAACTTACACATCCCTCTCTTTTTTAGCTTCCACCATTATAGCACGCCGATTTTCGCAGGCTGCTACTTTTCGGGTGGAGTTGGTGTGAAATAATCCGCCTCGTACTCACGCTGCGCACGCCATGCTCCGAGTGCCTGACCAATTGGCAGCACATCACTGTAGGCAATCATATCTGCCGCACGCCGTATGAGTGATGCAATCCAGCCCCTGACGCGAAGACCGCGCCACTCAAATACAGCCCAGTTCTCACCTACGGGTACCACGACAGGCGGCATCACTGCTTTGTATTTCTTCATTTGTTTACGCGCGTGCTTGCGCTGCATATTACCACTCAGATAAAGAGCATCGTGGAGCGCTGTTTGTGCAAGACCACTATATGGCGTTGCCGCGTTGTCACCGATCACAAAAATACCATGTTTGGCGCGCATATACTCGTTAACGACAACCTTACCATTCTTAGCAAGTTCGAAGTGTTCAGCATTCTGCGCAAAGAATGGATGGTTTGCAACACCTGATGTCCATATGATTGTATGGCTCTTCAAAGGCCGTCCGCTGACAACCAGCCCTTCAGCTGTTGCTGATTCAACCTTTTTACCAAGCTCAACCTTAACACCAAGTTTTTCGAGTCGCTTTTTTACCGCATCACTTGTTTTTGGATGCATACGTGGAAGTAAACGAGGCGATCCTTCAACAAGATTAATACTTACTTTTTTATCTGGCAGCCCATAATGATGGCGCAGTCGTTTAATATACGATCCGAGCGCCGAAGCAAGTTCAACGCCCGTTGGGCCACCGCCAACAATTACATAGTGCTTCTCGTCAATCCGTTACTCTTTCAGCTGCTTGTAAAGATGATACTTGAGTTTCTTTATTTCTGCTTCCGACTTAATGCCATACGCATAATGGTCGAGCCCTTCAATCCCAAAGTAAGTCGTGACCGAACCAAGCGCAAGGATCAACTGATCGTATTCGTAGTTGTTTCCACTCGTCGCGATAAGTCGTTTTTTGATCGGTTCAATTTTTTCAACATGGTCAATGATCACCGAGACATTTGGCTTCTCGGCAAATATCACACCCAGCGGCACCCATGACTGCAAATGACTTTTGCCAGTTGCGGTGCCATAGAGTGCTGGATAATACTGAAAATCTGATCGATCACTGATAAGTGATATCTTATTTTGTTTATTCCTGGCCAGTTCCAATGCAGTTTTTACACCAGCAAAACCGCCACCTACAATCGTAATTTTCATAATGCTCTTATCATAAGCGGAATAACCAACTAAGGCAAGTAGCCCCCAGCGGCAATCGAACCAGACATAACGAGCATTTCGAGGAGCGAAATACCAAACATTTTTCGAGACCATGCAACGCTATCAAGTTTTTTGTATTGCACGATACCAACGACCACCCAATACGCGCTCACGATTGTCATAATAACAAGGTACGTCACACCGGTTGCCTGTAGCAACGTGAGCAGCGGAGTGAGTAGCGCAAAGATGATGATCCAAAAAAGTATCTGCGCCTTCGTCGTATCTATACCGTAGCGAACCGACCATACTGGCAAACCAGCCTGTTTATAGTCATCATGCCGAAATACCGATATTGCGTAAAAATGCGGCAGCTGCCAAACCATAAGCAGCCCAAAGAGCACCCATGCAGTTGCATCGATCGTACCACTCACTGCCACGTACCCTGCCATTGGCGGTAATGCACCAGCGACCCCGCCGATAATAGTACTCAGCGGCGTCGTACGCTTTGCAATGCCATAAATCACGACATACCAAATCACTGCAATCACACCCAGCAAGACTGTCAGATGATTTGTATAAAGCGCGAGCGAGCCAAACCCGATGACACCGAGAATGAACGCGTACACAAGTGCAAAAGGAATCGATATTTTACCGGCTGCAATTTCCCTCCCTTTTGTTCGTTTCATGCGTGTGTCGATATCACGGTCGAGGACGTTGTTGACAACACATGCCGATGCAATAACAAACGCCACACCCACCACGACGCCAATGCCGGTAATGGCGGAAAAGCCAAACATACTACTTGCCAAAAAGAACCCGGCGACCGCCGAGATTGTATTGCTGAGTGTAATTCCAGGTTTCATGAGCTGGAGGTATGAGCGCGTATGTCGTTCCATTAGAAACCTTTGTCGAATTGCGTCTTCATATAGTCGTCTTTTGCCTCTGGCGACATATTCATCATGTTTGTGTCGAGATGGTGCATAATCCACACCGATCCCGCAACAATAATAAGTAAAATGAGCGCCATAAATACAAACGATGCTAGTCGGTATCGTGGCCGTGCCTCAGCTCCAAGATGAAGGAAATAATTAAGCTGTACAATCATTTGAATAACAGCGAGTCCGGCAAGCAGCAATAATAAGGTAAGCCCGGTCGCTGATCCCGCAACAACAAGTGTGTACGCGACAAGCGTCAAAGCAAGTGAAGCAATAAAGCCGATAATGTAGTGTTTCAATGTCATGCGGCAACTCCCATCAAGTAGACGACGGTAAAGATAAATATCCATACAAGATCAAGGAAATGCCAAAAGAGTCCAAATAGCGTGAGTTGTCTCGCGAATTTTGGTGTAATGCCCTTTCGTGACAAAACAACAACCAACACAACAAGCCAAATGAGGCCGGCGAGGATATGCAGTCCGTGCGTTGCAACCAGGGTAAAGAATGCCGACAAAAAGGCACTTTGTTGCCAACTATGGCCTTCGCTGATCAGTTTCGCAAATTCAGCAACCTCAATCGAGAGAAAGGCGACTCCCAAAATGTACGTTGCTCCGAGCGCAATAAAGATCTGGCGAATATTCTTTGTTTTTAGCCCGAGGAGCGCCATACCACAGGTAAAGCTACTCAAAAGCAGTATAACCGTCTCTGTGAGTACGAGTGGTAGCTCAAATATATCCGACCCCGCAGGGCCGCCAGCCGTTGCGTTCCGAAGCACTGCAAACGTCGCAAACAAGCTTGCAAACAGCAAACAGTCTGTCATAAGGTATATCCAAAATCCAACCGATGATCGATTCAATATCGCTTGTTCTTCGTGTGGCTCACTCATGTCTTTACTCCCTGTAGTTCAGCTTCAATGGCCGCAACTTCCTTGGCGGAAACAGTATATTCGGTATCTTCTTTCATTGTGGCGATAATAATCAGCGCAATAAGTGCTACCAGTGCAACCGCGGCAGCCCACCAGATATGCCACACAATTGCAAAACCGATGATGCCTGATGCCACAGCGATATAAATACCATCTGCACGATTTTTTGGCAGTGTAATCGCTTGATAGTCAGTCGATGATTTACGGAACGATTGCTTCATATCCCAAAATGCATCCTTCTCTTTTACTGCATCGAGTGTTGCAAAGTTATATTCTGGAATCGGTGTTGACGTTGCCCACTCAAGCGTCCGTCCATTCCATGGGTCTGGGCCAGCAGCAAGCTCTTTACGCTTCCAAATACTGTAGGCAATTTGGAGAAACTGGAAGAAGAGTCCAAGTGCAATCACCAGTACCCCGACGCCCGCAACAATGAACAGACCCTGCCACCCCATGCTCGGATCATAACTATCCAGCCGTCGAACCGCGCCCATAAAGCCAAGTATATACAGTGGCATAAAGGCGAGCAGGAAGCCAAACAGCCAACACCAAAACGCTGCCTTGCCAAGACCTTCATGAAGATAAAAGCCGGTAAACTTTGGCCACCAGTACGCAAGTCCCGCAAAGAGACCAAAGAGAACACCGCCAATAATCATGTTGTGGAAGTGCGCCACAAGGAACAAGCTATTGTGTACTTGATAATCAATACCTGGTACCGCCATAAGAACACCAGTCACACCACCGATCGTAAAGGTCACCACGAAGCCCATAAACCACAACATCGGCGTCTTGAAGCTAATACGCCCACGAAACATCGTAAACAGCCAGTTGAATACTTTGACGCCAGTTGGGATCGAAATAATCATTGTCATGATGCCAAAGAACGCATTGACATTCGCCCCGGCACCCATCGTAAAGAAGTGATGTAGCCAAACGGTAAACGACAGTACAGCAATCGCCATAATTGCGTATACCATTGACGTATATCCAAACAAACGTTTGCGGCTAAATGTCGCCACAACCTCAGAAAAAATACCAAATGCCGGCAAGATCAAAATGTAAACTTCTGGATGTCCCCATGCCCAGATCAGATTGACATACATCATAGGGTTACCGCCAAGATCGCTCGTAAAGAAATGCGTCCCAATCGTCCGATCAAGTGACAGCATTCCAAGTGTTGCAGTAAGAATCGGGAAAGCAAAGATCACCAGAAGCATACTTGCTAGCACTGTCCAGACAAAAATCGGCATCTTCATAAGCGTCATACCTTTGCGGCGCATCATAAATATTGTCACCAAAAAATTCACACCAGAAAGAAGCGTCCCGATACCGGAGATCTGCAAGCTCCAAATCCAATAGTCAACCCCCACACCCGGACTGTATTCGAGGGTGCTAAGTGGCGGATACGCCAACCATCCAGCGGTCGAAAATTCACCAAGCGCCATGCTGACGTTGATAAGTGCAAATCCGGCCGCAAACAGCCAAAAGCTTATCGAGTTCAGTAGTGGAAACGCAACGTCCCTGGCACCGATCATCAGTGGTACGAGCAAATTGATCAGTCCAAACACGAGGCCCATCGCCACAAAAAAGATCATGATAGTACCGTGTGCCGAGAACAGCTGCTGGAAGTGGTCGGCATGAATTGGGCTCATGTCCGAAGCTGCAAATACCGCCTGCTGCAAGCGCATAAGCCCCGCTTCAACACCAGCGCGAAGTAGCATGATGACCGCAACGATAATATACATGATGCCGATCTTTTTTGGATCAAGCGAAGTCAGCCATTCACGCCATAGCCAACCCCATTTCTTAAAATACGTCAGGTACGCAAGTACAGCGAGCCCGCCAACCGCTCCACCAATTACTGCAGAGAGTGCTATAGGATCATGGGGGATCGCATCAAACCAAAGTCGGCCGAACATCTAGTGACTCCCTCCTGCATGGCTTGTGTCGCTCGTCCCACTACTTGCGTGGCCAGACATATATTTTTCCATAATCTTATTATAGAGCCGTTCGTCGTGTAAATGATAATAACCGACTTTGTTTTTTCGACTCGGCTCAGCGAGTGTTTCATATCGCTCCCAGTCCATGTGATTACCTTCGCTGTCGGTTTCACGAACAATAGCTGCCGACCATGCTTCAAAATCCTGTCGCGGCATTGCGATTGCATTAAACGTCATATCCGAATAACCTTCACCATTTATATTGGTGTTGCTTCCATGAAAGGTGCCGGGGTTATCCGCACGCAGGCTGAGCTTTGAGCTCATACCATTCATTGCATACACCTGCGACCCTAAGCTCGGTATCCAAAAAGCGCTCATTGGTGCATCGGCAGTCAAATCAAAACTCACTGGTGTGCCGACGGGCATCCGTAGCTCATTCACTGTCGCAAGGCCCAGGTCGGGATAAACAAAAAGCCATTTCCACTGCAGGGCAACAACCTGTACCTTGAGCGGTTTCACGTCAGAGGCAATGGGTTTATATGGATCAAGTTGATGCGTACTTACCCAAGTAACGACACCGAGAATACCGATAATAATGATTGGAATCCCCCACCAAGTTAGCTCAAGCCACGTATTTCCCTCTTCATCAGGACGATAGCTTGCCTTGGTATTACCCTCTCGATACTTCCAGGCCACAACCCCAAGAATTGTAAAGACTGGCACAACAACCACAATACTGAGCAGTACCGTAAAGATAATCAGGTCTTTTTGTTGTGCCGCTATGACACCCTGAGGGTTTAAAACAGCTATATTTTTATCATGGAGCAGCAGCCACAAACCAACGCTCACAACACCAAGCAGCAAAATGCTCCCGAGCACTATCCGGAGTGGTGTTAAGAATTTCTTATGTCGGCCAGCCATACTTCTAATGCCTATCATAGCATAGGACACAAGCGTCAAACGCAGAATCAAGAGACAATATTAAACAATACGAGCAGAGGTTACCGCAATGACATTTTGCGAGATTCGATCAATAATACTGTTTGCCTCATCAGAAGCTAACGTCTTCGCTTGCGGTGACAACGAAAATGTGAGAGTGATATTTTTTGTCGTGGTTCCTTCGACGTGGTAAATATCGAGTGGACTAATCGCAATGCGAACATCGTCAACAGTCACTTCACTCGCTGCAGCAAAAACAGCGGCATAGTGTGTTTCTAACGCTACCTGGTAGCAAACATCTCGCTCCACGCCAGGGTAACGACTCAGTGGCCGATATGATGGACTAGCGTCGGCTGCTAGTCGCGCAAGTTCAGCACTATCAATAACAAACCCTGCCGTATGCTCTGACAACTTAAAGCTTTTAATCACCGACTTTTTAAACTCACCGACAATACCCAGTACGGTATCACCGGCCTGTATCGCGGCGCTTCGACGAATCTCGAAAGGCTTGGCATTAGCCGAGCTAGGGTCATCAAACGCCGGCTCAAATGTCAGCTGCACGCCAAGTGACTGCGCCAAATAGTCTACGTAGCGTTTTGCCTCGTAGTATGTTGCTCCTGCACCTTGCTTTTTATAGGCCACAACAAACGCCAAAAAGTCACGCTCATGCGGCAGGCCAGCCGCGTCTAAGCCGTTGCTCTTTGCATGCGCTTTATTGAGCTCAAACAGTGCAAACGAATCATACCCTGCCTTGATGTTTGGATGAACAAGACTCAGAATACTCGGCAAAACGCTTTGGCGGTAGTACTGCAAATCAGGGCTGATACTATTCACGATCTTGTACGAATCGTCAGGGTCTTGATTGGCACGACGGAGTAAATCACCGTGAACAAAGCTATACGACAACACTTCGTTCGCACCTGCCCGTACAAGCGTGCGACGAATCTTTGCACGTACCGTATCAAAGTTATCTGGCCCTACCGCCCTAAAATCACGCTTCGGTAGTAGCGGCGTAATCGCATCAAATCCATTAAGCCGACCAACCTCTTCATCAAGATCTTCTGATATATGAATATCTGAGCGCCAGTACGGTGCGGTCGCTGCAATAACACCTTTATCATTCACCGACACAGCAAACTCAACATTTGTGAGTGTCCGCACGATATCGTCTGTTGAAAAATCAGTCCCGAGCGCTGCGTTCATATGATCTGCCGCTGCATATACCTTTGAGGCTTCTTGCTTGGCAGGGTACGCATCTGCAACATCACTGACGCGTGTGGCGCCAGCAGAAATACCAAGCAGCTTTACTGCTTCTACCAAAACCGGGGCTGTCAGTTCTGCGGGCTGGCCTTTGGTAAACCGAGTAATCGCTTCACTAAAAATGCCGTGACGCATTTGGGTATTGCGGAGGTTATAAAGATTGAAGGTTGCACTTTCAAGTAAAACCTTTGTTGTATTCTCGTCGATCTCAGTATCGCGGCCACCCATTGCACCAGCAAGCGCAACAGCCGTTTCGCCATTTGCAACCACAATATCATTTTCACTGAGCGTAATTTCTCTGCCATCAATCAGTACAAGTGTCTCATTCTCGCGCCCACTGCGCACATGAATATCAACGTTACCGTCGTTGACAGCTTTCAGTTTTTCATAGTCAAAAGCGTGAAGTGGCTGACCGGTGAGCATCATCAAATAGTTCGTCACATCGACAACTGCACTGTGTGGCCGCACGCCAACGCGCGCAAGATACGTCTGCGTCTCAAGCGGTGACTGTGCTTTTGCATCAACATTATCCAATACAACAGCCTGATACCGACGTGAAAGCTCGGCATTATCGATAATGACATAGGGAGTTGGAGTAGCCTGGGGTGCATACTCATCTCTTGGCACCCATTCAATCTCACCACCCCTCAGGCTTTTCGGCGTTATAAATTGCTTTCCTTGGATTGCTGCTACTTCGCGTGCAAATCCAATGATGCCAAACGTATCGGGCCGATGGGTCAGTGATTTATTCTCAATGACAAGAAGATAATCGTTCAGCTCGTAAGCATCAGCAAATCTCTCACCAGCAGCTCGGCTGTCTTCAAGCTCCAAAATACCTGTATGATCGTCGAAGAGATCAAGCTCTTTTGCGCTCGCAAGCATGCCGTTACTCATCACGCCACGAAGATTCCTGCTCCCAAGTACAAATGGCTCCTTGCCGTATGTCTCGGGTACCGTGCTATTCGGAGGCAACCACGCCACCATCAGCCCGGTGCGCACATTCGGCGCGCCGCATACCACCTGCACAAGCCCGCTCTCATCACGCTCAATATCCTGCGTCGTGCCACCATCATCGATCTTGCACACATTCAAATGATCGCTGCCTTCAATAGCCTGACACTCCACAACCTTTGCGATCACAACGCCTTCGTACTTTTTGCCAAGATCGATCACTTCTTCGATCTCCACCAACCGAGCACCAATAAGCCGCGTCAACTCGTCGATCGATACATCAATAGTTGTAAATTTTTTTAACCAGTTAACCGAAATAATCATACAAACTTCCTCAAAAATGCCAGCTTACCTGACTCAAAATGTCGTAGATCCTCAATACCATACTTGAGCATAATCATACGCTCTACGCCGCCACCCCACGCAAATCCACGATACTTTTCTGGGTCAATGTCAGCTGCTCGCAGTACGTTTGGATGAATCATGCCGCAACCGAGCATCTCCAGCCAGTCACCCGGCTTACCACCAATAACTGCCGGCTTTTCAATCATAAATTCAAGACCTGGCTCAACGAAGGGAAAGTAGCCGGGCTGTGTTCGAATCGCAAGCTTTTGGCCGTAGTATTCCTCGAAAAACGCACGAAGCGTACCGAGCATCTGTGCAAGTGACGCATCTTTACTCACAAACACACCTTCCTGCTGGTAAAACGTGTGTTCGTGCGTTGCATCGACATCCTCATTGCGAAACACGCGACCATAGCTAATACTCGCAATTTGTCCGCCAGCTTCTAGCTTCTCTTTGCCAGCCTTCAGCACCCGATTTTGCATCGTACTCGTATGCGCCGGTGGAATAAATCCTTCTTCAGTACGAAATGTATCGTACCCATCACGCGCTGGATGGCCCTCAGGGAAATTGAGTGCACCAAACATGTTCCAATCATCATCAAGCTGACGTGACTCGTGGGCATCAAAGCCCATGCGCGTAAAGATATCGATAATCCGTTCAAGTTCTGTCGTAATCGGATGCTGTGTACCCGTTTGCGTAGGAAGCAGTTCAGGTGCATGGCCGTTCACATCCCATGGTGCCGTTACGTCAATAGGCTCAAGCAGCGCGTCATCAAGGATGGCTTGACGCTCATCGATCGCCGCAATAAGTGCCTGCTTTAACTCGTTGAGCGCACGGCCGGCATCGGCACGCTGCTCAGTGGGGAGTGCTTTCATTTCATCGGCAAGCGCACGAAGTTCGGGCGCCCGCAATACTTCACGCGGTTGGTCACTTGCTGCTATTCGTGCAAAGAGTTCAGCACGTACGGAATCAGTTGTTGTCATCTGACTAAAGTATAGTTGAATTTACTGCGTATTTCCAGCTGCGATAAACAGCCACACCAAGATTGCCACCACGGCAATAACAATCAAAACCCAAGCCCATGCTAGACTGGTCGTCTGTTTGGTATCTTTTACAAACGCCGAGTCATCAACACCATCGGGTAGCTGCGACGCTGGGTCAAGGTTTTTTTTCTTCGCTTTATCACTCAGTTCCTGCGCAAGACGTTTCTGAAGCTCGCTTCGATTTGATTCCTGGTTGTAGATAATTCCCATACCCTTAGTATACAGCTTACGCCAGTATGGTATACTAATCTCATAATTCTTATAAGGAGGGAATTTCCAATGGCTACCAAAAAAGCCGGCTCTACTGCCAAAAAGTCCACGCGGGCCAAAAGCCAACCCGCAAAGACCACGACTAAATCAACCGTAACAACCGTCCGAGCCGTTGAAGCGACAAAACCTATAAAAACTGGTTCTCGTTTCGGAGATCGCCGAACTGTACTCGTTGCCGCACTCATCGGTGAGTTCATCGGTGCGTTCTTGCTCACAGCTGCATTCCTTGTCACCAAGGGTGAACCGCTCTATCTTGGCTTTGTCCTCGTAGCGCTCGTTCTCATTGTCGGCACGCTTTCAGGTGGCTACCTGAATCCACTGCTTACAGTTGGCGCATGGGTAACACGCAAGCTATCTCACCTGCGTGCGATTAGCTACATCGTTGCACAGTTCGTTGGTGCAGTTGCAGCATTTGTTGTACTGTCTGCCTTCGTTTCTGGCGCAGCAACTGATACTTCTGCAGGTGCATTTGCTCAGACGCAAGAAGTGTTCCAGCTACAACCGTTGACCGACAAAAACCAATTGTTCGCATTCTTTGCTGAGCTCCTTGGTGCGACAATCTTCGCCTTCGCTTTTGCCGGTGCACTCCGTGAGCGAACCGATCGCGTCGCGAAAGCAATCACCATTGGTTTCGGCCTCTTTGTTGCAGCACTCATTGCTGGCGTTTCGCTCAGCTACGTTGGCGCGCAAGTTGCGCTCAACCCAGCTATCGCACTCGCAGCTGGTGCTGTCGACTGGACAAGCATCAACTGGTTTGCTGTACTTGCATACGTTGCAGCCCCAATC
>Ga0172380_10006677_pt1 | contig 13295 bp, 10 predicted proteins | sample Leawe162metaG_FD_119747 | JGI IMG/M metagenome (GOLD analysis project Ga0172380, IMG submission 119747) | Leachate microbial communities from a municipal landfill in Southern Ontario, Canada - Leachate well 162 metaG | ecosystem: Engineered > Solid waste > Landfill > Unclassified | place... | reverse complement strand
TCTCTCCATCGAGGTAGCGACCGAGGTTTTCGAGGTCGGAGCCATTGAGGATAGCGACTTCCATCTCCTCTTCCTCTGCCATCTTGGAGGCGATGGGATCGAAAGGCGCGCTCATACCGGGATTCCAAACGCTCCCGACGATCTTCCGAAATTCAGGCCATGTCGCTTTCTCTATTTTCTTAGCATCAGGAAATTCGCGCGGATCCTTGTCATAGGCATAATCGATATTGGAGAGATTGATCACGCGCTTGGCATCGAGATATTTCCCCAAGAGCACCGCGCAAAAATCCGTCGATCGCCCCGGTCGCCAGCCGGCCGCGACGAGAATCGGCTCCGGCGCATTATAGAAATCCTCCAGATCATGCGGATTGGTATTGATGCGGGGATGCGCATATTCGCGGAATACTGTGCGTATGAAATGCCCATTGAGACGGGTCGCATGGATGCCGAGCCAGTCCTTGTCGTCATCGGTGATTTCCGTCGCCTCCGCGGCGGCATCGATATACTTCCGCGCCGTTCGTCCTCCCCCGGTCACGAGAATGAATGCATATCCTTTCTCGATATACGAAACGACGAAGTCCTTGAATTTCTGGACAAATACCGTATCGATCGCGTCAGGAACGAGGAGCGATCCCCCGAGAGAAATGATGATCCGTTTACTATGAGGCATAGGGAATAATTTTCAATTTCTAATTTCCAATTTTCAAATTCACAATGACACAAACGGGGAAGTTTATTTTTCCGTAAAGTATTTCACAACCTCTTCGAGTTTCACTTCTAAGACATCGTCACTTGTTCGCTTCTTCACCTCGACAACGCCGCGCTCGAGCGAGCGCTTGCCGAGGGTGACGCGATACGGCATCCCCATGAGATCGGCATCGGAGAATTTCTCCCCAGCCGAGGTGTCACGGTCATCATACAAAACTTCAACACCCGAAGATATGAGTTCCTGATACAACTTCCCTGCTGCTTCATCCGCTCCGAGAGAAATAAGATGTACGCGAAACGGAGCGACCGATTCCGGCCACACTATCCCCTTGTCATCCGCGAACTTTTCGACGATGACTCCCATCACGCGAGTGATACCGATACCGTATGATGCCAAGTAAATCGGCTGCTGTTTGCCTTCGGCATCCTTGAAGGTAATGCGCATCTTATCACTCTTCTCCGTTCCGAATTTGAAAATATTCCCAACCTCAGCACTCGTCATAGGAGAGAGTGTCGCCTTATCGACATGGAGCTCTGTCGTCGCATCATCGAGCACTTCCTCATTCACAGCGACCGTCCGATCGGCATTCACATACAGCGTATCCTCCCCTGCAGAACAAAGCGTCTGGAATTCATGACTGAACTTTGTAAACGCTCCGCCGCTCGCGAATGTCACGAAGGTTTCAGCGCCGATACCGAGTCGATCGTAAATCTTCTTATACGCTCCAATCACCTTGTCATAATATTCATCCATATCCTCTTGCGTGGCATGGAGCGAGTACATGTCCTTCATCACGAATTCACGCCCGCGCATGATGCCGCTCTTCGCCCGCAGTTCATTGCGCAGCTTGGTCTGAAATTGATACACGCTCACCGGGAGATCCTTATAGCTCGAAATATACTGCTGCATCATCTCCATGATGGCTTCCTCATGACTCCAAGCCAGTCCCAACTCAACTCCATCCTGAAGCTTCGTCTTAAACCACACATCAACCGCCTCATCACTCCATCGCCCAGTCACTTCCCAGGTGTCCCTCCGCTGCAAATTCGTCATGATAAGCTCCTGCCCATCAAGCGCATTCATCTCCTCACGAACAATATGCTTGATATTTTCCAATACCCGCAAACCAAGAGGAGTGTAGGCATACACACCCGCCATGACCTTGTAGACATACCCTGCGCGGATGAGGAGCTGAGCGTTCCGGCTCACCTCGTCCTTCGGCGCCTCCCGCCTCGTCTTCGTAAACAATTGACTCTGTTTCATACGGTAAAACGAAAGAGTATTAACTTTCCCCTATCATAGCCAAAAATAAACCCTCCGTCAACGAAAAAACCCGCTAGCGAGACGGCTTGCGGGCCTCCATTTTCAAAAGAAAAAATGTCATTTAAAATTGCACGGGAATCTTTTTCTCTTCAGTGCCGCGAAGAACGGTCATCTCGGCGGATGCTCCCTTGGATATGTCGCTTACGGCTCGGGCGAGCGGATAATCAAGCGTGATGCTTCTTCCATTCACCTGCGTCACGATATCCCCCGCGAGAAACCCTGATTTTTCAGCAGGCGATCCCGAAAGGAGCGCGAGACTCGTCCTCCCTGACGGAGAATAGATGAGCGCGCCCTCGCTTCGCGCGATGTCATGCGCGAGGGAGTATCCCTTGGAAAGCGACAGGTAGTAGGCGCCGAACATCGCACGCGACGCGAAGCCGTCCCGGAGCACCGTATCGAGAGCGCTTCTGACGGCATTGGACGGGATCACGAAGTATTTCCTCCCATTATCGAAATCGACCGCACCGAGAATGCCTACCATCTCGCCATTCCACTGCACCGCCGGTCCACCGATATAATCGCTCGGATTTTTCAGATCGATAGAGAATACGCCCTCCCATTTCTCGCTTGATGATACGGTCTTTCCGGCGAGATTGAATGTCTTGTCCCGGTTCTCGAGGATGCCTATAGAGAAACGGTTCTGATACTCGGCCGATGAATTTCCGATGGCGACCAGTTTTTTCCCGACACGGGCATCGTCGGAATTCGCGAAGGCGATAGCCGGGAGATTATCCCCCTCGATTTTCAGGAAGGAAAGATTCGTCAAAGGGTCGGTGCCGAGTACGCGCGCGTCATATGACTGTCCGTTCTCGAGCAGTACGACATACTTCGCTTCGCCTTCATAGAGCGCGTCGCGATACGTCGCTATCACGCCGTCATTGGTTGCGAGCACTCCGGTCGTCGATTTATTCTCAGAGTCGGCAACGGCTCTCGTCGTCCTTTGCGCCTCCTTGATGGCGATGATATTGACCACGGCAGTCGCCGGCTGCGAAACCACCCTCTCGACGGAGTCATCCTCGCGGATAGTCACCTGCTCGGTCCGGTTGATGATGGTCACATTTTCCGAGGCGCTCTTCACCCAGGCGAAATGGGAAAAAAATTTCGATGAAGCCAATCTCGGAACGACAGAGTGTTCGAAGAACACGCCTCCGGCGCCGCCGACAAAAAAAATGGCTATGAAAAGCGAAAAAACTGCGAAAGATTTTCGGATCATGATAAGAAAAACAAGGGTTACTCCCCATCATTTCTACCATGAACAAGCGAAAAAAGCAAGTACACGGGACTTCCTACACAAGCATTCTCCATGGCGTTGAGAGAAGAAGGAGCGTTGCCAGGCCCATGAGCGAAATCGCCCGGAAGAAAACTCTTTTTTCCGCGAATCGCCCCGTAAGAGATAGGAACAATCCCTCCCAAGGAAAGAAGAAGACGATCGTGAGAAGCGCCGCCGCGGTCAGGTATCCGAATGGCCACATACTGGCGATCCATGAAGCCTCAGCCATCACCAATGCAAGAAAGGCGGATGACAATATGATTTCTTTTTCTTCCTTCTTGCCTACTGCCCGAAACATCTGGTGAGCGACACCGAATGTCGAAACACAAAACGTCGCCATGAGCACCCAGAGCGCGATATTGAAGTTCAGATACAGGCCATAGCAGGCGGCATAGAAAAGGAAGAGCGACGCTATTCCGCCGGCATGCATGAAGGCCCGTGCCGTCTCATCGGTCGGCGCGAAACGAAGGCGATACAATCCCAGAAGCAGCGAGTAGAGAGCGACGCTCGAAATCAATACGAAAATATGCTGATTCATCCTGTTATCAATCAGAAAAAGGAGCGTCGGGGTAGCCAAAGAGAATAGGAGCGGGATCGGTACGCCGGTCATTTTCTTCGTCGTCCGATACACCGAGAAAAGCGTGATCGCCGAGACGAAGAAAAGAGAGAAGCTGTACCCACTCCAATCCGAGAGCCTTGGATTCAACGCCAAAAACTCCAAAGAAAGGAGGTAAGAAAGCGACCAGAGAAAAAGAGTGAGGTGGAAAAACATTTTAGGAAGAGGTTAGAGGTGAGAGGTGAGAAGATAGAGTTGAAAGATGAGAAGATAAGCAAGAGAAACATCATTCTAATCTCTATTTCCTAAACTCTCTACTCTCAGCACCATCATAACTCGTTTCTGCTTGAAAAACAAAAACAGGGATAATCCCTGTTTTTTAAATGACATGGTGACTGCGAGTTATCCGGTGGGACCTTTTCTTCTACCTCCCTATTTCCTCTCCTCCAATACTACCTGTACATCCTTCGTATCTCCCTTATGCCAGATTTTCAGAGCAATCTCGTCATTCGGCGCATACTGGCTGAGGAGCGACACCAATGAATGATCCTTATCGATTTTCACTCCGTTTATTTCGAGGATGATATCGTTTTCCATGAGCCCCGCCTTGTCGGCAGGCGATCCCGGCATCACGGCGAAGTCGCGGATCGTCTCGCCGCGAGCGATAAGCGCGCCGTAATCGAACGGGAGATCCGCATCTTTTTTCAATTGTTCATCGATCGGAATATAACGCACCCCGAGATACGCCGTGGATATTTTTCCGGTCGCTATCACCTGACCGATCACCTTCTTCACCTGATTGATCGGTATCGCGAAGCCGATATTCTCCGCACCCTCGGCCATCGCCACATTGATACCGATGACTTCGCCAGAAATACTCAGGAGCGGTCCTCCGGAATTCCCCGGGTTGATCGCGGCATCGGTCTGGATGATGCCGAGAAGCTGCTCGGTGTCTCCGCGACCCGAACCGGCCGTAAGGCTTCGCTTCAATCCCGAGATGATGCCCCGACTCACCGAGTTCGCGAATTCGCCGAGCGGATTTCCCACGGCAAGCACCGTCTCCCCTACTTTCAGCGCTTCCGAATCTCCGAGGGAAAGCGACGTAAATTCCGATCCTCCTGCCTCGCCGACGAGAGTCGAGGCTGAGTCAATTTTCAAAAGAGCGATGTCGTTCGAAGGATCCCGCGCCAGCACCGTGGCTGGATATTTCTTTTCTCCGACGAGCACCGTGTACTCGGCCTGCATATCGGCCACTACATGCTTGTTCGTCACTATCAACCCATCGGCGGATACGAAGAATCCGGAACCGCTCCCGATCTGTCTTTTCTCGGACTCAGTACGATCGCCGCTTCCATCGGAACCGAACGGATCGCCGAAGAAAAACGGAAATCCTCCGAATGGCGATTGCTGCAATCTCGGAACATCCTTGGAAACGACGATACTCACCACTCCCGGCATCGTCTTCTCAATCGTATCGACGATAAGCGCGTCGGATTCGGTCACGATACGTTTCTGTTCCGCGATCTCATTGTCAGCCTGAGGCATCACGTTTTTCAATTTTCCCTGCGAAAGAAACAGCCCGAATAATCCGAGAGCGATAAGCGCGCCCGAAAACCCGCCCATTATCCCGACCAGCATCATTTTCCCTCGATGATTTTCGCTGCGATCCATGGATGATTCATTCTTTTTCTGCTCTCCCTCTCCGCCGAGAACGATAATATCATCTTGTTCATTCATAAGCGTATGTATTTTATCTCTTTTTATCACTCAATATCCAGATCAATATCTCGTGACTTACTCCAAGTCATGCTCGCGAAACAGGAACATCTGGATCCCGGGTCAAGCCCGGGATGACAAAGGAAACCAGTACTAATAGAAAAGGAATGCGGCATCGCCGGTCTTATTCCTGATGAGGTCCGCTTCGAAATTTTTCAGAGCTTCGCTTCGGAATTCCAATCGTGCCGTCTCCGTATTCCAGTCATATTCGTCATCAAACACCCATACTCCCATTTGCCTCATCTGTTCGGAAAGCCATTCGGAAAACGCTGGTTTTTTCACGAAAATCTGCCTGAGCTGATACCGCTTCTTCCCATCCTCTTCCTTCACGGCGTCAACCGATATGATATGGAATCCGAGAGAACTCTCGATCGCTCCGCCCGGAACGCCTACCCGCTGGGACTCGACGCCCTTGCGGAGCTCCGGTGCCAGATCCTCGAGCGCGAACCATCCGAGCTTCCCTCCATCCTGCGCGGTCCGCCCATCGGAATAGGCGCTCGCAACCTGATCAAAGGCAGCTCCCTTCGCAAGGCTCGTCTCGGCTTCTCCGATCTTCATCTTCACCTGCGTTTCCGTATCATTCTCTCTTTCGAATATCTTCTTGAGCTCGTCTTCATAGAGCGCGCCTCGCACGATCTTTTCCTTGAAGTCATCGATGGACCAGCCGTAGAGGCGCTCCAGGTCCGTTGCCACCTTATCCGTCGATCCGAATTCATCGAGCTTCCTCTTGACGCCCTGATCCACCATCTCATCAGTCACTACGACGCCCCTCTCCCTCGCAAGCGATTCGATAGCGTGGTCCTCGATCATCTTATTGAGCAGTTCCTTCTCGCGGACTTTCAGCCGCTTCTTCCCATCCTCGCTCGAAAAGTCGACGCGAAGGCCGACTTCGGAAAAATCCTGATTTTCATAAAACCGACGGATAGCGGCGAGATTTCCCGCTACCTCCCGAAAAGAGATCGTCTGATTCCCATCAACGATCACCATCGGCAGGAAAAGCTGATTGCGCACGATCTGGGCCCATGGATGAGGAACCGCATAAACGGTGATCAGCAGCGCGGAACAGGCGAAAAGAACCGCACCGATACCGCCGAAAAGAAAAATTCTCATCTGCATCTTCTTCATATCGGTTGTCTGTGTCGTATTCATACGGGCGTTTTTATATATATATTCGAAATCTACTGCCAAAAAAGTTTCCACCATTTCCGATGGTTCGGCAGAGCTTCTTCATTATACCTCGACTCTCCCGAAGAAAGAAGCTCTTCGGCGATCCGAGATCCCTCCCGGCTCGGACGCACCGCGACGACCTTCTCATCCTGCCTCCGATAATCCAGCTTCTCCTTCGCTTCCCGCTCCTGAAAGGCATCGGAGGAAAAATAAGCGATTCGTTCCTTCAGGGAAAGATTATCCTCTCTCATTTTCTCCGACTCCGCTTCCAGGCGGGTGATCTCCGCCCCGATCGTCTTATCTCGCGCATGCTCTTTCCGAGAAAGCAAATACAGCCACCCCGAAAGAAGCAGCATGCAGACGAGTACTAGGCGCAGAAATAAAGCCGACGGATCTCTCATAGTTTTTTATCCATTTGGATCAATAAAAGATGGGGGCGACGAGAAATAATACCATCGAAAGCGCCACCAGGCATGATATCACTATCCAAACCGCGTAAATTTTCTTATGTCGTCGCTTGAATTCCATATTCTTCATTTTCTAGAAAATTAATCCGCTACTCCTCATCCGCATCGCCCTTGCCGCCCCCTCTCATATCGCTGATCATCGATCGGACATCGTTCAGGTTCACCTTCGGCCGAGTCCGGAGCGTCTTGATCTTCTTCGGTTCCATATGCGTTACCTGAGAGAGCATCATCGGCTGATCTTCGGAAACATACGCTACGGTCTCTATGCGCCGTTCCTGTTTTTTCTCGGATGGAGCCGCCGTTCTCTCTCCCGATGCTCCCGCTTCGGCATGCTGTCTTTTCTTCTGATCGACATCCCGCACCTTGGCCGTCGCCCGCTGATAATCGCGGAGGCAATCCCGGCAGAAAGTCGGGCGCTTCCCATCAGGTTTGAACGGCACTTCGATATCGGTACCACAGGTATCGCAACTCGCCTCATACATCACCTTCGCCGGCGCGACAAGCGGTTCTTCAGAAACTTCTTCGACTTTTTTCTCCTGAAATTCCGGAACGACAATCTCCTCCAGCTGAATCGGCGGCAATACCTGGGCTGGAGGAATTATGGATTGAGGAATGACTGCTGGAACCTGTTTCTTCACCGGAACCGCCGCCGCTGGCGCCCGTCTCGGCGGAGCGCTCTGGCCTACGGTCGATACCGATGCCGGATTAGGAGATTCTACCGATTTTTTCGCCGAGGCTTGAGCTGAAATAGTCGGCCGATTCTTCTCGAGCAATGCCTTCTTCTCCTCTTCCGTGAGCATGCCGCTCCATCGGCGAATCTTATCCTCCACATCGGATCGGCTGTTCGTATATCGTTCGCGGGAAATCCGAACCACTTTCTCTTCGTTCTCTTCGGTCATCGCGATCGCGATCGGCGGAAGCGTCACCGCGCTGAAAGCATCTCCCGAGATGCCATCGATCATGAGCTTGAGATAGATGTGATACTTCGGAAGATTCACCAAGTCATTGAGCATGAACACCGGCTCGAATTCCTTCTCGAGAAATTCCGCATCCATGGCGCCGACACGGAAGGCCACGATAGTGCCGGCGTTCCCGAATATCGCATTCCGCACCTTCTCATCGATCTGCTCCACATACTGATTCGCGAGGATGAGGTTCAGATGGTATTTGCGGGCCTCGGAGAGGATATTCGCGAATGATTCCGTCGCGAAGTTCTGGAACTCATCGACATAGAGATAGAAGTCATTGCGCTCCTCCTCGGGAATATCGACGCGCCCCATGGCCGCCAGCTGGATCTTGGTGATCATCATCGCCCCGAGAAGTGCACTGTTATCTTCGCCGATGCGCCCCTTGGAGAGGTTCATGATGAGGATCTTCTTGCTATCCATGATCTCTCGGATATCGAAAGAGGATATCGTCTGACCGACGATATTGCGGATGAGCGAGCTCGACAAGAACTGTCCGACTTTATTCTGGATCGGAGAAATCACCTCCTGCAGGACGCGATCGCTCCATTTCGGAAATTCATCCACCCAGAAAGAGCGGATCACCGGATCAGTGATCTTCTCCACTACGCGCTCCCGGTATGATTTGTCGACGAGGATGCGCGTCACTCCGAGGAGCGTCGACCCCGGGTACTCCAAGAGCGCGAGAATGGCATTACGGAGGATATACTCCAATCGCGGACCCCAGGAATCGGCCCAGATTTTCTTGAAGACGCCGATGAGCCCCGAAGATACGAGGTGGCGATACTCCTCGCTCACTTTCTCCATCACGTTGAACGCGATCGGGAAATCCTGATCGGCCGGATTGAAATAGATCACATCATTGATGCGATCGGCCGGTATGGCCTTCAGGAGCTTCTCCGCCGTATCGCCGTGCGGATCGATATAGGCGACGCCATGCCCCTTCTGGATATCCTGGATCACCAGGTTCTCCAAGAGGTTCGTTTTCCCCATACCGGTTTTCCCGATGAGATACATGTGACGGCGCCTGTCATCGGTCTTGATGCCGAAAGGACGCTCCTGATTCCGGAAATTGGTTTTCGCGAAAAATGCGATTTCACTGTATGACATATGGGGAAGAAATTAGACGAGAGAGTTTAGGAAATAGAGAGGGAGGTGAGAGTTTAGAGGCGAGGAAAAAGAGGAACAAAAAAAACTATTCGATGGGGAGATTGGCGGGCGCTCCACCCCGCTTCGCCGCCACCCGGGTAATCGTCGGCGTCATGACGGCCATATCCGGCAGATGGTATACCGTCGCGAGCTCTTCGGAACTGAGATAGAAGGTGTTATCGATATCATCCCAGTCGCGATCCCGATAATGCATATACAGCAAGCGCTGACGAAAGCGGAGGCGCTCCTTGGCGAAAAGAGAATACACGCTCGTTTTCGTTTCATTGTTCGGCTTGAAGCTATTCAGACTCATATCATTGAATTGCTTGATACCGCCGATAAAAGAAGATACGAGCGATTTATCGAAACCTTCCTTTCTCCCGATATAGAGGAATCGCATTTTCGTCTGGAATTGCTGCTTGCTCATATTCAACTCTACCGCTTTCAGTATATCCTTCTCCCCCGGCGTCAGACGGAACTCGAGCGGCCCGAGCTCTTTTTTCTCGGCTTCCAATCCTTTGAACTCGATTTCCTGTGCGAGAAGACCCTTGTGAAGATTCGCTCCCACTTCGAAAAGATCATGTCCCATGCGACGAAACACTCCGATCTTTTCCTCAGGAGTTTTCCCGGTGAGCTCATCAACGATTTTCTTGCCGTACTCTTTCACCCATCCCTGTTCGTTTCCGCGCGGACTCACGAGATATTGCAGCCAGAGATGCTGGCCAGGACCAGTCTTCGCCATCACTTCAGTAAGTCCGGCGAGCGGATCGATCATCTTCCCGGTAACGTCCTCATCGAAGCGCTCATACGTGCGGATAGGGTACACATCCGGTTTCACGAATTCGAATTCGGTCCCCCAGATATCCCAATCTTTGTTTGGAATCGTCACCGGTATGGCATCGACATAATCCGGCACCTCGACAATTTCCACGTCCGGATACTGCGCATAAAAATGCGCCTCGAGAAGATTGCGATAATTGGATGGGGTGCGGATATAAAAATGCACATCTCCCTCGCTCCCGACCATTTCCAGACTGAAATAGGTAGGGAGAAACCCCTGAACATACACTTCGATCGGGTTGGGAGTCGTGATCACACCCGCCATACCGGCGAAGATAGATTCCATCAGCTTCGGACTCTTCTCGAGCTCTCTCGGCGGAATGATTTCGAGCAATATCCACTTCGTCGAATACTGCCACTTGCGATGGATATACTTCATCCACAGCAGCTTGAATACGAAATAAAAAGCGAACGGGAAAATAAGGAACCATACGTCGAGCATGGCGCCAAACATACCGAAAATAGGCTGAAAAAATTCTCGGAAAGTATTCATGTTGGGAAGTGATTCCGGAAGGTTCTCCGGAACTGCTATAAGTTTAAAAATATCAAGAGCTCCACGCTCTTTCTCTTTCTATTATCCTGCATTTGACTGCTCTTATCAACCCGCACACCAATTATGCGTAGTGTCAAAGACACAAAACCTCTCTACACAAAGGTAAATTCTCAACAAACATCATGTTTTTTATAGCAGCATCGTCTCTGTAAAACGCATAATTGGTGTGCGGGTCAACCCCTCACTCCCTACTTCACCGTATACAGGTTTTTTCCGGCTCGTTCGAAGAAAAGATTGAGATTGATAGAGATGGTCGAACGCTTCACCTCGCGCACCTTCAGCACTTCGGAGAGAATCGCTTCCTTCGTCATCGGCTTTCCCGCCTTTTTCAGGATATCAGTGACGACGTCCTTGACCGTTCCCTTGCGATAACCCCATTCGGAGAGCGCGTAGATGCCGCGTCCCACCAGGACGAAGCTCGAGTCCTTGATCAGCTCGTTGTGCACGGTCTGAGGATGCGTTTTCCGGCCGGTCCGATGCAGATGGTATTCATCGATCAGCCGGGCGATCTCGCGGAAATGAAGTGGCTTGCCGACCGTCTTCAATACCAAACGCGCCTTCTCTCTCGTGCCGCGCGGACGGATATCGCTCCAATGAGACAATCCCCACTGACCGAAGACATTCTCCAATACTTCAGCAGATACCTGGAGGAATCTGCGGAGATTTTCCACGGTGATATCGGGATGCTCCTTCTTCAGATGTTTCAAAAATTCCTCCCATTCGAGAACCTTTCCGGCTTTCCCGAGCACGGTCTTCGCATTCTCATGAATGGCTTCCCAATTCTCAAAAGAAAAATCCGAGAGCACATATGCCCTCTTCCGATTCTTGTTTTCTTTCTCATGCCGTACGGACGGGAGGCATTCCAAAAAAGCGAGCAGCGCGCCGGCCTCCCGGTCATCGCCGTCCGTCAATTTCTTCTTCAGCGTTTCCGCCTCCAATATGCCGTCATTCTCCCGAAGCGTCGATTCGATGAGCTCCTTCGCCTCCTCAAACAATGGATGCTCCTTCTTCTGGCGGATCACGCGCAAGCCATGTCCCACTACCTGGCGGACGCGTTCCCTAGTGATGTGATACGATCGCCCGATCTCTTCGAGCGTTTTCACTTCCCCGGAAATGATGCCGAAACGAGCCTCGAGGATATCCCGACTCCGATCAGGCATTCCCTGGAGGAGTTCAGTAAGAGCGGAAACAAAAGAAAATTTCGGCTTTCCGGCGGATGAATTCTTCGGCTTCTTTACTGATTCAGCCATAAAGTTATATACGATTAACAAGTCTATATACATTACCGCATATTCCTCTATTTTGTCAAGGATTTAGGTATCGCCAGAAAGCCTCAAATCCTATACTATCAGCTTTTGAAATTTTTTCCGCAATTCCACGAGTTTCGGAGCGATGACGATCTGGCAATACGGCTTCCCCTGAAAGCGCTCATAGTATCGCGCATGCTCCGATTCGGCGGGGTAAAAAATATCGAGAGCTTTCACTTCCGTCACGATCGGCTGATCGAATATTTTTTCACGCTCCATATCCGCCATGAAGGTCATGATCTTTTCGCGTTCGGTTTCTTTGGAGTATAAAATGATCGAGCGATACTGCGTTCCGATATCACTTCCCTGGCGATTCAGAGTTGTCGGGTCATGCACGGTAAAAAATACCGAGAGGATTTCCTCAAGCGTAATCTCATTCGCGTCATACACGACCATCACCACTTCGGCGTGACCAGTCGATCCGGAAGACACGTCTTCGTACGTGGGATGCGTGGCACTCCCTCCGGCGTAACCTGATGTCACTGAGATAACGCCTCGGAGCATACGAAAGGCCGCCTCCGTGCACCAGAAGCATCCCCCGCCCAGCACGATGATCTCATTTCTTTTGGTCATATTCATTACACTATATTTTTTCTTTGTCATCCCGGGCTTGACCCGGGATCCAGGTTTTCTTTTTTATTCTTCTTACTTTTCTTTGTCCGCAAAAGAAAAGTAAGCAAAAGAACCTCGCTCCTGCGACAAGAATCGAGAAATTCCGACTCACCTGATGGATGTTCCCAAGAGGCGTTTCACTTCCTCCTTTTGGGACCATCTATATCTTGTAGTGAGTCGTGAATTTCTAGCGATTCTTACCGCGCGGAGCCCCCGCAGGACCATACTGGAGAAATGTGCGAAGTTTTTTCTTTTTTTAAACTATCTCTTTTGGAACAAATTTCAAAGAAAGTGAATTCACGCAGTGCCTCGTATTCTTCGGTGTGAGCTGCTCGCCCAAGAAGACATGTCCCAAATGTCCGCCGCAATTCATGCAGGTAATTTCCGTGCGCATTCCATCGGCATCCATCGTTCGCTTCACCGCGCCCGGAATTTCCTGGTCGAAGCTCGGCCAACCGCAGTCGGAATGAAACTTCGCCGTCGAAATATACAGTGGCGACAGGCACCTTCGACACACATATGTCCCCTCGAGAAAAAAGTCATCGTACTCGCCCGAAAACGGCGCCTCCGTTCCTTTATGGATGAGTATATTCTCTTCTTC
>Ga0172380_10006676_pt1 | contig 13296 bp, 17 predicted proteins | sample Leawe162metaG_FD_119747 | JGI IMG/M metagenome (GOLD analysis project Ga0172380, IMG submission 119747) | Leachate microbial communities from a municipal landfill in Southern Ontario, Canada - Leachate well 162 metaG | ecosystem: Engineered > Solid waste > Landfill > Unclassified | place... | reverse complement strand
GCTAGGGCAACAGGAAAGCCCTACCGAGTGGGTAGCTGGCAATTTTGAATCTGCTATCGGTGGTGTCAAGTTATTTCTGCAAGAGGCAGAAAATCATACTGGTCTGCTGTCGATGCTTGTGCAAGCCAGGCGGGAGATTCATCTGGCTCACACCAAGGATGGTATAGTCTACGATCCAACGATCCTAACCCGCATTGACAACCAAATTGCTAGGGCAACCGGAAAGCCCTACTTTGCTGAGAAAGAAGACAAGAGTGAGGATTCACCTGCTCAAACTTAACCAGATAGATCCCCTAGCCTGCTGGTGTGGCCGGGAGCGAACAGCCACAACCAGCAGGACTAGGGGCCTACACAATCACTTCTGCACTGCTGTTAGGGTTTGGTAGGTGTCTACCAGAGCGTGAACGTTGTTAGCAGCATCTTGCAAGCTTGACTCTTCGTACAACGGCAGGTAGATAACCTCTTGGGATAGCCGGTGAGCGTTAAGATGCCGATAGCTGCCGTTGCGGTACTCTCGCTGACTGCTCATTGGCTTGAATCCATGCCTGGCAGCAATACCTTGGGAGTTGAGTGAAGCAACTAGCTTGTCTTGCGTCTCTTCTTTCATGCCTGGGATTCGTAGGTCGTACACCCAATTGGATAGCCTTGGGGGCATCTTCCATTCATTAGGCAACACCGCGTCACAATCGTCGACCTGTTGTCTACGCCACTCCAAATGGCTCTCAGCCTTGGCTAGGCTAGCTAGAACCGGTTCTGCCAGTAGGTTGGCTAGCCGGTAATTGTGCCCTCGCGGTATGTGACTGAAGTTGTGCGCATTCGTAAAGCCAAGGTTGCGTAGCTGCCTTGCCTTGTCAGCATACTTGGCTTCATTGAATACCACCATCCCACCTTCTTCCCCATGAACCACCTTATTCTTGTAGAAGGACCAGCAGGCAGCATCGCTCTCGGGGTGGGGGTTAACACAGTGAATCTCCGCCATATCCTCGATCACCAGCAAGTGGTTGGTCTTGGCGTGGTCGATGATTGCATTCATGTTGCATCTGCGACCATAGATGTGGACTGGCATGATAGCAGACAGGTGTCTTACTGTCTTGCTACGTATCAGAGCCGGGTCAATCAGCAAGTCATTGTCACAATCCACGAAGATGGGGTGTAGCCCAGCCATCGTAACCGCTCTAGCGCAAGCCACCATGGTGAACTCAGGCACCATGACACAACTGTGCATCGGTGGTTGCAGGGACTCTAAGGCTAAGTGCAAGGCTGCTGTACCGCTGGAGCAAGCCACTGCATTAGGATTGCCAATCCACTCACCAAACCTCAGTTCTAATTCTTGGTAGGGTTCCAAAGCTAACACTCCTGGAAATTACCATCAGTCAGGAAACCATGCCACTGGCAACCATCTAACTTACGAATGCTTGGAGTTAGTGTAGGTTTGTCGGCTCTGCCATTCCAGTGCCAGCATGGACCAGGCTCCCCCTCTTTCTTTCTGAATGGTATACCAGATATTGAACCACACCCACATGGGCAGACGAAGATCATGCCTGTATGGCCTTCCATACCAACTCGTGTAGTGAATTGGAATTGTCCGGGCTTCTTCAAGTCATCAAAATCATAAACCCGTTCAGCAGGTACATCCATTATTTGACCTTTCGATAGACAACAGCCATTTCTTTGAAAAGCAATACAGCATCATCGGTGTGTTCTGCCTCAAACCTGTCAATTGCAGCGTGGACTCCTGGTAGGTTGGGATACTTGTAATCATCAGCAATCAAAGTGCCACCTACATTCAGCTTATTCCAAACGTTGCAGAGGTCTATGTAGCATCCATTCTCAGTGTGATCCCCATCGACAAAACCAATATCGAAGGTTCGTGTCAGTTGGGGCACAATTTTCTTGGAGTCACCATCTAGTATCTCAGACTTGATTCCGTGGTAGCCCAGGTGTTTGCGGGCTAAGATGGGTACTTGTGACGGGCTAGTCCAGTTGTCGATACCAAGGTAGTGAGAGTCTGGGTGGGTCAACACGTTATCGAGCATCCAACACCCACTGCGACCCTCCCAAATACCGATCTCTAGGTATTGTAGGGGTGCACCAACCACGTCAGTCAACGTCTTACGGACAGCAAGACGTAAGGCACTAGTCATATCCGTGCCATAGCCAGGCAAAGTAGCGAACACATAGGGGAATTGCTGGTAATCATAGTCTTGTAGGGACATTAGCTTATCATCCTCCATAACTTGGCAGCAGCGGGAGCCCAACCGCCATTGCCGTGGAATGAGCAGGGGTGGGTTTTCGTTTCGTTGTTATACAATCGCTTGCCTTCTGTAGTGCAGTGGACTTCGATGGCATCTAACACGGGACGTTCCATCTTGTGGTTGTCATAGAGGTTGCAGAACAGACGGCAGTAGAAGTCTAGGGCAAAATCCTTGCTGTCGGGGTGGTTGATCCACCAGCGATTGTAGGCAGACTGGTTGCACCAGCACAGAGGCTTGGGCCAGAAATCAGGTTCATTAAACAGATCGAGTAGAACCCCTGCCCTACCAATGATCTGTCCACCATTGATGTATCGCCAGCGAGTAGGGGCCTCAGGCAATGTACCGAAGCCGGCAACCTCCGGTGGAAACAGATTGGTCTCCATAGCGAATACAATTGGCGAATTGAATTCCAAGAAGGCTTGCTCAATCTGCTCTAGCCCGGTTGTGAAGAATACATCCCAAGCATCAGTCACCAACACAATCTCGTCTGTGGCTTGGTGTTCCAATACTTTCAGCAATCGCCACCAGGTATCATTGCCATCATGGTTGAAATTGCATCCCAACGTAAAGTTTTCAGCCGGAATACTGTACTTGGTAAGAGACTCACGAAACATCCAACGGTTAGGGCCACCCCGGTTAGGTGGAGCGTCGATTGGTATTGAGGAAGCATACAAGAGCTTCATGGTTATTCCCAATCCTCTCGGTGTTGGTAGTCGTTATGCACCTGGTCACCTAGCCCCAAGTGGTCTGCCACTTCTAGTATCTCTGGGTCAGTCCAGTGCTGAACCTCGCAGGTAGGGGCTTTTAGGTCGTAGGGTCTAGTGCGGCCGGAGCCGAAGGTATGGAAGGCTAACGGCACACCACACAAGCCTAACTGTGACTCATCGCGGCCTTTGTCGAGCGGTCCATTAGGAAATGCCTTTACCAGGTCTAGGATGATAGTCCTGGGCACAAACACCAAACTCATCTGTAAGGCATGGTGTTTGACCTTGCGTTCATCCTCGTAAGGCTTGCCAGCCAAGAAGCGGTTGGGGTACTCTGTTGATTGCTTGTAGCAGTCCCCTACCCAATTGCCCATAGCCAGGCAGTCTTGCTCCACGTAGAACAAGTCAGCCATGCAACTGTACGCATACATAGCACTGATGATGAAGCTACGACCCCAACCACTCAGCAGATAGTCAGTATTCTGGTAGTTGGCGTCCAACCGTAGCACTTGCTCCCTAGGGTCTGGGTTAGGTAGCAGTGGAGAGGCTGAGTCAACAATTAATACACCGGCAGGGTTGGAGTACTTGAAGACACAATGCTTCCATAATTCATGGAACTGCCTTGACCTAGAGTAGACGTTACCACCATTAGGGAAGCTACGTCCCTTGGCACAATACCAACCACTGCCGATAACATACTTCATTGTTTGAGCCATACTACCAATCCCACTTGCATCCATTGACTCGGTAGTAATCCACAGTTCTCTTCAAGGCATCATAGAGTAACACTGCTGGTCTAGCTTCGATGGTTGTGTAGAGTTTTAGATTGTCACTTTGCAGATGCCAAATTTCCCAGGGCCTCACTCGCTTTGGGTCTTGCTCAATCTCTACTCTACCGTAGTCGAACATGACATGCCCAATTAGTTTGGCCAAGTCATAAATCTTGATAGTTGATTCTGAGCCCATGTTGTAGACTTCGCCAAACTGGCCCTTCTCCAACAACTCAACAGCCATCCTCACAGCATCGCCAGCATACTGAAAGTCTCGCTCGCTATTGTTGCCTAGATGTACAGTTCTCCAAACGTCTACATTCCCAAGGCCATCTCTACTTTGTCCAGGCTCTTGGTCGTTGAGTTGGCTGATGATCTCTGGGATAACATACTCGTGGGTTTCGCGTTCACCCACACAGTTAAACTGTCGCATGGCAATGGCGGGCACCTTAGCCTCCCGCCAGCGCACCTGTACCAATCCATCAGCAGCTACCTTGCTAACGCCGTAGGTGCTGTGGGGGATAACTGGGGCATCCTCAGCAATCTTGCCCTTTGCTTCACCGTAAATCTCAGCTGAGCTAACTTGCAGTACTGCCTTGATATTGGCTTCCTGGCAAGCATTCAATACGTTGAGGGCAGCTACGGCATTGATCGTGAAGAAGTGCAGTGGCCTCTCAAAGCAATCTGGCACGTAAGGTTCAGCGGCATAGTTGAATACGTATTCAACCTGGTACTGCCTCAGAATCTTCGCTAGTTCCTGGTAGTTCTCCCGAATATCGTACCACAGGAACGTCGCCTTTTTGTGGATGTGCTTCTTCAACCCGCTGATCAGGTTGTCTAACACTAGCACTTGACAGTTTCTCTTGTCGATCAGGTAGTTCACTAGGTGCGATCCTAGAAACCCCGCTCCACCGATCACGCAAACGCAACAGCTTCTTATGTCTCGCATGTCCGCTCCTAACAATAGAAAAGCCTTGAGGGTCTTCGTACTCAAGAATCAGTAGCTTCCTAGCAACTCGCAGCAACTCAATTTCAATTCGTAGCCAGGCCTCCTCGCCCACGTTGTCGAGTATCATCTTCTTGATAGACCGGCAAACTACCCAATCAAATTCGTAGTCCTCAAACGGCAAGTTATCTAGCTTTGCTTGAATGTTGGCGTAGCTAGGGTAGAGGGAATCCATGGCTTTGAGTAAAGCTTTAGATTGATCAACACCAACATACTTCTGCACCTGAGGTAGGATTTCAGTCATGGCCCCATAGCCACAACCGGCATCCAATACCTTTGTGTTGACCAGTAGCGATTCTAGTGTCCTCTTATGCCACATTTGGATGTCGTCCCAAACAGGACGGTCCACTTCGTAAATACAACGATGTAGATTTTTCGGGTCTTGCTTGACTTTCTCCAGACGATTCTCCCAGAAAGTCTCTGACGCGACAGGTAGAGGATTGCTAAGTATCATGGTCTTTCCTTGTCAATAAAAAGACAGGCATCGTCGTTAGGATAGAAACCAGGGATGACGATCTCATACATACCCAGGCTCTTATAGAATAGCCTAGCTATTCCATTTGTTCTACGGGTAAACACGTGAATGACTGAGTCTTTGTCGATTCTTGACTTGACTGTTTTGATTAGTTGAGTGCCTAAGCCTCTTCTACGCATTGGTTCATCAACAATGACATCTACAATCTCAGTTACTCCACCAGGTTTACTGTGATATAAAGCCTTACCACCAGAAATAGTCAACTCAATGCACATTCCTACTTTCCTTACTGTAATCACAGATGATTCCCTACTCTAGATGATAGCTAAATACACCAAAATCGAGCTTCTGTGTCTTGTTGTAGCACTTCTGGAATAGGTCCTGTGTACTTAATGATGGATGCCCCATGTGGTAGTTTCTTACCGGGCTTCCATGTCTCAAACGCGGCCCGACAATCAACATACATCTGCCGCCCGTCACTAACGCCTTCACCACGAGTGATGTAGTATTTGTGCTTAGCGGCCCGTATTTTATGTACGGAAGCGAAAGCCAAGTGAGCGCATTCTGGATAATCTCCAGGCATTGAATCGTAGCGGATGACAGATTTGGATAGTAGCTTACCATTAACCTCTGGCCAGTTGTGGTTGGAAGCGTACGATAACCCAGGAAAATACCGCCAACCTCTGATATGGGGGATATCCCAATAAGCCCCAACTGCTTCCAATCCAAACAAAGACCAATCTCGTATTGAACCAGGACGCCAGGGATAACGATGCTTGAAGCGAAATCCTGTTGCATTCCTAGATGAACTGCCCATCAAGCTGGTTATTCTGTCTTGGTCAGCGCATGTATAAAACTCATCTGCGTCTAGTATGAATAGGAAGTCTGGTCTTGACTCGTTAGCTACGTTCAAGTACTGCTGTCTAGACTCAACCTTTCCCTGGGCGGGGTCTTTATTGGAAGAGAAGCCAAATGGGATGTAGATGACCCGTGGGTCTTTTTCTGATAACTCCTTAAGGAACTGACTAGTGCCATCTACGCTCAGCCCAGCCTCAGTGACCATTGTTGGGTTAGCCTTAGCATAGTAACGGTCGGCTGATTCAACGAACACCCACTGACGCATCTTAGGCCAGTCTTGATGCTGGTCATACAGATTTTGCAAGTGCTCCATCTCATTGAGACAGAGCGTACACAACATTACTGACATATCCCCCTCGCTCACGGCTCAATATAACTGCTGGCTTGCGACAGATCGTAACCAAATTGCTCCATTGCCTGCTTCTCAGTCTCCGCTGTTCGTATGGCTAAATCTCTAGGATAAATGGCTTGGGCTAAGAATCGCGGGTCACTACTGTTGACTTTGGGCAATTGCAGATTTGGCAGATCCAAAATCCACTCCAAATCGTCTTTCAAGTATTCAAACTTACCAACAAACTTAATCCCTTCGGTATAGCGACTGTACAGCCTTGACACCATCCCTTCTGGGTAGGCTTGCAGGCGCATCGTCACCCAATCCACAAAGTTGCCTGTCCCAATCGAATCAATCTCATCTGGCCCTGGCTTAGTAGCAAGGAAGGTTTCCAGGCTACCTCGCTTGGTCATCGTAAAGGCCCATTGGGAGCGATACCAATCCAGCGGGTGACGTACGAAGGCAAAGCAGACAGATGGGTCAATGCCCAAGGTACTGTAGTTAGCATGGGGAATGATGTTTGGGTCAGTCGTGTCCTTACGAAAAGGCCAATCGACAGAATTGACCACAGGCAAATCATCCTCGTTAGCCAACAATTGGTATTCTCTAAGCACATGACGAATGGTTTGTCCACCTGTCTTCGGCACATGCAAGAACACCAACCCACTATTTAGTAGCAATGCCACAGACTTGCTCCAGTGCAGATAGGTATTGGGGCTTCAGTACTTCCCAACTGTTTGCTTCAGCCCACTGCTTGCCCTTGATGGAATATTCTTCGATGTTGCGGTTGTACCAAGTGTCAATGCAGTAGGCAATCTCTCTAGGCTCTACTATGGCTGACTCAACTAGTACAGCGATTTGCTCCTCCCGGTAGCGATGGATGGGTATCAGCGGGTCAGTAGGCAACCACGTATTGGAAGGAAACCGATTGCTGGCCATGACCAACATACCGCTAGCGTGAGCCTCTTGGAGTGGCAAGCTAAGCCCATTGAACTTCTCAGGAAAGACAAACACGTCTCCTTCTTCAAACATCGAATCGTATGGGAAGTCGCCTAATTGCAAATCCAACCTTGGGTCATCCTTAGCTTGTCGGAATAGGGCTGACACACGGTCTTCAGAGGCCCTTGCGCGCTTAGGACCTCGGATGCCTGGTTGCCCCCGTACGGTCAGGCGTATAGGGCTACCGACCAATGGCAGGGCTTGCAGTAGCTCAGGCGTGCCGTTACGAAACCCGCTACCGCCGTGGCCAGCATTGTGGACAAAGTGTAGGGCTTTGGTTCTAAGCTTCCAGGGCTTTTCTACTGGCACTGGAATGAATTTTGCTCCTAATCGGCTGGGCTTGTGCTCATAGTAACGCAGGTCTAGCAGCGAGGGGCATAAGTATAGGTCAATTGGTACAGGCAAACTGGGAGGGGTCCACTCATACATCGGCATTAGCACAATAGGAATGCTCTTGGCCTTTGCCTTCTTAGCCACATTCCAATCGATAGCCGTTTCAAACAGCAGTAGAACATTTAACTCATCCAAGAATCGGTCAACACCAACCTGGGTTGGATACCAATCCCAGTGAGTGTCATAGTGTGGGTGTTGGATAACCAACATTCTATTGACAACTCCATGGTCGTAGAAAGCCTTGGCCAGGATGCCCAGTCCTGATTGAGTCGCCCAACCAATCGATCCTACTTTCATTGACCTGCCCTTTGCTATTTACCCAAAAGAGTAAGAGCATCAAAGCTCTCACCACGGAAACTCATTGCCTGCGCTTGCTTGGCATTGCCCATCGAACTGAAAATACCAGTGTGTTGGACCAGACTAGGATTGTGGACGTATTCTTTCCACCCTGCTTTCTTGAAGGCAGTAACAATCCCGCCATCAATTGCTCTCCAACCCCGCTGTGAATCTTGTGGTCTCTTGACAATATGTTCATGGCACAGTAAGGTCATTACTGCTTCATGGCTGAATACTAAAGCAACTGCACCTTTGCCCAACTGGTCTGACAAGTACCAGCCAACTCCACTTTTGCATAAGGCTTGGTTGCGAGGGAAGGTGTATAGGTTACAATAACCGCGCTCTGGGTAAGGCAATTGCTCCAAGTATTGCCTGAGGTTGCGATAGGTCACGAAGTCATCCTGAAACATGGCATAGCGGTCAGCAATTGGATTACGAATATACAACTCAGCTAGGCCCAAAATCCAATTGCCGAAGGTGCGAATACTTGGTGACCTGGTTGTTATTTCCAAGTCAAATCTTTCGTAACCGGTGTTGTTCTCAACCCCATCTACGAATAACCTTGGACACTCGAAACCTGCCTTGGCTAGCGAGGCAACTGTCTTGACTAGCAACGAGTCCCGCCTGGTGGGTACTGTGGTTATGCCGTAAGCCCATTCCATAGAATATAATTAGGTTAGGTTTTGTTGCCGTAACAGATAATGTTAGGTCGCAGGACGCATCTCGAAGGTATTGGCTAGCTGGCGTATTGGGTCATTGGGTATCGCCTGCTTAGCCGTAGTCTTGGCGTTGCGGATTGCTTTGTTGACTAATGATTTACCAAGCGATCTTACAAAAGGTAGGTGACGCTTTGTTGCTTCTTCCTCTAGCCAATCTACAATCAACTCAATATTCTTATCGCACCACTCGATGCCACGACGGTCCATCTCCAAGGCACGAGACTTGCACTTACACCCTGCATGAGCCTTGATATGCCACTTGGCTAGCAACTTGCTTAACTCAGTGCCCGCCCCCCCTTTATTGGCTTGGGCAGCCTTTGGGATAGGGGGGCTTGCACTAGAGGCAACGACAGGCAACCTCTCAGCGATAGACTTGAGTGGAAACCTGTCTTCCAACCAAGCCTGTCGATAACGGGGATTTGTGTTGACCAACTTCTGAAGGTTGGGATAGCGGCTTAGGTCGACTGGAGGCATAGTGTCTCACCTTCTGCGATGGCGTCTAATGAGGTCGTCCAAAATCTCTATGTATCGCGGCTTCCATACTGTCCAACTGTTTTCTTCTGCCCATTGCTGCCCCGCGAGCGAAAACGCGTCGATGTCGCGTTCATACCAAGCATCTATGGCAGTGGCAATTCCCGCTGGGTCAAGCACGTCTTGCGTGAGTGCTACTGCACCTTGGCCGTGCGTTGAGCCGTTGGTGGATACCATGGGTCTATTCGGCAACCAGTCGGTGAACGGCTTCCGATCGGTGGTGAGCACTAGCATCCCGCTGGAGAAAGCCTCCTGCAACGGAAGAGATAACCCGCCGAATTTTGGAAGCTGGAGGAACACGTCCCCTCGGTCGTACAGGCTGAAATTCTCGGGCTCTGGTTCATTGAGCACGAACGTAACGCGATTATCCGTGGTAAAAGACTCTGCCAACTTGGCGATGATGCTCTGCGACAAAATCGGCTTGTTGTCGTCGTACTTGCCGGTCTGGACGGTAGGTCGCCCGAAGATGGTCAGGGCGATTGGGCTTTTGACAAACTGCATTGACTGGAGGATCTCAGGCGTCCCGCTTCTGGTCTGCGATCCTGCGTTGTGTACGAATGATCGGGCGTTGTTTCTGAGTCGCCACATTTGAGAGACAGGTACGGTTACTTGCACAGTCCGTGTGGTTGTGCTGCTATACTGGGCATACTCAACTGGAGAAGGACACAGAAAGAGGTCTGCGTGGATTAAGAGGTTTGGATTAGACCAGCCGTATATCGGCATGTAAGCAATGGGGAGGTTCCTATCATGCGCGCCAACGACAAGATCGTGGTTCATGACTCCTTCAAACAGCAGAACGGCATCCACCTCGTCAAGCATCTTCTGGATGTTGTTTGCAGTAGCAAGAGACGATCCTGGATACCAGCTCTTAGAAAAGTCTCCTGGTTTGCTCACCACCAACACGTCGGTGATGATTCCGTTTCTGTGGAAGTCCCTGGGAATAGTCCCGGAAAGCGTGGACAGGCAGATCGTACCTATTCGCATTGGCCCAACGTCCTTGGTGTTCTGTTGATCTTAGTTATGCTATTGCTAGCGATATTGCTGTGGATCAGTCCTGCCATGCAGCCAAGCAGAGTCACAGCCCCCGGCATGAAAGATGATAAGGCGGAACTGGTCGGGTTGTTTAACGAATTAGAAGGGCTCACTATCTACATGGCTCTTGATGTATCGACGGCGAAACGCAGCGGGGTTGTCAAGCAGTTGCGTGAAGTCGTTGAGCGTCTTGCTGTGGTTTCCCGTTCGCATGACGCGAGACTAGAAGCAGCGTTGTCTGGTCTGTACTCAGACATCGAAAGACCTATCCTGTCGGAATCTAAGAAAGGGTTGGATGATTCCATAAACTGCTCCAAGGTCCAGAATCGTCTACATAAACTTCGGCAGCGTTTCTGGCTATACCGGACCGATCTGCCTTGATGTTGTGGATTAATCGTACTCTCGACACGGGTCAATGTAGTCCTTTGGTGCCTCGGTGATTAAAATGGAAAACGCCACAGACGTGGTGACTTCGCACACCCATATGAACAAGTCTTCATCGTAGTAGATGGTTTTCGTCGCGGGGTAACAGCAAGGAACCTCGCCATCATTCTGCGTGCAGTAAGTATCCGTGTAGTCTTCTCCCGTCTGTTGGTTGATTGAACACCCTACATTGTTCAAAGTCCCTCCGTAAGCGAACTTGAACAGAATGGGCCTGCATGTCGACTCCTCCAACTTTACCCTAAGCAGCCCAGGGCCGTTGTACGGCCCAAGCAGCCCGTAGACGCAGTCGTCAATCATATCTGGGCTGTCTACAAAGGTTGCAGCTCCCTGGCCAATGTAAAACGGAGAAGCATAGCAGCTAGAGTTGATAACCGCGTGGCCAGGGCTGGCGCTAACACCGTACGGAGTTGGTTGATGGTATGCCAAGTAAAGGCGCAAGGCGCGTTCGTAGTAGCCCTCGTCAATCGGCTCGCATACGTCCGAGCACTGTAGAGTGGCCTGCAAACAGAAGTCCTCGGTGTAATCATTCGCGTGGTACGGCGACAGGCATGCGTGGCAGTTGTTCAATATCCACCCAGTCCATTCCCCAGGCGAGCAGCCTTTGCCTGTCAACAACATAGACGCCCCGTCCAAGTCAGCACAGGCACCGCCTGCATCTGTGAATGTCAGGAGCAGCTTCGGCGGTATGACGACGTTGCGATCTTCCTCTTGAGAAAATGGGCTGAAGTTACAAAAGCACCAGTTGCAGCCGTTGCAGTCGTCGCGGTCGTCGATCGTCTGTTCGATGAACCAGTATGAGAAGTAGCACTGGTGGCTGTTTCCGTGCTTGATCCCTGCGTGCCATCCGGCCTCTTTGTCGCAATCATAGCCTCCCATGTCCCCAACGGAGAACCCTTCAACGTCCAATAGATCGACGATGATCGTGCCACACGGGACCACTCCATAAAGCATGTCGCCGGTGTAACACCCGTAAATTTCAAAGTGAGTGCCAACATCTTGCAGTCCATCGGTCACCGTGCAAGTTTTCAGTACGGTTGTTGTGCCACCCATGACCGCCAGCCATTGCAGTGTTGCTTCGCCAACAGACACACGTGTGTACTTGAACTCAAAGTAGTCGTAGCCCTCGCCGTCCCTGCACTGTTGAAAATCCAGCAGCAACGAGTAACTGTCTCCAATTTGATCGTAGTAGACAGTGTATCCTGCTTTCATGTACTTGGAGAACGACCCGCTGTTCCGGTTTTTTGGGCCTGCTGGAACTCTGTCGGTGTTGATGATGATTGCCCCAGGATGCCCATCTTCCATAAGGAATCCGGGAGGGACGGGACACTGGGCCACGTCGATCCACCAAGGCCAATATGGATACTCACATTCTGGTATTCCGCTAACGCTCGGGCTCACAACATGCCAATGTGGTCCAAGACGAGGACAAGCCTCTGGATCACGGCAAAAGTCATCTACGAATGTAAAGCATCCTTCTGGACAACAGCAATACCATCCACCCGTCCCATTGCTCATGGCTTATCTATTCTCCGCAATCAGCAGTTTGGCAAGGGCAGTTAAGGAAGCTAGAACATGACATTCTGTTAATTTCAAGAACTTCAGTCACATCATCGTATGGTTGATCATAAGGCTGTAAACAAAGTTCGTCAAAAGTTGGGGTATCTGAAAGCTTCCAGGCGATACCGCAACTATAGGTTTCACTCTGAGGGTCAGCCCACCCATAAAACTCTCCAAGCCTATCATACACAATAAAGAACACAGCATTGCCATTACTGTCCTTGGTGTAACATAGAACCTTAGCATCAGAGGATGTCCCAGTGCCTGATTCTTCACTGGTGCAATTACCAAACGTCTTATAGCTAAGTTGTTGGGCAACCGCGGACCCACCCGCATCCAACGGAGTACGTAATACAAAAGCCCTAACATCCATAGAACCGCCGACTATAGGGAAGTGACGGCCGAATTTGTCTTTGACTGTGATGTAGTAGGTATTGGTTGATAAGGCAGAACTGGAGAGGTTGTAGCCAATCTTATTTTCACAGCCAGAGGTGAATAATTCTGGAGTGCCTCCGCTATTCTCTTGGATTTCATAAACCTCTAACTCACCTTCGCCTGGGTTACCACCGGATAAGGCACTGATAGATTCAGTAGGTTTGGTGATGTAGACCTCAGGAGATGAGTAGTCTTGTCCAGGCAGCCAAAGTTTAGGACGATTCCTGGTATTCTGAGTACGGGCCTTCTCCCGAGCGATCAATTGCTGAAAGATTTTGTAATCGTCTTCAGAAATCAAGTAGCCTTTAGGCATAATAGCCTCGATTACGCTAGAAACTAGCCTGGGTAAACCCACAGGTCAAATCGCGTTTGCCCGTGCTGGCAACGCAAGAACAATTCACCAGGTGAACTAGGGTAGAATGGATAGCACTCACCTGGGGGAATTAGAAAG
>Ga0172380_10006675_pt1 | contig 13301 bp, 10 predicted proteins | sample Leawe162metaG_FD_119747 | JGI IMG/M metagenome (GOLD analysis project Ga0172380, IMG submission 119747) | Leachate microbial communities from a municipal landfill in Southern Ontario, Canada - Leachate well 162 metaG | ecosystem: Engineered > Solid waste > Landfill > Unclassified | place... | reverse complement strand
TACAAATATCATGAGGTGATGGCCTTCAGTATTGAAAGTACTCCCTTTTTAACTCCCCAAAAGCTTAAGAACCTGGCTTTGGAATATATAAAGCTCCGTGACCCTGAAAGTGCTTCAATTGCGCTGTGTGTACCCCACATAGAAAAAGGAAGGCATGTCCACCTTCATCTGCTTTTCTCATCCAACTTTATTAGAAGTAACAAATCCTCTGATTTGCGCATGGACAAGGCGATGTATTACCGCATCAGAAGGGAAATCGAAACTATAATGCTCAAACTTTACCCTGAACTCTATCACAGTGTTGTATATCTGACAGAGAAAGAAATTGAAAAACTATTACCTAAGGAATATCAACAACAAAGAGTCCCTGTAGAAAGCCAGAAAAAGAAAGATTTTGGCAACCAATCAAAGAAAAAGCAGCTTGCTGGTACCATACAATCCCTTTTGGATATAAGCACATCCCTTCTCAATTTCACAGAAGCAATAAATAACATCAAAGGACTTAGTACATATTCAAGGAATAATAAGCTCTCAGGGGTAATTATGGATGGGAAAAAGTATAGATTTTCTACGCTAGGTATCCAGCTCTTGCCAGAAAACCTCAAAGTGCTGGAAAGGATGGGAGAATTGGATGAGTTGGAGAAAAATCAAAAATCTAACAAATTAAAAGACTTTGAAAGATAATCACCTAATGGAAATCATCATTTAATACAATTTGCTTTATGAATAGTTTGTTTTCAAATTCCCACATTGATAAGACGGCGAAATTCCTCACTGGAATTGACAAGTTTAACCTGATGAACCGATTCAATACCGGCTTATCCTTGGATGGGAGCAGCAATAAAATTTCCCTTCAAAGATCATTACAGCATGTATTGGTATTGGCACCTAGTGGAGCCGGAAAAACCACTTCCTACATAATTCCAAATTTACTTCGGTTAAAGAATGCTTCTGCTATTGTTCTTGACCCAAGCAAGGAAATTCACACCTTGACTGAAAAAAACTTATCAAAGAGGTTTAATGTAAAAGTCCTCAATGTAACAGACCCAGCAAATAGTGAAAAATGGAATCCTCTTGAAAAGGGTATCAAAAGCCCTGAAGACATCAAAATGATATCCGAATCAATCATTACCAGTGCTTACCCTGACTCAAGGGGCAGTGACAAATTTTGGGAAGACGCGGCACGGAGCCTCATAAATATACTAATCCAAGGGGTTAGGAATGACCCTCAAAAAAGAAACCTTGCCTACGTATATCAGCTTCTTAACCGTTTTAACAATGACCAGAATACAATTAACCAATTATTATCAGAAAACTTGTCAGAAGAAAACTGGCAAGAATATAAGGGTCTTATTTCTCAGCCGGAAAAAATTTTTGGAAGTCAGGTGGCTACAGCAAAAATTAGTTTAAGCCCTTTGTCTTCTCCCGTCTTGGCTGAACTTACTTCCAGGAGTACTATTGATTTTGAACAATTCAGGAGGGTTCCAACGATTCTTTTTGTGGTGATACCAGAACACCAGGTTAAATATTACTCTTTCTACCTTGCTCTGCTATACCGGGAGCTTTTTGAGACATTCATGACTATGCCAAAAAAGGATGATCTTCCTATTTTCATGTTATTGGATGAAGTTGGAAACACTCTCGTCCCTGGGTTGCCTGGATACATCTCTACAATACGTAAGAGGCGTGTTTCGGTGAGTTTGATAATACAGAGCACTCGCCAACTATACAGCCTCTACAAGGACGATGCAGAAGTAATTATGGAAAACACGCTTAATCATATCTATTTCCCTGGATTAAGTCTTGAAACCTGCCAAAAACTAAGTGCCAAGATTGGCAATAAGCCAATAAATCCAAATAATTATTGGCTTCCTACCAATAAAAAGGAATCAGGACGCGAATCTTTAATCTCCGCTGAATCAATCAGAACCCTAAAAAATAACAGGGCAATTTACATTTATGGAAATTTGCCTCCTGTTATGCTCCATGTAACACCTTGGTTCAAATCTTTTTCCCTGAAACGCAAAGTGAAGAAAGGGAAAAAGTTATGAGGTTACTTATTTCGTGGATAATTATAATAAATATTGTGCTGTTTATCTTTAAAAGGAAGTGGTTGTATTCCTTTTGGAGATGGATCTATCGCAATTGTATTAGTATTCTTCGCTTCCTCTTTACGAAAGGATTAAAGTTCCTTGGTTGGTTTTTAATCCGGTTTCTCTATTGGCTTGCATGGATTCTATGGGAATTCATTCTTTTTTGTGTTCGAGCAATTGGGGCTTTGCTCCAATTGCTTTCTGCACGTTAAGTGCAGAAAAAGGGATTTTAAGGTCTCCTTAACAAGCCACCGAAAGGTGGGCGAATTCTATATGGGACAGGAACTGACCATATGGAATTCGCGTACTTGCTTATTAACTTATTAAAATCACAACTTGACTGATTTATCATTTTTCATTATTTTGTCCATCAAAAACCCAATTTCATTCCTTAACTGCTTGTAATTAGAGTATTCTCGCTTGGGTGTTGGGCCATCAAATGACTTGTCATTGTAATCTTTTGCCAATTCAATATTTTTTATTGCATCCTTATATCGAAGGTTATTGAAATCAATATATGCAAGTCTATAATAATTCCACCCAAGCGTATCATAAAATCGATTCTGCCAAACTGAGACATCATAAGCAGCATTTTTAAGAACAGATAAAAATCCGATAAAACGTTTTGATCTAATACTCACAATCTTAGCTCCTTTTATGGTATAATATACATAATTATTAATTAGGTAGAAATACATTTTTCTAAGTTCATTACTTGTTTCAAATCCAATCTTTTCCAGCTCAATAATTGCTGATAGTACAAGACTAATGGCCTCTTTTAAAATCTTGTAGTGTTTTCTTTCTAGTTTCTTATGTACAGGATTTATGTCTTCTGGAATTGTGTTTTTTAAAGTTAATCGATACCAAAGCTGAAATAATGAAAAAGCCCTCGTTAGTTTAAATCTATAATCATCCGTTCCGACATGACTTAAGTGGCTCTCTAAGACCTCATAAAATTTAGATGTGTCAATTTTTGAAGAATGAGTTATTGAAGCAGAATATATAGAATAAAATGAATTAATATTTATTACGTCAATCTTTTGATGTGTAATCCCTTTTCTGTTTTGGAAAATCGAATCGCAGATAATAACTATTAGGTCAAACTTAGAATAAATCCATAGAATTGCCAAGCTAGCAATCAGATCATCAGAAATTTCATATTTTCTTACACTTCTAATTAAATTGTCAATGAGCTTTGTAACAGCGGAGTTAAAGATATGAGCATTGTCTTCATCATCAATTGACATATTTTCAAAAATTGATTCGATTAAATTATCAATAATATCATCTACATTTGAACTGAAAGAAAATCGAATGAGGCCAAAGTCTAATGACGGATGTTCCTGTAGATTATGTTTAAGCTTAATTCTATCTGTTTCATGCCTTATATTTTTTAGGCCCTTAATAGTCAACCTTAACAATGAAATGTGTTCTGTTTCAGTTTTAAGCGTTTCTTTAATCTCAGTCTGCTCTTTAATTAAAATTTTTTCAATGCTCTCATTATACTCATCATAGTATTGTATATATTCTTTAATGGATTGAATAAATTCATTGTATCCACCTTTTAGCCACAATTTATTAAAAAATTCAAGATCAACCTCTTTACCAATAAGTTCGCGTATTTTGTTTTCTAAAACGGACGCTTCAGATCTCATGTATTCTTTTTTTATTAATTTGGTAAGGCTTTCCTTAATAAACTTAATATCCTCAATCTTTTTATAAAATGAGTTGTCTGTTTCATGAAGGTTAAAAATAGGATCAATAATAAAAAAATCTTCAAATCTAAAAACGGGAATATACTTCATTGGCTTATTCGGGTGAGGGTAAGATAAATATTGTGGGTTTTCATGGAAAATATCTAACATTACTTTTCTTAAATATTGCGTACCGGTATAAAAAATAGGAAGCGGTAAAGTGTAATTGGATTTTTTAAATTTATTTACCTCTTCTTGTAATAGAACAACAGAAAGTGCGTCCATATAATTGCTAAACGCCGCTCTAGACCTTGATTTTTCGAGTTTTATTAAAGCAATGGAGAATAAGTCCGTTTGCGTCAGTTCTGTATAATTATTGTACGAAAAATCAAGTTGGATAATTCTGTCATCTTGAACAAGTTTTTTATACCGATTAAGCCAAAAAATAGGAGATAGAACCGAATTAGATTTAAACAATAGTATCGAGTTTGTTTTTAACTCTTTAACATACCTGATAAAATTATCACTATACGGATTCTTAAGATTATCAATACACAACTCGTTCAATAAATTGTGGAGTAGGTCATTTTTAATGTCTTCTTTTGTTAGGGGTATTTTTTTGGGGAAATCATTTTCATCTTTAGTTAAATTATAAATAAATTCATCTTGATGAGGTTTTAATAAGAAAATATTGCCTAACCATCCTCTTTGAGCAATCGCATGAATTTCTACATTTCTTTTTCCCATAAATTCTTGCCATTCAAACTTGTAGTCCTTACTAAAATGCCAAACACCCTGAATCATTGAGATAATATCGTAAGAATCAAAATAAATTTTTCGCTTTAATTTATATTTTCTTCTTAATTCATCTTCTATATAATGATACTCAAATGCAGATAAATGATTTATTCTATTCATCGAAATCTAATTTATGTGATTCATTTAATAGCAAAGAAAGTTGATGGACGGACGTGATTATATCCACATCTGAAATAAATTGTGGTATAAGATCAGGAGTAAGACTATTAATAGAAATCTGACTTCGAATTAATGGTTCTATTTTTGGTATCATCCACTTATAGTTGCGAGTAAACTCTAATAAATATCTTGCATCTTCCAATTCAAGAGCACTATCAAACGGAGTCTTTTTAGTATATTTATTATTCATTCGTGCGATGATCTCCTCTTCATTTTCAAACTTTTCAGTATTATGATTGAATTCTGAATTTGCCTGTCTAGCCATAAGGTTTTGGTATGCTTTGTTAAACTCCTCCTTTTTGATAATTGATAGGATTATATCATTTAACCAGTTAACTTTTATTGATACTAACTTATAAATAAACTCGTCATTTCTCTGTTTATCTGCATATTGAATAATATCGTAAGATATAGAATAGAACCATTTAAGAGTATCACTATCGGGAGTTGGAGGACTAAATGATTTAAATTGATCAAGCAACAACATTATCCGACTGTATTCCTCTATCCCTAAATAATCAATAATAAAAGGAAGTAAATAAATATCTTGAGATAGTTGATACCTATTTACAAACTTATCTAGATAAGACATTTGTTTTTTATCCTTCAGAAGATAAAGTAATGCAAGTTTAACTCCAGCCGGTGTTTTTTGACTAAAAACTAAGTTAATAACACGGTCACTTGATAAACCGAAACCCTCATTATTTGAATAAGTAATGATTTTATTAATTATACCATTAGAATTATCTACATAATGATTCTCAATTGCCCTCTGAAAAATTATTTCCATGCTTTTGGAAATTTTTACAACTAGGTAACCTGGAAGTGTTTGCAAATAATCAAAAGCAATTTCATCAAGATCAATATTCTTGTGCGAGCTAAAAAATAAACATAAGTATTCAGAATCTCCTTGGAATAATTTTTCGAGAAAGAATAATATCTCTTTTGTATTCAAATGGTTAATAAATTCCTCAAAGGAATAATCATCCCCAAACGTTGTTTTAAGTTGATGATGTTTTTCGAGAATTTTCATTTTATATAGCTCTAAGTAAGTTGCATTTAATTATCTCTTTAATTGTATAATTGCGACCCCAATTAACTGATTCTGGTATATGAAAGGCATCTGGAGAAAGGTTTAATGTGCGGTCTAAAATGTTATACCTTCCATCATTTAGAGGCTTAATTATACCATGATCTTCAAATTCAATATCTGTTGGTCTAAAGAAGTTGTTATACCCAGAATCACAAATAGTAGGGCGATTCAGCATCTCTGAGTTTACGGAAAATGTAAAAAAAAGCCCATCTTCACCCTCGTATTCATCATACCCGAGTCCAAATGCAGTAAGGGCTTCATTGGCAAAATCTGATGTCAAAAAGAAAAGAGGATTATTCGTGTAATTAATATTATCCCACATCATCCAAATAATTCTATTATCTGGTCTTAAAGGAATTATGTTATATTTTGGATTAATGTCATTTGGTGAAGTACACAAATCCAAAATTAGCTTTTCAATTTCATCTCTGGTTTTAAACAAAGTTTTGTGATCATTACTTAAATAATTAATAAATCTATTTTTAGGTATGTAAGAACCAACTACAATCTTTTTTTTGTCTATTCTACATCTACCACCTAAGCATAGGTTACTATAACCATGTTTTACTAATTCTGAATAATCAAAACATAAATCTCCAGACAAACGAACAATTTCGGTTATCTCTTTCATTTTGACTTCGGGTAAAAAGTGCTCATCAAATAAATTTCTAATCCAATATTTGCGCTCAGAATTATGCTTATAGCATTTTGCTAATTTGCAAAAAATATGTTTTTTTTCATATCCTTTACTCTTTATGTAGTAATTATAATTTTTCATCAGTCAAAAATTGATGATATTAGGTATAGCGTCAAACACAATGTTGTATACTCAAAACGTCTTTTCCTAAAAAGTTTAAAAATGGGTTCGCAGCTTATCTAAGTCTTGACATTGTGTGTGTAAAGATATAAATAATAGTTAACATTTCCATTTATGAATGCAAAAAGATCAAGAAATCAACATTAATGAATCCTTGAAGATATTCCGGCCTTCTGTTGAATTAAAATTACAAAAAACTATTTTTGAAATCATTCAAAATATGGACAAGGATTCTTTTAAAAGAAACTTACCTCATTTGATGACATTAAAAGATTCCCCAATTTATTATGTAGTTCTAGAGAAAAATTTCCAATTTATATTAGAAGATATAAACATAAAAATACGGAAAGAAATGATCTAAATATTCCTCAGAGAGAGGTAGTTTGATTTGTTTTTTGGTTTTCGGCAAAAAACATGTCGGTTATATCTCATTCTCATAGTAAATCTTGTAATACTTTCGCCCATCTTTTTCAACACCTTGCTTAATTAATTCTTTATTTCCGTGGATATATATATGAAAATTCTTATCTAGCTTCAAAACACTTTTAAATACTCTTGCTTGCTTTTTTACAACTTGTGGGGATATTTTAAAGTTGTCAATAAGCGCAATTTCATTTTCATGTCGGTAATTATTGTCAAATTTACGAAATGAATTTATCATTTCTGAGTCTTGAAAAACTTCTTTTTCAAATTTTTGCTTTTCAAAAGTTTCGTGGTTTTTAAAATAGTCAACAGAGCGGTTTAATAAATCTATTTGATCGGTTTTGGTGACTTCAAATTCATTTTGTATTTGAGAAGTAATAAAATCTTTAGTAATAGTTAGACAGTTATGAGTATTGTTAACATAATCATTTTTAGACTTGTGTTGTATAAAGTCGTTATGCCAGTAATCGGTTTCTTTTGTGTTATTGTCAATAATTAATAATGTAAAAGGCTCTTTGGTAAATAAGATTAGACATGCTTTGTCAGGTTTTTTGTTTCCAATTCCTTTTCTGAATTTTCTGGTAAGAGAATTGCTTTCAACAGATGTCTCGATAAAATTTTCCTTTTCTTCAAACTTGTATATTCCAACTCCATCAATGTATTTATTTCCTACTTTCACATCCTCAAATTTGGCAATGAATAAATCACCATCTTTAATGTTTGGATGTTTAGAAACAGATACTAAATGTTGAGCAACATCTTTAGAGTTACTAATAAACTCTTCTTCTAAATATATGTTTTTAACAAGATTGAAGAGAACGTTATACTTTAAATCAACTTCATGATGAAACTCAAATGTAGTTGCATGATTAGTAAATGGCTTTAATAGCAATTTTTTCAAAACACTTTCTTCGTCTTCATTGGAGAAATCAAATAGCGTATCACTAATAATTGTATTCCTTTCTTCAGATGAAATCTTGTGATGAGCAAGTTTTCTTATAATTACTTCTTCTATTCCAATCATTTTCTATCAATTTTAGTTGTCATATATTGTACCATACTACTAACTATGAAGAGCGTATAATACATAATCCTTAATAACCAGTACAAAACCAAAAAACGTTGTATGGCAACGAAGAGTGAAATTCCAAAAAGTTTTAACCAATTAAAATCATTAATACTAATACACTCAATGCAAAATGAGAGTTCAAAAATGTTTACTCGTGTTTCTTTTTTAAACATTGCACTTAAAACCAGTATTACCAATGTGAAAATGCTTATCACAATTGTATAACTTGTAATGTATGCAAATTTTTTAGCATAATTATAAGCTTGCGTTTCCCAAAGTTTAATTCTTGAATTAAGGTTTTCTTCCTTACTTGGCTCATAAAATTTATCAAAGCTGAAAATTAAGGCTGTTATAAAAAGACCAACAAGAATTGACAATACAGATGAAACATACGATACAAAACTATCGTTAAAGCCATCTTTCAAAAGGAAAACAAACCCAACTGAAATAATGACGAACACTGTTTTTACCAAATATTTTGCTTTAAAGCTTTCATCAACTTCATTATTAATATTAGTCCTTTCAAAGCGATTTGCTTGTCTTTTTAGTATTCTTAGATACTTAATTAGCTCTTGATACATATAAATCTGGTCTTATTTCTGGTAATACATCATCATTAAAATAATTCCTACATAATTGAGCTAACTCATCAAAATCTGGTGTCCCGTCAGGATTAAATTTAAAAATTCTACCTTTTAAATAAACAACAGGAACAAATTCGCCATCCTTAGTATTCCACTCAAATGTTTTGGTTGAATCTGTAATTGGATTTTCAGTTCGAATCTTAGTTTCATCAAATTCGTTTAATGATTTGGGATTTTTGCTGTTGCCAAAAATTTTCTTTGCTAGGAAAGTTCTAACTTTACTAGCATCACTAATTGCAATGCTTTTATTTTTTGGAACTGCTTCAATCTTGATGTCATATTGTTGCATTGGGTTTGATATCCCATCCGTGCTATGAATATTTTCAATAAATGAATTTTTAAACACCATACTCTTCAAAGTTGCTCCTTTTTTAAACTCATTTTGAAAGGATTTTGGGCAATATGATTCGCACTGGACCTTGTAATAGGAGTTTCCTTTGAAAACATTACTAATAAAGTTTCGAAATATTTTTGTTATACTTTCATCAACTCCATTTGAATGTATAATGAAACAACCTTCATTATGATCCGTTGGTAAATAAAGTAAGAAATAGAAATAGAGTAAAACAGATTTGTTTTGGCCTAAAACCGAACTATCTTCTTGGTCGTCTATATCTGACAGAATTCTATCTCTGCCATATGGTCCTCCATTGATTACTCCGTAAATGGTATTTGAACTTGAGTTGAATGCAGGTTGTTTATCAAAATATTTGTTTACACTTTTCTTCTTAATTAGAACAATTTGCTTTTTCAGTTTATCATCTTTTGAATAATCTCCGTCAAGTGATTCGATGAAGTATTTAAAACAATATTTTATAACAGTTTCATCTTTTGCCTTTTTACCAACATTCAGCTCGTCAATTGCATAATCTCTAAATGTTTTGAAGTCTTCCTTATGATGCTTCAATTTAAATCGGTAAAACTCTAGTTTTGGGTTAGTCATCTCTTAATTTTTTCGTTATATGAATTATTTTTCATTTCAGCAATTTCAATTTACCCAGACTGTTTCTTTCTTAATCCAAGCATGTAATGGATAGCATATGGTTTTATCTTTGTGGCAATTTAAAGGACATATCTATCAGCCCACACCGATAAATATTTGGAACTAATAATTTCATTTTTAAAACGTAATTAGTTGTAAGGTACATGCATTTATCGCCTTGTATTTTAAATCCATATGAAATTCAATGTTAATATTCCTTTGTTTTGTAAACCATTGAAATAGTCTGATCTTTAAATATGAGCTTTAACAAAATTCTCAAATTCCGACGCTCTTATTGTGTTTGGATTTTGACCAAATTGAATATGAACGATACCGTAATTTGACATCCAGTTTATTTCATCTTGTGAAATCTGTTGTGTTGAGTCATTAAACTTCTCCTTCTGAACAAAAAAGAACAGTTCATTTGTCTTTTGTAATTCTAAAAGGATATCCAAACCTCTATTCTGCTCTGTCGTTGCTTCATCTGTTACAGGTGGAAAGTTTGGGCAAAAAGCGATAATAAATAACCGATAGTTTATTCGATGAATATCTTTTACCCAATTTAATAGTCCTAGACCATCATCGTCATTTGACATTTTACGGACCCTTACTATTTCGCCAGAAATATTCGCAATTTTTTTTCGACTACTCCCACCTGTAATCACTTTTAAAGCCATTGATTTTCCCCAATTCGCATGCCCAACGTAAATAAATACTTTCTTTTTCATAGTGTTAAATTTGAGGTTTATTATAAGGTTGATTTTAAGGCAAGGGTTCTAGTATTTACTTTGTTTTTAATTCTTTTTGACATAGTTACAAATTAATCGCATTTGGCGCCAACGAATGCATAGACATATTGTGTGAATGCCTAATATACGTTTTGCATTCATACTCCCGTTCAACATGTTTTGAACACTTTTTGCCAACAAAATAATCGTTTATAAATAATAAAAAACGACTTTTTAATAATAGGATTATTCATTAATGAGTTGTAAATTTTAGCACTAACGGTGTAAATATAGACAATAATATTATAAGTTTGACATTGATACTAAATATTTTAACAAAATATTATCGAATATTGTTAAAAGAAGATGCTCCAAATTGCTAAATCAAAATAAGCATTCATAAATAATTGGATTATTTCGTTTATTTGAGGGTCCTCCTTTGCATACTGCTTTTCCAAAAAAGTAATCAGCTCTGAAGAATCAAGAACCTGAAATTGATCTTACACGTTTTGCCTAAAATATAAGCTATCGAAAAGTAAAAGAATTAAGGGACTCCCAAAACAGGAATCTTTAATGATTAGAAAACCAGAAATTAAAGACTTCATTTTATGGCCTTAAAAGACAGAGTTAAGGTAAATGAGAATCCAATTGATAAATTCCTCCTCTAGATATTGAGTAATTATCTTGGGGATCTAATATATCGAAAACGACATTAAATCGGGTTCGTTCAAATGAAATGATGCATTATAGTGTAATTGTTATACTCTTCATTGCTCCGCTTTGTGACCTTGCGAATGGAGTACGACTACAGCTTTCATGATCTAAATGCAATGAGCGAAAGTTTAGGGTTAGATAAATTTACCTGTTCACCACAAGTGGCTACCAAACAGCGACAGTGATTCAGTGTATTATTCATGATCACTCAATTTTGTAAAGTGAATATGACATCACTGTATACGCATGTGTCTTATAATCCTGAAAAAAGCAAAACCAAATCTCCTTTGGAAGTGTTTCATCAAAGTTTTAAAAATAAAACCTTACATACTATATACCTAAAAACGCCTAATCCATCGAGCACTTTCCTGGCATACATCAATAAAAAAGCAGCGGTGGGATCGTAATAGGTTTACTAATAGTTATTCCGTAGAATTATTTTTTGATCAATGGAAGACTTCATTCATTTTATAGCCCTAATAAATACTGCCCAATGCAAGTAATATCAATAATCCACCCCAAATGGGAGCATCTGCTTCATTTAAATTTGCAATTCCCAATAGTCTGGGTTCGATCCACATTTTTTTACTTAGATTTTCAATCATTGCAGATTGAAGTATATAACTGTCTTTCTCCCAATAATTATATCAATTCTATTATGTGCAAACATTTTTTTTGCTATTTCGCATGATAATACTCAATAGGTGGGTAATCTTCCATTACTGTTTGACACCGGCAAAGGGAACAACGTCATGCATCCATGTGGTGATTTTTTATTCTTTAATTACTCGCATCATTTTAGTTCCCCTTTCTCCCTTTATTTTTAAAATATAATATCCGTTGGGTTGCTGACTGAACTTGACTGGAAATTGATAAATTCCAGCATTAAGACTCTTTTCACTAAAAAATACCGTTTGACCAATTACTGTTAATAATTCAATTTCCAAATTAATTGGCTCTATGACCTCAATTTGCAAATTGAATTCGCCATGGTTAGGATTTGGATAAATATTTAGATTTTTGATAAAGCTATTTTCAGGTGTGCTAACGATAACATTAACAAGACTACACTCTTGTGGGCTAGCACCACAATAGTTTACGGCACTAACACATATATTTCCAGAATTTTCTCCCACCGTGACAATAATATTATTAGTTCCTTGTCCCGAGTTTAATGTCCAATCTGAAGGGATAGTCCATGAATATGCATCTGCATTTAATACTGTTGAAATGGAATAATTTTGAAATTCTCCCGAAATTGGATTCTCAGATCCTGATATTGGCCCAGGTTGATTTGGTGGAGTACCCGTCCCCGAGTTTAGAGTAAAATTTTTACAACCCTGTGTGCCACTACCACAATTATTATACGGTGTAGCGCAAATATTACCAGAACTTCCGGGAGTCGTTGTAAAGTTTGATCCTGAACCAATGCTCGGTACCCAATCAGCCGGTGCTATCCAGTTGAAGGAAATGGCATTTGATGAAGAAGCATAAAAGGTTAATGGTACTGAACATCCTTCATCACTACCTGTTATTGTCACTGTTCCAGGTAATGCAGTAATTGTAATTAATTGGATTTCTGTAACACCATTGCCGCAGCTATTGGTAGGGGTTACCGCTATATTTCCTGAACTTCCAGGAGTGGATGTAAAACCTGAACCTGTCCCAGTGTTTGGCGACCAATCTGTTGGGGCTGACCAATTATAGGAAGTTGCATTTGATGCATTTGCAGAAAAAGTTAATGATGTACCGGCACAACCAGAATTGGGACCTGTAATAGTTGCTGAACCAGGCAAAGCACTTACAGTAACATAACTACTTCCGGGGGTACCATTGCCACAGCTATTGGTCGGGGTTACTGTTATATTTCCTGAACTTCCAGGAGTGGATGTAAAACCTGAACCTGTTCCTGTGTTTGGTGACCAATCTGACGGGGCTGTCCAATTATAGGAAGTTGCATTTGATGCATTTGCAGAAAAAGTCAGTGATGTACCGGCACAACCAGAATTAGGACCTGTAATAGTTGCTGAACCAGGCAAAGCACTTACAGTAACATAACTACTACC
>Ga0172380_10006674_pt1 | contig 13302 bp, 10 predicted proteins | sample Leawe162metaG_FD_119747 | JGI IMG/M metagenome (GOLD analysis project Ga0172380, IMG submission 119747) | Leachate microbial communities from a municipal landfill in Southern Ontario, Canada - Leachate well 162 metaG | ecosystem: Engineered > Solid waste > Landfill > Unclassified | place... | reverse complement strand
CAAGGCCCGATATAACACAAAAAGAAATAAAATCCGTTTCAGATGTTTTGGCATCTTCTTCTTTGAGTTTGGGCAAGAAGTATATAGAGTTTGAGGGGCTAATGGCTCGGTATGCAGGGGTAAAATACGCTGTGGCAGTTAACAGCGGGACCTCGGGGCTGCATTTGATTGTGCGTGCGCTGGGCATTGGGCCTGGAGATGAAGTCATTACCACGCCGTTTTCGTTTATTGCTTCTTCAAACTGTATTTTATATGAGGGGGCAAGGCCTGTTTTTGTTGATATAGATGAAAAAACCCTTAATATCAACGCTTCAAAAATAGAAGAAAAAATTACAAAGAAAACCAAAGCGATTTTAGCGGTGGATGCGTTTTCACATCCAGCTGACTGGAAAGAACTTAAAAAAATTGCCAAAAAATACAAGTTATTTTTAATAGAGGATTCGGCTGAAGCTTTGGGATCTGAATACAATGGTAAAAAATGCGGAGGTTTTGGGGATGCGTCTGTATTCGCTTTTTATCCTAATAAACAAATAACAACGGGCGAGGGCGGAGTGATTTTGACAAACAGTAAAAAAATAGCGAACTTATGCCAGAGTATGGCAAATCAGGGTAGGGCGGTTGAAAATGGGAAATGGCTGGAGCATGTAAGGCTTGGGTATAACTACAGATTAGACGAAATGAGTTGTGCTCTAGGCGTTGCTCAATTGAAAAGAATAAGGGAAATCTTAGAAAAAAGGGCCAGAGTTGCAAGGCTTTATGCTGAGAAATTGAAGGATATAAAAGAGTTAGAGGTGCCACATATAAATCCTGGGAATAAGCTAAGCTGGTTTGTTTATGTGGTAAAATTGAGTAAAAAGTTTTCAGGAATAAAAAGGGACAAAATAATAAAGGAAATGGGAAAAAGAGGGATACAGTGCGGAAATTATTTCAAGCCGATACATTTACAGCCATTTTATAAAAAGGAATTTGGGTACAAAAAGGGGGACTTTCCCGTTGCAGAAGATATATCCAGCAGAACTCTTGCTTTGCCGTTTTTCAATAATTTGTCAGAAGAAGAAATTAATTTTATTGTGAGAAAGTTAAAACAAATTTTAAGATGAAGATATTTCGACGAACAGCGCTGACAAGGATTTTGTTTTTTATGGCAGCTGATATGTTCCTTGTGGCACTTTCCGTGTGGCTAGCTTTTAGCTTTAGGTTTGATGGAAATATACCAGAGTATTATTACTCGGTTATTCTAAAAATGATTCTTTTAGCAGAGTGTTTTATTCTGCCCATATTTTATATGCGTGGGCTTTATTCTTTTTCTTGGTCTTTTGTTTCAGCCAACGAAGCAGTGTCTTTATTTTTTGCCACGACACTGTCTTTTATATTTTTGGCAATAGCCCTTTATATATCCCATTATTTTCCGTATTTTCAAAATTTTCCGCGTTCGACCATTTTTGCTAGTTATATTCTGGTGTTCGTGTTTACAGGAGCAACAAGATTCGGGAAGAGAATTTATCTGCGCTTATCGGGCCGCATTGGGACTGCCGCTAAGAAGAGAACTCTTATAATAGGCGCGGGTGATGCAGGGGAGCAGATTTTAAGGAGTATTATAAACTCAAAAAACAAGCCATATAGTCCGATTGCGTTTGCGGATGATAATTCTATAAAACAGGGGATTTCCATACACGGAGTCAAGGTTTTAGGAAGAATTTCAGATATTCCCTCTATAGTAATGGAAAAGCAGATAACGCAGGCCATCATAGCTTTACCCTCAGCAGGGTCTAAAGTAATAAGGACGGCAGTGGAGACAGCTAAAAAGGCTGGCATCAAAAAAATAAAAATCGCTCCTCCTATCTCTGAAATTATAAATGGGCAAGTCTCGTTTAAGAGCCTAAGAGACGTTGACGTAAAAGATCTTTTAGGCAGAGATCAGGTTAGTTTGCACGAAAAGGAGATAAAAAGGCTTATAAAGGGAAAATCTATTTTAATAACTGGGGCTGCAGGATCAATAGGTTCTGAGTTGTCACGACAGGTTGCAAGGTTTGAGCCATCTTCTCTGTCCCTTTTAGATCAGGACGAAACTGGCATATTTAATATTGTTAACGAGATAAAAAAAGAATTTCCAGATTTAAGAACAGAGTCTTTAATTGCAGACGTGACAGACGCAATGAAAATTGAAGAAGTATTTGAGAGATTGGAGCCACAGATAGTTTTTCATGCAGCTGCCTATAAACATGTGCCCTTAATGGAAAAGAATCCCGATGAGGCGATAAAAAATAATATTTTGGGGACGAAAATTTTAGCCTCAACTGCTATTAAATCCGGTGTAGAAAAATTTGTTTTTATTTCCACAGACAAAGCGGTTAATCCTACCTCTGTGATGGGGGCGACAAAAAGAATAGGTGAAATGATTTGCCGGGTCAGTAACCAAAAAAATCATGCAAAATTCATTTCTGTGAGGTTTGGTAACGTATTAGACAGCAGGGGCAGTGTAATCCCTGCCTTTAGAGAGCAAATTGCACGGGGCGGTCCGGTTGAGGTTACACACGCCGAAATGAAAAGGTATTTTATGCTTATTTCAGAGGCCTGTCTTCTGGTTTTACAGGCCGGAGCCATGGGAGAAGGAGGAGAGGTTTTTGTTTTAGATATGGGGGAGCCTGTAAAAATTTTAGACCTGGCGAAGGATATGATTAGGCTGTCTGGCCTTGAACCAGATAGAGATATAGCAGTTGTTTTTGTTGGCATGCGGCCAGGAGAAAAGCTTTTTGAGGAAATGCTGACTGCAGAAGAAGGGACAGTAGCCACGCAAAATAAGAAAATTTTTAGGGCCAACCTTTCTCAAGTGTCAGAGGATGCTTTAAAAAACGCCATAGATTCTCTTGAATCGGCTGTATATAAAAAAGATAAACAGCAGATGATGGAGGTGTTAAAGGCATTTGTTCCTTATTACAAGGGCGTAGAATAGGATTTTATTTTTGGGATATGTATGCTAAGATTAGAATAATTAAAATATGAAAATTAGGCGTTTCCAAAAAATTATTTTTGTTCTTGTTGCTGTTTGTATATTTGTTTTTTCATCTGCAAATGCAAAGGCGGATACCCTAGGCGACAGCAAGTCTTTTTATGTGGAATCTGATTTCGATGCAAATGACAGGTCAAGCGTAACAGCGGTCTTGGTAAAGGATAGCAGCAGAGCCTATTTTTATGTAGATACAAAATTTTGGAATTTTGCTCCGCAGAACGAACTGTCTGCTTATTTGGATGTTTTGGGAAGCGAGTTTGATAACAAAATTTATCCTACCTTAATAAATACGTTCGGTTCTGAATGGAGTCCCGGCATAGACAATGACAGAAAGATCACAGTTCTTTTTCATCCTATGATTGATAGCGCAAGCGGATATTTTAGGTCTAACGACGAATATCCAAAGATTCAGATTACAAATTCGAATGAAAGAGAAATGGTATACGTGGATTCAAAGTATATAAACAGTGATTTCGGGAAAGTTTTTTTGGCCCACGAATTCACGCACCTTATAACTTTTAACCAAAAAAACAAAGCTTTTGGAATGGAAGAGGAGACGTGGCTTAACGAGGCAAGAGCTGAATATGCTCCAAATTTGTTGGGGTATAACGATGTTTATTTCGGCAGTTATTTGGAAGAAAGGGTGCAATCTTTTTTAGAAAAACCAAGTGGCTCTCTTACAGATTGGCGCAATGTAAAAGAAGATTATGGCAGGATAAACCTATTTGTTTACTATGTGGCTGACCATTACGGCGTGCAGATTCTAACGGATTCATTACATACTAATTCAACGGGAATTGGAAGCGTAAATTACGCGCTTAAAAAAAATGGTTTTAAGGAAGATTTTTCGCAAATTTTTTCGAATTGGACATTGGCCGTTTTGGTAAATGATTGTAGCTATGGCAATAAATACTGTTATCTTGATAAGAATTTAAGAAATTTTAATGTTTTGCCCCAGGTTAATTTCTTGCCAATATCGGGCGAAAGCACGTTGACCTTTGCAGACAACACAAAATACTGGTCTGGCAATTGGTATAAAATAATAGGCGGTGGCGTCGGTACGCTGAAGTTCCATTTTGAAGGGGATAATACGGTTCCTTTTAAGGTTTTGTATTTGACAAAAAATGCATCTGGCAGGTACTCATTCGGAACCATGGTGCTGGATGAGAATCAAAACGGCAACTTAAACATAGATAACTTCGGGTCGTCTGCTACATCCTTTTTTGTTATCCCTATTTTGCAGGACGGTAATGAGAGCTCGGGTAATAATCTTCATTCTTTTTTTTGGTCAGCCTCTGTGGCGCGCCAGCCTAATGATTCTTTAGAGATACAAAGATTAGAAGCTATAATAGCTGACTTGAAACAGAAAATTGAAGTGATTCTTGGCCACACAGGCGGTGGTAGCCAAGGCTGTTCTGCGTTCAATAACAATTTATACTTTGGCCTTTCTGCTAGTGGGGAAGTAAAATGTCTGCAGGAATTTTTGAAAAATCGGGGTCTAGAAATTTATCCTGAAGGACTTGTGACAGGATACTTTGGAAGCCTAACGAAAACCGCAGTAATAAGATTTCAGCAAAAATATGCTTCAGAAATTTTAAACCCACTCGGGTTATATTACGGCACGGGATATGTTGGGGAATCAACTAGAGCTAAAATTAATCAGATTTTAGCAAATGAATAGAACGCAACAAAAAGACCTTAAAAAATATTTACTGGGAGTCAAGGAAAATATATTACTATCAGATTTTACAAGTTATAAAATTGGCGGCCCGGCCAAATATTTTTTTGTAGCAAAGAATTTAGATGACCTGATAAGAGCTTTAAGGGTAGCCAGTGAATTTAGGATTCCTGTGTTTATCTTGGGCGGGGGGAGCAACTTGCTTGTTTCTGATAAAGGATTTAATGGGCTGGTTATAAAGATCTCTATCAGCCAGATTGAAATCAAAGGTAAAAAAGCTTATGTGGGAGCCGGGGTCAATTTGACCAAGACAGCTTACGCTTTGGCTGAAAAAGGCCTTTCCGGGCTGGAATGGGCGGCTGGCATACCGGGCGCTACTGTGGGGGGCGCAATTTACGGCCATGCTCAAGCTTTTGGAGATAGGATATCAGATGTAGTTAAAAGCGTTCAAGCTGTAAACCTAGAAACTTTAAAGACTGTAGAATTGTCAAAAGAGCAATGCAAATTTTCTTTAAAAAACAGCATTTTTAAAAAAGGTAAAAATTTGGTTATAATTTCCGCCATCCTGGAGTTTAAGAAAAAAACTCCCGTTAAAGTAAAAGAAAAAATAAAAGAAAATTTAAAATACAGAAAATCCAGGCATCCTTTAAAATTTCCTTCAGCCGGATCCAGCTTTGTTAACCCTGAAACCAAAGTTAAGAATAAAAACCTTTTAATTAAATTTCCAGAATTGGTGCAGTATAATGAAAGAGGCTTAATACCTGCAGGATACTTGATAACCAAATGCGGTTTAGCCGGTAAAAAAATAGGCAACGCGCAAATTTCACAAATGCATGCTAACTTTATAATTAATCTGGGCGTGGCTAAGGCTAAAGACGTGCTAAAGCTTTTGGTTTTGGCTAAAAAGAAAGTAAAAAATAAATTTGGCATTAGCTTGGAGCAAGAGGTTCAAATGGTGGGTTTCTAACGTAGTAAATATAAAACTTATGAAAATAATCATTAAAACAAAGAATTTGGAATTGACAGATGCCCTGCAAAATTTTACTGAAGAAAAAGTATTGACATTAAAAAAATTTATAAAAGTTTTAAAAAAGGACGAAGAAAAAAATACTTTAGCTGAGGTGCTCGTGGAGCTGGAGCGGGAGACAAACCATCATAGAAAAGGGGATGTTTATGTTGTAAAATGTCAGATACGGCTTCCAGGCAGGAGTTTGATGGCAGAGGCAAGATCTGATGATTTGTTGAAAGCTGTTGTGGCCACTAAAGATGAAATGAAAATGGAAATAGAAAAATATAAGTTTAAAAAAACCGACGTTAGGCGCAGGGAGCAGAGGAAATTAAAGAGGGAGTCTACAATTTAAGGTTAAGCTAAAAAATAAAAAGCCGCATTGAATAAATGCGGTTTTTCGTATAATCTTATATATATGAGCATTTTAAGCAAGATTTTCGGAGATTCTAACGAAAAATTTATAAAAGGGCTCCAATCCGCCATCGATAAGATAAATTCTTTTGAGCCAGAATTAGAAAAGTTTTCTGCGGATCAGCTGAAAGAAAAAACAAAAGAGTTTAAAGAAAGGCTGTCTAAAAACGAAACTTTGGAGGATATTCTTCCAGAGGCCTTTGCTTTGGTTAGGGAGTCGGCAAAGCGCACGCTGAACCAGCGCCACTTTGATGTGCAGCTGGTAGGAGGGATTGTTTTGCATCAAGGCAAAATAGCTGAAATGAGGACGGGGGAAGGAAAAACATTGGCAGCCACTTTGCCCGCCTACTTAAACGCGCTTGAAGGCAAGGGTGTGCACATTGTTACGGTAAACGATTATTTGGCAAAAAGAGATATGGTTTGGATGGGACAGATTTATGGAGCTTTGGGTTTGTCCACAGGATGTGTAACAAATGAAGGGGGGTTTGTTTATGACGAAAATTTTAAAAATGAATCTGGAGAAGATAAACAGCGTGATTCGATAGGCAGTTTTAAGGTTGTCCAAGATTTTCTAAAGCCATGCTCTAAAAAAGAGGCTTATTCAGCTGATATTACCTATGGTACTAATAATGAATTCGGTTTTGATTATTTGAGAGATAATATGGCTTATGAACTAACGCAACAGGCGCAAAGAGGGTTTAACTTTGCTATTGTTGACGAAGTAGACTCTATATTAATAGATGAGGCCCGTGTGCCATTAATTATTTCAGGAGAGGCTGAAGAAGCCACAGACAAATACTATAACTTTGCCAAAGTGGTTTTGCCCCTGGAAAAAGAAAAAGACTACCAACTGGATGAAAAGCTAAAGACAGTCAGTTTCACAGAGGATGGGCAAAACAAAATTGTAAAAAATTTGGGCTTTGACCCATGGCTGGATAATGATATTGCCACAACTCATCAGCTAGAGTCTGCTTTAAGGGCTAAGGCATTGTTTTTAAAAGACCGAGATTACACCGTAAAAAACGGAGAAATTTTGATTATAGATGAATTTACGGGAAGAATTTTGCCTGGAAGAAGGTGGTCTGCCGGACTTCATCAAGCAGTTGAGGCGAAAGAGGGAGTTGTGGTAAAGCCAGAATCAATTACCGTGGCGACGATTACTTTCCAAAATTATTTTAGGATGTATAAGAAATTGTCTGGTATGACAGGAACCGCAGTAACTTCTGCAGAAGAATTTGATAAAGTTTACAAATTGGAGGTCGTTGTCATCCCTACAAATAGGCCCATATCAAGGCAGGATTTTTCAGACAAGGTTTTTAAAACGGAAAACGGAAAATTCGCAGCTGTTGTCAGAGAGATTGAGGAGCTGAATAAAAAAGGGCAGCCGATTTTAGTTGGTACAAGATCCGTGGAGAGAAATGAGTATTTGGGAAAGTTACTGGAAACAAAGGGAATTCCTCACAATATTTTGAACGCAAAAAATCACGAAAGGGAAGGAGAAATTATAGCTCAAGCGGGCAGGCGGGGGGCAGTAACAATTGCCACAAACATGGCAGGCCGTGGAGTGGACATTGTTTTGGGCGGAAACCCTTTTGATGCAGCAGAATCAGAAGAAATAAAAGAACTTGGTGGCCTGCACGTTATGGGCACAGAAAGGCATGACGCCAGAAGAATAGACAATCAGTTAAGAGGAAGGTCTGGCAGGCAGGGAGATCCTGGGACCACTCAATTTTTTGTTTCTTTAGAGGACGATCTAATGAGAATTTTTGGAGGAGAGAGGGTAAAAAGCATGATGAATGTTTTAAAAATTCCAGAAGACGAGCCCATACAAGCTAAAATGATTTCAGGGGCAATTGAGTCTGCCCAGGAAAAAATTGAGGGATTTAATTTCGATGCCAGGCACCATTTGTTGGAATATGATGATGTTATAAATAAACATAGGGAAATAATATATAAAAAGCGTAAAGAATTTTTGGAATCACAAGATTTGAAAGAAAAAGTTTTAGGAATTCTTAAAAAGGCCGGGTTTTCTGAAGAGGACTACGAAAGAAAAGAAAAAGAGCTGGGAGAAGAGAACATGAGAGGAGCTGAAAAATTTATCTGTCTGAAAGTTTTAGATACTCTTTGGCAGGAACATCTGTCTTATATGGACCATGTCAGGGATTCCGTAAGATTAAGAGCTTATGGAGGCAGAGATCCTCTGGTGGAATACAAAAATGAAGGCCATAGGGCATTTAGTCAGCTTCTCGCAACTATTGACGCCAATATATCAGAAAATATTTTGAAGGCCGGTATTCAGAAACCCCAAAACAAAATAATGCAGGCAAAGCCAATAGAATCCGGAAAGAAAGGGATTGGCAGAAATGACCCATGCCCTTGCGGAAGCGGCAAAAAGTATAAGAGGTGCCATGGCAAATGAAGAGAATTGTGGCACATCTGGATATGGATGCGTTTTTTGCCTCAATTGAAGAAGCAGATAACCCTCATTTTAAAGGCATGCCCATTGCCGTAGGCTCTGACCCAAGAAACGGAGAAGGCAGAGGAGTTATTTCTACTGCAAACTATAAAGCCAGGGAATATGGCATACATTCTGCTTTACCTGTTTCAAAAGCCTGGCAGTTGTCAGAAAAAGCTGTGGCAGAGGGAAAGCCGGAAGTAGTTTTTTTACCGGTTAATTTTGAAAGATACAGGGAAGTTTCAGCTAAAATTTTTGAGATTATTAAAAAATACGCAAAACTTGTGGAGCCCGCCAGCATAGACGAGTTTTATTTTTCTTTGGATTTTGCTAAAAACTATAAAGAAGCGGAAAAAATTTGCCAAAAAATTAAAAAAGAAATAAAAGAAAAAATTAAAGTGACGTGTTCTGTAGGCATTGGTGGCAATAAGCTTATTGCCAAAATTGCAGCCGGCATAGAAAAACCAGACGGGATGACCATTGTGAATGAAAAAGATTCTGAAAAATTTTTAGAGCCCCTGTCCGTAAGGGAAATCCCGGGCATAGGGCCGAAAACAGAACTTTTATTAAATAGTGAAAATGTTAAGATAGTAAAAGACCTTAAAAAAATTTCAAAAGAAAAGTTAAAAGAGATGCTTGGCAAGTGGGGCGAAGATTTGTACAGTAAGGCAAGGGGGATTGATGAGTCGCTGATTGTGGAAGACAGGGAAGCAAAGTCTATTGGCGAGCAAGCCACATTCCAGCACGACACCTTAGAGGCCGCATATATAGGGGAAGCATTTGAAAACCTTTGTAAAAATGTTTTTTTGAGGTTTAAGGAAAGCGGATTTAAAACTTTTAGAACTATTGCCATTACGGTACGTTTTTCCGGGTTTGAAACAAAAACCTCTGCTAAAACTTTGAAAAATCCGACAGCCAGCGAAAAAGACTTTAAACTGGAGGCGTTAAAACTTTTGCTGCCGTATTTAGATAAAAGAAAAAATCCAGAATTGAAATCGATAAGGCTGATAGGGGTAAGAGTTGAAAAATTTGATGTTGAGAAATTGACACTAGGAATATGAAAAAAATATTTATTGTTTTTTTAATAGTAGTTGGTTTTTTTGCCGGGGCATATTTTAAAGATGACGCTGTAAAATTATACAGCGATTTTACCAATCAGGTTAAAAGTTTTCAAAAAACAGACATAGGTTCTGTGGTTTCAGAAATTGGCAAGCAGATAATGGCTCCAACCCCGTTAAATATTGGCGGGGTAGAAAGCAATATTATTTTAGTAAAGTCTAAAATTATCTTAGAGACAAATTTACAAAGGCAGGAGAACGGCAATTTGCCACCATTGAAAGAAAATAATCTTTTAGATCAGGCGGCAGTTGCCAAGGCAAATGATATGTTCGCCAAGCAATATTTTGAACACGTTTCGCCATCGGGGGTTGACCCGGGAAAATTAGTAACTAACTACGGATATAATTATATTGTGGCAGGAGAAAATTTGATTTTGGGCAATTTTTCCAGCGAAGAAGATGTCGTGCAAAAATGGATGGATAGCCCCGGGCACAGGGAGAATATTCTAAATAACAGGTATACAGAAATTGGAGTAGCTATAATCAAGGGCACATATCAAGGGCAAACTGTTTGGATTAGCGTACAAGAATTTGGATTGCCCTTGTCAACGTGTTCTCAGCCGGACAGTAATTTAAAAAATAAAATTGACATCGATAAGACAAAATTAGATTTTATGTCTGCCCAAATTGACGAAGGCAGAAAACAGATTGACGCCACAGACTCACATTCGCCAGCTTATAGCCAAATGGTGGCCGACTATAATAAGCTTGTGGAACAGTACAATCTGTTAGCCGAGCAAACCAAAACAGAAGTTATAAATTATAATAATGAAGTAAACACATTTAACGCCTGCGTCTCAGGAAACTAAATATGACAAGAAAATACAATAAAGAAGTAAAAAATATTAAAATAAAAAAATTGAAAAAAATCACAACACTTTGCATAATTCATCAGCAATCTAAAATTTTGCTTGGAATGAAAAAACGCGGATTTGGGGTGGGGAGATGGAACGGGTTTGGCGGAAAAGTTGGCGAAGGAGAAACAATTGAACAGGCGGCAAAAAGAGAACTGCTTGAAGAGGCAAACATAAGCGTTGAAAACATAAGGCAGCTGGGGAAAATAGATTTTTATTGGAAGGCTGGGTCGGACATAATAGAAGTTAATATTTTTAAGGCAGAAAATTTTAACGGAATTCCGTCTGAATCAGAAGAAATGAGGCCTGAATGGTTTGATATAAGAGAGATACCGTTTGATAAAATGTGGCAGGACGATAAGTATTGGCTTCCACTATTTTTAGATAATAAAAAATTTCTAGGGAAATTTATGTTTGATGGCAATGACAATATTTTAGAAAAAGAATTAAACGAGGTAGAGAGCATATGAAGATTGCAATTGTGTCAGATACGCATAACAATATGGCTACTTTAAAAAAGGCGATCGATTGGATAAAGAAAGAAAATATTCGGCTGATTTTGCATTGCGGAGATATTTCGAGCCAGGAAACAATTGACGAAGCAAAAAAATATTTTGGAGGAGAAATTAAATTTGTAAGAGGAAATGCCGAATCTGATATGGCGGGTGTCCCAGACACTCTTGAATTGGAGATCGACGGCAAAAGGCTTTTTCTTGTACATTATCCAAATGAAGCAAAAAAAATGGCGCAATCTGGCAAATATGATTTAGTTTTTTATGGGCATACCCATAGGCCATGGGACGAAAGGGTTGGTGATTGCCATATGATAAATCCTGGGGAATTAGCAGGACAGTTTTATAGACCGACTTTTGCGGTTTATAACACCAATACAGAAAAGTTGGAACTTAAAATTTTAGAAAAGCTGTGACGGGGTGGATAATCAGGACTTGATTATTTTTGTAATTTAGGTATAATGGTTGTATTACTTTAAATTACTCATGCAACAGAAATATTATATATTTATTGCAGTTTTAGGCTTAGCTGTATTAGCTGGGCTTTTTGCGTATCCAAATTATTACGATAAGGCAGTAGAGGCCTTAAATAGTAGGATGGGTTGGACGCTGCCACATTTCCCTGAAAAACCATACATTCTAGGGCTTGATCTTCAGGGTGGGGTACAGCTTGTTTATGAGGCTGATTTGAGCGGAGTCCAGGATCCTTCTGGGGCGATGTCTGGATTGAGAGATGTTATTGAAAGGAGGGTAAATATGTTTGGAGTTTCAGAGCCTGTGGTGCAGATACAAGGGCAGGATAGGCTTTTGGTTGAATTGCCTGGGGTAACAGATGTCCAGCAGGCAATTCAGATGATAGGGCAAACTCCTTATCTAGAGTTTGACGAAGAAAGAACCTCAGAGGAAACTCAGCAGATTTTAGATAAAATAAAGGAAGTCCAAAATGTTCAGGCAGCGGAAAAAGACATCACAGCGGTTGCCGATTGGCAGTTGGCTTTGCAAAATCCATATTTTAAGCCGACTGATCTGACTGGTAAATATTTAGATAAGGCTACCGTTGTTTTTGACCAAACAACGTACAAGCCCCAAATTCAACTGAAGTTTAATTCTGAGGGAGCTAAAATTTTTGAAGAAATAACGGGCAGAAACGTTGACAAGCCCATTGCAATCTATCTGGACGGATATTCCATTATAGATACAAACGGCGATGGCAAAATTGACGGTCAAGATTTGTACGCCCCTGTTGTACAAAATAAAATTACCGGCGGAACTGCTGTTATAACGGGTGCCGATTTAACTGCACAAACAGCCAATACAATAGCCAGCCGGCTTAATTCCGGAGCTTTACCGGTTAAAATTGGCTCCCCTATTTCGCAGGAAACTGTGGGTCCGACACTGGGATTTGCTTCTTTACAAAAATCATTGGTTGCTGGTCTTTATGGGCTTTTGGCAGTTATTATTTTTATGCTTATATTCTACAGGCTGCCAGGGCTTTTGGCTTCAATCGCTTTGATTATTTACGTTGGGTTTGTGCTTTCTTTGTTCAAGCTCATACCGGTGACACTTACGCTGGCTGGCATCGGAGGTTTTATTCTTTCTATAGGCATGGCGGTTGACGCCAATATTCTTATTTTTGCCAGGATGAAAGAAGAACTTAAAGCAGGGAAAGGGGTGGGAGCTGCAATTGACGAAGGCTTCAAGAGAGCATGGCCGTCCATTAGAGATTCAAATTTTAATTCTTTGATAGTCTGTGCAATTTTGTTTTTTGTAGCAACGTCCTTCATTAAGGGATTTGCCTTTACTTTGGCGCTGGGTATCATCGTATCATTGTTTTCGGCAATATTTATAACAAGAATATTTTTACAAGTATTTATAGGCAAATGGTCAGAGAAGGCCAAATGGCTTTTATAAAAAACCATGCAATTCAATTTCACCAAGTATTCGCTTGTTTATTACATAATTTCTGGAATTTTGGTCATAGCCACGATTTTTTCGCTGTTTGTGTTCGGATTGAAATTCGGCATTGAATTTGTCGGAGGTAGCACCATGGAAGTGCAGTTTTTAGAGCAAAGGCCGTCTAATGATGAATTAAGAAATGTGCTAAACAGTTTTGACCTGGGCGAAATAACAATACAGCCGACAGGAGCCGATTCCGCCATCTTGCAGTTTAGGGGAATTGACGAAGCAACCCATCAGCAGGTTTTGTCTGCGATAAATGCCCGATCTCCATTGCAGGAAAAAAGCTTTCAATATAT
>Ga0172380_10006673_pt1 | contig 13303 bp, 20 predicted proteins | sample Leawe162metaG_FD_119747 | JGI IMG/M metagenome (GOLD analysis project Ga0172380, IMG submission 119747) | Leachate microbial communities from a municipal landfill in Southern Ontario, Canada - Leachate well 162 metaG | ecosystem: Engineered > Solid waste > Landfill > Unclassified | place... | reverse complement strand
GCCCGCCTGCAGCAAGTCTGATATAAGCGTTTCAAATGTTATTGACTTATGGGCGTATTTATCGCAAAACCATTTTATACCGCCCGGACACGCGTTTAATTTAGCTAATTCTTCAAGTGTTATAATCATAATTTAACTCCTACGATTGCGCATTCGCATTTGTCTATGATTTAAAAAACACGTTACAGCAAGGGCAATTACTATCAACCCCAAATACCAGCTGTAAAAGCCATCCTTGTTATATCCAGCTATCATTAGTATTAAGCTAAATATTAGCGGAATAAATAAAAAATAGATTATTGGTTTGTAGCTGATCATGTTATCACCTTAATCTTTGTTTCCAGTAAGCGATCGCAGCTGAATGCGCCGATTGCCTTAGCGGTTCAGTTGAAAGCCCCCCTTGCATTAGCGGTTCCTGTGTAGGAGTTAGGCAATTATCCCAGAGTTCTGTTTTTACGTTTTGTTCTATTGCTCCAGCGAATAATTCTATTTCAGTAAAATCAGAAATAACTTTTTCTATTTCTTCTTTTATCTCCGGTATTGTCCACTTCTTTTGTCCATTTTTCGGTGTTGGGAATCTCTCGCTCCACGTAAAATCATCGCAATGAGCATAATCCCACCCAAAAATCCATAAAGGACATTGTATCCCGATTCTGGTACCGCAGTCGGAATAAGTTAACCCCCCATGACAGGTCACAAAATTACTTATGTGGCGGTAATGTATTCCATACAATGGACTATATGGGTAAACACCAATATATGCGCATGGATGAGATCCCCGCGTGTTAAGTATAAGATATGGTATATTTACAATAGCTCCTTTCTCTATTATAATCGACTCCTCTATTTCCGGGTCGGGAATGACTCCGTACGGAAACTCAATGATTTGTTTTTTATCTAGTGTCATCTTTTTGCTCTCTGTTACAATTCTGCTCAATCCGTCGCCTGTATCTACATCTTTAATCATGCATTTTGGGATTAGATAAGCGTTTCTTTCTGCGCTAGCGTCTGATGTTATTTCGTAGTTTATACCCCATTTAGATATTTCTATACCTGTTATTGTCCCGTAATGCGATATATTCGCGTTATCGCCGCGGTTATATATGCGCGTGCCGATCGGCAATAATTTATATTCTATTTCGTCTTTCATTTGTCAGTCCTCACTTATTTATCTTATATATTTTTTGTATAAATCTTTATCGCCATTTTTGTATGATCCACCATTTCGCAGCAAAGATGCTATAAAATCTTTTCTAAAATTTTCTATTGTCACGTGTCCGATGTAGGCTAGCTGTTTGTTTTTTAAAAGATTAAGATTTATAAGCTCCGCTTGTTTAGCAAAGTTTTCATTAGTTTTTTTTGGATAGTCACTTTTCATGTTTTTATCCTCTCAAGTTAATTTTTGGCTCTTACTCGGAACAGCGAGCCGATCTGCTGCGCACCCGTTTTTCCCATCAATAGTAGTACTAGAGCTATGCGCATTTTTAGAGATTTCCGAAACCTTGATTATGCATTTTCTAATTCAAATTCTGTTTGGATGTTATCTACGTAAGTTGTGCATCCATTAGCCCATTCTATTGCTGCGGCTTTTGATAATGCCTCTATCCTGCTTTGTTCGGTTACGCAAAAATAATTACCTTTCGGTGTTTTGTACAACTCCGTGCTGCGATACCAACAATCGTTTGTATATAGCCCGTTATCGCGTCGCGCAATTTGCTTTGCCGTATCTGTATCGTATATTTTACCGTTAATAATTCTTTTCATGTTTTTATCCTCTCAAATAATAATAATTTTTTTGGGGGGCGCTTATTATTATTATTGTATCGCCCATATCTGCTTGTCTTACTGGCTATCTTATCAGCGGCAGATCTGCATGATTTATAGCACTTTTCAGACTTGTTATTTATGATCATGATTAGTAGTCATACTTGTATCATCATCATGTACAGATGATAACAATGTTATCGTGACTTGTCAAGTATAATTAGCAATTATTTTCATAATTTTTTAATTATTTTTATGGTTAAATAATGTGCTTGTTTGTTTCGTAAATTTTATATTTTTTTATGTTGACAAGTTATATCTGGTGTGGTAACTTGTAGTCCTCTTTTTCTTTTTTCTTTTTTCTTTCTCTGCTTTGAGTGGGGTGCTTGGACTACGCCCGCAAAATGGAGCAGCACCCTCTAAATTTGGGGGTGGGGGGTCTTATCTTTTCTTCTTCCTTGTTTTTCTCAGGCGATAAATCTACTTAAGCTTATTACTTAACTAGATAAACTTGATAAACTAGATAAATAATAATATAACTTAATAAATAAGCATTATTGCGCCCTAAATTTATGGTGGCTAACATGGGTAAAAAGGTAAAACATAAAGACGTGCGCTCAAGATCAAACAGACGTGTTGTCTTTCGCAACTCAAGGATATCGCCTCTTAAATTTTGTACTATTTTTGATCTACCTCCCGATAGGGTGTCGTGCCATGATGGTGTGGTATATATCTTACTTGGGGCTGGTAAGGGTGTGATTAAGATCTTTATCGATACTGATCTTGCCTACGTTGTGTATTACAAGGGTGTGCAAAAAGTGTTCAAACGTTTCACCGATGCGTGTACTAGGCAATCGGCAACTAATATACCCGCCAATCTTGCCAGTTACGTTAATGATATCTTGGTGACCAGTTGACTGTAGTTTACGGGTGAGCTAATATTGCACAATGAAACTTTGCAGGATGCAATAAATGAAACTCATTAAGCGTGCGCAAAACATGTTGGACGATGCTACCTATAGCGATATAGTGCACAAGTATGCTGATGCTATAGGGACACGCATAAACGATAGCGTTATAGATATCGCTAAAGACTGCGGCTCTGAATGGTCAACAATTGAACAATGGGAGGCTGAGGATAAAGACGTACGCGATATACTTACGATCGCTAGACGTAAGCGCGCATGGGCAATGATGTGTGAAGCCCAAAAGCAACTGCACGCTGTCGACTTAGTAGATACTAAAACTGGTAAGATAGTGCGTAATGCGACGGCAAAGATGCACAAAGCTAAAGTTATGGCTGATGTATATCAGATGTTTGCCGGCTTCCTTGCGCCAGATGTTTTTGGTGACTACAGATACGAGCTTAAGCAAATACAAAACGATATTAAATCTTTGCAAAAAGCTATGGCACGCTAGTGCTGGCTTAGGGGTGTAATATGTTAGTTGTGATATGCGTATTTTTGGTAATTGTCTGGATGGTTAGCGACGATTAAAACAATTAATAATTGGGGTGATTATGTTGTGCTGGATAACAAAAAAATTAAATAAACTTTTTATGAGTAATCTATTGCCCCTTTACAAGGATAAGATTGCTGCGTCGATAGATCCGCGTAAATATCGCGTACTATCACTAACTTGTGACAGTAGCAATGTATACGCACAAGTACAGTCTGTAAGCGTAGCACCGCTTGGCACGTATATCGTGTCAACGCAGGTAAGCGGTAATGATCTTGTGATCGGCAACGATCTTGATAGTGCCGTGTATTTAACTCTGTACCTGGCGACCAGGGGAGAATATAAGCTGTAATGGTTAATAAGTCTAAACTTACAATCGACGGTGTTATAAGCGTATTATGCGCTGGTTTTAATTCGCATTGTGTCGGTCATGCTTTTACACAACGCGTACCTCAGGGGCAACCCTGGTTTCCGCGTTACAAATACGATTATAGATTATGTATATACATAGTTGATAGCGCTAAAGTTGGACTGCGGATCGTTCGCAGTGATGATGCTACAATACGTATTGGGCGCGATAATTCAAGATTTACTGCAATGGATAATTTGCTGCAATTAGTAATTGATATTTTGCTATTTTCTGGTATACCATATTTTTATGATGATGTTCTGCATGATGGGTGGTCAGATATTAAGCGCGGTAAATGTGATTATGCACAGATGATCGTTGATGATGGCACGGTAGATGATGCTCGCGTTATAATAGCATTGCGTGCAAGTAAATTAAAAAGAAATGCCAAGTATGAAAAAGAAAAAACTAATAACAATCAAGAATGCTAAGCTTGTAAAACCTAAAAAACCACTTGGCAAGTATAGTAAGGTTGGCGTAAGCGTGGAAAAAGAACATACGCCCAACACCAAGATAGCGCGTATCATAGCGGCTAATCACAAGGATGAAGCTGGCGACGCTTACTATAAAAGCTTATCTAAAATGGAGAGAAAACTGAAGAAACGAGGTAAGAAATGACAGTTGACGACTTTAAAAATCTACTGCAACAGTACGGTATATGGTCGCGTGAAGAGGCTGAATTAATGTCAGATATGGCGGCATTCAATAAGATAAGTGAGGCGCTACAAAGATTGTATTCCCTGGAAAGGCAGCTTGAGAAGATACTAAATACCACAATTACACATTAGACTTATGCAAACAGTACAAACAGTAGATGTATTTATGCTTGATGACTTTGCCAAAAATATAATTGTAATCGATATAGAAAACGATGGTAAATTGTGCCTTGATAGAAGGGCTGTAAAAAGCATATTGGTAGAACATCATTCGGATTGGATAGTCACAATTCGTTATAATGATACATTTGATACACTGTATGAGGGTGGTAACGCGCAGGAAGCGATGAAATACTACGATTCTGCTTGTAATAAAGTAATGGGGGAAAAATGAAGGAAATAAAAATTGATTTTTCAAAAAAAAGTTGTACGAAGGCATGTAGGGATCTGGGAGAAATGATGGCTGTCAACGATACTGCACAGAAGATAACGTTTGAATATGACGCTGAAAACAGTGACGCCTTGTATCAAGTTAAATTAATGCTAAACATTAATCTGATAGGCTCTATATTATGGGAAATAGATAATAAATGTAGGGATGTAGTAAAATATGACAAGAAATATAACTCAGCGGAAGAGTTAGCAGAAGAAATACGAAGCGAGATCCGTGAAGTACGGGACTTAATCGAATAATAAAAGGTGAAATATGGCTAAATCAAAGATGACCAAAATGGCAGTTGCTGGACGTAAACGAGCCGCTAGAAAAGGTAAATGACAAAGCAATACAAACATGATATATCGGATTTATATGGTGAGTATATATGTGATAATGGGCATTTTTTGCGTATAAGGGAGCGCCCAAAGCATATACCGCAAGTATATGATGGCACGGTTTTTATGGATGACGTAAGAAATAGTATATGCCCTGCATGCGGATGTAATTTAATTAAAAAAGGTGAGGAAATGAAAAAGAAAGCAAAAGGAATTAAAATTAAAACAGGTGGTGAAAGTTTAGCAAAAGCTAATCTTAGAGATAATCCTCCTGTCAGGAAAATGAAACGTAAAGGAAAGAAGAACAAGTAAGAATGCTTGTAAATTTCAAGGAAGATTTACTTGATGTTCACAAAAACATAGACTCAACGATTAATAATCAAAATGTTGTGATCGACTATGACAAATATACAATTGAAATAGTTGATCGTTATAATACTGATGTTGTTAGATATGTTCCCACTACCACTGCATTAAAATTTCATAGTCTTGACGACCGGGTAAGAGTTGTTCGAGGTCACGTAGGATCGGGCAAGACAACTATGATGTGCGCGGAGATTATCTTTCGTGCATGCGCTATGCCCCCTTGCAGGGACGGTATACGACGCTCAAGATGGGCAGTTATCAGAAATACTTATGGCGATCTGGTTAAAACGACAATTCATACTTGGAATCAATGGTGGAGATATCTAGGCAAGCAAGTAGTTAAGCAAACCCCGTCATATTCAATCGTACATACTTTCAATGATGGCAAAGGCATTATTGAAATGGAATTACTCCCTATAGCATTAGATAATGCCGTGGACGTAACCAAGCACTTAAAATCACTTGAAGTAACAGGAGTTTTTCTAAACGAACTTAGCGAGCTTCATCCTCTTGTACTTACTTTCTTCTCTGGTGGTCGTCTACCGCGCTTTCCTCGCAAATTAGACTTTCCTCAAGAAGTACAGGACCAAACAAAAATATACTGGTCAGGAATTTTTTCTGATACTAACCCTCCTGATCAAGACAGTTGGATATATGATTTATTTGAAGTAGAAAGACCTCCTGAATATACGATGATGACACAGCCGCCGGCTGTAATAAAAACTCACGATGGCTATATTATTAATCCGGATGCGGAGAATATATGCCATATCCAAAATGGTGCCGAAGAATTCGTCAAAATGACTTACGGCAAGACCGAGAACTTTATTCGTGTTTATCTAATGGGGGAATATGGCACTATTAGCGAAGAAAAGAAGGTGTATCAAAACTATAACGACAATATACATAGTTCTGATTACATAAAAATCATACCTAATGAGCCTATTATAATCTCTTTTGACTTGGGAACTGTTGCCCCAACGGGATTAATAGCGCAATTTGTAGATGGCATTTTATACGGGATAAAAGAATTCTGCGGGCAGTTTATGACAATAACCGAGTTAGTCGAGAATTCTGTTATTCCCTGGTTAAATACTAATTGCGAAAAGAACGGTATACAGGTGTGTTTGCACGATCCGGCAGATACTTATGATGGTGCTGAACAACTTCGAGAATTCTTCGGTGCTGTTGTTGAACCCGGTATTACAAACAAAATAGACTTACGTATCAATGGTGTTTCCAGATTCTTAAATAAATTAGTTGGTGGTAAGCCTGCTATTGTCATTTCACGTGATGGATGTATGCAATTACGCAAAGGGTTTAATGGTAAATATTTCTACAGACGTTTAAAGGTCATTGGCGAGGAAAGATACACTGATGAACCATATAAAAACCATCCATTTAGTGATGTGCATGATGCCCTCGCATACATTTGCGGCTGGCTAAACAAAGAGTTATCATTTGATATAGATGAACAAGCGGAATATGATGCTATGTACCGCTTCAGACAGAAACGCGTTTATGGATCTAATAAAATAACAGGATATTAATTATGAGTTACTTCGAGACGGATCACGATGAGAATTATTTAGAGAAGGATAGGCAGAGTCATGTGGACGCCGCTAATATTGAGTTACTAAAGAAATATGCTGATTCAGTAAATATCGCTGAAGAATTAGATAAGAACACATTAAGTGAAATAGGAAATAGAGTTTGTAAAGAAGCGGCTGAAGACGATGATACAAGAACAGAGTGGTTCGATCGTTATAACGAAGCGTTAAAGATTGCTAAGCAAACTATTGAAAGAAAGTCATATCCTTTTGAGAATGCAGCTAATGTTAAAATTCCTTTAATCCTGCAGGGATGTATTCAATTTAATTCACGAGTTTTCCCTGAAATTGTCCAAAATGGTAAAGCTGTACAGGCAATGATTATGGGTACACCACGCCTGGAAGAGGAACAACGCGCTTTCCGTATTGGAAGGCATATGAGTTACCAAACGGTACGATCTAATTGGTATCAGGACACAGACAGGATGTTAATGGTTCTTCCGTTAGTTGGGACAGTATTTAGAAAATGGAATTACGATTCTATAGATAGATGCGAAGATTCGTATCTATGTTTACCCACAGAGATAATTGTTAATAATGACGTTCCGACTCTGGAAGATGCAGCGCGTATAACCCATGTAATAAAAATAACGAAAAATCAAATGATCGAACGCATTCGTGCCGGCGTTTATCGTGATATAAATTTATTTGACCTGGAAAACAATGTAATAAGTAATGATAACGCCAGCGATGATGACGAACGCGTTTTACCTTCAGACCAAATGGATAGTAAAAATTATTATGTTCTTTATGAGCAACATAATTGGATGGATCTTGATGGTGACGGATATGCTGAACCCTATATAGTTACCGTACTTAAACGCACCCGGCAAGTACTTAGAATATATGCAAGGTATGATGAAAGTAGATTTGTCTATGGTGATAATAAAAAATTAATTAAAATTAATCCATGTAAGTACTTCGTAGCCCACCATTTCCTTCCATCTCCTGATGGTACATTTTTAGGTGTTGGATTTGGACAGTTATTATTACAATTGAATACTTCGATTAATACAATAATAAATAATTTAATAGACGCTGCTACATTAGCAAATATTCGCGGTGGTTATATTGGTAATAATTTGCGTATATCTAAGGGCGATATGGAGTTTGTGCCCGGAGAGTGGAAAATTGTTAATTTAGGCGTAGGACAGCGTTTAAGTGATTCAATATATCCGCTACCGATATCTGAGCCATCACAAACGTTGTTTTCGTTACTTAATTTCTTGGTAGATTTTGGTAAACAAGTAGCAAATATTAATGATGTTCTTATGGGGACTCCTATGGGAATGCAGGCTCCTGCAACATCTGTTGTTACTATGGTCGAGCAGGGCACAAAAATATATAGTTCAATATTGATACGTTTATATGAGAGTTTAAGACAAGAATTTAATATTTTATTTGAAATAAATCAAAAGTATTTTGATATTTTTGCAGATAAAGATAAAATGATATCTTCCGGCTTTGTCCAGGAAGGTGATTATGATAAAAATAATTTTGATATTTTGCCGGTAGCAAATCCGGCGCTTGGTGTTGATGCTGTTAGATTGGCTAAAATGCAAGTGTTGATGCAGTTAGAGAATGATCCAATGCTTAATCGTCAGGAGATTGTTAAACGATATCTGGACGTGCTTGGCATTCCTAATCCTGAAAAGTTATTTAATCCCCCGCCGCCTCCGCAACCACCCAGCCCGGAAGATCAAAAGAACATGGCGCAGGCGCAACTATATCAAATGCAAGCTGCCGAAATCATGATGGAAAAGGAGCTAAAGGCTCTTGAGTTACAGTTACGGGAAAAAGAGGGGCAGGCTGATGTCGCCTTTAAAGGAGGGCAATTAGCTAATCAAAAGATGCAGACAATTGCGCAAATGTCTCAGATAGAAGCCTCAATCGGACAACCACAAATTCAGCAAGCAAAAACTGAAGTCGAAGGGGAATCAAAGGTAACTGGAACAATGGGCGTTGATTATTCACAACTTGATGCGCAATTGCAACAAAATACATTGACTGCTCAACAAGCAAGTGCTAATGTTCAAGGGGGCGGAGGATTACAGGGAAGTAGTCCGATGCCAACTAATCAACCTCCTACAGCAGGAGGTGGAGCACCGCAATTGCCACCACAACTTGATGCGGCATTAAAAGCTATGTCACAAGAAAGTCGTGTTGGAGCGGCGGCAACGCCTAGCGCACAAGGCGCAGTACAGGCGCAACAACTGTAAAAAATAAGGACATAACTTATGACAGGAAAGTCAGATGACTCGTCAGACGGGTTTTTGTATGATTTAAATATTTGGCGTAATCATTACGTCACTAAAGCTGTTCTATCTTATCTTCAAAATATCTCGCAACAATCATCAAAAGAATTGTCTTCACTTTATCTTTTGGCAGATTCTCACGACGACAAGTTAATTAAACTTGGCGCTTATTCGCATTTAATTTCCTCTATTGATAGAATTTTCCACGAATTAACCAATACTCCACAGGTTATTAAACATTTTGTGGAGGGGAAATGAACACTAAAATACGGGTAATTGGCAATAGAATATTAATTGCTGAAAAGGAATTCGATAAAAAAAGTAAAGGGGGTATATATTTCCCCGATGATAAAGTCAATGAATATCAGAATATGTCAACAGAAGGGAAGATTGTGGCTATGGGAGCCAATGCATTTATGGATTTTGACGAAAAAGAGCGACCAAAAGTTGGTGATATTGTTTACTATCAAAAATATGATGGTATAGGTAAAAAATATAATGATAAAAACTATAGGATCTTGATTGATGAATGCGTTTTTGGTGTCTCTGACAGATATATCGAAGCTTCGGAGGATTTAATGCATGAGTGAACCTAAGGTTTTAGATGTTAAAGATGCAAGATTTCCTGATACTGCGACTTTAGAAAACGCAAGAAACAGTTTTTTAAACAAAAATTCCGATACAGAAATAATAAGTGAATCTGTTGACTCCGGTAATGCTAAAGGTGTCGACGAATCCTCAAAAAGTCTTCCGGAAGCGACGGAAGATTTGCCTATTGAAGATGGGAATGCTGAGCAATCAGCAAAAGATCGCGGGTGGATACCAAAAGAAGAATTTAAAGGCGATAAAAGTAAATGGATTGACGCAAAAGAATACTTGCAGACTGCTGATTTGAGGGAAAGGATATCTCAGCAAAGCAAATTTATTAAGCAGATGAAGCAAAGACAGGACGAGCTTATCGAATTTATCCAGAATTCACAAAAACGCGTTGATGACGGAGAGGTAAATAATCTTAAAAGCGCAAGAATTGATGCTATTAAACGGGGCGACGTTGAAGCCGTTGATGCTATCGACAAGAAAATGCAGGAAATAATAGATAACAGTACAAAAGCACTGCCTTCCAGGCAAAATGATGAGAAAATTGAGGTTGATGCGTTTGTCGCAAGAAATAAAGGCTGGTTTAATGAATCTACATCACAGTCAAGGCGAATGATGGCGGATGCAATAGCATTTGAGAAGTATTTAGCGATGGAGCATCCGGAAATGGGAGTTTCAGACAGACTGAAAGAAGTGGAAAAAGAAATTAATAATAGATATATAGCCCCATCCCCTAAAGTAAAAAATATTCCAGCCGCTGAACCCCGATCTAATGCATCTAAAGCCGTGGCGCCGGATTTTGCATCATTACCAGCGGATATTCAGCAAGTAATAGAGTTCCACGTGAAACAATCGCAGTTATCAGCAAAAAATAATAAGAATATCAAAGTATTGACAAGAGAAAGATATATCGATGAGTTAATTAGGGGTAAGGTAATAACCAAGAACGGAGAGTGGTATGGCAGATAATATGGAAGATAAGGAAACTAAAGAACAAGATGTCAAAATAGATAAAGTTACCCCAAAACCATTACGTAAGCGCGTGCCGGTACATAAACAAAAAGTTTATGATTACTCAATGTTAAATTTAGATTTTAAAAATTTTCATTATCATTGGGTTAATTCTTCTGCTATAATGGGTAATAATATAGAAAGATTTTTGAATGCCGGTTATGTATATGTAATCGGCAAAGATGGTAAAAATATTTCTCGGCGTATTGGAAAGTATGAAGAAGGTAACCAATATCTCATGCGTCTACCAATAGACCAATACAATGAGGATCAGGAAGAGAAGTTAAAAGAAGTGCGTAAGATAGAGTCAGATATGGGTGATCCCAGTGGACACCGAAGTTCTGCCTTATCTTCATCACATATATATGGCTCCGTCAAAATAGAGTCTAAAAACCAGTAGTTTATCGGTTAACCGATCTCAGCTTTACTATTTCGACATACGAAATAACTCTGCTTTAAGCATCTTATCTCACATAGAGAATAATCTACTTTAAAATTAATTAATTTTAGCGTTTAGGCGCTTTGCGTCTTTTTTCTGTCATTAAGTGGTTTTACTTAATGATTTATTTTTTTATGGACAATTTTTTTTGTATGGAGACTAAAAATGGCTAATAGTAATACTGTTTTTGGGGCTCGTTTAGTTGATACTTTAACGGCAGCAGCATTATCGGGGAAAATTAATCCTTATTCTGTTCCTGCAACAGATGCCACGGCACTTTATGTCGGTGACTTCGTTAAATTAACTGGCGAGTCTGACGTTGGAGAAGATAATCTTTATCATCCAACTGTAACACAGGCTGCTGCAACTGACACAATTGTTGGTTTTGTAGTAGGTTTCGGTGTTAATCCTTCGTATTTGGAACAAATTCATCGTACTGCCAGTACATTACGTACCGCATGGGTAGTTGATGATCCAAGTGTGCTTTTTGAAATTCAATCTACTGGTACGGGAGCTTCAGCTGATGTTGGTCAAAATGCTGATATCGTAGTTGGCGCAGGAAGTACAACTACCGGATTATCCGGAATGCAATTGGACCATACTACACTTGGCGGAGGAAGTGCCCAGTTACGTATTGTCAGGTTATCACAAACCCAGAATGCTGAATTTGGTACATACACTAAGTTCGTATGTTTTATTAATGAGCATGCTTATAAAGGCACGGCTGGCGTTTAATTAGGAGAATAAATTTATGGCAGGAGTAATAAATTCTGGCTTGTTAGCCAAATTAATGCGTCCAGGTCTTTATGATATTTTTGGCGTTAATTACGACCAATATGAAGATGAATGGACTTCACTTTTTGAGCACGCAATTTCTAATAAAAATTACGAAGAAGAGACCATGGTTACCACGATGGGTCTTGCTCAAGTTAAACCTCAGGGTGCTGGCGTAACATACGATGATATTAAGCAAGCATTTACATCGCGTTATACACACGTTGAGTATGCGCTTGGATTTATCGTCACCAAGATTGAAGTTGAAGACAACTTGTATCTTGATGTTTCCAAAATGCGTACTGCTGGTTTGGCATATTCAATGAAGCAAACTAAAAACTATAATGGCGCAAACATATTCAATTATGCGTTTGATGCTGGTGGTTTGCATAATGGTGGTGATAGCGTTCCTTTAATTAGTTCTTCACATCCTACTGAAGCTGGATTGCAGAGTAATGCATTAGCAGTAGCGGCAGATATATCTGAAGCGGCTTTGGAAGAGATGCTAATTAAAATCTATGATGCGCGTGATAATAAAAACAAAAAGATTGCCTTACGGGAAAAAACTTTGTTAATCCCAAGCGATCTTCAGTTTGAAGCAACTAGATTATTAAGAAACCCACAGCGTCCAGGAACTGCGGAACGCGATATTAGTGCATTAAATAACATGGGTAAATTTTCTAACGGCGTTCAGGTCAATCACTTTTTGACTGATCCTGATGCATGGTTCGTGATTACCACATGTCCTAATGGTACTAAATATTTCGACCGTCGTGCATTAGAATTTACCGACGATAATGATTTCGATACCGATAATATGAAATTTAAGGCTACCGAACGTTATTCTTTTGGTTGGTCTAATTGGCGTTCTGTTTACGCCAGTCCGGGTGCTTAATGAAACAAAGGGGCTTAATGACATTAAAAATTTTGTCATTAAGCCCCTTTTCTACTTATTATATATTCATAAATGACCGCTTAAACGGTAATAGGAGAAATTAAAAATGGGAACTTCAACTTATCCAAATGGATTTGAAAACGGACTTGCGATAAGAGATATATTTATCGATACTCGATTAAATCCAAAATCAAATGTCTACTGGGTAGACTCTGTAAATGGTTCTAACGGTAATAAAGGGACGCAGAAATATCCTTTTGCAACGATAGATTATGCAATCGGTAGATGTGCCGCCAAT
>Ga0172380_10006672_pt1 | contig 13303 bp, 14 predicted proteins | sample Leawe162metaG_FD_119747 | JGI IMG/M metagenome (GOLD analysis project Ga0172380, IMG submission 119747) | Leachate microbial communities from a municipal landfill in Southern Ontario, Canada - Leachate well 162 metaG | ecosystem: Engineered > Solid waste > Landfill > Unclassified | place... | reverse complement strand
GCGAGATAAAAGGAGAGTGTTTGGATTTGTTCGCCGGTTCGGGGTGTATCGGTTTGGCTGTTTTGAAGAATGTTCCTAACTCAATTTGTGATTTCGGAGACAGGGAAAATTCTTTTTTAAAAGGGATTGAAAAAAGTGCGAGAGAGAATGGAATAGAGAAAGAAAGATTCAACTTGATTGAAACAGATATTTTTTCCAATATTTCAAAAAAGTACGATTATATTTTAGCCAATCCTCCTTATGTCGCCGAAAGCAGAAAAGACGAAGTCGGAGAAGATGTTAAAATGTTTGAACCGGCCATCGCTTTATACGGAGGGAGCGACGGAATGGAAATAATCAGAATATTTTTGAATAACGCCAAAGATTACTTGAAAGAAAACGGAGTCATCTATATGGAATTCGATCCGGGGCAGAAAGAATTAATTGAAGAAATCATTAAAGATAAATATTCGAAGTTCGAATTTTTAAAAGATAGATATAATAAATACAGAGTTGTTAAAATAGAAAAATAATATGTGGGAATATATTTTATTGGGTTTTTTGCAAGGAGTGTTTGAATGGATACCGGTTTCGAGCGAAGGTGTGGTTGCTTTATTCTCCAGTTTTTTAATTAAAGATTTCAACAGTGTTGATTTGGCTTTATTCCTGCATATCGGAACGCTTTTGGCGGTAATCGTTTATTTCTGGAAAGATTGGATTGATTTGATTTCTTTTAAGAACAAAGAGTTTTTGAGATTTTTTGTTATCGTAACAATCATTTCCGGAGGATTGGGATTTTTTGTTTACAAGCTTGCGGAAAATGTTACCATGGGTTCGGGGTTGTTGGCTTTGATGGGTTTGGGATTATTGCTGACTTCCTGGTTCCAGAAGAAGAATATCAAATTGAATATTAATAAAGATTTGTCTTCGGTGATTGTCGGATTATTACAGGCCTTATCGGCCATTCCCGGAGTGTCTCGTTCCGGTTCAACCGTTTTCGCTCTTTCTTTGACCGAAGACAATCCCTCGGAAATATTAAGGAGGTCATATCTTATTTCCGTTCCGGTCGTAGTTGGTTCTTCTCTCTATCTTTATATAAAAAACCCGGCGATGGCTGTTGTTTCTTGGCCGGCCTTGATTGCCAGTTTTGTTTTCGGACTTTTATCTTTGAAGCTTTTGCTGGATTTTTCTAAGAAAGTTAATTTTTCCAAGTTTACCCTCATCTTCGGAATACTATGTTTAATCGGAGCATTATGGCAGTTTCTATCGTAAAAAAAGAATTATTGAAGAATGGGGATAAAGAGCAGGCAAGACATTTGTCGCGCTTTTTTAAAACCGGAAAAGGGCAGTACGGGGAAGGCGATGTGTTTTTGGGAATAAAAGTTCCCGTTCAAAGGGATATTGTCAAGAAGTTTAAAGATGCGGAGTTGAAAGAAATTCAAGAATTGTTGAATGACGAATTCCATGAGTGCAGATTGACCGGATTATTGATATTGGTCCAAAAATACAAGAAGGCGGAGAACAAGAGGGAAATATTTGATTTCTATTTAAAGAATGCGAAGAGAATAAACAATTGGGATTTGGTTGATTTGACCGCTCCTGGTATAGTTGGAGATTTTCTTTTGGACAAGAAAAAAGAAAGAGAAATTTTATATTCTTTGGTCAAATCAAAGAATCTTTGGGAAAGAAGGATTTCCGTTCTTTCGACTTTCACTTTTTTAAGGAATAAAGATTATAAGGATATTTTAAAAATTGCCGAAATATTATTAAAAGACGAGCAAGATTTAATCCATAAGGCGGTTGGCTGGATGCTTAGGGAATTGGGAAAGAGAAACAAAGAAGTTGAAGTTTCTTTTTTGAATAAGCACTATCGAAAGATGCCGAGAACTATGTTGAGATATTCAATAGAAAAGTTTAGTCCCAGAGAAAGAGAATTTTTCATGAGGAAAGATTAATTTTATGAATATTTTCAACTTCTTTTTTAATAAGAATAGAAAATTTGATGAAGCGTATGAAAAAGCCAGAAGCGAAGCAGAAATTTTATTGGAAAAATATGATTTCATTGAAGATGATAATATTGTAGAAATTAATCCCGTTAAGCCAAAAGAAGATGTTCCAATTTTTGTTTCTCCGGGATGGGGAGTAACTCCAAAATCACAGAAAGAAGCTTTGGAAGCCATTGTCGGTGAAGGTAGAAAAGTTTTAACAGTTTCTTTTTCCAGGGAAAAGAAAATAAAGGAAAGCGGTATCGATATCCCAGTCGTAGAATTGCAGAAGGCTTTGTCCATTATCGAGGCATTGAATAAAAAAGGAATTAATAAGGTTGATGCAATCGGTCACTCTGAGGGTGCGATTGTTTTAGCTATCGCCGCTCTTTATTTTCCGGAAAAGATAAGAAACATAGTTCTTATCTCTCCCGCCGGAACGGTAGAGAATGATTCACCATCAGAACTGGTTAAAAGATTCGTCGTTAACGAGGGAATTAAAGAGTTTTCAAAAAATAGAAATTCAAAGAAAGATTCGCTCTTTGAATATTTAAGCGAGATTTTTAAATACGGCATTAAAAATCCCGGCCTTTCATATGAAGAAATACTGGCCTGTGCCAATGCTAATATTTTTGAACTGACAAAGCAGCTTAAAAGAAAAGGAATTAAGATTGGCTTTATCTGCGGCTCCGACGACGAAGTGTTTCCCTTAAGGGAGGTTAATAAGAGGGTGAACAAAGAAAACTTTGATTATTTTATCTCAACCGAGGGAGACCACGGCTCTTTTATTTTCAATAAAGAGCATGTCTTATCGGCAATCAACCTGTTGAATAATATGAAAAACAGGTAATTGAACCCATCCTCTATTTAAGATATAATAACTGTATTATGGATGTTGATTTATTGTCTAAATTGAATAAAGGACAGAAAGAAGCGGTTACCTTTGATCAAGGCCCGCTTTTAATCGTTGCCGGGGCGGGAACGGGCAAAACAACGGTTTTGACGCACCGAATAGCCTATTTGATATCGGAAAAGGGGATTAAGCCGGAAGAAATATTAGCGGTAACTTTTACCGAAAAGGCAGCCAGAGAAATGGAAGAAAGAGTGGAGAAGCTCCTTCCTTTCGGCTATTACGATTTATGGATTTCCACCTTCCATTCTTTTTGCGACAGGATTTTGAAAAGATACGGATTATTAATAGGGATACCGACGAACTACAAGCTGCTGGAGCAGACCGGAAGCTGGATTTTAATCAGGAAGAATTTAGATAAGTTTAATTTTTTAAAAGAGTACCGCCCCTTAGGTAATCCGACCAAGTTTATCCAGGCCTTGGTTTCTCATTTCGGACATTGCAAGAATGAAGGCATTTATCCGGAAAATTATCTGGAGCACGCTGATTCTTTGAAATTGAACATGGACGACATTCCTGTCGGTTCCAAATCGGTTAAATCAAAAGAGAAGAAAGATTTGAGCGACAAACAGAAAGAATACGAGAGGATAAAAGAAGTGGCCGAGGCATATCATGTTTATCAGAAATTATTATTGGACAACAATGTTCTTGATTTCGGCGATCTGATTAATTACACTTTGAAACTTTTTGAGAAAAGGCCGGAGATTCTCGAAAAATACAGGAAGCAGTTTCGCTATATCATGGTTGATGAATTCCAAGACACCAATTGGGTTCAATACGAATTGGTGCAAAAATTGGCCTACCCGGAAAACAACATCACTGTCGTCGGAGATGATGACCAGTCAATCATGAGTTTTCAAGGAAGCTCTTTTAATAATGTTTTGAGATTTAAACATGATTATCCCGAATCAAAGGAAATAGTTTTGACCGAGAATTACAGGTCTTTTCAAAACATATTGGATTTGGCATATGATTTTATCCAATTGAACAATCCTAATCGTTTGGAATATCAGCTCAATGAAATAGAAGAGATTGCCAAGAGGGCGGAAGAAAGGAATATAGATTTGAAGACATTTAAAAAGGTGGATAAAAAACTTAAAAGCAATCAAGGGAAAAAAGGAGCGATTGAGCTTTTGGGTTTTGAAACTCTTGATGACGAATTGACGGGAGTAATCAGTAAGATTTGGGAGATAAAAGAAATAGACAAGAAAGCGACTTTCTCCGATTTCGCCGTTTTGACCAGAACCAATGATTCGGCCAACGGATTCAGCCGGGCCATGGAAAGAGCCGGCATCCCTTATCAATTCGTTTCTTCAAAAGGGCTGTACACCAATCCTTTGATACTTGATTTGATTTCTTATCTCAAGATTGTTCTCGATTTCTACGATTCACCCAATTTTTACAGAGTTTTAAGGATGATGGATTTCTCTCCGGAAGAAGTTTCAAGAATAATCCAATATAGCGACAAGAAAAGCATTCCTGTCTTTGAAGCAATAGGAGATGCTCATTTATTGAGCAAGTTTACTTCCGACACGAAAGTTAAATTAAGGAAATTGGCTGATAATTTGAGAAAGCACTACAAATTGGCAAAAGAAAAGAGTGCCAGCGAGGTTTTTATCAACGTAATCAATGACTTGGAATATGCCAAATATATTCCGGAAAACAGCGAGGAAAGTTTAAAGAAATGGGAAATGATTGATCAATTTTTTGAAAAGATTAAGAATTTTGAAAATTCTCAGGTTGATGGCAAGCTTCTTTCTTTCATTGAAAACCTGCAGATGGAATTGGAAGCGGGAGAAGAAGGCTCTTTGAGGATGAGCGTGGATTCCGGTTTTGATGCAATCAGAATAATGACGGTTCATTCTTCAAAGGGATTGGAATTCAAATATGTGTTTTTAGCCAATTTGGTTTCTCGAAAATTTCCTTCAGACCAAAAAAGAGACCCGATAGATATTCCCGGGGCTTTGATTAAAGAAGTTTTACCGGAGGGGGACTCTCATATTCAAGAGGAAAGAAGATTATTCTATGTCGCTTTGACCAGAGCCAAGAAAGGATTGTTCTTGACCTGGGCCGCCGATTATGGAGGAAAGGATCTAAAAAAGCCATCAAGATTTTTGATAGAGGCGGGATTGATTACCGAGGAGGTTTTGAATAAGCAGAAATTCGTCAGGGGTTCGGGGTTTTGCATTAAGCGTTCGTTGAATAACGGATTCAAGCTCGAATCAAACGAGACCAACGGTTCGGGCCGGGACTTAAAATCATTCTTGCCCGACCATTTTTCCTATTCTCAATTAGAATCTTTCAAAAGATGTCCTTTGGGGTATAAATTCGGGAGTATTTTCAAGATTCCGATAAGAGGGAAGTCGGTTTTCAGTTTTGGCAAGACAATTCATGCCACCCTGCACGGATTTGTTGATGAATCTTTGAAATCGTCTCAGCAAAAAGATTTGTTCGGAGGAGGAGAGAAGAAAACCTTGAACTTTGATGATTTGTTAAAGATATATGACAAAGAGTGGATTCCCGATTGGTATGAATCGGCTTCAATCAAAAAAGAGTTTTATGATAAAGGAAAAGAGATTTTGAAGAAATTCTACGATGATTTTATTGAAAAGAAGCACAAGATATTGCTTATCAATAATGAACCAGCTTTGGAGAAGAGCTTTAATTTAAAATTAAACGAAGATGTTTTCATCGGAACGATTGATAGAATCGATGATTTGGGAAATGGAGTGGAAATTATTGATTACAAAACCGGTTCTCCCAAGACCAGTCTGGGAAAAGACGAAAAGTTGCAATTGATGATTTATGCCGTGGCCGCCAAGAAGGTTTTGGGTTTGAATCCTTTGAAAATGACCTATTACTATATTGAAGACGGTTCTTCGATGTCTTTTGAAATGGACGAAGAAGATATTTTAAAGATAGAAGAAGACGTTAAGGAGTTAATTCAGAAGATTAAGAGAAGCAATTTTAAGCCGACTCCGGGATGGCACTGCCAGTATTGCGATTTTAAAGATATTTGCGCCCACAGGAAGGTTTAGGTATAATTTAAATATATGAAAAAAACAAAAATAACAATTTTGGGAGATGGAGCATGGGGAACAACCCTGGCTATTTTACTCTCTAAAAACGGGCACGAGGTTACCGTTTGGAGTGCTTTTCCAGAACATTTGGATGTTTTAGACAAAGAAAGGGAAAACACAACGTATTTGAAAGGGATAAAAATTCCTACAGATATTGTTTTTGAAAAAAATCTGGGCAAAGCAATCGAATTCGGAGAGTATATTGTTTTTAGCATTCCTTCTAAATTTTTCAGGAATGTTGCGAGCAATATTAAAAAAGAAAAAGTTTCTTTAAAAAACAAGGTTTTTATCAATGTTGCCAAGGGATTAGAGCAAAAAACCTTAAAAAGAATGACGGAGATATTGAAAGAAGAGTTGGGAAATGTTCAGACTGCCGTTTTGTCCGGTCCGACTATCGCCATTGAAGTGGCAAGGAAGTTGCCGGCTTTAGTTGTTGTCGCTTCAAGGAAACAATCCGTTGCCAAAAAAATTCAAGATATTTTCAGTAATGAATATTTCAGGGTTTATACTTCTACCGATGTTACGGGCGTTGAGTTGGGCGGACCGTTGAAAAATATCATTGCCGTGGTTGCGGGAATATCCGATGGGCTGGGATTCGGTTCCAATGCCAAGGCAGCCATATTGTCTAGAGGAATAGTCGAGATACAAAGATTGGGAGAAAAGATGGGAGCAAAAAAGAAAACTTTTTATGGTTTAGCCGGTTTGGGAGATTTATCCACTACCTGTATTAGTCCCGAGAGCAGAAATAGAACTCTGGGAGAAAAAATTGCCAAAGGACAAAAATTAGAAGATATCGTTAATTCAACATCCAGTATTATCGAAGGAGCAACCACCGCCGAAGCAGTCTATCAATTAAGCAAGAAATACAAAGTGGACATGCCGATTGTTACCTCGGTTTACCATATTTTATATGATGGCATGGATCCGATGGATGCTTTGACTCAGATGATGCAAAGGGAGAGAAAGCCGGAATAGGATTGCACGGGAGTCCATCTTTTGCTACAATATTTGCGTATAGTTTAAAGCTATAATTCATATGGATCAAAACATATTATTGGTATTTTTAATCGTTTTAGGATATTTTTCCGGTTCCATTCCTTTCGGGTATATTATTGCCAAATTAAAGGACATTAATATCCAGAAGCAGGGAAGCGGCAATATCGGAGGAACCAATGTTTTTAGAGTTTTGGGTTTTAAATATGCAATATTAGTCGCATTACTCGATGTTTTAAAAGTTGTATTGCCGTCTCTCATAGCCAAGCAGTACTTAATTAACGAGTGGTATGTTTGCTTGGCGATTCTCGCAGCGGTCTCGGGGCATATTTTTCCAATTTGGCTCAAGCTTAAGGGAGGCAAAGCGGTCTCGGGAGTTTTCGCCTCAATGGTTGTGGTAATCGGTTGGCAATATTCATTGATTTTTCTTTTAATCTGGGCTGTCGCCCTGAGAACGATAAAGATAATGAGTTTGACCAATTTGATTGTTGTTTGGTTCATCCCTCTGCTATTTTATTTTTGCACTCATTCAATCGCCTATACCTTTTTAGGAGCAGCATATATACCCATATTGTATTGGAGCCATCGAGAAAATATTAAAAGATTAAAAGAAGGAGTTGAGAAAAAAATAATAAAATAATATAAATATGAAATTAAACATTTTTATTGAAAATCCGAAAGGAACATCAAATAAGTACGAATTAGACAAGGAGTCGGGAAAGATAATGCTCGACAGAGCCTTGTATTCTTCTGTTTTTTGGCCTTTTGAATACGGCTTTATTGAGAATACCTTATCCGAAGACGGAGATCCTTTAGACGCTGTAGTATTGGTTAATGAGCCGACTTTTCCCGGCTGCGTCATTCCTTCTAAGATTATCGGAATGTTTAATATGGAAGACGAGAGCGGAATTGATTACAAAATCATTGCCGTTCCCGATGACAAGATTGATCCAAGATTCAAACACATCAACAGTGTCGATGATTTAACCGAGCATCAAAGAAAAGAAATCCAAGAATTTTTTGAAATATACAAAAGATTGGAACCGAACAAATGGGTCAAGGTGACAGGGTTTGAATCAAAAGAAAAAGCGGAAGAAATAATCGAGAAGTGTAAGAAATAAAGAAATGGAAGAATCAAAAAAAACATACAAAGTCAATAAAGGAAAATGTTTGGGTTGCGGAAGCTGTGCCCTGTCCTGTCCCGAAGGTAGCGAGATGGACATTGACGGCAAAGCAAAAATTATCAGTTCGGCCAAGGTTGAGGAATGTGGCGGAGTGGACCTTTGTCCCTACGGTGCCATAGAAGTGATTAACGGAGACGAGCCGGAAGAGGTAGAAGAATAGTTGATAATTAATGAGCAGCCCGACATTGGTTCGGGCTGTTTTTATACCAAATGGAAAACAAAAAGAAAAAAGTAATAGTGGCTTTCTCGGGAGGAGTTGATTCAAGCACCTCGTCTTTACTTTTAAGAAATAAAGGATTTGATGTCTCGGCTGTTTTTATGCGTTTAACCGATTCGCCTTATTTTAAGTTTGCCGAGGAAAGGGCAAGAAAATTGGCTGAATCAATGAAGATTCCTTTTTCGGTCCTTGATTTAAGAAAAGAATTCAAAAAAACAATCATTGACTATTTTATCAACGGATACAAAGAAGGAATCACTCCCAATCCCTGTGTCATGTGTAACAAAGAAATCAAGTTCGGATTGTTTTTAGATTATGCTTTAAGAAATAGATCAGACTATATTGCTACCGGACATTACGCCAAGACAAAGATTAAGAAGGACGGAGTTCATATTTATCAGTCGGAAGATTCAAGAAAAGACCAGTCGTACTTCTTGTGGAGATTGAATCAGAAACAATTATCCAAAGTTATTTTTCCTGTCGGATTGCAAACTAAAGACGTTACAAAAAAAATCGCCAGAGAGAATAAATTGGCGTCGGCCGATTTTCCGGAATCTCAAGAGGTTTGCTTTGTTAAACAAGTCAACAGAGAATATTTAGAAAAATATATTAAAAATAAAAAGGGGAAAATAGTCGATGTTAAAGGAAACATTTTGGGTGACCACGATGGAATTTATTTCTATACGATCGGACAGAGGCGAGGTATCGGCTTGGCCGGAGGTCCTTATTGGGTGGTTTCAAAAGATATTAAAAGGAACAGATTGGTTGTTTCTCTTGATGAAAAAGATTTATTGTTTAAAGAAGTTAAATTTAAAAAGGTTAACTGGATTTCCGGAAAGAGCCCCGAGTTTCCTTTGAAGATAAAATCGAAGATAAGGTACGGGCATGTTCCTTCTTCTGGAACTTTATACAAAAATAAGGTTGTTTTTGATAAAGCACAGAGGGCAGCCACTCCCGGACAGTCGATTGTTTTCTATAAAGGTAGAGAAATGCTCGGCGGAGGGGTAATTGTTTAAAAAGTAATAATTTGATATATTGTAATCATGAAGAAACAGATATATTTAGATTATGCCGCCACTACTCCGGTTGACCCGAGAGTGGTCAAGGCGATGACCCCTTATTTCACCGGAAAGTTCGGCAATCCGGCTTCTTTGCATTCTTTCGGCAATGAAGCGAGGGAAGCCCTGGAAAACAGCAGGGAAATTATTGCCAAAGCCATGAAAGCCGAATCCAAGGAAATAATCTTTACCAGTTCGGCCACGGAAAGTAATAATATGGCGATAAAAGGAATAGCTTTTGCCAATAAAGACAAAGGAAAACATATTTTGATTTCTTCAATAGAGCATGACTGCATTTTAAACAGCGCTGAGTGGTTGAAAAAACAGGGATTTGATGTTGAAAAGTTGCCAGTTGATAAATACGGAACAGTTGATCCGAAAGAAGTCGAGAGGAGGATTAGAAAAGATACAATTTTGGTTTCGGTAATGCATTCCAATAATGAAGTGGGAACGATTGAACCGATTGCGGAGATAGGAAAAGTTTGTCAGGAAAAAAATGTATACTTCCACACCGATGCCGCTCAGAGTTTTGGCAAGGTTCCAATTGATGTTAGGAAGCTGAATGTTGATTTGTTAACAGCATCTTCGCAAAAGATGTACGGGCCCAAAGGAATCGCTTGTCTGTTTATCAAAAAAGGAACAAAGATTGATCCGTTGTTGCATGGCGGCGGACAGGAATTCGGAAAGAGGTCTTCGACCAGTAATGTTGCTTTGGCTGTCGGTTTTGCCAAAGCGGTTGAAATTTGCCTTTCGGAAATGAGCAAGGAAGGCAAGAGATTGATTAAATTGAGAGACAAGATTATTAAAAGAGTTTTAAAAGAAATACCCGATTCATATTTAAACGGAGATCCGAAAAAGAGATTGCCCAATAATGTGAATGTGAGATTTTCTTTTGTGGAAGGAGAGTCAATTCTTTTCCAATTAGATTCTTTGGGGATAGCGGTTTCAACCGCTTCGGCCTGTTCTTCTCCCAAGCTGGAACCATCGCATGTTTTAATGGCGATGGGCTTGAAACATGAAGAAGCTCACGGTTCTTTAAGGGTAAGTATGGGCAGATGGACTACCGAAAAGGATATAGATTATTTATTGAAAGTTCTGCCGGGGATAATAAGCAAGTTAAGGAGGATTTCGCCTCACAAAATACATGGTTAAAAGTTTTTATTCAAAAGCAGTCTTAAAGCATTTTGATAAGCCGCATAATTACGGACGGATTAAAGATTATGATGGGTTAGGGAAGGTTGGAAACGTAATTTGTGGAGATGAAATGCATTTATATATCAAAATAGCAGAGAAAGACAAAAAAGAGATAATCAAGGACGTTAAGTTCGAGACTTTCGGTTGTGTGGCGGCCATTGCCACCAGCAGTGTGGTAACGGATTTGATTAAAGGAAAAACTATTGAGCAGGCATTGAAAGTCAAAAAAGAAGATATTGTTAAAGTTTTGGGAGAATTGCCTCCGATAAAGCTGCACTGTTCGGTTTTGGCAATTGATGCTTTATCCGAAGCCGTTTACGATTACTATTCGAAGAAGAAGGAAAAAATTCCCGCAAAATTGGAAGAAAGGCATCAAGTAATAATGAAAAGAGAAGAATCGCACGAGCACTAATATGAAAATAACCAAGAAAACAAAATTAGCCAAAATTATTGATGAAAAGAAAGCTTCTAAGATTTTAGAGAAATATGAATTCCCCTGCATTTCCTGTCCTTTTGCCAGAATGGAAATGGAAAGTCTTGATTTGGGAAGTGTTTGTGAAATGTATGGAATTGACGCCGATTCATTGATTAAGGAATTAAATGAAAAGATGAATAAGAAATGAAGAAATCAATTCTTCCACTTTTTGTTTTATTATTTATTAACATTATAGCTTTTTCTTTTTCGTTGTTTTTATATAACGCTCACCTTGAGGTGAGTTTTTTCGATGTCGGACAGGGAGATTCAATTTTCATTCAGACTCCGCAAAAGCATCAGATTTTAATTGATGGCGGACCAAGCTATACTAAAGTTCTTGACGGTTTGTCTTCGCAAATGCCTTTTAACGACAAGGAAATAGACTTAGTTATTTTATCCCATCCGGAAAGCGATCATATGACCGGACTGCTTTCAGTTCTAGAAAACTACAAAGTTGATAATATATTGTGGACGGGAATTGAAAGAGAGGGCGAAAAGTTTGAATCTTGGAAAAGAATGACAGCGGAAGAAGGATCTAATATCTATTATGCTGACAAGGGGGACAAGATTATTATGAATGATGTTGTTATCGAAGTAGTTTTTCCATTTTCTTCCTTGAGGGGAGAAAAGAAAGATGACAGCAATGATACTTCCGTTGTTGTTAAGCTGTTATACGGAGATAGCTCTTTTCTTTTCACCGGTGATATTTCTTCAAAGATTGAGAAGTTAATCAGCGATGTGGATGTCGATGTTTTGAAAATTCCCCATCACGGTTCAAAATATTCAACTTCCGATGATTTTTTAAACAAGACCAGTCCTTTAATTTCTGTGATTCAGGTGGGTAAGAATTCATACGGCCATCCGACTGAAGAGGTTTTGACACGCATCTCAAATTTTGGTATTAAAGTATTAAGGAACGATACTGACGGAAACATTAAAATTGTTTCCGATGGAATCAATTACAAAATAATAACTAGTAAATAAAACATATGGATTTTCCAATTTTTAAAACCAAGATGGGGGGAGACAGGAAGTTCAATCTATCAGATCCCAAAGAGAGAGGAGAGTATTTCAAATTGAAGTGCGGACCGGAAATAGAAAAATTGAGAGAATATTTGAAGGAGAATACTTTCATCGCCTATTTATTGGGCAAGAAGAATTCGGGAAAGGGAACTTATTCCAAGATGTTGTCCGAAGTATTGGGAGCTGAAAAGATAGCTCACTTGTCTGTTGGAGATATGGTTAGATCTCTTGATTTGGAAATCCAAGACCCGGAAAAGAAAAAAGAATTGGTTGAATTTTTGGAAAAGAATTACCGAGGATTCTATCCTTTGGAAGATTTGATTAAGAGCATGGAGAGCAGAGACACCAAGACCCTTCTTCCTGATGAATTTGTTTTAGCCTTGGTCAAAAGGGAAATTGCCAAGAGAAAAGGAAAGGTTATTCTATTGGATGGTTTTCCGAGGAATATGGACCAGGTCAGCTTTTCTTTATTCTTCCGCGACTTGGTTGATTACAGAGACGACCCGGATATTTTCATCATGATTGATGTTCCGATGAATATCATCAACGAGAGGATCAAATGGAGAAGGATTTGTCCCAAGTGCAACGCTTCAAGAAGCTTGAAATTATTGCCGACTTCCAAAATAGGATACGATGAAAGCTCAAAAGAATTTTATTTGATTTGCGATGAGGCCGGATGCGACGGCGGAAGAATGGTGATGAAAGAAGGCGACGAGAAGGGAATCGAACCCATTAAGGAAAGATTGATGATGGACGAAGAGATATTGAAGAAAGCCGATACTCTATACGGAATCCCTAAAGTTAAATTAAGAAATGCTATTCCGGTTGATGTCGCTCGCGACTATGTTGATGAGTATGAAATGACTCCTGGATACACCTTTGTCTATGAAAATTGTGAAGTCAAAACCATTGAAGAGCCGTGGATTGTGGCTGATGACAACGGAGTCCAATGTGTCAGTTTGCAGGCCGCTCCGGTGGTCGTTGCGATGATAAAACAGCTGGTTGAAGTATTGAAAATTTAGAGGTATAATATACTTGGTCCTATCCTTCAAAATTCCGAACAACTTTCAATCGGAAGGCCATATATTCATCCGCCTTGGCTGATGAATGAGGCCACCCACGTGGATTCATTCGGATTCACTTGAAAGTGGTAGGACCCTTGGAAAGACACTGCTTTGGCAGTGTTTTTCTTTAATGATTCGGTG
>Ga0172380_10006671_pt1 | contig 13304 bp, 14 predicted proteins | sample Leawe162metaG_FD_119747 | JGI IMG/M metagenome (GOLD analysis project Ga0172380, IMG submission 119747) | Leachate microbial communities from a municipal landfill in Southern Ontario, Canada - Leachate well 162 metaG | ecosystem: Engineered > Solid waste > Landfill > Unclassified | place... | reverse complement strand
TCATAAAGGAGGAGCAATCACGCGCAGAGCAACTCAACGTCACACGCAAGCCGGTACATCCGGCGCCGGATCTTTTTTGGGAGGTGAATGGCGGAAGCAATGCTATCCTCGATACCCACCCGGACAACCCCCGCGATACAATTATCGGCATGCGTCACGATCTTCTCTTCAGGAGTACGGGGCATACAATCGCGGGGGACGAGACCAAGAAGTGTACATTCATCGGCAGTCATGCCGGCACCAACATGGCACTCCACGATCCGGGCGACCTCTTCCGGATAATGGAGTGCCCGGAGTATATCCGCACCCACCTGCCCGTGATCGATCCCATGCGTCTTCCCGCGCCCGATATCATGAAGCAGCGCACCACGAAGGACGAGAGATCGATCGACCATTTTGTTACGGTCAGCGTACTCAAGCGCGCAATCGCAGACTGCCTCGCAATGTGCGATCACCTTCTTTTTACACCCGGCATCCCGCAGCAGCGCGAGACAAGCCTCACGCTCTTCACGCATGACCAATAGACTTCTTGATCGCCTCAATCCTAATCTTCAGCGACTTTAAAAGCATGTCATTCTCAAAGTGCGATAACGCCTTCTCGCAGTTTGGGCATTTGAAATCATTATCCATCGCGAGCGGGAACGTGAAGAGCACCTGGCAATCTTTGCAGATAAAGAAATCATTCTCCTCCTCGTACTTCTCACGTCGTTCGAGTTTTGACAATACAACGCCCAGATCTTCCCGCACCGCATCAAAGATATGATCAATCCGCAGCTGCCAGAGATACGTCAGCCATCCGGTCTCGTTATTCTTTATCCGGTGATATTCCGCGAGCCGTTTCTCGTAGAGCGTGTACAGGGAATGTCGTACAGAGTTCAGGTTGATTCCCGTACTTGCGGCAAGATCCTCATCACTGTGTTCGCCTTCCTTGGGGAATTTTACAAGAAGGTTCAGACCTTCATCGCCAACCAACCGGTGAATATATGCCCGTAATGCCGGTTCACTCAGCACTTCTTCCACTGGATCCATCATCGCATATATTGTCGGACGGTGCTAATATTAGTATCCAGCATCGAGAGCGCATCGGACCGGGTCGCACCGGATCCAAACACCGAGACGACCGCCTGCCCTTCTTCAAAGAATGTTCCGGGCACGGGAATGTCAGCAACCATCGGGGTCAGGTGTTTTAAGTCGACCGTAAGTGTAAGGTCCCGGTCACAGAAGATGATGCTCCGCGCAGCATACCGCACGGGGCACCGGGTCTCCGGCAACCTGCCGGCACAGGAGTCAACATGGCACGCGAACAGGTTGAGATCATACGCAGCTTCAACCGTATCAAGTGTACCCTGGAACCGGGGATTGATCTCGATCGCACAGGGTGTCGTTTCGCTGACCACAAAATCGATCCCGACCGTGCCGGTACACCCGCTCGCCGCCGCGATCCGTTCGGCGACCCTGATCATCTCATGGTGCAGCGGGTGGTCAAAGGGGGTAACAGAGCCGGAGAACCCAAATACAGCTCCCTCCATCCCCCGCAGCAGTTGTTCGTTCGTCGCAATCGCCCGTGCGTGGGTCCCATCGCTCACGCAGCAGACGCTTGCCGGAATACCGTTGATAATCTCCTGCGCGATGTACGGGGTCTCCGGGTAGAGCGCTTCCCATGCCGAGAGTTGTTCAGACGATGACACAACCTGATTCCGCCACCCGCCGGCTCCGCGCCGGGGTTTGATCATTACCGGGTAATCCCCCGGTGCGGCAAGCCGGGGGACTGGCACATGCAACTCTTCGAAAAAATGCTGGATATCCAGTTTGTCAAGAAACCGGTTCACCCGCTCACGGGGTGTGCCACATACCGGAATGGTGGTTGGAAGGGCTTCCGCACCGGATGTCAGGACAATACCATCAAACGCATATCGCTGTGCCAGTCGTGAGATGGCATCCGGGAGTTCGTCGAGTTCGTCAAATTTTTCGCGCTCCCGCGTATACCATGCGAGGTCCTGGTCACAGAAATGATCAACCGCACAGACCTCGTAACCGGCTCGTGCTGCTGACTGGGCGACGTGGCGCGTGGAAAACCCGGCGACGAGCACGCGCCCCTTCACAGTTCCTCCGTCTGTTTTCCTGCACGGGACGGGTGGATGCGAATCTTTGCATCTGGATAAATGGTCGATAGTTCTGTACCGGAGAAGAGATGGTCTAAAAAGAGCGCGAGGCTTGAGATCTCGGAGTGCGGTTGACCGGTGACCGCGACGTTGAAGTCCGCGAGCCCGTACATCTCGCCCGGTACTTTCTCCGCCCCGACAACAACAAGGATCTTCCCGTGCAGTGAGATCTCGCCGATCACATCCGGAAGATTGAGCCCGTACATCGTGAGATGAACTACAATGCCCCCGTGTGCTTTCCAGTCCCGGATGCAGGTGCGCCAGGAAATATTGTCCTCGCAGAAGAACGAACCCCCCCACCGGTCGACCACATCGGCAACGCTCTGTACGACACCTTTGTCGGACGCTGCAAGGTACATACCCCGTGCGCCGAGCGCCCGCCCGGTCAGGGCAACGTGGGTGGTGACACGCTGGTCGCGTTCGGGACGGTGACCGATCCGGAGGACGGCGACTTCATGAGTGGGCATGTTAGTCTTTCCTCATTTTAATGACGCCGTTTTCAATCGTTACCGGTGAGTCGCACGTGTTTTTGATCTGGCATTTTATGAGCGCTTCGCTGATCGAGAGTGCATGGAATGCATCGCCGTCACGGTCGATAAGCAGGTACTGGACCAGCCGGTCCAGGGATGCGCTGACAAGAGGTTTTGCAATCCCGGAAGCGGTGACCAGTTCGTCTGCCGTGGTTTGGTCTTTCTGCGCGACAAGATGATAGATCAACCAGTCAACGTCTTCGTCTTTCACCTGTATGTATTCCTCTCGCACGAGAATAAGGATTTTGCATGAACCCAGCGCATCGCATCATGCATGGATCCTCAACGGAGGATTGTATCCGGACTTGTCGCATCTGGGGTGAAAAATAATTAAGTTCCGGATTCGAAAATTACGGCGCTGCGTTCACACCTCTTTTTATGATGAAGTTTGCCTTCCGTCACCGGCTCTTGCTCTGGCGTGAGCGTTCATGTTCTTTTTTAGGCTCGACATCCAATGAGTGACCACGAGTTCACCCGGTACGACAATCCCGTATTCCCAACTTGTGGCATTAACTGACCAGTTGCTTGAAGAATGCGATGAAGATGTTGACCGTTTGGTGCTGAGGTTTGAAGCACTTGCCCCTGAAGTGCGAAATGACCTTTTCACTTCAGATCTCTTCAACGCGTACCAGGTGTTTTATTTTTATTTCCGGCAGCACCCGGATGAACTTGTCAAGGAGCGGATGGAACTGGAACCTGCATCAGTGCTGCACCATGGTCTGAAGATCGAAGAGATAGAACTGCTGGAACTGTATTTTGTACTTCGGGAGGGTAAACCGCTTATCATGATCAGTGACGGGGACCGGGCGGTTGCGACATTCTCAGGCAGAACCGCATTTGCGGATGGGATGGAATATCTTTCGAACCCGGAATATAACACATAACCCCGTCTCGTGACGATAGTGCGATGGTGCAACCGACATGACGTATTCCGGAAATGTGGGAACGGTTCAATGATCTCAATGTCTGGATCAGGTCTTGTTGGGAGTGCCGCAACATTTCCAAGGGTAAAGACAATTAACGGGAAATGATCGTCGCTTCATCCTGCTACCAGACAAAAATATGTCGTCACACTGCACGATAGCAGAAGTCAACTTCTTAATATGGATACGCGCAGATGTCTATTCAGGAGCAAATGGTATGACCGTGACGGGACACAACAAAAAAAATCTGGACAAACTCCACTTCACACATATACATTTACAAAACTGGCGAAATTTCATCAATGTTGATGTTGATCTTCAGGATCGGGTATTTCTTGTTGGACCCAATGCATCCGGCAAATCAAATTTCCTTGACGTTTTCAGATTTCTTGAAGACCTGGTGACCATCGAAGGTGGCGGACTACAAAGTGCACTAAAAAAACGGGGAGGTGTATCAGGGCTTCGCTCCCTTGCAGCACGACAACATCCCGATGTGGTTATCGATGTCAGTATTGGCAACAAAGAATATCCAGAACTCTGGCGATACAAACTGCATTTCAACCAGGACAAACAAAAAGACCCGCGAATTATTAAAGAGCAGGTTTTTTTCAAACAAATCTCAAAACTCAATCGCCCCTATGAATCTGATAAAAAAGATCCCGCTCGCTTAACTCAGACCTATCTTGAAAATGTCACCATCAATAGAGAGTTCCGGGATATTGCAGAATTTTTCAAATCGATCCGGTACCTGCATATAGTTCCCCAGCTGATCCGTGAACCTGATCGGTCTTTCGGGCATAAGAACGATCCCTTTGGGGGAGATTTTCTCGATCAGATAATGAGTGTCAACAAAAAGACCCGCGAATCAAATCTTAAGAAGATCGAAAAAGCTCTGAATATCGCAGTCCCGCACCTGACAAAGATCACGATTCAAGCCGATGAAAAAGGAAAACCCCACCTTAAAGGGAATTATGAGCACTGGAGACCGCAAGGTGCATGGCAGACCGAGAAGCAATTTTCAGATGGGACACTTCGGCTCATGGGACTGCTCTGGTCATTACTAAACGGAAGCGGACCCCTTCTCCTTGAAGAGCCGGAACTTTCACTGCACCCGGAAGTCATTCGCCATATTCCCCAGATGTTTGCACGAATCCAGAGAAAAACCTCCCGTCAGATCATTACGAGTACCCATTCATCAGAACTCCTTCTTGACGAAGGAATTGGACTTGATGAGGTGCTCCTTCTCATACCATCTCGTGAAGGAACCGAAGTGAAACCGGCAAGCAGTATTGAAGATGCTGAATGCCTGTTGCAAGGAGGATCCACGCTAGCGGATGTAGTCATCCCTTCGACCAGCCCGAAAAATTCCATTCAGCTCTCCCGTTTTGGAGACTGATCGGTTATGGCAGCAGATCGTGTTGAGATCAGGCTCGCTATTGCAGGTACAATCGATCAGGTCATCATGGAACGGCTGATCACCGGTGCCGGTGCAATTCCGGTCGAACAGCGACGTCATAAAAAAAGTGAAATGCGAAAGCGAATTATTGGCTTTAACAATGCAGCAGCAGCTCGCAACTGGGTTGTGCTTATCGATCTGGACCATGATACCTCCTGTGCGCCTGAACTCTGCCGTGAATGGCTCCCTCATCCGGCAGAACATATGTATTTTCGCATAGCAAAACGGGAGATTGAATCATGGATTCTTGCTGATCGGGAACGCCTTTCCCGGTTTATCAGTGTCCCGCTTTCCAGGATTACTACGGATCCTGAGGATCTACCGTATCCAAAAGAGTATTTGATCAACCTTGCCCGGCAATCAACTGACCGGAATGTGGTGAGGGATATAGTGCCCAGACCCGGAAGCGGACGGACGGAAGGTTCTGCTTACATTTCCTGGATGATCGATTTTGTAAATAATACGCGACGTGGGTGGAGACCTGAGATCGCTGCATCGCATGCGGATAGTCTCGCACGTTGCATACGCTGTATCAAAAGACTCGCGGAAGGGAAAAGATCGATACGGCAGTCCTGATCACAAAAAATTTCTTCGACAGAAGAACAATTGACGGTACTGATATTCCCTGCAACCCGACAGGGTTTGCGCTCCATTAGCCAAACAGATTAATCCGGGATACCCTCCCACTCCCTCACCGGTCGCCGGCGCTGATCAGCTGTTCATCGACAACAGCCGGCACAAGCGGGGGCACCTCCCCCCACCGAATTGTTACATTACCGAGGATCGCAAAGACCCCGGATACAGAACGGGCATCGATTCGTTCAAGCACGCCACGATCTGCCGGACGGATCTCGTTACAGACCGCAGTCGCCCATGCATCCGCGAGCACCGGGTCGCGGGCGAAGATCGTGACGGCATCTGCCACCCCGAACGAGATGGAAGGTCCGACTGTCGCGGATGAAGTGCAAATCCCGATCATTCCGTCAGTGGGCGGCACGACAAACGCGCACCGGTTCGAGAGCGCCGCTTCACCGGCATGCACTCCGACCCGGACCGGACGATCGCTCACGAGCGCGATGTCACCACCGTTATCGATCACGCCAAACCGGGCACCGGCATCGATCATCGCACGGACACCCGAGGACGCGATCGCACCCGCCACTGCTGCCATCGGACCGACCCCGGCACTCCGCGCCGCTGCCGCCATATGAACGATGATCGGTTCATCGGAATCCGGAACATACGGATCAAACGTTGCACCAAAAAAAGGATCGCGGGCAAGATACGCCTCAAGCACCTGCCGGGCGGCAAGCATCCCGTCTTTTGCCGCCTCCACATGACAGGGATCATCCGCAAGGATCATCGCAAACGTCTGGCGGAACCGAAACGGTTCACGGATCATAACGGGAGCATGAGCGCCTGGTGGGGACAGGCTTCGATGCACTTCCCGCACAGGACACAGCGTTCCTCCGCAAGCATAAGTTTCCATTCGGGCGTAAACGAGAAGACCTCGTTCGGGCAGATGCTGATACACGCCCCACAGTCCACACACTCCTGTTCGTTGTAATGGATCCCGTGCTCGAGCATCCGTACCCGTGCACCCAGACTTGTCATCGAGTTTCTTACGAGCTGGCACTGGTCATCCGGCACATCGATGAGGGCTTCACCTTCGGATGAATCGATCACAGCCCGCTCGACATTGATGAGCACACCCGTATCCCGGACCACCTGCGCGATGATCGGTCTTCGCCCTTTACCCCGTGAAAAATTCACCAGCAGTTTCATTTCAGCCACCTCCCGCCGAACAGTTTCCCCAGATTGATCGCCGTCAGCATGCCGATTACCCGTTGGTCGGCATCCACCACGGGCAGCGCACTGATATTAAACTTTTCGAGTTTGTGCACGGCAATATCCACCGCTTCATCGATTGTGGTCGTCACCACTTTCTTTTTCATGATGTCCCCGACCAGTCGTGCCTTGCCGGGATTCGCCACAGCTTTTGAGATATCAAACGTGGTCACGATCCCGACCAGCTTGCCTTCACCGTTGATGACGGGCAGGTGATTGGTCTCACCCTTCAGGAGTTTTTGCGCCGCGGTCTTGATCTCCTCAGACTCGCTGATGCTGACGATCTGCCGGTCCATGATATCCAGCACACGCGGACCCTTGGAGGTCTGGTGCATCGGTTTCGCTGCACGGGTCATATCGATCGGGCGTGTTGGGAGTGCCAGTGTCATCGAACCTTTTTTGATCCAGTCGGCAAGCTCCTGCGCCACTGCGCGCGCTCTCCGGTAACTGGAGAGGGATGATGTCCGGACGGTCTCGCCGTTCACGTCAACACTGCCGGACCGGAGCTCAGCATAACTGACCTTCCGTATGACGGGTCGGGACCGGGTCGGCACGCCATAATCAATCAGGTCAACGGAGATATCCTCATCCCGTACGGCAGTCGCCCGCACCACATCGAGATCCAGCACCGGTAGCGGGATACCGAGTCCCACATACAGCGTCACGCCGTACCCGTACATCGTCGCAGCTGCAAGATATTCCGGTGCCATCTTCTTCATATCCCCGGTGACCATCAGGGTTCCGAACCCTCCCGCCGGTGAGTGCTGCGTCCCTTCCCCGATCACCATACCGGGCGCGCCGCACAAGAAGATCGGCACTCCGCCGCCAATCAACCGGAACTTCGGGTCGTTCGAGATCGGGTTCAGACCGCCAGCACCGGAGAACGACACATTACCGCAGTTCGGGAGAAGGGTGCCCATGTAGGTATGGAGCACCCGGTCGGTCGTGTTGATCGCCGCGTTGTATCGCTGGTACGCATTTCTCGGGTTGCACATGATCGCCTGGTTCAGATCTTCGAGCAGGAGTTCTGTCGTGATTGTGCGGCGCGGGTAACAGTCCGTGCCTCGTGAACTCGCCCGCAGTTCGATCGTCTTTCCCGCGATCAGGTCCTCGATCACGTGCGCGCCGCCATACTGGTCTTCGCGGGTATCGGACTGCTGCGTGGCACCGATGTACGTGTCAACCGCCGCAAGTCCGCCATAGGCTTCGACATTATTCAACCAGATCCGTTCCATCCTGATCGGGGGATCAGCATGTCCGAAATTAAAAAACGCCCCGGATGAACACATCGCGCCGAACGTGCCGGTGGTGACAACATCCACCTCTTTTAATGCGCCGGTCTCACCCAGCTCGGCAACGATCGCGGGCATCTCTTCCGCAGTGACAACCCGTGCACTCCCGTCACGAATGCGCTCATTGATCTGATCGATGGTCTTGTGCATGAACAAAAATGTCGTTTTACGAATATTAAAAGTAATTGCTATTACCCGAAGTAATATACGGTATTTATTCCCTGCCGTGCTACGTTCTCTATGGATCTGCGGATATTCATCCGGGAGATGGAAGCACTCGCCCCACCGGCACTGGCGGAGGAGTTTGATGCCGGACGGATCGGGCTGGTGGTCGAGGGAAAGCCTGAGGTTGAGACCGCCTGTTGTGCGCTTGATGCCACCCCGCTGGTCGTCCGGGAAGCGATCCGGGCGGGAGCGGAGATGCTTGTCGTCCACCACACGCCCCTGTGGACTCCGGTCACGGCACTCACCGGGCAGACTGCGGCGCTGATGCGGCAGATTCTTTTGGCGCACCTGAACCTCTATGTCATGCACACGAACTTTGACCGTGCCACCGGGGGAGTGAATGACGCGCTCGCGGACCTGCTCTCACTGGAGGATATTACCCGGATGTCGCTTGGACTCACGGGCACCTGCACGATCCCGGTTGGAGAGATATCCCGGCGACTGGGGGGCAACTTGCGGGTATGGGGGAGATTGGACACCCTGCACCGGCTCGCGCTCGTGGGCGGCAGCGGATTTGATCCGGCGATCATGGCAGAGGCGGTCGCACTCGGTGCCGATGCATTCCTCTCGGCAGAACTGAAGCATTCCGTCGCACGACACGCTCCCCTGGCGTGCATCGAAGCTACGCATTATGCGCTCGAAGCCCCGGCGATGCAGCAGCTCGCCGCACGGCAGGGTTGGCTCTATATCGCAGATCCCCCGGAAATCCAGTATCTCGTATGAGCGCATTCTGGCAACGACTCGCAGAAATAAAAGTCCTTGACAGTACAACAAGGCAGGCGATCATACGCGAGTACGGTCAGCGGGGGGAGAACGCGCTCGCCGCGATTGATCACCAGGACGTGAAGAAATATCTGGACTTCTTTGTCGTACGGGGAAAGACCGGTGAATACGTGGTCGAAGAAGATTTCTGCACCTGCCCGGATTTTATCTTCCGGAACCGTGAGTGCTGGCACCTGTTCGCGGTCCGGATTGCACAGGCAACCGGCACATTTGTCGAGGTCGACCGCTGGTACCAGGATCAATGGCAGGAAAAATGAAACGAAAAATAAAACAGATTTGTGATTCGGGATGAGAAATCCGTTCCTGACTTATACGAACAACCGCACATGCAATTTTTTTTTAGAACAGCCAGAGATCACGGTGATTGATCTCGCGATCACTCTCGGTCTCGCGGAGAAGCATCGGTATCTGTTCTATTCGGTGCGACAAGAACAATACAATAATTATCCTGCATCGTCAACTGTACTGACAATACGTGGTTCTTCATGCTAGAAACGATCATTTTTGACTTTGTACGGCACGAGACCCACAGGATGTGGTTCTGATGCTCGAAGAAGAATACCAGCTCGATTATTTTAAAACAGAAAGGCTGACACGTAAAACCTGCAAGGTGTGCGGCGCAGCGTTCTGGACGCGGGATCCAACCCGCGATAACTGCGGCGATGCTGCCTGTGAACCCTACACGTTTATCGGAAACCCGGTCTTTAAGGAACACTCACTCGACAGCATGCGCGAAGCCTATCTCTCCTTTTTTGAGAAGAACGGACACACCCGGATCGAGCGTTACCCGGTGGTGGCGCGCTGGCGGGACGATATCTATCTTACCATCGCATCCATCGCGGACTTCCAGCCATTCGTGACCGGGGGGATCGTTCCGCCACCGGCAAACCCGCTCACCATCTCCCAGCCCTGCATCCGGTTGAACGATCTCGACTCGGTCGGCAGGTCAGGGCGACACCTCACCACGTTCGAGATGATGGCGCACCATGCGTTCAACACCCCGAACGAGGAGATCTACTGGAAAGATCACACGGTGGAACTCTGTGACCAGTTCCTCCAATCCATTGGCGGGGACTTAAACAAAGTCACCTACAAAGAGCATCCGTGGTTTGGCGGCGGAAACGCCGGACCGAGCGTGGAAGTGATGATCGGCGGGCTTGAAGTGGCAACCCTCGTCTTCATGAGTCTCGGTCGCCAGAAAACGAGCCAGCCGGGCTATGAACTGAATGGCAATATGTACTACCCGATGAAACTCCGGATAGTCGATACCGGCTACGGGCTCGAACGGTTCGTATGGGCATCCAAGGGATCCCCCACCATCTATGACGCGGTCTTCCCCGAAATGGTGAGCCGGGTGATGAGTTCCGCCGGGCTCTCCCACATGCTGGACAACAAGGATTACACGAAGATCCTTGCAATGAACGCCCGGTTCTCCGGGCTCATGGATATCTCCGGGACAAATCTTTTTACACTCAGGAAAAAGGTGGCAGCAGCGATCGACATCTCGCCTGAAAAACTCGACCGGATGATCTCGCCCATCGAGAAGGTGTACGCGATTGTCGATCATACGCGCTGTCTTGCCTACATGCTCGGGGATTGCATTGTACCATCGAATGTCCGTGAAGGTTATCTCGCCCGGCTCGTGATCCGGCGGACGCTTCGTATGATGAACGACCTGAAGATGGCAGACACGCTCAGTGACCTCATCGAGCAGCAGATGAAGATTGTCGGCATGCGACAGTTCGAACAGGACATCACGATCGTCCGTGAGATCATCGACCGGGAAGTTGAGAAGTACGCTTCAACACTCGAACGCGGGGCTCGCGTCGTCCAGAAGATCGCGAAATCCTACAAAGCAAAGAGCCAGCGGGTTCCCCTGTCAGAGATCATCACGCTCTACGATTCGCACGGCATCTCCCCTGAGATGATAAAAGAGATCTCGGCAAAGGAAGGCGCGGTGATCGATCTCCCGGACAACTTCTATTCCCAGATCGCTGATATGCACTCGGAATCCAAAAAGGAAGTAGAAGTTGACACGACGGCAAAGTATGCCGACCGCGTGCAGGGATTGCCCCCGACAAAGAAGATGTACTATGAACTGCCATCCGAGATCGAGTTCGAGGCAGTCGTCCTTGACTTCTTTGACGGGTACGCAGTCTTCGACCAGACACTGTTCTACCCGGAGGGTGGCGGGCAGCCGGCTGATACCGGTACGATCGTTTCAGCCGAGAGCATGGTGCGGGTCGACAATGTCGTGAAACTGGGCGAGGTTGTCCTCCACCATGTGACCGGTGGCGTATTGCGTCGCGGAGAGCGGATCAAGGGCATGGTCGATGAAGAGCGGCGGTGGTCGCTTATGCGTCACCACACGGCGACACACATCCTCCTCCATGCGGCAAAGGACGTGCTGGGTGCCCACATCCACCAGTCCGGCGCCCAGAAAGGCAGCGAGAGTTCCCGTATTGATATCCGGCACTTCAAGCACATCACACCGGAAGAATTAAAAAAGATCGAGATTGCCGCTAACCGGATGTGCATGTCGAGCCAGCCGGTGGAGATTTCGGTTGAAAACCGGACGAAAGCCGAGCAGCTCTACGGGTTCTCCCTGTACCAGGGCGGGGTTCCGCCGGGCAGGGAGATACGCGTGGTCAAGGTTGCCGGGGATATCGAAGCCTGTGCCGGAACCCACTGCCACAGTACCGGGGAAGTGGGCGTGATCAAGATCATCCGGGTCGAGCATATCCAGGACGGGATCGAGCGGATCGAGTTCTCTGCCGGGCTCGCGGCGGTCTACTACATGCAGCATGTCGAACAGATTGCATCCACTGCGGCAGACACGCTGTCGGTGCAACTGGAGAACCTGCCCCCGACCGTCACCCGGTTCTTCACGGAATGGAAAGACCAGAAGAAAGAGATCGAGCGGATGAGTGCGAAGATGGTCGATCTCGAGCAGCAGTCCATCGTTGAAGAAGATATCATGGGTGTGCCGGTGGTCATCCGGCGGATCGACCTGCCTGCACGGGAACTCTCAACGCTCGCGACTGCCATTGCGGAGAAGGGCGGGGTTGCACTTCTGGGTGGAGCCAGTGAGACGGCACGGGTCGTTTTGGCATCCGGCAGCCTGAAGGTGAATGCCGGGGAGATTATCGGGCAGGTGTGTGAACTTCTTGGCGGTAAAGGTGGGGGGAAACCCTCGCTCGCCCAGGGTGGCGGACCGGCGATCAACCAGCTCGATCTTGCGCTGAAGGTAGGGCGTGAACGAATTATTGCGGCGATTCATGGCTGATACTGTTGTCATTTTAGAGCCCGGCGACGAACGGGCGCAGAAGATCGCAAAAGCGATGGCGAGCCGGACAGCGAATGATATCCTGAATTTGCTCGCCGAGGGACAGATGAGCCAGGCGGAGATCAAAGAGCGGTTGTCACTCCCGTTCAACACGGTGCTCTATCATATCGAGAATCTTTGCGAGACCGGGCTCATCACCGTCTCGGATATGAAGTTCAGCGTCAAAGGGCGGGAGGTCAAGTATTATGAATTGAAAAACCAGCTCCTGATCGTCGCCCCGAAACAGGCGAACGTCCGGTCGCTGCTCATGAAGTACGCGACCATGTTCGGCATCGTCCTCTTTGGTGCGCTCGCGATCACGCTTGTCTCTCCCCTTGCACCTGTGCCAAACACCTGGAGAACCGCCGCTGCCCAGATGGAGGTGGCACCGGACACCGGTGCGACGGTGTTAAAGATGACATACGGGGGGGGTGCATCGACCACTGCCACAGCACTCCCTGAGACCGCTGTTGCGTTCTTTATCGGAGGTGTGCTCGTGATCGGCGTCCTGCTCTGCTACGAGTGGTATCTGTGGAAGAAGATGCCATAAAGGATTTTTTCGTTTTTACCGTAAAACCGGCGCATCTGGCATCATCTGTCAGGTGCATGTAAATGACGAATGTGTGGGCAGCAACGATTCATGAGGTTTTTCCCCTTCCCATGCGGGATGCCGGCTCCGGCATCCTACCGTCTAGTTCCGATTATTTTTCCGGTATGACCCGTGGTGCGATTGTGAACTGGTACACCCCTGTGAATCTTC
>Ga0172380_10006670_pt1 | contig 13308 bp, 18 predicted proteins | sample Leawe162metaG_FD_119747 | JGI IMG/M metagenome (GOLD analysis project Ga0172380, IMG submission 119747) | Leachate microbial communities from a municipal landfill in Southern Ontario, Canada - Leachate well 162 metaG | ecosystem: Engineered > Solid waste > Landfill > Unclassified | place... | reverse complement strand
TTCGGCGCCACATGCGCAGTCTTCAACGTCTGCCCTCCAAGATTAAGCGTTTCTTTGATCATCCCAAAGTCGCCTATGCAAAAGTCGCTTGAATGTCATAACTTTAATTGCCGGGGTAATAGTCAGCCAGCCATGGATTAGGGCTCATTCCCATGCTGCAAGCATGTCGTCAAATGCCAAGGATAGATAAGCGATGGGATGGGCAAGGCGCAAAGCATTGCCAAAAGCCTAAAATCTCGGATAGGTGCAGATTACGATATGTACTTCGGACCAGCGGGGCAGACCTGATCCATCCGGCGCGGACTCCACCAGGGCCGCTTCTACCCCCTTGACTACCATGCCCCTGGGCATGTCACGGTATGCCACGTTTGCAGGTGCATTTTTCACATAATTCCGGATCATTGTGTGAAGGCTGTTCTGCCTGGAACAGGCGATAACCTGGACGACATCGGCGCCAAACGGCGGAGCGACAACAATCTCAAACCCCTTTTTTACCGGGCCCGGTATGCGCACCGGTTCCCCAGCCTGAATCTCCGTGTCCGGGCACCAGGCATTTGGAAACAGGACCACGGTGGAGCCGTCGACCTGGTGGCAGAAAACGGCAAGATGGCATGACTCAGCGGCCCGGACCCGGTAGCTGATTTTTTCGCCTTCCGCGAAGTCCCGCTTCCCCTCGCCGATCATCAGGTCCAACACAAAATCTTGCGGCACTTTTCTGATGCGGCTTTCCACATCGTAAATGTTCGCCGCGCTTTCTCGTGCATTCCACGGCTCAATGATGTCCGCCGCCTGCATCCCGGATGGCATTCCACCCAACCATAGTTCGGCCTTGATATCCTTGACCGGCACCACCGTTTTGGCTTTCCTGATCTCGCCCCCCACCAGGTGTGTCAACTCGGCATAAATCGTTACATCCGGGTATTTATAGAAGAAATTTCCCCGCACTATGCCATCCACGCCCTTGACACTGACGCTGGGAACCGGCAGGCCGGGCTCCATGATCGCGGCAATCTGCTGGAATTTTACCTCGTCCTGAAGCTCGGCCAAACGCGAGCGGGTAATAACCTTGAATTTGCCGGTTCGCGCCAGGGCCATTTCCAACTCTTCGCGGAGCACGGCTGAAAAAGCGGACATCTGGACGTTGGTGCCAAATACAAAATTACCGACACCTATACTCATAGGTGGATTTTTCACATGGGACGCCAGCGTTTCGGCCAGGTTTTGATACGGGTCATGCTTGGCCCCCGCATTCCCTGCCGCGAAGGGCGTGACCTCCTGCGAACGGGCATTCAGGCCTCCCAGCAAAAGGATCAGAAAATATAAAATCAAATGTCTCATATCCCAACGCGGGTTAAAGTCCGCAACCCAAAAACAACCATGGACACGGATGCTGACAGTGGTCAGTCGACTGTCGACCGTCAACAGTCTGAATACATCGGCCGCACCGAACGAGATGTTATCTTGAATTACTATTTCTTCTCTTCAAAGACGGCGTCCGAGGCCACAACCGGCTCTTCGCTGATCACATTCGATTTTACATCCTTCCTGATGATGGTTGTACAACCCGCCATCAAGACTGCCAATGCAAAGATCGCCATCCATTTCATAAGCGTTTGCATGATTTACCTTCTGTGCAAAATCCGGACAGACATGTCCGGTGCCCGGCAGATTCCTACTCGAATACCACGTCCCGGCCCACGAGCTGCCTGATGATGATTCCAGTTTCCCGGTAGGCGTCGTTAAGTGCTTCCATTTCCGATACTGGCATGGCGGCAGCAACGATCTCATCCCCGGCCAGCCGCGGCGCGCCGTGCCCTGTCTCCGTAAAGGTCGTGGTGGCATAGTCCCGTTCCACGGCCATGTTTTCCATGTCATCCTGGCTGTATTTCCGGATAATCCGGAAAATATCCGCTACCTTGATCTGCATGCTCACTTCGCATGAATCATCGGCCAGGTACTTTATTGATACTGGTCTGGCGCCCTTGATCAGCTGGGCTGTACAAGCCCGGATTTTATCAGACCTCAGCACGAAATCTTTCATGGTTGTCGAGCTGGTCACCTGGACCCCCATCAGGCGCTCGGCCAGCTTACGATAGGCGTCAATTTCAGCGGCGCGCTTGGCGCGTATCTTGCGCATGCCGGGGGAACCTGGAAGCGCTCCGTTGCCCATCACGTCAAACACCACGTTCCTGCATTCCTGCTCCGCTTTCTCAACATCGCTCATGGTTACCATGCGGCCGAAAAGGGCGTTCTTTTTCACCACCGTCTGGGTGACCGTTTCCAGGACCTGGCGCAACTCGACCGCGCGCGATATCTGGACAATGCCATCATCCAGGTATTCGGGGCTTTCCGTGGTGGTGACTCCCTTGATCGTCCTGGCAATGCCCATGCGGAGTTCATCGTCGGCCAGCATGAGATCATAGACCGTTGTCCCGGAATTGAGCTGGAAGCCGTAGATCCGCTCCGTCAGAAGACGAAGTGCATCAAGCTCCGCCACGCGCAACGCTTTCAGTTTCTCCTGGGGACCGGCCGCCTGCCAGACTGCCGGCAAGGCGCCGGTGGCCACCGCCGGTTTAACGGCTGCGCGGGCGGTCAAACAGCATACGGCCAATAGCAGCATGTAAATCATTTTGTATGAAACATGTTTCATGTTAGTTCTTCCTTCCAAAGCGGGCTATGCCCGCAACCCAAAGAAATCAACCACTGACTACCCAGGCTTCGCCAGCCGTCGTCGCGCCGAAGCGCTATGCCGAGCCGCGAAGGCGGAAGGCTACCCCGAGGTGAGCACAGATTTTCCGCCTTAGCGGATCAGCACGGGCTGATACGGATATGCTCTGATCGTTGACGGTCAATTGCCAGCATCAGCCATTCGTGGTTCCCGCCTTTGCGGGTCCGCTTTCTGGAGGAAACATTCTTTTTTTTCGCTGTTTCTTATGCATCCGATACTAACGCCATCCCTCACGCTCCCTTTAAAAACACAAACACCTGTCCACCGGCTTCAATAATATCGCCGTCTCTCAGCTCATGCCCGCTGATTTTCCTGCCATTGACGTACACACCGTTCCGCGAATCCAGGTCTTCAATCCAGGCGCCGGATTTCATCCGCCTGATCCTGAAGTGGCGCTGTGAGATGCGCTGATCCGCTATGATCACGTCGGCGGGCGGCTTCCGCCCGACCACCAGCTCGCAGTCTATAGGCGCCACACTGACCGTGCCGGAAGGCAGGCGGTAGGCCAGTTGCATCAGTCCGGGCAGACCAGCGGAATCGGATATGATTTCCGCGATATACTTCAGCCGTTCGTATAGTCCGCGCGGCACATCAGGGGCGTTATCCAGCGTCGCACCTGTGCCTGCCAGCCAGTTTTCAATCTCCTTCTGCATATCAATGTATATGCCCGGATTAGCGGAAACTTACGCCCGCAACCCCACTCCGGGAGCAGTATATCACTTTTTTTCACTCTGATGCGCCACAGGGAGTCTGCCAGGACAACTGCAATTCTCCAGTTCCCGGTTCATCAATTCCACTTCCTGCTGCAGGCGTTTCAGCAGGCGGTCCTTGACCTGGTAGACCGCATTTTCCTTGATTCCGAAGGTCGCGGCCACCTGTTCCGCCGGAAGCCCGTCAATCACGTAGGCGCGGAACACATCAAAGGTTCGCCCCCGAACCCGGGGGTCAACCCGAACCCGGCGCAGCGCCTCCTCCCGCAGGCTCTCGCGCCAATTGGTTTCCATGGCTTCGGGGGGAAGTATAATCCTTCCATCAGCCAGCCGCTCGGCCAGCGGCTGATTGCCATCATCCTCTCCGGCATCAATAGAAATTTCCTGACGCCGGCGGATGCGCCTGAGTTCGGAGAGGACCTTGCGGTGAACGATCGTGAGCAGGAAATTCCTGAATTTGCCACGGATAGGATCATACCTGAACCCGGGCAGAACGCGGATCATGATAACCATGGTTTCCTGGAGCACATCATGCGCCGAAGCCTCGCAGAGCCCCATTTTCTGCGCATAACGCAAGATCACGCCCCAGTACAGCTCATAAAATTCCTCCCACGCCCCGGAGGAAGAGGAATGCCTCAGCCGTTCCAATAAGCTCTGCCTTGTTGTTTGCATGAATGCTCCACAAAATACCCGCAATACCCGGCTATTCCTTTGATTCAGGTTGAATTCCCCTTGCCTGCCGATTGTCAGACTGAAATTCATGTTCCGGTGAACGTCGAACCAGATCCGCCAACTTCGTCCCCTTTTTCCAACCTGTCCCCCTTAAGCATCGCGCTAAAAAAAGGAAGAGAACCAGAACAACACACGCGACCCCGAGAGCGGCGTATGGCAACAGCAATCCGCTCATCAAACTTTTTCCCGTATCCAAGAAGGAAAGCACCACGAGAAAGCCGACAATCCCGGCCATTACCTGGGCTGCCCCACCGGAAAATAATGAATGCGAACTAAATGCATTGCTGGCAATAATGAAGACGATAATTGCCACGCAGCCGGCTCCGATCAAAACTAATGCGTCCATATCTACCTCCATTTCAGATCATTATATTCCGTCCGACGGCCCTGATAAATATCACAAGCAGCGTTCCCAGGATTATCCAGGGTAAAATCAAGAGCAGGAAATACGCAAGACACAGCACACACACAAGAGTGACCATGAGCATGACAACGCTTATAAGTTTATGCGCCAATCCCGGGGCCTTCCAGAAGATCTGCATTGTTTGAAACCATATGCAGGAGGCTTCCCGCAACAGTCGGACCGCATTCCTGACCAGGTTACCGATCCTGGCGAACTGATCGCGCAATACTATGGGGCTTGATGTCATGGCGACCTTCATAACCACGGTTTTACTATCCCCGCGCCGATCAACGAACAGCCGCCGTGTCCGCCGGGGAATACCTAATCAATCCACAATGATCAAACACGCTCCCAATAAAAACAACAGGCCAAGGAAAGGGTTAAACGCCATAAGCATCGCAAGCAGTGCCAGACAGCAAATGATGATACGCCGCAAGTCTTTATTGGCCCGGGCCTGACAATGGAGATCTATAAGCTTGCGGCCGATACGACTAGCCAGTTCCCGGATATCTTTACAGATTTTATTTTGGTATGTGTTATTCATGGCTTACCAGCTTCCTTGTTTGCTTGGTTTAGGACGCGCCGCATCCGCAAGTCAAAATGGATCCACTTGCCGATGTAAAAAAAGATTACGATGATCAGGATGACTTTTATAAGCAGCAACATAATGCCTCCCAAATGCATAATTACACGACTTCCACCTCAACATCCGCCAGCTGAAGCTTGTCCCCCTTTTGGACAAGCAGGTTGCGGTCATTCGGCAACTGAATCCAGTTCCTGTTAGCCAGCCTGTACGTGGGATTGCTGCCTACGGCAGTCATCCAGGTGTCAGGGCCCACCTTGTGGAATACTACATGCCTTGCGCTCACTTTCGGCGCATTGTTCAGGTCGTCCCTTCCGACAACCAAGGCACCTGAGGACAGCGCAATTTCGCGGCCATTGAGCCGGAGGCGAAGGTCCGGGAACGGCTTGCGGCAGATCGGACATTCCACCTTGGCGGTGTCTATCACAAACTGGACCTGACAGTTGGGATTAGGACACACGCCGACCGTGTTCAACGACTTGGATAGTGCGTCCTTCCATTCTTGCGGACCGGGACGCATGGATGGGTTGCGGCTGAACCCGCGCCGGAAGAGATTCTCCATTCCGGGGTTGAGGATGGTCACGGGGTAGCCTCCCAAAGCGGAGCCGTCCTTCCTGTTTCTCGCCCGGTCCTGCATCCACTCGCCCGAGCACATGGCTTTCATGAATTTATCTTCCGTATCGTCATATCCGGCAACCGGGTGACGCATTAACAGAATCTCGTGAAAGATCACGGCCATTTCGTACCGGTCCGTCCAGATATCTGGGACTGCTCCGGGCTTTTCCCTCAGCTCAGGCGCCATATAGAGGTGCTGGCCGACCATTGCAGGCAGGGGTACAGCCGGGCTGCAATGGCTTCGAAAATTATCGAAATCGATCAGTGCCACACGCGCCACATTTCCCTGTCTGTGAATCTTGATATTCATTGCCTGGATGTCGCCGTGGGCAATCTGCTTCGCGTGCAGCACCCCCACTCCATGCGCAATTGCAAGGCACATTTGAACGGCCTCGATGAGGGTGAACTGCGGATTTTTGAGGTGATCCTCAAGCGAATTGCCTTCCGCCCAGCGGGCCACATGCCCGACCACGCCGTTCACGATGGTGTCGATCGGCCCAAAAAGGACCGGGCTGTCATTCTGGATATTCAAGCCAGCCAGGTAACGTATCCGGCGGATGGTATCAGAGGTTTTGAACTTATCGGCAAACAGCTTTACCGCGACAACCTCGCCGGTATGGGCATTACGGGCACGATGAACCTCTCCTTCACCGCCGGCTCCTTCAAGGCTCTCCAGGATTACCTTGATGCCTTGAGTTTCTGTCTTGAATGATTTCCGCCTCATGTTAACAGCCTCCTTTGGTCAGGTCAGCTTGCCTTTTCAAGAATCGTAGAGCTGCTCCAGAATCCCGCCCCAAGCACGGGCTTGGTTCTTGTTCCCATCAAGCCCAGCGTCAGGTTGTCGTCACATATAAAGCCCGCGGCATCTTTTAACTGGGCATATTCATCGCAGACCTGGGCAACGACTTGTTGCAGGTTGCCGGCGCACTGAATGCATGCCCGCAGGATATCCTTGCCGAAAACCTCGATTTCATTGCGTGGAATGCGATCAAAGACGCCGTCGGTCCCGATCATAGCCAAATCTCCGGGTTCCCGCCCGATCGTTCCAAGGACCGGGTTTCCTGCCATCATCGGTCCCAGGGATGCATCCAGGATGTTCAGGATATTCGTTTTTTGAGGAACCAGAAATTGCTCGACCTTTCCATTGGTCCTCACGATCCATCCGCCGCCGTCGCCCACATATCCGTAGTGAAGCTTGTTCTTTTGCCCCACGGCAATTATCAGGGTCGATCTTAATCCCCCGTTGATGTCGCCGCAGGCGATATTCAAATCGTCCGCCTGCAAAGCCAGTTGGTGATGGGCGGCCCAAATTGCCGATCTAATTGCTTCCTCGACGTCCGCGGGCAGCCAGTACGGTCGCGAACCCAGCAGCTGGATCAGGCGTACCCCGGCGCTTGCCACCCCAAGGTAGGCGGCTTCCCTTCCGAGAGGGATGCCTCCACAGCCGTCGGCAACGATCAGCATATCGCAATCTCCAATAGCCATTGCGATCCCCACATCCTGGTTCTGTGGACGCACATTGCCTTTCAGCGATATTACGCCAAGCTGCCATGGCATGGTCGGCGGCGTTGGCGGCACCTTCAGGGACTTCAGCGATGCTATGGTTGTCGCCACCAACTGATTCTGCAGCTCCGGTGAATCCATTGGGACAAGCCTAGGAGCCCTGGCCGCGGCAACGTTTATCGCCGTCGGCTCTTTGCGCATCTCTTCTGCCGTTTGAAGCTGTACGGCACAGGCGGAGGAGATTTTACTCCTGGCGCGATTGAACAAGGTTTCTTTCGTGGCCGACGTATGAACCACAGCATTCTCTATTGCCATAACTTTTCTCCTTCCTGTATAAACAAGCGCCACCAGCAGGACCACGGCGGTCACAAGCCCGAAACATTGAAAGAGGATAAATTCGTTAAGTTTATCCATCTCTCCTTGGGTCATGTTCAAATCGCTTATCCGCGCCTGCGCCGTTTCGTTTCGCAAGTGCTGGAATTTAGCGTTATTGACCTGCACGCCGTAGGCTACAGATTCTTTCAGTCCATTTACCTGCTCTGACAATCCGTCGAGCCTGAGCGTAATTTTCGAAAGACCCCTTGATACCGCGGCAATATCCGCACCATTGCCAGCACCCTTGACAAACTTTTTCTCTCCGCCGACTGAGGGCGTTGCTGTGACCTGCGGTGCTGTAACCGGATTTTCCGCCGCCGGCGTGGCCGTAACAAGATCGGACCAGTGCCTCCCAGCGTCTTCCAGGATGACAGGCGGCTCATCAGGCAAGGATTGGCCGCGGGAGGAGAGCGCCGCCAGCAGCAAAATCAAAACCATGATAAAGACAATCAAGCCCGAAGGTAATGATAACGCCGGGGATGAATGTGCCGGCTCGCGACAGGCAGTCTTGGGCGATCCACCGGGAGACTCAGCGCTGGGAATGGTTTCAAACGCGCCGATCGATTTCAGGTACTCGGTTTGTTCCTTGCTGGGAGATATTCGTTTCATAATTGCCGTCTCCTCGGTTAAGTCACGCTAAGGCTCGCGAGAGTTTGAGTGGCGTTGATTCCTCTTGCGCGCGTCGCCTGAATTGTGGCGCCGACTGCCGCAAAGAACTTTCGCAAGTCGGCCCCGCTCGCGCAGCGGGTGAACATATTCGGCGAAGCCCACCTTTGAAGAGCCACTTCGTCCGCGCTGTCGCCAAAGGCAATGCAGATCAGATCAGCATCCGCCTTTAGCGCTATCGCCACCCCGTCTGGGTCAGGCCCCTCGTTGTGGCCGCCGTCGCTGAACATCAGAACGACCGGACGCAACTGTTTCCGGCCATCATCCGGCGTGAAGCCAGCAATAATATCACGCGCCTTCGCAAGGCCATCGGTGATGTTGGTGCATCCACCAAGAAAACCGGGCTTCAGTTCAGCCATATGAATGACCAGATCCGTAGCCTTCACGGCCGGATGGATGATTGCGGCGTTATCGTCAAAATCCACCACCGCACAATAAAACCCATCCTTGTTGGACGGTTCGGCAAGGACCCTGACCAGATCCAGGCTGGCGTTTGAGGCATCGCGCGCCTTTTGCCCCTTCATGGAGCCAGACTTGTCCCTGACGAGCACGCCCAGCATACAGGCGTTGCTGCATATCCAATTAGGCCTGGTCACGCCGCGTGCCAGAGTCTGCCCACTTCGGGCGATGCCGGCGGGGCGGGTTGCGCAAAGCGTGGGGCTTGAAAATTGCCAGCCGCACAACGGGCAACACATCTGCGCCGCATCCACGCTATTCGAACAGGAAGGGCATTTCTTTGTGCTCATTATTTATCTCCTCATTGTCGCTTGTTATCATTTTACTACGCAACCTTCTGTGCCACGGTCAAAGGAACGGTCGCACCAGCACCAGCAGCGATTGTAATGGAAGCTGCAACCTTGGACGCAATTTGCGCCAGCTCATTCTGGTCAGGGGTGTTCGAAATCTTGAACAGCCATCCCCCGGCGGCGTCGGCCAACTCCCGGAGCTGAGGTGTCTCCTCGCAAACCAGGTACAGCAGAATGCCGCGCTTCTTGATTTCCTCGCCGATCTGGCGCGCGGTTTTTCCCGACCGGGCCGGCTTGCTGTCCGCCGTAGCGAGCAGAACAATCGCGCCGCGGGCTTTGCGCGGATCCGCAATCCAGGGCACGGTGTTCACAAGGCGATCCACCGCGTCCAAATGGTGTTCCGGCGCGTCTCCGCCTCCTTCGTAAACAACGGCCTTTATGGCCTTCTTCGCGTCCTCCGCGGTGCCTCCGTCCAAGAGCAGGACCATATCCTGTCCCTCGTCGAGATCACCGTGCGTTTGAAGCCACACTTTGACTTCACGGGCCTTGGCCACCACGGGCGTCAGGATGCCTTCAACCGTGATCGGGATGCCGACCTTGAACTGATCGCTTGACCCCGTGCGGTCGTCCGTAAACGCAACCTGAACTTCGCACGGCATCTTCGGCCTGATGGCAGGGCGAACGATTGAAGCGCCGCCCTTGCCTAACCCAACGTTAAACTGCCATCCGCAGGCCGGGCAGGCATCAACACTGTCATCAACCATCTTTTTACAGCTAGGACATTCTCTCGCACTCATTTCTTCCTCTCTTTCCTTAGTTGACTGCATTTTTGTTCTTTCCACCCCCGGGCAGGACGTCGGCAGTGCCTTGTCATGCCGGGGAATGACTTCCTCAAAAAACAGGGATTATTTTTCTGCAGACAGATCCGGGCGTTACCCGGATCACCTTCTGAACAGGTTGAGCAGCAGCGTGGCGACCAGGGAGGCCACCAGGCACCAAAACAGCGGAACTACAATCCTGATTCCGCCAGGCTTTCCCGCCTCCAATACGGGATGATGGAACGACCAGATCAGGCCTGCAAGAATCAGACCAACGATAACCAGTAATCCTATCAGCTTGAAAGCCATTTCACCTCTCCCTCATGGGCATTTGCAGCTCAATTCTTAATCCACACCCATTTAAACTATTGTTGGCAGGAGCAAATTCCATGGCCTGATCACCAGCAGAACCATCCATACCGGTTGCAGGAACTCAGAATCAGGAACAGCATCAGCAGCAAACCGACAACCGTCAGGTCCTTGGCCACAAGCTTGGCAAACGGATTATCGAGTTCGGCATCATACGACCCGCCGAAATGCCTGGTCGGGACGCCAAGGCTCCCGCTCAGACGGCTGAACCGGAACATGAAGATCCCGTGAACAATTAACAGGAACAAACTCGAAACCGGCCAGAATGGTATCCTTGCAGTGCCAAACGGAATGCAGCACCGGATTGCCTGGTCGTAGCATAAACAGGAAAATCCGTAGTTGTTGAGGAAGAATACAATGGCCCATCCGCCAAACCAGTAAAGCGCGAGCGCGGCAACACCAATAAGCATCATCGTTAGCGTTGATTGCCGGTAAATGTAGCTTACGTTCATGACTGCTTTCCTCCTTATTTAATTCAAGCTCAGGCTGGCTTGACCTGGATCTGGCCTATCGCTTTCTCGACCAGGAATGAGCCGGCCCGGGCGGTTTGAATATCGCTTTGCCGGCGTGACTCGACAAAGCCCCAGAAGTCGGATTTGATCGGATGCCCGTCGGGGGCATAATCCAAACCGCGATGATTGAGGGTGCTGATCACGCGGTTGATGAACATCTTGTCGCCTTTATCCATGGCCAACTCCGCAGCAAGCATCTGGTAATATTTCTGCCTGCGCTCACGCCTTCTTTTATGCTTTGACATGGCTTCCTCCATCTATTTAAAAGCCTGGATGATTGAGGACAGTTTCCTCTCTCTTTCTTCATCCAGCCTGCCCGGCTTTCGCCTCAATAAGGCCGCGTATTACAAAAAATGTAATACGAGAATTATAAATCATTTTCTAACGCATCCACGGCAATCTGTTCTGTATGCTTACATTGCCAAACCGGTCAATCCGGCCGATAGGCGTGCGCCCAAGGGGGTTTATGATATTGCCGAATTGGTCAATGCGACCCAGGTCACACCCGCTGATTGTGCTGCGGATATTTCCGAATTGATCAACGCTAGCCATTGGTAAATTCCTGTCATTGATGTTCCCGAACCGATCCATATTTCCATTAATGTTCATCGTTAACTCCTTGTGTTGTTTTCTGTTTTGCCATTTATTACGCAATTAACGGTGATTCATATGCCCGACATCCCGGCCGAAGATATCCTTCACTGTCAGGTCGAACGGCATTGGAGACAGCGCTCCGAGCTTTTTGCCAGGATTCAACTTTGCAACTCCATTAACCATATCGATTTTGCCTGGGGTGAACACATCAAGGCCACGGATACTCACCGGCGTCCCAATGGACGACCGGACCTTGCAGACTAACCTGTCACATCCCATACCCATTGACTTATCCTCCTTTTTATTGAGTTCGTGTTTCAACACCTGGCATTAGTAATAGCAATAGGCGTGCCAACTCGGGAAAGGGCAGGAAAAACGGAGGTTGCGAGGCGATACAACGACAACAACGGAGTGCCGCCAATGGAGTTATTGCGCCAAGCACTGGACGGACAACAGGACTATTCACCCGAAAAGACAAACAGCGCCGCGTTCAGGTCTGAAGCGAACAGATGGTGATCTTCCTCTGGCGGCGCCCCTCGGCAGTATACTATCGTGAAGTGGAGCGGCGATGAATATAGCTTATGTGCGAAAGAGCGCTTCCGCCAAGACCCCCAAATCCTTGCGGCAGACAATCCCCTTTTTCCCTTTGCGTGTCCCCGTGCGATAGGTCGTATTCTTGGGGTCTATGAGATCGCTCCGGTCAATCTCCTGGACAAGCACATTGAAGCTCCATTCATGCAATGGGTTTCGCGCGCCGTTTTCATCAACTTTCAGGAGTTTTCCCGCCCGCGGATCGGCCGGCTCGCGCGCCTCTTTGCCTTTGAGCGCACGAATGATGGTCAGTTGCCGAATCTCAAGCTTCTGCTTCCTGTCAAGTCTGGCGAAATCGGGCTCGTCAAAAACCCATTTCACGCCTTCCGGGAATCGGATTTCGTGCCCTTTCATCCATTCCCGATAGCCAATAGACAAATCCTGACGCTGGGTCAGCAATTCCCACGCGCGCTCCGCCAACCGGCATTGCTCCACAGTCGCGGCAACGCCATCGACGACCCTGGCGTCGGTTATTGACGATACCTCGGCGACAGGCAATGATACCACCGGTTCTTCCGACTGGGGCCAACTCACATGTTCCCACGCTGCTCCGTTCAAGGAAGCCACATTTTTGGCTATGACACCCTGCAGTTCCCTGATGTTTCCTTCCCAGTTATGAGCTTTCAACTCGGAAATAACGGCCGCTGATATATTCTTTGGCACCTTCTTTTTCATCTTACCGCTTATCCGCGGCACCTCTTCCTCCAAGAGGGCGGGAATTCTATCTAACGTCTCGTTAAGCGAAGGGATGACCAGGCGCAGCAATAACCGGTCTTTCAAATCCCTCCTGAAAAGATTCTTGGAAACAAGATCTTCGATATGCTGATTGGTTGCTGCAATCACGCGCGCATCGGATTTTTTTTCGTCATCCGACCCGACCGGATAATAGGTGCCATCCTGCATAAAACGCAGTATCTTGGACTGCAGGGTCATCGGCATATCTCCGATTTCGTCCAAGAACAAAGTGCCGCCTTTTGCCTTAGCAATCCTTCCAAGGCGGGATTCATTCGCTCCGGTGAATGCGTTTTTAACATGTCCAAACAGTTCACTTTCCAGCAAGTGTTCTGGCACGGCAGCCACATTGACTGGAACGAAAGGAGTGTCTTTTTCTTTACGACCATTCGCCTGGCACCAAAGCGCATGGATAAGTCGCGCGAAGTTTTCTTTACCACACCCCCTTGGACCGCGAATCAAGACCGGCAGGTCGCCAGGAGCCAATTCACTGGCTTGGTTTAGGGCGGCAATCATTTTGGGGCTGCCACCGAGAGTTACGCCATGCAACATCTCCCTGTTCGCGGGTTTCAACCTGGCGGTTGGATCTATATCCGCCGCTTGCAGAACATCGAGGTATTTCTCGCTCTCA
>Ga0172380_10006669_pt1 | contig 13311 bp, 12 predicted proteins | sample Leawe162metaG_FD_119747 | JGI IMG/M metagenome (GOLD analysis project Ga0172380, IMG submission 119747) | Leachate microbial communities from a municipal landfill in Southern Ontario, Canada - Leachate well 162 metaG | ecosystem: Engineered > Solid waste > Landfill > Unclassified | place... | reverse complement strand
GAACAAAGGCCAATTCCAATTTGGCCGGTTGCCAATCAGCTTTACTTTCTATCTTAAAGGTATAGGCGGCGTTCGTGCCCGCGGTAACTTTGTCCGGGCCGGTAGCGATAATATTGAACGGAGAAGAATCAAATTTGGTGTTAAGAATGGCGGTTTTTTGAAACGCGGAGTTGACATTGGCCGGCTGGTAATCCAAAAGCGCGCGCCACGATTGCGCCTCGGTCGGTGCGCCGTAAGTCTTGCCGGTGATGGTAAAAAAGAATTTTTTACCGGCGGCCAATTCCCCTAAATTCCATTCGTTATGGCCGGCGTTTTGCGCCGGCAGCGAACTTTCCAAAAATACAAATCCGGCGGGATAACGAATGTTTAGGTCGACATTATTTATAGCCAAGGTTTGTTTGTTGTTTATGGTAACAGTGTAGGTGGAAGTGGCTCCCAGGGCCAGTGATTCTGGTCCGGTGATGGTAAAATCCAAATTAGTTTCGGAAAATTTATCCGTCGGCCAAAGTAAAAATTTGGCCCAGGCCGCCAGCGCCAGTATTACCCCCAGAAATAAGAGGGAGACAAAAAACCTAGTCGCGGGGTGGCGGGTTTTAATTTGAATTTTTTTTATGTTAGGTAAATGACCTTTGTCGTCCTGATAAATTGAACTGATGGCGCGATTGATTTCCTGGGAGTTGTTTTTTGGTTGTCGGCGCGGCGGGCGTTTTTTGAGCGCGGGCGCGGCATCCTCCTTTTCCAGTGGTTTGGAAGAAAATTCCGGAGTGTCAGACATAATATGAAAATTTAAAATTATAATTTTTAGTATTTGTTCAATTTTTCGCCAATACGCTCCAAATTTGATCTTGTTCGAATGGCTGATTTTCAATAAACGCTCCGTTGACCGCCGGCTTGATATCCGCACCCGCATACCAATCAGGGACGAAATTATCGGGGAAAATTATTTGGCTTTCAATGGTGCTATCACATCCCGATTGGCGCTGGGCCACCAGTTGGTAGCCGAGAGTCTTTTGGTAATTGGCCAAAATAAAGTTGGTCCAATTTTTGGATAAGTTGGTTTGCGAGGTTAGTTTAAACGGCAGACGATAGACAAATTGTACTTGCGTGGTTTGTCCGGGTTCGGTAATAATCCAATTGCCAAAAGCGGTTTTACCAAATTCGTTCGTAATGCGCGTGCCGGTTTGCTTGTCGATGTTTATTTCGATTTCACTGCTGGCCAGGTCGCTGTCTTTTTTAATCGACGGTAGCGGTGTTTTGAATTTGCTTTCATCCGGCCAGGTGAAACCGCTGGCTTCCAAAAGTTCCGATCCTTGGGGAACATATAGTCGGATGTAATTCACATTGTGCGCGCCATACATACTTTCCGAGGCATTGCCAGTATGCGTGCGGGTGATGATTACCGTGTCCATCACCGTTCCATCCGCGTCAACCACCGCCTGATGGCTGATATTTTGTTTGATGCGCGCGTCGCTTTTTTGTCCTTGAATATTGGTGTTTACCACCATTAAATAATCTTGATTGGAATTGGTGGGTAAAATGTTGCCGCTCCAGCCAAAAGTTTTTATTTGTTCTTCGGCCGTGGGGTTCACAAAATACGCCTGGATTTCTTTTTGGGTGAGCGCTGTTTCCAGATTGGACAACAGGGCCAATAGATTGGCCGGTTGGATATTTTTGAAGTAATCTAATAACTGCGGCGCCAGGTCGGCAATGATTTGTTTGGGTTTTTGAGTATTGCGCTGCTCGGTGGATTCAACAATTTGTTGAATGGTGGCGAGAGCGTTGTCGGAGGTAAGAGTAAGGCCGCGTTTGGCATCGTAAATAGGACCGATGACAGTGAGTAGTTTTTCAAGCACGCTCCCGTTGATCGCGATCACGCCGTCTATAGTGACCGACCGGCTCTTGCGGTAGAAGCGCATAATTTTTTCCGCGCTCTTGGGAAAATCGGGGAACCAGTTAGCGTCTTGGAATTCCCAGCGCGGGCGCAAAAGCAAAAGCGGCGTAGGCGGTTCCACATTTTCACTCAACTGTCCCTGCAGATCGTACGGTCCGCCCGGCGGAATTTCCAAATTGGCGATTTGTCCGTCGCGAATGTCTAGTACGGCGAAGCTACCGATAAATCCTCCGGTCGGTCGCAGTTCGGCCGGATTTTGGAATACCAAAAGATAGCGCCGGAATCCCTGCCCGCCAAAAATTTCCAAAAGCGCGTCGCTGAGCCCGGATAAATTTTTGAAATCTCTGCTTAGGGTGGTAAATAAATTTTTAAACTCGACAAACGGTTGCTGATAGGCGAGCGGCAGGGCTTCAGTTTTTACCCGGTTTAAATTTAACAGCGCCTGTTCGTAGTTGGGCAGGGCGGATTTTAGGTAGGTAGAAATTGTTGTCAAGCGCTCGGTGAGAGTGGAGCTGACACTCCGTTGGCTCTCGTTTACGCCGTGAATAAGATAGGCGTTACCCAAAGCGATTTCTTGGCCGGCCAAAAGCAGCTGTTGGCGGCTTTTAACCGCGTCGCCGAGTACGGGTACGACCGCCGCCAAAGTTTGTAAAATTTTACTCTGGTTTTGCATGGTGGTGATGGCGTTTTGAAATCGATCAACCGCATCGCCGATAGTCCTATCGGCCGAGGCGATGTCACCGTGCATCAGAGCGGTAGTGGAATCTTGCAGGGCCATAAATCCGGCCGTGGAATTAGCGCTGATGTCGCCCACCGCCAATTTAGTATTTTGATAGTAGGTCTCGGCTTGCAAGGGAGCGATGAGAATGATAATCAGCGCGGAGAGTCCGAAAGCCAATTTTTTCCAAGGAATGCAATGAGCGACAAAATTTAAGATGCTGCTGTTTAATCGGAAAACCTGATTTTTTATTTGCGTCGGTATCGCGGCGACCGCTGACGTAAAATCATTAAAATATTGAAATATTTTTTTAACGGTTAGGAAGGTTTGTCGTGATTTTTTAGGAAATAATTTTTGGACAATGGGAGTGGCCAGCGGTTGAATTTCTTGGAATATCGGTTGTTCCGATTTTTTTTCGTGATAGAAATGGTACAGCGAATCGGAGCGGTCGGTCGGACTGGCGGCCCCGATTTTTTCCAACATATCGACTCGGGATTTCTTTAGATCCAAAATATGGGGCGATTGCGGCGCCGCCATATTTACATGGTGGACAAAAAAATGCATCACCGGCCTCGGAGAAGCGGTTCGTGGTGGCGGAGAAGCCGGGAATTCGTTTGGGCGGCTTGGGCAGCGGGAGCGATTGTGCCCGACCTGATTACAGAGAGAACAGGCGCGGACTTGAGGGCGTTTACGCATGGACAGTATAATAGTTAATTTTTCCGTTGATTAGCCAAAAAATGATGTTATTATTATATCATCTTTTGGTCTTTTTCCCAAACGGATGTGGGGTGTGGATAAGTCCCAGTCTAATTTTGCGTGAGTTTCACCCCATTTCCCCAAATATCACGCGCTTCAACGGAAGAAAAATCAGTCCAGCCGGCCAATTGGAACTCAATTTCGTACTGGGCGGTTGATGAATTGAATTTAGCCGGCGAGATTAGTACGCCATTATAATTATTGTTATCCAAGTTGTTGAGGTCAAGCCCGGTGCGGTCGTTGAAATTTATAATTTTGGTTTGATTTTGGTAGCTGACTTTTATTTCATTAAAATCCAATTCCGCGCGGTTGGAAGCAATTTTTATTTTCAGAGGATTTTTTTGCGTGACGGTGGCGGTGATACTGCCGGCCTCGGTATATCCCAAAAATAAAAGCGGATTAATATGTGGATCTTGCGGGGTGGAGCCGAAAGTTTGGGCGCAGAGCGTGGTTGGGTTGGCGGTTTGATATTCACGCGAACAGGCGGTGCCCAGGCGGATTTCAAAATGGAGATGGTTCAATTCGGTAGTGCCGGTATGCCCCACTTGCCCAATGGCTTTGCCTTTGGTTACAAGTTGTCCTTTGGTTACCGAATAATTTTTTAAATGCAGATAATGAGAATAAAAAGTGGTGAGTTGTTTTCCGTGGAAAGTAATCGGGTTAGCCAGCGTGTGTTTTACCACCACCACATTACCGCCGGCGCCGTAATAGGGGCTAGTTTTATCGGTCGCCGAATAAACATTGTACACCGTTCCGCTCGCGATGGCATATACCGGCGTGCCTTCGGCTTTGGGGATATCAATACCGCTATGAAAGTCATAGCGGAAGTTACTCGAGGCCTTGAGGCGCGGACCAAAAGCCGATGAGAGTTTGGCGCCGTCGGCAGTGGAAGATTTGGTAATCGGCCAAACCGTATGGGCATAAACGGTTTTTGTTCCGGTTAATTTAGTAGTGATTACCTGCGCTTTGGCGACAGGAGATGATACCAGCGTGAGTGTGGCTAAGATTCCCAGCAAAAGGTTTTTCATATTTGAAATAAGTTCTGATTATGATGACGATATTATAACAGATATGGCCAATCAGAGCAAAAAGGTGTATAATCGATATGAGTGAAGAAGCGGTCAAACTTGTTTGACCACTGCTGAACGGACGAAATTATGCCGTAGATATAGTAGTTTAAAATTTTAAATTCTATCTATGTCTCCTTCTTTATCAATTGATCCGTTTTTGGAAGATGCCGCGGAACTGCAATTTAAAGCGGATATGGCGGACATGAGTGCTGGTGGGGTGGCCGATGGCCAACTAGCGATTGATGTGTCCCAGACCCCCGAGGAAGTAATCATTGTCGCCACTATGGCTGGTACCGAACCGGGCGATATTAGTTTACATATTCACGGAGACTTGCTTACCATCCGCGGTGTTCGGGTTTCGGCTTTGCCCGCAGATGCCAAGTATCTGTATCAAGAATGTTATTGGGGAAAATTTTCCCGCACTTTGGTGTTGCCGATGGAAGTCCAAGGCGAACAGGCGCGCGCCGAGTATAAATATGGCGTACTAACTATTAGGGCACCCAAGAAGCGTAGAGATAGTGAGATACCGATTGAAGTGGTGGCGGAATAGTTTTTAGTAATAAAAACGAACAGGCGGAATATACTACTTGAGTTCCTTATGAGTCCACATTAAATAAAATATTTAATATTCGGACGAACTAGGAACTCAAGTAGTATATTCCGCCTGTTTGTATCATGAAAATAAAAACCACCCCGGGATGAACCCGGGGTGGATTATTTTTGTGCCCCGACTAAGTCGGGACGAAACCGCATCCAAGAAGGTGTATTCAGGGAGAAGACGAGCGCTAGGCCTGTGCTATCCGTCAACACACCTCCATGCTTGTCGTGGATACGGGTCATTATGTACTAGATATTTATTGTCGAAGCCGGTCGGAGTTCATCTAGCATGCAATGATCCATACCCGTCTAGTTTTTTCGCAACAGGACATTATAACATATTTTAAAGTTTTTGTCAAGAGGAGCCTGTGGATAATTCAAAAATTCCGCTGTAGTTAGCGGAATTTTTGAATTATTAGTCGTCTTATCTATTCTCATTTCGGTAACTTTTCGTTTTTTGTTAATTTATCACCGTATCAATGATTCCGTATTTTTTGGCCTCGGCGGCATCCATAAAATGATCGCGATCCGTATCTTTTTCAATCGTGGGCAGATCTTTATCGGTATGTTTTACCAATATTTTATTGAGCTGGTCTTTGATGCGCAGAATTCTTTCGGCGCGGATTTTGATATCGCTCGCTTGTCCTTCCATACCGCCCATCACTTGGTGGATCATGATTTCGGCGTTGGGCAGAGCCAACCGTTTACCTTTAGCGCCGGCAGCGAGTAGCACCGCGGCCATGCTCGCGGCCATTCCCACGCAGATGGTGGAAACATCCGCCTTGATGTATTGCATGGTGTCGTAAATTGCCATACCGGAAGTTACCGAACCGCCGGGAGAATTGATGTAGATTTTGATATCCTTTTCCGGATTTTGATTATCCAAAAATAATAACTGCGCGATCACCACATTGGCCACATGATCGTCGATCGGGTTGCCCAAGAAAATTATTCGGTCTTGAAGTAGGCGCGAATAGATATCGTAGGCCCGCTCGCCGTAGTGGGTTTTTTCAATGACGGTGGGGATGAGGAATTGAGAGGAGGGTTGGTTATGGTTTTGAGAGTTGGTATTGGTCATAAGATATGATGAGATTTGAGATGTGTTAAATTTTTAATTTCTAATTTTTAAACATTAAAAATTAAGATTTTTTTATAAAATTAAAAATTAGAAATTAATAATTATATCCCGTATATTACCACTTTCCTATCGTTTTGTCAATCCGGTTTGGGTTTTATGGGCGTATTTCGTGGTTCGGGTTGGGGGTATTGCTTTTTTTTCAGATATGGTATAATATGCTTGTCTAAATCCGGTGCCCGATTTCCGGGTACGGGACAAATTATATTATATGTCAAACATCATGCCTACGGGCAAACTTCATTGGTATCAAACTTGGTATGGTTTGGCGTTGTCCGGTCTATTGGCGTTTGTGCTGGTGGCCGGTATTATTTTTGCCGTCGTAGTCGGCCGTTATTGGTGGATGATCAAACACGGGCAAGGCGAAGCGTTGAATCAAAAATTTAACACCCCAGTGGTTGCCGAAATAGATCCGGCAGTTTTGGCCCTGCGCCAAAAATTAGAATTGATCAGTGGTCCGTATTTGGGAAATTCCAAAGCGCCGGTAGTAATCGTGGAATTTATAGATTTTAAGTGTCCGTTCTGTAAACAAGCCATGCCGATAATGTACCAGGTGGCCAAGCAGTATCCGGATAAGGTAAAAATTATCATCCGGCATTTTCCTTTGGAGTCGGTTCATCCGGGCGCTGAAAAATTATCCGCGGTGGCGTATTGCGCCGATAAGCAGGGAATGTTTTGGCAGACTTATAACGCGATTTATGCCGGCCAAGAGGGGTTTTCCGATGAAATTACACCGGGAGAAATTTCGACTTTGGCCAGTGGCGTAGGTCTCAACGCCACTATTTTGAATAATTGTTTGAACGATCCAGCCACTCTTACGGCGGTACGCGTCGATTTTGCCGACGGCATATATGCCGGCGTGCGCGCCACCCCTACTTTTTTTGTAAACGGTGAAAAGATCGAAGGCGTGGTGCCGTTTAATATTTGGGAAGGGTTTCTTAAAAATTTTTCAGCCCAAGGCTGATTCCCACCAAGGGCGCGCACGCGTCTTGGGCGGATAATTTTTTGTAGATTTGTATGTCCAAACTAAAAATTTTAGTTTTAGCGTTTTTATCGGTTTGGATGCTTGCGCCCGCGACGGTTTTAGCGATAGATACTTTGCCGCAATTTAATCCGTTGTGCTGGCAAAAGGGCTCCGGGAGCGGAGACGAAACCAAAGATCCGTTGAGTTGCACCGGCGCTCGGCAAAAATGGCTGGGGGTGAGTGATTCTTCGGTAGCTGAAGGCTGGGTGAAAGATACTGAGTGCGGTGGCACCGGCGATGATGTGAAATGGGGAAAATGCCTGCCGCCAGGCAAGACCATCACTTCCATTGCTTTGGGCGGCAAGCGCGTTTTTTACAATATCGGAGAATATGTAAAAACCGGTTATAGAATTGCCCTAAGCGTCGCCGGGATTCTCGCGGCGGTGGTAATTATTATTTCCGGTTTACAGTGGACCGCTTCCGGAGGGAACAGTGAAGTCATCAGTAGCGCCAAAAAACGGATCGCCGGAGCGGCTATGGGGTTGGTGTTGGCTTTTGGCTCGTATATTATTTTAAATACCATCAATCCGGCGCTGGTAAATTTGCGTTTACCGCAGACCTACATGATTCGACAAGTCGGCATGCCGGTTTATTGGTGCAGTGAATTCGGCGATCCGACCAAATTTAGCGGGTCCGATGACTGGATTAAGAGATTCGCCGATGCCGGCAAATCGTCAGCGATGATTGACAAAGAAAAATACAATAATTTGCAAGATAAAGAAAAAGGCGGGGATTTTTCATACAGTTACAATGTGAGCGGCGCGGAAATCAAAGGCCCGCCGGTTTGCGGCGAGCAATATTTTCCCCAGGGCGGCGGCGGGCTGACTTGTTATGGCGACGCCTGTGTCGGTGCTGATAAAAAACCGATCGTTGACCAGATGTGTTTTCCGCCGCTGGAGCAAGATCAGACCGAGCATAAGTGCTACTTAGCCAAAATGGGAGTGTTATTGTACTCATCGCGGGGCGAAGGGGGTTGCGTGAAAGAAATTTTTAGCGGCAGCGGCTGGGAATGGGGCAATGGCGGCGGCTGGACCCCGTCTGTTTGGCTGGTGGCAGTTTATAAGGATGGGAGCTTTGAAAAGGTAGTTTCTGGGCAAAGTTTGTCGTCCGATGGCAGCAAAAAAGTGCAGGCCTTTAACATTAACTACGCCGATTCTGTTTTGCAAGCGCCTGCCAACACTTCCGGTTTTGTAGGTTTTGTTTTAGGAATTTCTTTGGATTACGCTTGCTTTGATCCCAACAATCGAGATCGTTATGTTGGTAAAGACGGAAGCGATATAATAGATTTTTATAATATTTCGCAAAAATCAACATATTCCTATGGCGATTTAGTTAAGGATCCAACCAAAAGTTCCGCTGGCGTATTTATATCGATCGATGTTAGTCAAATCAACCCGTCGAGTAAGGTTAAGAGTAAGGCCAGTAGCGTAGATCCTAATGATAAAGAACAGTTGATAGGAGGCGGTCTCACACTATAATAGTAGTTATTGTTTGTACCATAATTATATCTACGGTATATTTTCATTTGATAGGAAATGGTTAAATAAACTTAACCATTTCCTCTCTTGTTTCATTTATGGATAAAATAATTATTAAAGGAGCGCGGGTTCATAATTTAAAAAATGTAAATATTTCCATCCCCAAAAACAAGCTCGTGGTGGTGACGGGCTTATCGGGTTCGGGGAAATCTTCGCTCGCGTTTGATACCATTTACGCCGAAGGTCAGCGCCGTTATGTGGAATCGCTTTCGTCTTACGCGCGGCAATTTATGGATGTGCGCGACAAGCCCGAGGTGGACAAAGTAGAAGGGCTGTCGCCGACGATTGCCATTGATCAAAAAGTGTCCACGCAAAATCCGCGGTCTACCGTCGGCACCGTTACGGAAATTTATGATTATTTGCGACTGCTATTCGCGCGCGCCGGCACCCAGTTTTGTCCGGATTGCGGCGTACCGGTGCGGGTTTACACGGCCGGTGAAATTTCCGAGGCCGTGCGTACGCTCGCGCGTAAGAGCAGTGAACTTTTGGTTTTGTCACCACTCGTGCGGGGCGCTATCGTGGCCAACCACAAAGAACTTTTGGAAAAAGTGGAAAAATCCGGTTTGGAATGGGTGCGGGTGAACGGCCGGGTGATAAAAATCAACGAGTTGGCGGCGCTCGCGTTTAATCCCCAAGCCAAATATTCGGTGGAGCTCGTTACCGGCAAAATTATTGACATCAAAAAACAAGACCCCACCAAAATGGTGGACACGGCTTTGGATTTGAGCAACGGACTGGTGATGATCAATAGCGAAGTTTTTTCCACCGTCGGGTTGTGTCCGAACTGCGGTCAGATCATGCCGGTGCTTGATATTCGCAATTTTTCTTTCAATAGTCCCTATGGCGCTTGCCCGCGCTGTACCGGACTCGGCGTTACTATGGAAGTAGAACCAGCGCTGGTTATCCCAAATCCGCGCCTCACCCTGGCCGAGGGCGCCATTCAGCCCTGGACGCGCATTACCGGCAATCAAAACGGCTATCAAAAATTGCTCGGCGTCGTGGCGGCCAAGCATGGATTTTCTCTTGATACTCCGGCGGCGCAGCTGCCCGCCAAGGTGATGAATTTGTTATTGCAGGGCACGGGCAAAGAAATTTATTTGGTGGAAAACAAACAACAAACTTTTCCGGGCGTGGTGGCCGATCTCGTAGAGCGGCATTTGAAAACTGATTCGGATTATGTGCGCAAAGAAATCGAACAGTACATGCGCGAACAAGTGTGTCCGGGGTGCAATGGAAAAAGATTACGCCGGGAGTCGCTCGCCGTAAAATGGGGAGAATATAATATCGCCGATCTGGCCGCTTTGAGCATTGAAGAATTACTGGTGATACTGGGAAAAAATAAATCAGAAAAAATCAAAGGCAAATTGGGTTTGGCCGAAACGATCATTAAAGAGACCTTGCCGCGCTTGGAAAATTTGGACAAAGTCGGGTTGTCGTATTTGAGTTTGGATCGTTCCATGAATACGCTTTCGGGCGGCGAGGTGACGCGCGTGCGCTTGGCCACGCAATTATCGTCCGGGCTGACTGGTGTTATTTATATTTTGGACGAACCATCGGTCGGACTCCACCCGCGCGACAATTCCAAACTTATTTTTACTCTCAAATATCTGCGCGATTTGGGCAACTCGGTGATTGTGGTGGAACATGACGCCGAGATGATGAAAGCGGCGGATTGGGTGATCGATGTTGGCCCGGGCGCTGGCGTGAAGGGCGGCGAAATCATGGCGCAGGGCAGTATCGCGCAAATCAAACAGGCGAAAAATTCTTTGACTGGGCAGTATTTGGCGGGTACGGCGAAGATTGAATGTTTGAATAAAAAAGGTGGACGGCCCGCCTTCGCCAAGGCTTCGGCGGGCAAAGCGGGACTACGGCGAGGCAAAGTGATTTCCATTTTGGGCGCCAAGGCGTTTAATTTGAAAAATATCGATGTCGATATCCCATTGCAAAAATTAGTGTGCGTGACCGGCGTTTCCGGTTCGGGCAAGTCGTCTTTGATTATCGACATTTTGGGCAAAGCGCTCAACAAACATTTTTATCGCGCCAAAGACGAACCGGCCGAGCACAAATCCATCAAGGGTTTTGAAAATATCGACAAAGTGATCGCGGTCAATCAAGACCCGATTGGTCGCACCCCGCGCTCTAATCCCGCCACCTACACCGGTATTTTTACTTTGATTCGCGATTTGTTTGCGGGACTGCCGGAAGCCAAAATGCGCGTGTACGATGCCGGCAAATTTTCTTTCAATGTCAAAGGCGGCGGTCGGTGCGAGGCCTGCGCCGGCGAGGGCTACATTCGCATCCCCATGCAATTTTTGGCTGATGTATATATGGAGTGCGCCGAGTGCAATGGTACGCGCTACAACCAAGACGCTTTGGAAATTCATTATCACGGAAAAAATATCGCCGAGGTGCTAGCTATGACCGCCGAAGAGGCGTACCAATTTTTTAGTAATATTCCTTCGCTCGCCGATAAGCTCGGCGTGTTGCGCGAGGTGGGACTGGGGTATGTGCAACTGGGGCAACCCGCCACCACGCTTTCGGGCGGTGAGGCCCAGCGCATCAAGCTGGCCACCGAGCTCGCGCGTCCGTCCACCGGTAAGACCCTTTATATTTTGGACGAACCCACCACTGGTTTGCATTTTGAAGATATCAAACGACTACTCGGCGTGTTGAATCGGTTGGTGGAAAAGGGGAACACGGTGATCATCATTGAGCATAATGTTGATGTCATCAAATGCGCCGATTGGATTATTGACCTCGGTCCCGATGGCGGCAAGCACGGCGGCGAACTGGTGGCCGAGGGGACCCCGGATCAAGTGAAGAAAAATAAAAAGAGTTGGACGGGGAGGTATTTGAAATAAGGGATTGACAGGGAGTTTCGTTTTCTGTTATATTTAGAGTATCAGTTAGTATAATTTAATTTTAAAATATATGATGTTTGAGGGCGAAGGAGCATATACTCCACCTCCGGCAGAGGGGCAGGGGGAGGAAGAAACTACTAAAGAAACAGGCGACTTAGTTGATATTAGTGCTTATTTTAAGCAGCGTGAAGAGGCGGTGGGTCGGCTTGATAAAGAATTGGCTGGGTTGTCAAGTAAGTTACTTGCGTTAGTTCCGTCCGGCTTATCACAATGGAATGAAGAATATTTAGGTGATGTGGATTCACTTAATAAATGGCTTGTGAATTTATGGGAAAATAATAAGTCTGGTGTACCGAATTCAATGAAGATTCGTCAGCATCAATTAAAGGAATTTGGTTTTAAAAGTTTGCGGTCCGCGCGTGAACATATGCTACAATTAAAAGAGGCTTGGAAAGGCATAGTTGATGTTACCGCCGTTATTGATGGAGGAAGGGTTGAAGTGAGTTTTAGTATACCGAAAGAAAAAGCTTAGGGAGATATTAAGTTTATAAAACAAAAACAGACCCTCTCGGGCCTGTTTTAAGTTTATAAAACTGGGTTCTTACTTCACTTCCTTCAATCCTCGCTTATACTTTTTATCGCGCAGGAAATGCAGTTTGGCGCGGTGCGCGGCCATTTGCTTGACTACTTCGATCTTGGCAATGACCGGCGATTTGATGGGGTAGATTTTTTCCACACCCACGCCCTCGGCGATTTTGCGTACGGTGAAAGTGGCGCCCGGTTCGCTGGCGTGGCGCACGGCGATGACCGTGCCTTCAAAAATTTGGATGCGTTCTTTTTCCTCGCCTTTGGTATTGGTTTCCTTGATTTTTTGGTGGACCTTAACGACCATTCCTGGCTTAAGCTCCAATGAGGTTTGTTCGGACATAATTTATGTGTCATCGCGAGCCCCGTAGGGGCGTGGCGATCTTAGGGTATTATGGTAATACTTTGAGATTGCTTCGTCGCTTCGCTCCTCGCAATGACAGTTAATGTTAAAGTGGCCTTATTCTATCGCAAAGCGTCTTTTTTGTCAAGTACCGGGTATTAGTTATTTTTTATAAACTCTCGCATCAATTTGGCCACCTGCGCCACCGCCTGGTTCATTCGGCCATCGTGGTTTATCACGGTATAATCATAATATTTGGCTTCTTTTATTTCGCGCTTGGCGTTGGCCAGTCGTTTTTGGATTTCCGCCTCGGTAATGGTGGGGTCGCGGTGAATTAGTCGTTTTTTGATGACCGCCAAACTGTCGGGTTTGATAAAAATTCCCAGTACCTGTCCGGGAAAATGTTTTTCAAACGATTCGTTGCCGGGCCAGCCGAGGTTGCCGATCAAATTTATTCCGGCGGTTAATTTGTCTTCCACCTGTTTTTTGATGGTGCCGTAATAAACTTGGCGATTGGGGATTTTGATGTGTTCCAAAATTTCTCCGTTTTTGATCATGTTTTTAAATTTTGAGAGCGATACGAAAAAATAATCCACGCCGTTTTTTTCTTGCGGTCGCGGCGGACGGGTGGTGGCGGTGACCATGCGCGCTGTGCGTGGTATAGTTTTTAAGATGGCTCTGGTGATGGCGCTTTCACCCGAACCGGTCGGTCCGGAAATGACGATAATTTTTCCTCGCTTGTTGGGCATATTACTTTAAAAGTTTTAGAAAGTCGCTTAATTTTTCCGGCAAG
>Ga0172380_10006668_pt1 | contig 13311 bp, 22 predicted proteins | sample Leawe162metaG_FD_119747 | JGI IMG/M metagenome (GOLD analysis project Ga0172380, IMG submission 119747) | Leachate microbial communities from a municipal landfill in Southern Ontario, Canada - Leachate well 162 metaG | ecosystem: Engineered > Solid waste > Landfill > Unclassified | place... | reverse complement strand
ATTGAATAGGTTTTTAGATCAAGATGAAATTGATTTAGCTAAAAATTTCTTTTTAAAATCTGCTAGTTTTAAAAAGATTGAAAAGATTGATCAAGAACTAATTAAAGAAATGAGTAAGTTTATATGATTGAACCTTGGATGATCAGAACAGCAATTGTTCTCTACTTATTAGCTGTTCATCTTTTTGCTTTGATTGGATTGATTTATGTTTACCTTATTTATGCACATGACAAACCAGTTGTGATTGAAAGGAATCATATATGAGTAAAAAAGAAATTGTTTTTCTTTATAAACTTGTTTGTGAATGTTGTGGATCAAACGTTGAACTTGTGACAGCAAAACATAATGGGAAGGAAAATATTTACTGCATTGAATGTTTCCATCAATTTGATGATGAAATTTTACTAGAACAATTGGAGGATTAAATGAATAAGAAAAATAAAAGACTTGATGGTAGAATTCTTTGGATTGATAAAAACATAGGCAATGGGATCATTGTTGACCATCAAGAAAATGAATTTTATTTTGATGTTTCCACTTGTGAAATGTTATTTGAAAATTTAGCAAGAAACCAATTTGTTTCATTTGAAGTTATAAAACTTAATACCTTAAATGTTGCAAGAAATATTTTAATTAAAACTAAAACGTTTAGATTAGGTTATGTTCAATGGTTCGATGATTTATCAGGTGTGGGACAAGTGTTCTGTCCACATGATCAGAAGTCTTACTATGTTCATTGGTCAGCAATCAAACATGGTGTAAGTGGTTGTAAAACTTTAAGTAAGAATGATCCTGTAAAATTTAAACTTTATGAAAATTTATATATGAGTCAAATTGAATCAATTGAAGTTCTCAAATTTAATTACACAATTGAACATGAACATTATTTGAATGATCTTATGAATGATTGCTTTGAACATGGAAGTGAGTTTGTTTTCCACTTGTCTGATGTTTATTATAAAGAAGAAAATAGTTTAATTGATAACTTACCAGGAACATAAACATGATCGGAAAAACTTTCGTTGCAATTTATAAAAATAAAATTGTGATTCTTCATGAGTGGCTTTTTACAGTTGTTGAATTTAAGAATGGAGATAAATGCTTGTCATGTGAATTAGGCCCTATTTCTGATTTTGAAATTATTGGAGAACTTTAAAATGAGCGACGAACTTTTAATTGCTGACAGAATAAAAATTGATTTTATTTTCCTTTATCATCCCAATAAATTTTTGATTGATGTTCTCAAAGCACAAATAAATTCTAAAAACTTTAGAGATATAAAATTCATTAGAAACATTCTTGATGTGAATTACAAACAAGCTAGAACAGAATATAAACTATTACAAAGGTTTTCAAATGGGAAAAGAATATAAATCACAAACACTTTACAAAAAATCTTCACAAGGGAAAATTGAACAATGGTCAATAGAAGTTTTGACTTTTCCAAACCACACAAAACGTGGTCAGTATTCAGTTAGCTGGTTTGTAAAACAAATTTATGGTGAAGTTGGTGGGAAGAGACAAAAGAAAGTTTACTTTGTTCATGAAGGTAAGAACATAGGAAAAGAAAATGAAACCACATCATATACACAAGCACTCAAGGAAGCTAAAGCAAAGTTCAATCAGAAACTAAAACAAGGCTATGTAAAAAGTCTTAAGGATGCACAAGCTGGAATTACTGACAAGATCATTGAAGGTGGGATTCTTCCAATGCTGTCAGGAAAATATTCTAAGAGTATGAAGTTATCTTTTCCAGTTTTTGTTCAACCAAAGCTTGATGGTGAACGGTGTATTGCAATTAAGAAGAATGGAAAATTTACTTTGTGGTCACGTTCAAGAAAACAAATTCATTCTTGTCCACACATCATTGAACAATTAAATAGTATGAACTTAGTTGGCAAAATATTTTTAGATGGTGAACTTTATAAACATGGTCTTGATGAAGTTGAACTTGAAAAGCTTATGGGATCAGTAAGAAAGAAAACACCGTCAAAGGAATCAGCACAAGTTGAATTTCACATTTATGATTGTGGTTGGCTTAACACTAAACTTGAATATGATCTAACACATAGAATTCAAACCATCCAAAGCTTACCAGACTACTTTGAACATATTCATGTGGTGGAAACAGTTAGGCGCTTCAGTCACCATGAAATAAATTTTGAACATGACTACTATGTGAAAGAAGGTTATGAAGGTGTGATTGTTAGAAACCCTTATTCACTTTATCAACAGAACAAACGTTCTAATGATTCACTGAAGTTTAAAAAGTTTAAAGAATCAGATTTCAAAATTGTTGGTGTTGTTCCAGGAAAAGACAAAACAGTAATTTTTAAATGTGAAACTAAAACAGGTTTTGTGTTTGGTGCCACAATGAAAGGTGATAAAGATTCAAACCAAAAATATTTGAAGAAGAAATCTTTATGGCATGGTAAACTTTTAAACGTAAAATATCAACGTCTAACAGGTGCAAACAAAGTTCCCTTGTTTCCTGTTGGAATAAAAATAAGGAATGATTTATGAAATTGGTTTTGTTACTGCTCACGTTTGTTGCTTGTAATTTTGAAATTAAAACTAGACCATCAAAGACACCAACACCAGTTGAAACACCTGTTGAGTTTAAAGGAAGGTGGAACAATCCAAGCTATGACAAGTTGCTTTACAATGCACTTATAAATTATGGTCAAGAACTTTTGAAGGTCACACCAGTTGATGCAAAAGATTTTATAAACGTATGGCCCACAAACAGTGATGGTGTTCTAAAGTTTTGGATGAACACAATTGTTGAAATGGCTTACTTTGAATCAGGGTGGAAAACTGCAACACAATATAAAGAGAACTTCAAAGATCAAAAAGGAAACTACATTGTTTCACGTGGTCTTCTTCAAATTTCTATTGAGTCAGGCAAAGGTTATGATTGCCCTTTAGCAACAGAACAAGACCGTCATGATCCTAAGATCAATTTAGAATGTGGTGTTAGAATCTTAAACCGATGGGTGGTTAGAGACAACAGAATTGCAGGTAAGGTCAACAATGAATGGAAGGGTGGAAGTCGTTATTGGTCAGTGTTACGTCAAGAGATTGGTGAAGTTAAGAAATCAACTGATGCAATTAAAGCAATCAATAAGGTGAATTAGAATGAAAGTTGAAAGAACAGCAACAGGTGTGACAATTAAACTTGATTGGGATGAAGCAGAAGAACTGAAAGATGAAGTTGAAAACATTCAAGATGAATTAGAAGAGACTAGGTGGACACACTGTTTAGTGTATAAAATTCATCATGAACTAGATGAATTATTTACGAGTGAAGGCACGTGAAAACAATTCACATTGGGTTCAATAACATTAAAATAAAAAGAGCAACGTGTGGTGTTTTGAAAGATAATTCATATAGCAACATTTCACTTGATCCTTCAAAGGTGAACTGTTTAAAATGTGTAAATGAATATTTGAAAAATAATATTTATCCAAGATCAAGCAAGTATGAACTTTGGGAAGTAAGACAAGAAGAACTTCAGAACCCAAAAACTTTTGGTGGTTAGTATATACCAATGGTATAAGGAAAATGTATGGAAGAATCAATTTCAGGTAGAAAGAAAGAAAAGAATGTTCTAGTAAGTTTTAAAATTTTACCTAATGAATTACAAAAGATTCAACGAAAAGCAGATAAGTTCACACAAGGGAATGTTTCAGAATGGCTAAGAATTTCAGGCATGAACCACCAACCAACAAAAATTAAAAAATAAGTTCTTTGTAACATCACTCAGGTTGTTGCAAAGTTAGGCACCTTAAGAAGTTATGACTCTTAAGGTGCTTTTACTTTTTGCCGATATTAATTCATACTAAATAAAATGATTTAGTAATGAATTTAATATGGCAAAGAAAAAAAAATCATCATACGTCAAGAAAGGCAACTATGAAGTTGGTTACAAGAAACCATCTAAAGCACATCAAATTAAAAAAGGTGAAGTAAGGAACCCACATGGTGCCAATGCTTCAAAAGAGAAAAGAGAACTAAGAAAAATCACAACACAATCAATTGCTGAATCTATAAAAATTGTTTTAGCTTCAACACCTGCTGAAGTTCAAGAAATGATTGATGATCCTAACACAACAACAGGTGAAATGATTGTCTTACGTGCAGCTTTACAAGCTGCAAACGATGGTGCTTTTACAAGATATAATGAAATCTTAGAACGTGCCATTGGTAAGGTTCCAACCAAAGTTGATGTGACAAGTGACGGCAAATCAATCCAAGAAAAAGTTGCTGATAAACAAGCAGTAAAACAAGCACTGAAAGAAATTGAAGAAGAAGTTTAAATGTCTGATGACACCAATGAACTTAAACAAGCAATCATTCGTGAAAAGTGTGAAGCATCACACTTGTTCTTCACTCGTTATTTTTTTAAAGTCAGGAACGGTTTTAAGTTCAAAGTAAATTGGCACCATTACATTCTTGGTGATGTTGTTGACCACATCATCAAGATGAAGAAGAAAAATGTTCTGATCAACATTGCACCAGGTTCCTCAAAGACTGAAACACTTGTGGTCAACTTCATTGCACGTGGTATTGCTCTAAACCCTTATTCAAGATTTTTACATTTAACTTATTCAGACACACTAGCAGGTGTAAACTCACAAGCAGCACGTGACATTGTTGACAGCGATGAATTCCAAATTCTATGGCCCACAAAGATTAGTAACGATGATAAAGCCAAAGCAAGGTGGAACGTTTTAGTTGATGAACAAAAAGCTGGTGGTTGTTATGCTGTTGCAACTGGTGGACAGGTTACAGGTTTTCGCGCTGGTAGGATGGTTGAAGGTTTTCAAGGTGCAATCGTTATTGATGATCCTTTAAAACCTGAAGATGCTTTTTCAAAACCTGCAACGACACAAGCAAACAGAAAACTAATCACAACCATCAAGTCACGTAAAGCTAATCCTGAAACTCCAATTGTGGTGATCATGCAAAGACTTAGTGAAACTGATCCTTCAGCTTTTATCAAGTCAGGAAACTTAGATGATCAAGGGAAGTGGGAATTTATAAACATTCCAGCACTCATTGATGACAAGTGGATCAAAGAAAATATTCATCTTCTTAGTGATGAAACTTTAAAGATGATGGACAAGACTGAAGTTGATGAACTTGGTAGGTTCTCTTATTGGCCATACAAAGAACCATTGAAGACTTTACTACAAATGGAAAAGGGAACACACACTGACAAGGAAGGTTCAAGAATTTCAAGACAAGTGTTTGCTGGTCAATACATGCAGTCACCAGTTGCGATTGGTGGGAACATCATTCGTGGTGAATGGTTCTACCGATATAAAACGCTTCCTAAAATAATTTATAGATTCATGTTTGCTGACACCGCCCAAAAAACTAAAGAAAGACATGACTTCAGTGTGTTTGAAGTTTGGGGAATGGGAATTGATGGTAAGATTTATCTGCTTGATCTAATTCGTGGGAAGTGGGAATCACATGAACTTAAAAAACGTGCCATAGCATTCTGGAACAAACATTGTGTTGATCAAGAAACTCATGGTTATCTTAGAAAAATGTATGTGGAAGATAAAGCATCAGGAACAGGTTTGATTCAAGACATTGCAAAGGAAGCTAGGATTCCTGTTGAAGCTATACAAAGAAACACTGACAAACTTACTAGGGCACTTGATGTGATTCCAGAAATTGAAATTGGCAATGTGTGCATTCCAGAAGATGCACCATTTACACATGACTTTATTGTTGAGTGTGAAGCTTTTACTGCTGATGACACCCATGCTTTTGATGATCAGATTGATCCTATGATTGACGCTATTGTAAAAATGCTTTCTAATAAAAATAAAATTAAACAATGGGAGAACCTTATATGAGTAAGAAGAAAAAGAAGGTGTTAAAAATTACTACACCTGTTAGTGATGATAAAACAAAAAAGAATGTGGTTGATGGTTTTGCAAACTTCACTTCACGTTTAGGTGTGAACCCTGGAACTAACAATCAACTTAGTGATGGTTACTACGTTCTAAATTTACTTACAAGAAACAGAATGCAACTTGAAGCTGCTTATCGTGGAAGTTGGATTGTTGGGAAGATGGTTGACGCTGTTGCTGAAGACATGACAAAAGCAGGTATTGACATAACTTCAAGTGAAGCTGCTGAAGACATTGAAGAACTTCAATCAGGTCTTTCACGTTTAGGAATTTGGAACGCTCTATGTGACACTGTAAAGTGGGCACGTTTATACGGTGGTGCAATTGCTGTCATGATGATTGATGGTCAGTCACTAGACACACCACTAAGAATTGAAACAGTTGGTAAAGGTCAGTTTACTGGTTTATCTGTTTACGATCGTTGGCAACTTGAACCCGATCTAACAGAAATAATAAATAGTGGGCCTAACTTTGGCTTACCAGCTTATTATAGAATCATTACTGCATCAGACATTATAAATGCAGATAAAAAGGGAGCAATGGGTTCTGGTTCAGGTTTTCTGAACACATCACTAGGTTACGGAATTAGAGTGCATCACTCACGAGTGATTAGAATGATCGGTGTGAAGCTTCCCTTTTATCAAGCAATCACTGAAATGCTTTGGGGTATGAGTGAGATTGAAAGAATTCATGACCGATTAGTTTCTTTTGACACTGCAACTTTATCAGCAGCAAACTTGATCAACCATGCAAACTTGAGAACAGTAAAAGTAAATCAACTTAGAGAGATTTTATCATCAGGTGGTAAAGCTGAAGAAGCTTTGATCAGAATGTTTGAGTACATGAGATTGGTGCAAAGTAATGAAGGTTTAACACTGCTTGATGGTGAAGATGACTATTCTTCAACTGCTTATTCATTCGCTGGTTTGTCAGACATGATGCTTCAGTTTGGACAACAGTTGTCAGGTGCTAGTGACATTCCACTTGTTAGATTATTTGGACAATCACCAGCAGGTTTAAATTCAACTGGTGAAAGTGATTTAAGAACTTACTATGATGGAATCAATTCAAGTCAAGAATCAACCATGAGACTTGGAGTCAATACAATCATACGTGTTGCCTACCAATCACTGTTTGGAAGGGAAGCACCAAGTGACATGCAATTTAAGTTCACTGCTTTATGGCAGTTGTCTCTTCTAGATAAATCAACAGTTGCAAAAACTAATAGTGAAACAATTGCTGGAAGCTATGAAGCTGGTTTAATTAAACGAGTGACAGCAGTAAAAGAACTTAGACAACAATCTTCTGAAACTGGTGTTTTCACAAACATCACTGATGAAGACATTGCTGAAGCTGAACAGGAAGAAAGTGTTCCAATGCCTTCAGACATTCCAGAAGTGAATGAAGCTTTTAAAGGAACTGATTCAGCAATCAAGAAACTGTTTAAAAAATTAAAAGGTGGTAAGTAATGCCAACAAAAGGTGATGAAGGTTTACCACTTATGAAGTACATCAAACGTGGTGGAATAAAAAGAGATAAACATAAATGCAAACTTGCACGACAAGCTAGGAAAAGAAATAGAAGATGAAGAACACCAAAGAAACTATAACATGCTGGTTGAAAAGGTTAGATGGTTCTGATGAAATTAGAACTATGTTCAAGTATCAAGAAACAATTCCGATTCGTTTACAATGGAAAGATGTTGTCGGTGCTTTTGCTGGTTTTACTAAAAATGGAAAACTAAAATACATTGAGGTAAATCAATGAGCGTTCTAGATTTTATTTTGTTGTGTTTTATTTTTGCTATGTTGATTTATGAAATAAACAACTGGAACAAAAAATGAAATTTAAAAACTTTACCTTTGATGCACAAACAAAAAACATCTTTCAAAAGAGTAAGTTTGCTGCAACTAAGGCACAAGAAAAACAGTTTGAACGCTCACTAAGAAAAATTGCAAAGGCAACTGGTAACATTATTGAAGCGTTCACTGTTGGTGCAACAATCACTGATCCCAAAGCAATGATGAAGATTTTAAATGACTACTCAAAGCTGCTCACACCATGGGCTAAACTTCAATCCCAAAAACTTTTGGGCGAAACACTAAAGCGAATCAATTCCGACAAACTTTATAAAGAACAATCCAAAAAGATGGGAAGCTTAATTTCAAAAGAAATAAATGAAACTGAAACTGGTTTTCTCACTATGAATTTAATGAATGAACAGGTGGAACTTATTAAATCAATCCCACTTGAAGCTGGTGAACGTGCTCAGAAGTTAGCAATAGAAAATTTGTCAGGTAGTAGACGCGCAGAAGAAATTGCAGCAGAATTAAGGAAGACCACTAAAGTAACCGAAAATAGAGCAGTACTAATTGCAAGAACAGAAACAGCTAGGGCTAATACTTATTTGAATCTTGCACGTGCAACTTCTATTGGCAGTAAAAAATATATTTGGAGAACTTCTGGTGATGCTGATGTGAGGGAATCACACAAAAAAATGAACGGTAAAGAATTTTTTTGGAACAAACCACCAACACTAGAAGACGGAATGACAGGTCATCCTGGAACGTTCCCAAATTGTCGATGTTATGCTGAACCAATTTTAGAAGATGAATAATAGGAGAATATTTTTATGGTTGATAAATTTATAAATCAAGCACCGTTATTAGATTCACCAAGTGGTGATGCTTTTGCAATTACTCCACATGCTGATGAAGACCTTGCAACTTCCACACGTGGAATTTATGTTGGGGTTACAGGCAACATCAACTTGATCACTGTTGGTGGTCAAACTGTTTTGTTTGAAAACTTACCTGCTGGTTTTATTTTACCAGTTAGAGCAAAAAGGGTTTTAGTTTCTTTAACATCTGCAACTAAACTTATTGGGCTTGCTTAATGTTTATAGGAATGGGAATCAACATAAATCAAACGGTGGGCAAAGTTTTAACCCCACCTTTTTCACCTGCTGATGTTCCAAACATTTCTGCTTGGTATAAGTGGGATGCAGGTGTTCTAAATAATTCTGATCTTCCTGCTGTCCTAGATGATCCGGTCAAAAGTTGGCTTGATCAGATTGGTTCTGTTGATGTTTCACAAGCTAACCCTGCATTTAGACCGATCTTCAAAAACACACATCTTCAATTCGATGGTGCTGCACAATGGTTGTTAGCAACAACAGGTGACATACAAGTGAATGGTGGTGCCACGTTTATTCTTTGGGAAGGTGAAGCAGGTTCACTTTATGCTGGTGACATTGATCTTGTTGCTGGTGGTGCTAATGATGGTCAAATATTCAGGGAAAATGGTGAAGTGTCACCAGGTGTTAGTTCTCAATATAGAATGTATGCTGGTGCTTTTGCTAATCAAATTACTTACACGTATGGACAAATGAACGTCACATCACTTTTATATCTTGGAGCAGATGCAATTCATAGAAAGAATGGTGTCCCTGTTGGGCCTGCAAACACTGGAACAAATTCAGGAACAGGAATTTCTATTGGTGCTAGAAGAGAGGGTGATAGGGCGTTCAAAGGTAAAATAAAAGAAGTAATTGTTTATAGTGTTGCACCAGATGGAACAAATTTAACTAATATAGAAAGTTATTTAGCAGCAAGAGCTTTATTATAATTTAATAACTAAGGAGAACGTTATGAGCACATTAAATCTTACTAATAATTTTGGTGAAACTACAAGCAATGAAGTTTTAGAATCTAGTGATCCTTTTCCACCATTGTCACCAGCAGCAGCAGGAACAGTTGTTGCAAACATTGAAGAGACTGAAGAATCACCAGTGTATGTTCCACTTGCTGATTTTGCTGAAGCACTTCCAAATAAAGAAATGGAAACTGAAACTGTTCTTGCTAACATTACTGGTGAAACAGCAGTTGGTATAAATGTTACACTCGCTGATTTTGTTGAAGCACTTCCAAATAAAGTAATTGCAGCAGAGTCACTAATTGTAAACCTTGACGATGAAGCAGCAGCAGGAACAGAAGTCACTTTTCAAGAACTATCTGACATTGTACCAGCTAAAACAGGTGTTGAAGCTTTAGTTGCAATAGCAACTGCTGATGTTCCTGCTGCTGCTGTTGGATATGTTCAAGCTGATGTTGAAGAAATGGTTGTTCTAATCAATGAACTAAAAGCTGCTTATAATGGTTTACTTGCAGCACTTAAAGTTGTTGCTTAAGGAATAAATTTAATGAAGTTTTTTGTAAAAACCAAATTAAGTGAAAACATAAGTGAAACACCAGAAGGTTTTTTACTTTGTGTTAAGGTTCCTTTAACCCATACTGGAAACCTTCGATATGTACACCCTGAACACCCATTTGGCGAAGAAGTTCAGGAAGTCATAATGAGAAGGAAACCAGAAGAACTGTTTTCACCTTCCACCATGTCTTCATTTGAAGGTAAAGATTTTACTGTCCAACACCCTGAAGAATTTATTGATCCTGACAACTACCAAGAACTAACCAATGGTGTTTTGTTCAATGTTAGAAAAGGCAAAGACAAAATAAACATTGATGATGAAGAAGTTGAAGTTCTTCTAGGTGACATTCTGATCAAGGGTAGAAAAGCGATTGATTTAGTAAAGCAAGGTGTTAGGGAAATTTCTTTAGGTTATGAATGTGAATGGGAACTGGTGGGTGACGGTGTTGGTGAACATTCAAAAATAGTTGGAAACCATTGTGCTCTTGTCGATCAAGGCAGGGCAGGAATTAAATGTGCAATTAATGACCATAAAATAAAGGAGAATGAAGTTATGGACACGAAACTAATGGAAAAGTTTAAAAAACTTTTTGGTAAGACGATTGATGAAGCAGTGAAAGACGAAGAAGAAAAGAAAGCTGCTGATGAAGAATCAGAAAAAGCGGCTAAAGAAAAAGCAGCTAAAGACGAAGAAGAAAAAGCAGCTAAAGAAAAAGAATCTAAAGATGGTGACGTTGAAGCACGTTTTGAAAAGATTGAAGCAATGTTGGCTAAACTTATGGACAAGTTTGCTTCAGAAGATGAAGACACTGAAACTGAACTTGTCGTTGCTGATGATGAAGAATCTGAAGAAGACGAAGAAAAAGAAGAATCAGAAGATTCAGATGAAGAAGACAAAGAAAAGAAAGAAAAAGCAACTGACACAATGTCACGTGCTGAAATTCTTGCACCAGGAATCAAGAAAAGTAAAAACATCATGAAGGAAGCTTTGGAAAAAGCTTATAAAACAAAAGATGGTAAGAAAGTTATTGATTCACTTACTGGTGGTAAGGATGTTTCAAAACTTAAGGATGAAGCAGTTCATTCAACTTTCATTGCAGCATCAGAACTGTTGAAAGTAAAACGTGTGAATGACTATGCTTCAACTAAAATCACAACCATTGACGCCTTCCCTGATCTTAAAGGAAAAGCAACTTCAACAGTTGATGAAATAAATAAAGCAAACAAAGAATTTTGGGAAAACAAAAAGAAGTAAGTAAAAACTTAGAAACTTAAAAGGAGAAAATTATGACAGCTTATCTTTACAATGCACCTTCAGGCGTTCCAGGTGATGTGACTAGAAAACAAGAATCAAACGTTGAACCAATCATTCTTGGTGAAGCTTTTGATCATTTTGGCAGACCGTACAAACTTGATGCAACAACTGGTAAAGCAATGATGATTGACGCTGGTGATGCGGCAACAGTGTTTGACGGAATTTTATCACGTTCAGTTCCACAAATTAGCGGGAATGACAGTCAAGGTCTTAATGATGCAATTCCAAACGCTGATTCAGTCAATGGTGGTTTAGTTCGTGGGTATATAAACGTTATTTGTACAGTTGGTACACCAGTTCGTGGCGGTATTGTTTACATGCGTGTTCAAACTGACACTGGAAAAGAAATTGGTGACTTTGAAGCAACTTCAGACACAACAAACAGTGTTGCACTAGTTGGTGTTGAATGGGCATCAAATGGAAAAGATGCTAGTGGAATTGCTGAAATTAGAGTGGCTAAATAATTAAACTTAGAAAGGAGAACAACATGACAATAAGACGAAGAGTAATGGATTCTACACTTGCTTACTTTGTAAACCAGTTAGATAACTTTGATCAAACACTTCACCAACCTTTAATGGATGTTTCTTGGGGTAGAGACATTCAACTTAGAGGGAACGTGTCACTAGCCAACGAATCAACTTCATTCACAAGAAGTGGTTTTGGTGCAACAGGAACACAATCTAGTAAACTTACTAGAGGTGTTTCAATGCCTTTCATTTCACCAAACTCAACAGCACTTCCAGGCGTTTCAATAAATGGTGAAAGGATCGTAACACCCTTAAGACCACTAGCACGTGAAATTGGTTACACTTACATTGAACTTCAACGTTCACAACTTCTTGGACAACCAATTGACACCCAATTGCTTCAAGCTTTACAACTTCAATACCAATTGGAAACTGATGCAATGGTTTATATTGGAAACTCTGATGTAAGTGCTGAAGGTCTTACTAACAGTTCACTTGTGACTTCTTACACTGTCACAACTGGTATTGGTGGCTTACTATGGTCACAAAAAACACCAGTAGAAATTCTAGCTGATGTGAACAAGATTCTAAATGACACATGGGCTGCTTCTGGTTTTGCTGTTTGTCCTGCTGAACTTAGAATTCCACCAGCACAATATTCACAAATTTCAACACAACTTATTTCTTCAGCAGGTAGTCAGTCAATTCTTAAATATCTTGCTGAAAATTGTGTTGCTAACAACTTGAATGGTAAACCATTAAACATTCAACCACTCAAATGGTTAACTGGTGGTGGTGCAATGGGTGCTGATAGAATGATGGCTTACACAAATGATTCTAACAGAGTTAGATTCCCAATGGTTCCTTTACAAAGACAAACTGCTTATTATCAAGGAATAACTTTTCTTGCACCATACGTTTACGGTTTTGGTGAAGTAGAATTTATTTATCCTGAAACTGTAAGATATGCAGATGGGATTTAATTATGAAAGTATTAGTTAAACAGTCATGTGCAATTGATGGAAAAGAATTCAAAATAAAAACAAAGGGAAAACCTGTCATGTATGACATGCCAGGTTTCTTTGTTCTTCTTTCTTACTTTGTTGCACTAGTAAAAGATGGTGCTTTAGAAATTAAAGAAGTTAAACATGAAGATTTTCTTGATGTTCCAAAAGAACATGTTGATTTAAAACCTTGTAAGTTTATTTCTGATCTTGTGGAAGACATTTATGAAAAATCTTTGCCTAAAAAAGATGATTCATTTATTGAAGCTAAAGAACTTGAAGCTAAAGAACTTGAAGCTAAAGAACTTGAAGCTAAAGAACTTGAAGCTAAAGAACTTGAAGCTAAAGAACTTGAAGCTAAAGAACTTGAAGCTAAAGAACT
>Ga0172380_10006667_pt1 | contig 13311 bp, 15 predicted proteins | sample Leawe162metaG_FD_119747 | JGI IMG/M metagenome (GOLD analysis project Ga0172380, IMG submission 119747) | Leachate microbial communities from a municipal landfill in Southern Ontario, Canada - Leachate well 162 metaG | ecosystem: Engineered > Solid waste > Landfill > Unclassified | place... | reverse complement strand
TGGCACGAACAACATCGCCACGCTCAACGCCCCGGCCGAGAGCCTGTTGGTCTTTTTCGACGAGAGCGGCAACGGCACGATCGTCGTGAATACCGGTTCGGTGGCCCTTTCCGGCCCCTAACCCGCACTGAAGAGCGGGGCTTCGGCCCCGCTCTTTCCACTATCCAACAGGAGAGACGACCTTGCAGACTGCAAACATCATGGTTCACCTTGGCGGCGACAGCGGGACGATCGTCCAGAAATACAACGTCACGCCGTCGGAGATCGCCATTCTCATCGCGATCCACGGCCCTTCCTCCGTCAACGACGTCGAGCCGCTTGACGCCGTCGCGCAATCCATCGTCGGCGGCAAGCGTTCCGACCGGGAAGAGCTGGAGCGGCTGGCCGAAATCTACGGCCGCACCAAGATCAACGGACCGGACGGCGAGATCGGCGTCATGAGGGCGCTGTTCCCCGGCGCCGGCTCGCGCGCCATCCAGACGCTCGAGGAACTGAATCTCGACGAGACCTTCTACAAGGCCGAGACCCGCGCCAAGCCGAAGGCTGCGCCGGTTGAGAAGAAGACCCGCGCAGCGAAGGCCGAAGCACCGGCCGACGACGAAGCGCTGTTCGGATAACGTCGCATGGCGCGCGGGACCACGCTCATTCGCTTGCTCGACAAGCTCCGCATCGCCGCGGGGCTGTCGCTCAATCCCGCGCACAACGACAATGACCGCCCCTTCCAGGTCGGGCTTCTTCAGGACGAACAAGACCGCCTGTGGGATGACTTCGACTGGCCGCATCTGCGCATCGAACGCCAGGTGCCGATCCAGGCAGGCCAGCGCTATTACGACACGCCCGAAGAGATTCACGTCGACCGGCTGGAGAAGATCGAGTTCTTCTCCGACGGCGCGTGGCGCCCGCTCGACGCCGGCATCGGTCCGGAGCATTACACCGCGTGGAACTCCGATCTGGACGAGCGCTCGTGGCCGCCGCGCCGGTGGAAAATCCACGAGGACGAGGATATCGAACTCTGGCCGATCTCGGACCAGAACGGCGTCGCCGCGACCCGCGAAGGCTATCTGAAGTTCACCGGCATCCGGAACCTGAACCCGCTCGTCGACGAGCAGGACCGCTGCGATCTTGACGACCAGATGCTCGTCAACTTCGTCGCAGCGACGATTCTCGCACGCGACGGGTCGAAGGACGCGCAGTTGAAGCTGCAGGCGGCCACCGCCCGTTACGCACGGCTACGGGGCAATATGAGCCCGCGGCAGAAGTTCCGCCTGTTCGGAGAGCCGACGGCGCCGGCGCTGAACCGGATCCGCATCACGCAATATCGTCCGCCGAGTTCCTGACATGGGTCAAATCTGGATCAGGGAACTCGTCGGCGGTCTCGACGTTCGTCGCCTGCCGGAGACGACGCCTGGCGGCGTGCTGCTGGCCGGCACGGACGGGCACATTACGCGCGGCGGCGAGTTCGAGAGCCGCGCTTCTTTCGTCGACGCCTACACGCTCCCGGCCGGCACAGTCGGCCTCGCTTACATGCGAACCGGCCTTGTCGCCTTCGGCAGCACAGCGGAGCCGAGCGGGATGCCAGTCGGCTTCATCTATCAGCGCCTGCAGCACCCCGACGGTTCGACGGAACTGATCGACGTTCCGAGCTTCGATCTATACTCCGGCAAGATATACGCGGTCGGCGTCTTCGCGGACGGCTCAACGCATCACTTCTACGATGGCGCTCGTGTCGAGGATTGGTTCGACGGCTCCGCCCGCGCGACGTTCCGCGTCACCGGCGGCGAGAGCTCGACCCCGTCGAAAATAACGTCGATCAAGGTCAACGGCGTCGAAATCCTCGTGACAACGGTCAACTGGACGACCAGCAACGCGGTCACGGCGGAGGCCATCGCCTCGCAGATCAACTCGACGCTGTCCGACCCGGAATACACGGCCATCGCGGTCGACGAGAACGTGGTCATTCTGGCGTCCGACCAGGGCGAAGCGATCAACGACGCGCCGGTCATCATCACCGTCGCAGATGGTTTCGCCACTGTGCCGGCTGGCGACACGACCGTAACAGGTTCGATCGTCATGACCGGCGGGGCAGAGGCCGAAGACACGTTCGACCCGGGCACGTTCGTCAAGACGTTCGGGTCGAAGGTCTATTCGGTATCCGGCCCGAACATGCACTTCTCGGGCATCCAGCAGCCGACGAAGTGGACGACCGACGCGGTCGGCGCCGGCTTCATCGACATGTCGAGCTATGCTTCGGGGTCGGAGAACCTGGTTGCGCTGGCGAAATATCAGAGCAACATTGCCGTCTTCGCCGAGGGCGTCATCCAGATTTGGTACACGGACCCGGACCCGACGCTTAACCGCACGGTTCAGGATCTGAACAATACCGGCACGTCGTCGCCCCTCTCGGTGACGCAGTTCGGCGACGGCGACATCTTCTACCTCGACGAGAGCGGCATTCGATCGCTGCGGGCGCGCGACAGTTCGAACGCGGCGTCGACTAACGACATCGGCGTGGCGATCGACCCTCTGGTGACGGCCAAGTTGCAGTCACTTTCGGATACCGAGCGCTCCCGCGTCATCGGCCTGATCGAGCCGACAGACGGCCGGTTCTGGCTGATCATGAAGGACGTCATTTACGTCCTGTCCTACTTCTCGGGCGGCGGAGCGAAAGGGGTTAGCGCGTGGACGACATACGAGCCTGGCTTCACGACGACTGCGGCAGTTGTCTTCAACAAGCGGGTCGTGCTGCGTTCCGGCGATTCTGTCTACGTATATGGCGGTCTCGGAAGCACGCTCGAATACGACGCCATCGAAGCGGTCGCGCAGCTCCCGTATCTCGACGGTGATCAGCCGACGCAGGGCAAGAAGCTGAAGGGCGTCGACGCGGCCGTGCGCGGCGAATGGGTCGTCCATCTCGCGTTGAATCCGGGCAACGAAGACGCCAAAGACAAGGTCGGCACGATCACCGGCTCGACGTTCATGAACGGGAAGCTGCGGGCCAACGGGTCGTTCACGCATGTCAGCCCGATCTTCCGGTCCAGCGGCACCGGCCCGCACACGCTCGGCTCGATCGTCATTCACTTCGAATCGGCAGACGGGACAGACAAATGATCGTTGATGGTCCGTCCCTCGCGCACGTCCGGGCCGTCGCCCGGAACATGCGGGCCGACGACGTCGCCGAGTTCATGGCCGTGTCGTTCGCCCGCAATCATGCCGAGCTCGCGGACGCGCTCGTCGAGCGCTACGGCGGCAACGGCGAGACCTACTGCTTCAGCCAGGACGATACGCCGATCGGCGTCGGGGCGATGGTCGAGGGCCGACCGAATGTCATCACAATCATGTTCTTCGCGACCGACATGTTCCCGGCCATCGCGGCGCCGCTGGCGAAGTTCTGCAAGCAGCGTCTGTTCCCGCGCTACCGCGCGCTCGGCGTTCACCGGATCGAGTGCATCGCCATCGCCGACCAGCCGAAGAAGCGCCGGTGGATCGAACTGCTCGACATGAAGCACGAGGCCACCTTCGCCGGCTACGGCAAGAACGGCGAAGCCTTCAGTCAATTCGCATGGGTTAAACAGGGAGAGATGACATGAGCAACGAAGTGCAGACAGTTAAAGGGTCGACGACCTTTCATTTCATCGAAGACACGGCTGGCGGTGGCTTTCACGGAGTGAGTTTTTGCATCGAACCCGCGGCGGTGTGCTTCCAGAAAAGCGATGTCAGCGGCGACGACGTGCGTGCGAAATTATCGGCAATGGAGTCTGACAGTGAATTTCAGGCGGAGTGCGTTCTCGCCGTGCGCGCCTCGCTGCTACCAATTCTGCGTCGACGGATGAAGTTCTGACTAATGCAAGTCCGACTGGCGGAGAAGCACGATATCGGCCACATTGTCAGGATGGCCGCCGCAAACGTGGCCGAGACGCTGCCGGGCGAGGCTTTTGCGCCTGAACTGGTCGAGGAAACCTTCGTCCGCTACCTCATGCGGGCGAACCCGACGTTTTGGGTTGCCGAGCGCGACGGCGAGATCGCCGGCTTCATGCAAGCCTACATGTTCACCTATGACTACCGGGCTGGACTTTATACCACGCAGAAGGTAATTTACGTGTCGCCGGAACACCGCGGAACTCGGGCAGCCGTCCTACTCATCAAAGAGCTTATCCGTTGGAGCGAAGCGCTCGGGGCGGACAGGGTCGAAGGTGGCAACGACAATTCCTTCCAGTCTGAGCGGACCGCCCGGTTTCTAGGCCATTTCGGCTTTGAAAAGGTCGGCTACGCGATGCGGAAAGAACTCCGGAGCGCGAGCGATGGGCGGCAAGAGCGGCGGTAACGAGGCCGAGCGGGCTCGGATCGAGGAACAGCAGCGCCAGGAGAAGATCCGCACCGGCACCAAGCGGGTCAACACGATCTTTGACGGCGGCAAATACGGCTTCGGCGGCATAGACGCCGACTCGACCTACGATCCATCCAAGACGTACTACAACGCGGACGGCTCCGTCTGGACGCCTAACGGGACAGGCGGCGGTGGCGGCTTTGGCGACAACGCAGGCGGAACCGGGTCGTGGGCCGATCTGGTCAAATCCGGCAAGCTGTTCTCCGGTTTCCGCGAGGCGACCGGCTTCGGCGAGGACTTCTTCAACGGACGCCGCGACGCCTACACCGGCTACGCGAACCCGCAACTGGAAAACCAGTACGGCGACGCGAACAAGCAGCTCACCTTCGCGCTCGATCGCAGCGGCCTGCTGAACAGCTCCGCGCGAGGCGAGAAGGCCGGCGATCTGCAGCAGCTTTACGACCTGAACAAGCAGGAGATCGGCGACAAGGCGGTTTCCTACTCGACGCAGGCGAAATCGTCGCTCGAGGATGCCCGCGCAAATCTTATTTCGACGCTGAACGCGACGGGCGATGCGGAAGGCGCGGTCAATTCGGCCCTCACCCGTTCGAAGATCCTGTCCGAACCAGCGGCCTACAGCCCGCTCGGCCAGCTTTTCGGCGACTTCACCAACACGCTCGGCATCCAGGCGGCGCAGGAGCGATCCTTCGCGGCTGGCGGCCCGCGCCCGCGCTACGACACCGGATTGTTCGGTGGCCGTGGCCGCGTCACGGTTCGATAGGAGCGCCCGATGTGTGATCCTTGGACAATTGCCGGAATCGTCCTCACCGGCGCATCGACGGTCACGAATACGATCGCGCAGAGCAAGGTCAACAAGGCACGCGACCAGGCGCTTGCCGCCGAGCGCATCCGCCAGCAGGGCTACGATCAGGAGGCCGGTGCGCTGAACACGCAGTCGCAGGATCGCTTCGGCGATTTCGAGAACGAGCAGGACCAGCGCGCGACGAAGCTCGGCGACTATTTCGCCGCGCAGAAGATCGAACAGGGCAACGAGGATACGCAGGCTGTCCTCGAGCAGAATACCGCGCCGACCTCGTCGAACCTGACCGTTCGCGAAGAAGCGAAGCAGCGCGGCAACGCGACGAATTTCGCCAACAAGCAGGGCGCCGCGCTCGGCAATCTGCGAGCCTTCGGCGATCTGCTCGGCGAAAAGAGCATGCAGAACGCCCGCGATTTCGGCGCAATCGGCCAGATCGGCGGGTTCAAGCGCGGGTCGTCCAGCATCGTGCCGCTCGAACTGGAAGAAGCCAACAAGGCCGGCAACGGGCTGAAGCTGTTCGGCGACATTCTCGGCCTCGGTGGCGGTCTGGCGGTAAGCAAGGGGCTCAGCGCCGGCCACGCGACGAACTTCTACCCGAAGGCCCCGACAGCCCCGACGTTGAACTGGCAGGGGCCGACGCAACTGAAGGCGGGGCTCTATAGCCTCTACAACAAGCCGGGGCTCTACTGATGGCCGTGTCCTCAAGTGCCTTTTTCAACAATCCGCAGTTCGCGCAGGCCGCGTCGAACCTGCAGGCCCTGTTCGCCCCGCCTTCCGGGTCGGATGCGGCCGGATGGGCGACGGCCAACGCCAAGAAGGAAGAAGCCTCGCGGCTGGCGCAATTGTTCACGATGGCGCAGCAGGATCAGTTCAACCAGCAGCAGTTCGACCGTATGGGCGCGGCGGCCGGTCAGTGGACGCCGAACCAGTCCTACTACGCCGTCGATCAGGGCAATGCCGTGACGATGCGCGGACAGGACGTGACCGCGGCGACGTCGCGCGCCAACAACGCGGCCGACAATCAGCGCTCCATGCTCGGCGCGCTCTACCAGCCGCTGAATCAGGGCCAGATCCGGCCGGAACTGCCCGGCTCGATCGCCGGCCAGTATGGTCTGCCGAACGTGACCGTTCCGCAGACCGCCGGCGCACCGAAGCCGCTGTCGGAGACCGAGTTCAACGCGGCCGTTCTCGGCACGATGGCGCCGGAACTGCAGCAGGCCGCCGCGTTTGGCTCGACGCCGGTCGAGACGGTCCAGACGCCGGAAGGGCCGAAGATCGCGACGCGGCTCGACGCAGTCGGCCAGACGCCGTTCATCAACAAGGGTGCGGAAGCGAAGCCCGACGTCGTCAACTACCGGACGCCGGACGGCGCCGTCGGCACGGCGGTCTACGACGCGGCGCGCGGCCTGGTCGATACGCAGAACGGCACCCCGCTACCTCCCGGCTCGCAGACCTTCAAGTCGCAGGCGCAGGGCGCGATCGGCGACGTGCTCGGCAGGGCAACGACCAATCAGGTCGAAGGCCAGATGGTCGACATCGCCGTCGCCAAGAACACCGCCGTCAAGCTGCGCGACCTGATCGCGGCGTCGCCCTCGTCGCAGGGCGCGGTCGGCTGGTTGCGCGGCACTGCACAGAACCTCGTCCAGACCGGCGGTGAACTCGGCCAGTATTTCGGCGGCGGCGTCAACGACGTGCAGCAGGCCATCGCGAAGGGCCTCGCCGCCGAAGACCTGGCCGGATCGTTCGACCCGAACATCCCCGCGATCGAGATGATGGCGAACCTGCTGGCCTTCCAGTACGCGAAGACCACGACCGGCGAGCGCCTGTCGAACGAGATGCTGCGGGCGACCCGCTCCGCGCTCGGCCTCGACGGCCTCGCGGCCAACCAGGCGTCGTCGCTGGCCCGGCTCAATCAGGCGATCAGCCTTATCGAAGACCAGGAACGCATTCTCGACGCAGCCCGCTCCGGCGGCGTCAAGGCCGTTGGACAGCCGGCTCCCGCCGCTCCGGCACCGCAGACTATGCCTGGCGCCGCGCCGCGCGGCGGCCCGCAGCCCGGAATGATCGAGGACGGCTATCGGTTCAAGGGCGGAAACCCTGCCGATCCCGCTAGTTGGGAGCCTGTGCGCTGATGCCGCCGTGGGAAAAATACGCGCAGCCAGCGCTTCGCCCGTTTCAGCCCGGAGAGCAGCGGCCGAACGCGGACGGCTCCATCTCGACCGAAATCAGCACGACGTGGCAGCTACCGACCGGCGAGTGGGCCAATGTTCCTTCGCTGTGGATGGGGTCGGACGGTAGACCGGTGCAATTTGCGGAAGACGACGAGCAGGGCATTCTCGGTGCAATGCAGGCGTTTGAAGGCGGCAAGCCCGTCTTCCCGCGTTTCCGCACCGTAGACGAAGCTGTAGCGGCGGCGACCGAGCGTTCGGCCGCTGGTGGCGCGGCGGCTGGACCGTGGCAAAAATATAGTCAGCCCGCAGCCCCGATCGCGCCCGACGACGTGCGCGGGCCGAACGGCGTTCCGGGCGGCATTCCGTCGCGGGTGCCTGGCTCCACGTCGATCGAGGACCTGATTCGCGGCACGCCGCGGCCGAAGCCCGCCACGGGCGCGCTCGACTACGTCGACAACACCGGCTCGATCTTCCTGGACGACGCCCTCGGTGGCATCGCCGGAATGCTCGGCGCCCCTGTCGATCTCATGAACAACGCGCCCCGGCTGGCAAATATCCTGCCAGGCGTCGATGGCGTCGGCCCGATCACGGGCAAGCCCTTCCTCGGGTCGGAGAGCATCGAAGACATCATCGGTGCGCCGGCGAGCGCGGTCCGCTCCGCCATCGACCAGCCCGCGCCGCAGCCGCAGGATGCCTTCCAGCGCGTCGTCGGTCGCGTCGGTCGCGAAGTTGGCGCATCGGCCGTCCCGCTCGGAGCGGCGCTGAGTGTGGCCGCCCGCACCGGCGTCGAGGGTGCCCGGCAGTTGGGTCCGCTCGGCCGTATGTTCGTCGAGCCCGCCGCGGTATCGCCGGGCGGACTGATCGGCAAGGAAACCGCCTACGCGGTCGGCGCGGGCGGCGGCGCCGGCATCGCGAACGAGAGGGCCGGCAATCCGCAGGAAGGCGACAACTTCTGGTCGGACCTGATCGGTTCGCTCGCCGGCACCGGTATCGTCGGCCTCGTCGACGCTGCGTTGAAGACCGGCCGGAACGCCATCGGCGCCATGACGAACAATCCCGCCATGATGGGCGACACGGTCGGCGAGGAAGTCGTCGACCGCATCATCAACAATTCGTCGGACATGGCGAACCAGGTCGCCACGACCGGCAATCCCGTCGTCGATACGGCACCGCTGGCCCGCAAGTTGCGCGCACCGTCGCCGGTCGAGCAGGTCGTGCCCGGCTTCCAGGCCAATATCGGCGACCGGGCGCAGGATCCGCTGCTGATGACGGCCGTCCAGAACCAGGACATGCTGCAGCCGGCCGCCGCGAACATGCGCCGCGCCGCCAATGACGCCGCGGTCGGCGCGAAGATGGCCGACGTGGCGCCCGCCGGCGATCCGGCGCTGTTCCGCTCGTCGGTCGAGGCCAGCCGCGACGCCCGTATCGCCGAAGCGCTCGCCGCCGAGGAACAGGCCCGCGCGATCTTCGGCGACGCGCAGCAGGCCGCCACGCCGTCGACGCCCAACGCCACGGCGCGCGGCTCGAACATCCGCTCGGCACTGGCCGACCGCTACGCGGCCGAGCGAGCCCGCGTGAGCGAACAATTCGCGCCGCTGAATGATTCGTCGCTGGAAGTGCCGATCGCGCCGCTGGCGGAGCGCTTCGGCGCCACGACAGACAATCTGCCGCTGAACGACCGCTCCCGGTTCCTGCCGGCGGAGGCGAACATCCCGCAGCGGCTGCAGCCGCTCGACGCGGAAGGCAACGTCATCCCCGACGCCACGGTTCCCCTTCGGGAAGTCACGGCCGCCCGAAGCGGCCTGACCGACGACATTCGCACGCAGCGCGCCGGCGGCCAGCAGAACGCTGCCCGCGTCACCAGCAAGTATCGCGACCAGATCGACGATTTCACCGAGGCGGTGATGCCGCCGGAACTGCGCGCGCAGTATGACACGGCCCGCGCCGCCCGCCGCGATGTCGGCGACCGGTTCGAGCGCCCCGGAACGGGTATCGCCGAGACGCTGCGCCCGCGCGAGGGCGGCGGCTATGCGCTGGACGACAGCGCCGTGCCGGGCCGCTTCGCGCAGCCCGACAACGGCCGCATCAACGACATGAAGGCCCTCCTGAAGGAGGCCGGCAACGACCCGCGCGTGCGCCAGTCGCTCGCCGACGAAGTGCTGGCCGACGTCCAGGGCCGGGGCCTGTTGGAGAAGCCGCAGCAGTTGGCCCGCTATATGGACGAGCGCGGCATTCTGATGGAGCAGTTCCCCGAGCTGCGCCAGACGCTGAACCGCGCCCGTGCGGCTGGCGACTACCGCCAGGGCGTCGAGGCCGCCAGCACCGCCACGCAGAAGCGCCTGACCACGCCCGGCCGGTCGCCGGAGGCGTCCTACCTGAAATACGGCGACGAGGCGACGGTCGACGCGGTGCGCAACCTGGTCAGCAGCCCGAAGCCGCGCGAGGCTGCGAAGGCGCTGCTCGAGGCCGCCGGCAACACCCCGGAGGCTCGCGTCAACGCGCGATCGGCCCTATGGGAAGCCGTCAAGACGAAGAAATACAGCGCCCCGAACGCCGTCGGCGGCGAGCGGTGGGACTACAAGAAGCTGAAGGGCTTCTTCGACGACCCGAAGATCGCCTCCGTGGCCGACGAATTGTGGTCGGACGCGCCGGAGGATCTGGCGAACATCAAGGAACTGTTCGGCGCGCTCGCGGCCTCCGAAGGCAGCATTCGCACGAGGGCGGCCAATTCTTCCGGCACCGCGCAGGCGCTGTCTGGCAAGCTGGACCCGTCGCTGACGACGACGTCACTGGCCTCGCGCGCCCGTTCCGTCAGCCGCAACCAGCTTTCGCCGACGATCGCCGCGGTGGACGTGCTCTCGACGTGGCTGCGCAATCGCTCCAAGAAGGTCCAGGCCCGGGCGATCGACACGCTCGCGTCGTCGGCCTTCAACAACCCGGAACTCGCCGCCGATCTGCTGGAGAAGTTCAACCCGGCCGACTTTGCGGCGAAGCGACGCATGATCTCGCAGAAATACGGCATCCGCGCCACGCAGATCCTGAACCTGTTGGACGAGGCGGACGGCCAGGACGACACGCAGGATGCTATTCGGGGAGACGGCTGATGGGCGCGCTGTCTTGGCTCTTCGGGAACGACGAACCTGTTGTCCACAAGGCGCCGCCGCTTCAGCAATACCCAACGGCTGACGATGCGGCGTTCGCGAGGAAGAATGGCGCGTTTTACGGAACGGCGATGGACCCGTTTGCCAATGGCGATCTGGCTACTCTTCTGGCCCAAAAAGGCGGCGCTCCGATCTCGGCTGTCGGGCAATCGCTTCCCGCGGTGACTAACCCTGCGAACGGACAACTGTTTAGCGGCCCCGACGTTAATTACGTCACGGCCGATACTTATGCGCGCGCCGGGTTGGCGGCGAACCGCTCCGCGTTGGCAACGCTTGGCTTAGACCCAAGGCGTTTTACGCTAGACGGAGTGACGCCCGAAAACTCGACTAACGTTGCCGGCGCGTATTCACCTGAAACGGACCACGGTTTCGCCGTGGCGGGGCGGGGCGCCGATGGCGCCTCTACGCTGACGCATGAGAGCATTCACCGAGGGCTTCAAAAGCTGCGCGAATCAGGACGCGCGCCCGCGTACTCAGACCAGCGCGATCAACCGAAAACCCCCGAAGAAGACCTCGTCCGCATCATCATGCAGAAGCAAATGGGCGACCCGGAACAGAGCGCCTTCGCGCTAAAGAAAAAACGCGGCGCCTATGACAACTTTCTGGCCCGCGATGGTGCTATGCAAAAGTATGTCGACAACTACATACTGAGGTTGGAGGAAGCCGCCGCGCAGGAACTGGCGCGCGACAAGCCGAGGGGGCCGCGCTAATGGCGAATGATCTCGCGCAAGCGATTCTCGCGTCGGCGCAGCGGCTCGGCGCCGATCCGGTCGATCTGGCGACGGTCATCTCCTACGAGACGGCCGGCACGTTCGATCCATGGAAAGCCGGTCCGACGACGCAGTGGGGCCAGCATCGCGGCCTGATACAGTGGGGCGAGCCGCAGCGCGCGAAATATGGCGTGACGCAGGGCATGCCGGTCGGCGCGCAGTTGCAGGCGGCCGAGCGCTATCTGCAGGACGCCGGCTACAAGCCGGGCATGGGCCTGATGGACATGTATTCGGCGATCAACGCCGGCAAGGTCGGCCGCTACGGCGCCAGCGACGCCACCAACGGCGGAGCGCCTGGCGCGGTGGCCGACAAGGTCAACAACCAGATGTCGGGGCACCGGCAGAAGGCCGCGGCCCTGCTCGGCGGCCAATACAGCCCGTCCGCTCCCGCTCCGTCGGGGCCGCCGGCGCAAGCACCGGCCAGCTTCGGCGATTTCGTCGCCCCGCAGCAAGGCCCGGCGGTCGACTTCGGCAGCGTGGTCGCGGACTTCCTGGCGAAGCGCCAGCAGAGTCAGCAACAGCAGGAGAGCGACGCGGCGGCCGAGCGGGCTCGGAAGCTGGCGCTATTCGGCTAGAGCAGCGTCTGCTGCACCCACGCCTTGATGTCATCGAACCAGTAAATGATCGGCGCCGCGAAGATCGCAATGCCCAACATACGCCACCCGAACTCACGTAGAAAATCGTTCATCGCCCCGCCTCTGCTACCAAAATGACTACCAAAACGGCGATTTGACAAAACGATGATTTGGTCAGGCGAGTGTCAAAAGCTAAGCCATTTCAGTGGTTTGGATGGTGGGCGTGACAGGGATTGAACCTGTGACCCCTACGATGTCAACACTGTTTCGTCAAACACGAGAAATGCTGGCGAACCGGCATTTCTCTAGACTATCTCGGCTTCCGTGCGGTCTCCTGCTGGTCAGACGGTCGAACATTTCCGCTCGTTTGACTACCAAATGGCACAGCGGCTACCGGGGACGCTACCACGTCGCGCGGGTCAATTCGGACGACCCCGCCATCGGCGCGATACTGCGCCCACGCGGTCCCGTGACGCTGCAGATCATCGTTCAATTCGGCTAGCACGGCCTCGTCGATTTTCAACGCGGCCATCACCGCGACAGTGCGAGGGTCTTTCATTCTGCGGGCTCCGACTTCATGCCGAGATGCTGGCGAACGGTTTTCCACGCTTCGATGTAGTCGGCGCGCGACCAGCGTCCGTAATCGTCCCACATCGGCGAGACAGTGAACCCGACGAGATCGTCATCGCGGGTGTGGCCGTCGGCGAGAACGCGAAGGGCTTCGTTTAGGATCATTCTGCGGCCTCCAGTTCGTTGTTCGAGATCATGTCGACGGCCTCTGCGAGGTCGCCGGGCAAATGCTTCGCGTAAGTCTTCTCTACCACGGCCATCGTATTGCCGAGGATCTTGGCGATCTTGAAAAGCGACACGCCCCGCCGCGCCATGTGCGTCGCCGCCGTGTGCCGCAGAACGTGCGGGCTGATACCCGTCGCGCGGGGCTTCTTGGCGCGTGTGATGCGCTGCTTCGGCCCGAGCCCGGCTTCGCCGACCACGACCTGCATCTGCGCCCACACGGCCCCCTTGTGGTCCATCACCAGGTTGCCGGTGCGCTCTTCGTAGGCACGCAGCAGGATCGGCCGCAGGGCCGCCGAGATCGGCACGATCGCGCGCCGCTTCTTCGTCCGCCTCCGGCCTGGCACGTCGAGGACGATCATGCCCGTCTCGAAATCGACCCGGCTCCAGTCCAGATCGAGCAGCGCTTCCTTGCGGCCGGCCGTCTCGAGCGCCAGCCATAGGAACCGCTCCACCCGCGTCAGCCGCCCATCCTTGCGGAGCCGCGCCGCGGCGTCCAGCAGCTTCTGCATCTCGTCGGTTCGCAGCCAGCGGTCGCGCGGCTCGCCTGGCGCAGGCAGATCGAACTTCAGCGTCGAATAGACCGGGTCGATCACCTTGCGGCGCGTGTCGGCGCAGAACTTGATGGCCGCCAGCAGATATGACAGTTCTTTTGCCGCCGTCTGCGGCTTGACCGGCCGGCCTATTCGACCGTTGCG
>Ga0172380_10006666_pt1 | contig 13312 bp, 13 predicted proteins | sample Leawe162metaG_FD_119747 | JGI IMG/M metagenome (GOLD analysis project Ga0172380, IMG submission 119747) | Leachate microbial communities from a municipal landfill in Southern Ontario, Canada - Leachate well 162 metaG | ecosystem: Engineered > Solid waste > Landfill > Unclassified | place... | reverse complement strand
TTTATTTTTTTAGTTATTTTGCTTTATTTAAAAGATCTACCCCAAAATTTACTATCTTTTCTTTTGTTTCTTTTGCGTCTACGGCGTCTGCGGCGGCGTATGCGGCGTATGCGGCGTATGCGGCGTCTCTTACGGCGTCTCTTGCGGCGTATGCGGCGTATGCGGCGTATGCGGCGTCTGAGGCGACTGCGGCGTCTGCGGCGTCTGCGGCGTCTGAGGCGACTGCGGCGGCGTTTTTTTCTGTTGGACTTTCCAGATATTTTTCTGCTGCCGCAATTGCCTTTCTTGGCCTTTTATCTTCCGGATATTTTGTCTCAAAAATAGGCAACACCAACTTTGCCGCAAAAATTGCGTATCTGCGCTTGTCGTCAAGTTGCAAAGCTCTGGATATCAACCAGTTCGCATGGTCGTAATTGTCTTCGTCCATTAATGCTTTTACCGTTTCTTCTACGGTGTTCTTTTCCTTTTTGTCGTACCACTCCCTGACTTTGCTGCAAGCATTCCAGCTGACTAAATCTTCTTTTGTTAGTTTCATTTTTTCTCCTCCGGCTTTTCGCCCTTCCGAGTTTGTTTCTCTCTTCCTTCACAATTAAAGTATACCTTTTACTGTCCGCTATTTTTTAATTTTGGATATTTTTATATCGATAGACATTTTTTAACAAATAACTGATATGATCATTAATCCTGGTATACGCGCCCACTTTGTCCGGATTTTCCAGCGCAATCTTTATGGCCGTTTCGATTATTGCTCCCTCATCATTTTCTCCCCACTTGGTTTTAAGCATCCTTTCAAGTTGATATTTGTTCATTTTTTCTCCTCCGCCTTTTCGGCCTTTCGTTTTTGTTTTGCCGGGGTTGCCGCCCCGGCTCGGCGCAATATTTTATTCGGTAGTTTCAAATCTTTTCAGCGCAAACTCCCACGGCAGATTCCCTTCGTCCTCGACGCCGTCCATCTCCTCTGAGGTAAAAAGGTATATTGCTTTTACTTTTATTGTTTTTTTGCCCATCTTAATTATACCGTTTCCGACGTATTCTGCTTTATACCCATAATCGCGGCTCCCGTCCAACAATCTGCTTGTCGGCTGTGCATTGTCGGTTTCCGTGTAAGCTGTTGCTTTTACCGTGCCTATCTTTTTCCCGTAGCTGTTCCATTCCCTTACTTCGATTGTCTTTTTCATTTTTTCTCCTCCGCCCTTTCTAGGCCTTCCAATTTTGTTTCTTTCTTCCTCACACTAAGTATAGCAAATTATAAAAAAATGTCAAGTATATTTTTAAACTATTTTAAATATATTATTAATATACTCAAAAGTCGGACACGGCAAATAAATAAAATCCAATAAAATAAGGTGGTTTATAAAACGGGGTCTCAAACGAATAAAACGGCTCTATAATGGCCTTATTTCTTGTTACAATTGGTTTTAAGGCCTATAAAATTTTAGGGGGTAGACACGTGTAGGTCAAGGACCAAATGGCCCTATTTGCGCTTTAAATGCCATTTTAAGGCATTATTATTTTTAGGCCGTAAAACTCAATAAAATAAGGCATAAAATAGAACGGAATAAACAACAAAAGCGCCCTGCCTTAAATTACGGCTTAGGGCGCTTTTATTTTAGTTATTTTTTATTTTGCGGCTGTGTCAAAAATAAAATCAGATACTCTTAAAATTCTGTCGTACAATTTTTCCGGTGTCATATTTTCAATCGGTTCATCCTTTGTTAGTTTTTTATAAATTCTATCCACGCCCTGCCAGACCAGAGCTGACAGCTGAGAGCAAACAACGCTATCTTTTTTATACGCAGGGTTGCGGACCAGTCCGGCAACAAAACCAAAAGGGGTAAATTTTGTTATCGCCGAACCAACGCCAAACCAAAATAATTCCCACCTATTATAATTTTTGCCCACGTACGATTTAACGCCTGATTTAAAAATCTCAAGTTCATCAACCGTCAAATTTTTAGGCCTGAAACATATCAGCCTATTTTCGCCATTTTTTAAACGTTGTCGGTAATCTTCAAAAAGATGATACGCCAACTTTTCGCCGTCTGCTTCAAAAGTTTTACCCACGCCGTCACCAATATAATTTCCAACATGGCAAACTGACGCTTTTACAACCTCGCCCTTGTCATCGTCTCCCGTTCCCCATTGTACAAGCGTGTCAACAAAATTAGTCCCTTCCACAAAAAACCAATCCCCGGGCTGTAATGCCGCCCCAAAAGCATTTACTTCATCGTCTGACATCTTTCTAAACTTGTTCATTTTCTACCACCTCCTGTTTTATTTTTCTGAACTAACACGGTTAAGCAGTTCCAAATAACCACAAGCGTCAACCCGATTATCCCTTTTGCTTTTGTTTCCTTCTCTTGCAAGTTTAACGGCAATTAAAACTTTGACACAATCGGTAGGTGTTAATTCTTTACCACAAATAACGGTTGCGATTTTTGAAACGTCTAAAAAGTGTTTTTCAGGACTTCCATAATCGGCTTGCCTATCCCCGTTTACAAGGTGTTCCGCTTCCATTAAAATTGAAATTTGATTTTCCATTTTTCCTCCTTTTATTTTGTTTCTACAATTTCGATTGTAATTTCTTTCTCCTTTTGCATTTTACTAAACAGGTTGTCAAATGCTTTTCTGCTGTCGTAAATAATATCTTTACCTTGCGACATTCCGACTAAAATGCACCCCTCTGTATCTCTATCGGTATTCCCTGCGTGTATTCTCACCCCCGTAAAATCAGGCACGTTTAAAAGCAACGGCATATCACGGTTAAATCGCTTGCTGTGATTTATTATTACTTCGTATTTCCCCGCTGGTATCGCCGTCCGCCCGTATATTTTCACATCTCGTACCATGTCTTCAAGTGTAACACATTCATAATACCAAAATCCATTTAAATTTATCATTAATCTTCCTGTTGTAGTTTCGTTTGTATATACTTCACGGACAAGCAATAATTTCATTTTCCCAATACCCAGCCGATAGCCCCACCGATTGTAGTTATTACAACGGATATAACCCCGGCCACAGTATAAACCTTGTTTATTTTGTCCTTGTTTTGTTCTGTTTCGCATTTTAAAAATCTCAATTCCTCTTTTAAAGATTTTAAATCTTCCTTTAACTGTTGCATTAAAATAACAACTATATCAATTTTTTTATCAACCTCAAAAAGTGATGGCTCTTTCCCGTTAATTTTATCTATCTGTTCTTTAATATCTTTATCCATTTATATTGCCCCCTTTAAGATTTGGTTTCTCCAGTGATTTTTAAAGTAAAGTTTTTCAGGTCTAAGGAAGTAGACTTTATGCGAGCATCTGTAAGAGTTGTTTGGCCCGAATATGTATCTGTTATATCGAACCCGTCCATAACTTCAATTTCGGGATGAAAGGGTATTGTTTGTTCTACGTAATATTTAGGATATTTTAAGTAATCAAGCAATACTGTTCCGTAAATATCCGTATCTGCCTGTGTAGTTATATAATTATTTGTATATTCTTCAAGTTTTCTTGTTCCGTAATAAGACTGAGATAATAAATCTATATATCTGCCGTTACAAGTTCCTGACCCTTTAATTGAAATTTCGTTTTTAATTTTGTTTATGTCGTTATATATACGTCCGTCAATAGTGTTTTCCTGAAACCCTGCCGTTCCATAAATACGTGTTCCATTTGTTGACAAAGCAAATTCTTTTGTATAACTATATTTTCTTTTAAAAACAAAGTTTCCTTTATTATCAAAATAAGCAACCCCTAAAGCAAGATTGCACAAATTTTGTGTCGCTGTTTTAAATGTGTCATTTGTGCCGGGGGCTAAAGCCTGAAAATAATCAACCGTGTAAGATATAGTAAAGTTATCATTTAGTCCATATAGTTTATCAAATTGAACCTTGCCAAGCGTGCCGTCCTGATATATTGTTGTTCCTGCGTTGTTGTAAGGTACACCATTTATATAAACTGTCCCGGCGGAAAAATGCTGATGTTGTGTTGACATCCCAGTTAATCCAATTTTAGGGGCGTTTTCTGCGAATTGTTGTCTGTCTAAAATAGACACATTATTTGTATAATCATTATAAGTCATGCCGCCATTGCCATATAAATACAAAATGTTATTTGAAATATTATAATATAAGTTCCTATAAGCATACGGCACTTGGATCTTGTCTATATATGCGCAATCAGTAACCCCTGTACCGCCCCCATATCTAAATATATATGGAGTTGTACCTACAAAACCGGAAAACATGGTATACCATGCCGTAGTACCTCTCGAATTTGCAATTGGTTGTTTTATATAACAACCGCCCAACATGTTAGCAGAACCTAAAGACCATGACCCTTGATATGTCATATTTATACTATCTGTGTTCGCAATATAAGATAACATATAAGATGTTCCGTTATAATGTGTCAAAATATGAAATAAAGCCGTATTATTTCCGTTGTATCGTATGTTATCACCTATAACCGCCCTTACATAATGGCCCGCAATCGGTGTAATTCCTGCACCTATCGAATAAGCCCCTTTATTAGTTATATTGCCGTTGACTGATTTCCACATATAAAAATCATTTACAGGCGGCGTGCTTGTCGTATTTACCGTTAAATATTCAAACCCGTTACCGTCTGAAGCAATTCCAATTCCTAAAGATTGCATATAATTATAATCGTCAACTTTTAATGTGTCCTGATACCAACTGGCAGATGTGAATTTTCTCCAACCTGTATTACGGCGTGAAACAACGGCGTGCAATCCGTCATTTGTTTGCCCTATGCTTGACATTTGATAATTTGGATTTTTTAAGTCTAACGGAAAAGACATATAATCCCATTGATCGCCATAACCACCATTTGAAGTATTATATCCTGACGGCTTAGAATTAATTAAAGCCACATTTCTATAATTTGTTTTTACGTCTTCTATATATTGCCTGTAACGTGGTATTCCGTTAAAATCACAAAAATGCTGGAGTATAGAACCGATTGAATGTGTTCCTGTCAATGTACCTGCCTGTAAATCTCCGTAAATTCCCCACGGCTCAGTAACAGTAACAGCGATAGAAATATCATTTTCTGAAAGTGACGTTGATGTTATATATCCATAAAAACACGGGGCAAGTTCCGTGCCTGTTGACCCACAAAACCCAGCGTCAACCCTGACAGGCGCATTTGTAAACAACGGACGGTTATAAAATAAAGGATTATTAAAAATATTGCTTTCCTGTACTCCAATATATGAACCCGTGTAATTACAAAGATTAAATGTGAAATCGCTGCTTTCAATTAATCCCATTTTGCTGTCATTTTGTATTTTATGGTCAATGTTCGAAATGTCGTTTATTTCGTCCATTTCAACCTTTTTATAACAATGTGGCATTAAAGAACCTATCCACGCCGTACCGTTTGCAACGTCTGAAAATCGGCCGGGAAAGTAAACTTTAAACTGTGCAAATTTACCGCTTATATTATTTAAAATATACGGGTATGTTTTATCTGAGGCATCATAAGAGCCGTTTGAACCGCTAAAACAATAATAATCGCCAAAATTTGTACCGTCATTTGAAGTTCTAATATAATATAACGGGGCGAAATTTTTATAAGAGTAGTTTCCCGTCCATGTCGGCTGATGATTATTTGTGCCGTGGATAATCAAATTATCAACGTCTGCGGAAAACGAACCGCTATCGGCTTTACTTAAAACCGCAAAACTAAAATAATCCATTGTACCTATCGGGGGTAAACCTACAATTGTTCCGGCCGTACTTTTTTCATTGAACCAGCAATTATAAAAAGTCAAATTACTTGACCCATACCATGTAGTTGTTACCCAATATTTAGATCCAGTCTGAACCGTACCGATTACAGTTTCAACTCCGCCTCTATAAAATTTACATAATGAACCTGCAATATAAACGTCCTGTGTTACCCCTGCAACGGAAGTGTAATATGGATAAAATGTGTCGCCAGTTCCCAATGTGCCATTAAGTCTAAATGAAATTGAAACCTCACCAAAAGCGGCAAAAGTAGTTCCAAAGATTGAAGTATCACGTACATAAACGGAATTATTACCAATTCCAGTAGCGGACACGTTCCACGAATTACAGTCAATCCCGTCTGTCGTTATTGTTCCCTTTGTATTGCTCGATGAACTAAAATAGCAACTTGAACCCACGTTTCTATATTCCTCAAAACGTCTTAAAAATATAACACGGCTTCCGAATATATCGGCATTTAACATATCGTAAGTATGCACTTTATCCCATGTAGCGGTATAATAAGGCGTTAAAATAGGTGTTTCATAATAACCGTTTGTCTGCCGTGCAAACCATAAAGTCGAACCGCTATTGTTTGCATTATTTGCACCGCCTATATATCCAGCATAACCCGTTGACGTTCCTATTTCAGCAGTTAACTTTTCCGTTTTTGTGTTGTAATAATTTATATCACTTGTTGTACCATAATATAAATTTGACCCCATGCCATTATACTTAAATGACCCAAAATCTTTGCCTGAATAATTAAAATAATCATCATACAGCCTTATATTAAATACAGGCATTGCATATTGTTTCATACTTTCGCTTTTATAAAAAGCACTTGTATATTGCATTAATACACCTTCTTTGAATTCAAATTTCCATAAATTGAATTTAACTGGACATTTCCATTATATCCGCCCTCTGTATATGTCGGTGTTGTGAATGTAAATTCAAAATCATTAGCCCAATAAATATCGTAATAATTAGCAGGGTTACTGTCGATGTTAGGAAAAAACCTCATAGGCGCACGCCAGTTATAGCAAGTTTCTAAATCTGTCCTTTCGCCGTCTGTTATTTGACTATAAGACAAAGTTATAACAGGTTTTGTCATCTTGTCATAAATTAATATGTCCTTATTTGCAAATTCATTTGTTATTATATTATTTATATATTTAACTGAATAAACAGAGGCAGGGGGCAAAATTTCAGCGTTTGTATATGCCGTGAAAGTAGTTCCCAGTGTAGTATTTAATATGCTTGAAAATGTATGTATTGCGTCTGAATATATTCCAATTGTATATGTTCCGTTTATAACAGAACCCATACCATAATCAATATATCCATTAGTTTCATTATACATATATGTGCCATTAGTTCCATTAGCCGTACCGCAAAATATTAAATACCTGCTTGCATTAGTATTATAATTGAAACTAAACACCATTTCATTATTTTGCGCCCATGTGCCTAATGTTCCCCAGGTGCCATTAGTGCCGCCCCATGTGCCTATGCTAAAAGGTATTATAGTACCTAATCCCTGATATGTCCCTGAATTGCTTTCAATATCCACCTGTGGCACAAAAGAAATAAAAAACGTCTGTGTACCGCCGCTATTTGTCGTACCATATTGTAATAATATTGGTGTCGGCGTTTCTAATGCGTTACTTTCCGCTAAATTTGCAAGCATCATTCGCAATTTGTCATCTCCTAAGCCATTTGTACAGTTGCGGTTTTTGTTATGTTCCAGCCATTATTTGCCGCTAATGTAAGCATGTCGTTTATTGTTGCAAGTTGACTTTCCCTGCTCATAAACACGGGATTATATAAATTTATGCTTAAATTTGTTGCTGTTGCCGCACCTGATACGGCTTGTGTCGTTGCCCCTGCCGTTGACGCCCCTGAATAAGACGTTGACCCCGTGCTTGTAGTTGACGTTGTTTCGCCTGAAGTTGCCGTATAATTTGCCCCGGCCTTTAAACTTTCAACCGCAACTACACCGCCAGCCGCTAAAGCAACGCCGCCCCAATTCTGTTCAGCCATTGCTTTAATTCCAAAAGCAACTATCGATTTTTCTACCATGTCCAAAACAGCCGTCAATGCGCTAACGGCAAAATTACGCCACGCATCCGTTGCCCCTGCCGCTGTTTCACCTATTGCCGTTCCTAACATTTGAAAATACGGCAATGCCGTGTTAACTGCATTACTTGCATTTGTCATTGCCTGTTCATTCGCTTCCCCTGCCCGTGTGGCCGACATACGTATTAAGTCAAATAAAGTTATTACTTTTTCCTGTTCTGTCTGCGTTTCCTGCAAGGTATTATTTGTTTTATTTAAAGCGTCTTGCGTATCTTTTTCTGATTGTTTTATAACATCAATTTTACTTTTTATTATTCCTAAAATGGCTTCCTCTTGTTTTATACGATTGCCCAATAATGTCCTACTATATTGCCCTTCAGTTGTTTCTAATTCTTTACGATATTTTTCTATAACGGCACTTTGAATTTTAAACTTATCTTCAAGTCCTTTTAAAGAGGGGTTCATTGCTTCATTTATTTCATGTAAAGCAGGGGTTAACCATGTACTAAATTTTTTTCCTGCTTCCTCTGCTTTATCTCCTAAATTATTTAAAAATGTTTCCCATTCTCCGGCCCCTGTTGCTGTAAATTCTTTAGCCGCACCCGTAAATCGTTTTTGAACCGCTTCAAGAGCTTCCATGCCAGTAACGCCATCTTTTAATTTAATTCCGTACCTATTTAATGCCGTTACATTGCCCTCAAAAGCCTTTCCTAAAAGCATTGTTGCCGTGTTTAAGTCCATGTTTAAAGCCCTTGCCATGTCTGCGGCAACTCCGGCCCCCTGCATTGCCGCCCCCACGTCCTGCGTTACATATAACAAATTTGTCATTGATGTCATTAGTTCTTCATCCGTAAATGCCGTTGTGTTTTGTAATACCCCTGCCAGTTTCTGCATTTTACCGCTATAAGTGTCAACGGAAACACCAGCGTTTTTTAATGCGTTTTCCATACCTTTAATTGATTTTTCACTTTCCCACGCTTCAGAAACCATAAATTTTAAAGCCTTTGCTACCTCACCACTTACAAATAAAGCGGCAAATGCTTTCCCGGCAACGGCTAATCCGTCTATTGACCCCTTAATTCCTTTAGCAACGGGGGTTACCTTGTCAACGCCCTCGAATATTATTGTTTCCTTTTCCGTTCCCGTATATCATCTCCTTTCCTCTAAGTTCCATTTCTTGCATTTCTTGTTTTCTTGCCTTACATTCATTTACAATATTTCTTATTATTTTCATAATTTCAACCTTTCGGGCCGGCTGTTCTACAAGTCCGCCCGCGAAAGGCAAGCAATTAAATTCCTCGCATAAAATGTAACTTTCCCACTCTTCTAAAGCCCATGCATCATAACTAACATTTTTACGTTGATAAACTATCTTTTCAACCGTATCGATTAACTTTTTTTTTCGTCCTCTGATAAAGCGGACATTTCCGCCGTCTTGTTAAATACTATTGTTTTAATGTCAAAAGGTATGTTCTCTTTTGCTTCGTCTGAATATTCTATCTTCATGCCTGTTTTGCTGTTTGTAAGTCCTTCCCAGCCGTATACTGACTGATTAAAAAAATCCTTAATCGCGTCCACAATCCTAAATTTAAATTGACCGTCTACCATTGCGGTATGTTTAAGGCTTAGTTCTGACTTGTCCATTTCTTTAACTTTAAAAATTGCATCTTCAATCTTGACTTCAAAACTTTTGAAACCATACTTGATTTTCATAAACCCTCCAAATTTTTTTAATATACTGTTACGCCATTTTTAAGAGTAATCATACAACCGCCTGTACCTGTGGAATTTGTGCCGTCCAATACCATGCCTGAAACCGTAAGCCCTAAAAGACCGTCAAAAGTCTCAAAAGGTGCTGTATTGTAATTAACTTTAGGAAGTCTAAAATCAATGGTCTGTTTCTGCGTTTCGCTAAACACTTCTCCTTCCCAGACCAACCGTATACCAGTATACGACCCACCAAGATATTTATTTCGTTGTGTTACGTTCTCAAATTCCAAATCAAATTTTACGACACCTTCCATTCTTTTTGTCGGCAAAGGTCTACGGCAATTATAATCCGTTCCTACTCTGTACCCATCGCCTAATGCCTGATTAAGTTCTAACGATATATTTCGGGGCGTTAACGCCGATAATGTACCGTCAACGTAAAGCGTCATCTGATTAAACGTTATTGGGTTAAGTGTTGAATACGTGCCATTTATAGCCGTTCCCACACTTTCATTTTTACCGATAAAATCAAAAGATACTTTCATGTCCTCTTTGGCATTACAACTAAAAGCAACTTTATCAACCCTAACGCCAGTATAGTCATAAGTTGTTGCCTGTCCATAATCGCACTGTAAAGAAACTGACGGGAAAGTGTCGGCTATTGTACCAACGGGCGTGAATACGTGCGTGTACGTACCGCCTGCCCCCGTGGTCTGAACCGTGCCATAAAATGCTTTTAACAAATCGCCTACATCTGCGGAAGTTACCGACATTGAAATGTTGCCGGTTAGGTTTCCCTCTCTTTTGTAAGTTGAAACATCAAAACGTGGCCCATTTAAACCCTCTTTAATATAACTATCCCTTTTATAATCTGCCTTAAATTCACAAGGTATCGCCGCCCTGTAAGACCCCAAAACTCCATAAGTTCCTTCCATTCCTACTGCAATCTTTTTTTCATGTACCGCCCTAAAAGCCATAATTCACATCCTTTTTATTTTTTTAATTTCTATTTATTCTGCGTTTACATTGCCATGATATTTCAATATACTTTAAAACCTGTCCGTCTTTGACACACTCGCCATAACCTGTTGTTATAACGTCCGACAAGTACCAATAAGGGGGATAAGACTTTAGCGTTTCAAGTAACGCTTTTACTTTCCCTGCAATATTTGTTGCTTCTAAAATTGTCGTTTCGTTTGTCTGCCCTGAACCATTTGTAAAAAGTCTTATATTAATATTAAATACTTTATCATACTGACCGGAATATCCCACAGTTACAGCGTCCTCATTGTCTATATCAGGCATTATTTCACACAAAGGCAACTGTTCCGGCAAGGCATTGTATTGCCCTATTCTGACATCCATTAAATCCGTTATATTCGCTTTAATTTGATTTTGCAATACGGCAAGTATGTTATTTGTATAATTAAAATCTGTGTTATAAACAAAACCATAAACATATTTTGACGGCAAAGAATACCCTGCAATTGACGTACCTATAACATAATATTGATATGCGTGATTGTTTTCAAGTCCTGTGTCTTCATAAGTACCACCTGTAGTGTTTCCAATTTTTGCAAAGTCTAAATTAACGGTGTCGCCCCTGTAAATGTCGTAACTTTCCGCATTTGATGGCGTAAATTTAAGCCAGCCCGTGCTCCCTGTCGTGCCATTTTCAAAAGTTATTGTCCCTATAGTTGTTGGAACTAAAGTTTTATAATCGCCTGAATATGTCCAAGTAGTACCATAAAATATATTTACGTCTCCACTTGTATATTGTAATATCCCGTCCGTTCCATAAACTTTAAACTTGCCTATTAATGGCATTATCATTTTGTCAATCGGTACTATTACGCTTGAACCCGTTGCCCTACCACTTCCTTTTACAACGCCTGTACTGTCCTCTATTGTAACAACCATGCCAGCGGTTAAGCCGTCAACGTTAACGCCATAACCATAAATGCCTTTCATAATTGAATTGTTATCAAATAACGCTGTTCCACCGCCAGCCTCTTCTTTAAATCCAGCATAAAAACTGCTTGTCAATGCCTGATTGACAGACCCACGATGTCCAATACTTGAAAAAGGTTTGCTTGCGTCATTTTCTAAAAATATATCCGAGCAAAAATCCCTATCACTATTTATTCCGCAACTGGATAAAGTATAATACCACTGTTGCCGAAACGCCTCAGCCCCCCATGTTCTAAATGTAGTAGAAGACCCAAATTGATTTATATACGTATTTAATTCATCTCCTCTATATCCCATATAAACACATGAACCAGTTACTCCAGCCGTCATAAAAGCAGGTAAAGTTATACCATTAAAACTAGTTCCTGTACTGTTTTTATACGCCCATATACCCGATATTAATTGTGACCCCTTTGTTCCCGTACCGGCTAAAAATCCCTTATAAACACTTGTAAATTTTACAACTATATTATTAGTATCTGTTCCTCTTGTAAAATTAGTATATTCTGCCGTTACTTTTCCTAATCTTGCCATACCGCCGTCATAGGCACTTCCTGTGCCTTTGCCCTCGTGCGTTTCATATAATATTACGCTGTCGGTTTCTGTTAGTGTTCCGCTCACCTGTTCATCTCCCGATTTATCCAAAGTCTTAAAGTTTGCATTAATCTATTTTTAGTCGTGTTATTTAGCGTTATTATTTTTCTGCTTTCCTGATTATACTTTCCACGGTGAAAAATGACGGCTTTTAACATATCAACTCCAATTTCCATTTTAGTATTGCTTATATCTGTTACCGCCCCAGCCCCGCCTGTAACAGCCGCTTTCATTTCGCCACTATTAACGCCTATCGGATTACCCTCATATTTCTTAGGCTTTTTATATTTAAGTGGTGACCAGTTTCCACCATAAGCCCCTTGATTACTAAAATTATCATTCCATTCACGCCTTAACAATCCGGCCCACTCTTTATATATAGGCTGTAAATTTGACGGTAATTTACTAATTTTATCAATACGCCTTAAAACTCTGTCCTCACCGTCAACCTTTACATTTATACCTATCGGCATTTAGCCCCTCTTTTCTTTTGAGGTTTCGCCCCATTTATAAAAATCATTAAGTTCAAATATGGGTAATGCCTTATATTGATAATCTATCCTGACAGGAAATGAACCGGTTATCGACCCCGAACCAGTAGAACATATATACCCTGACAATGTGCCTTGCAATTCTTTATTGTAAGCAAAATAATTGTAATCAATACCACGCCTATAAACAGGCGGACTAAAAGTTTGAGTGCCATAAACTATAACGCTATTATCAATCACGGTTAAATTATTTAGATAGTTTAAATTTGTACCGTCAAACAACTTGCTCTCACCGTATACTTGACACTCACCGCCTGAAACTGACGGATTAGCCGTCAACACAGACCCACTAAAGCCCGTGACCGACCATTCACCCGTCACCAATTTTTCAAGCCAATCCAAACCCCTGTCATATATACCTTTCCCCCATGTAGCCTGTCTTTCGGGTATTGTCAACGTGGTGTTTTCAAATGCCATACCTAAAGTCAAATCAGCACATATATCCTCTATAATTTTATCAACTGCGCCCGTACCATAGGCATTAGTGCCAAATAACGGCGATACTGTGCCGTAAATGTCAGACAAATTAGCGTCTATAAACCTTGAAACAGTGTCAATTAAATTTGTACCCTGTCCCACGGTCATTATACATGACCCCGAAGTTCCAAAGTTAAACCTTGCCCCAAATTTAAGGCTTATATAGTCTGTTGTGGTATATTTC
>Ga0172380_10006665_pt1 | contig 13315 bp, 14 predicted proteins | sample Leawe162metaG_FD_119747 | JGI IMG/M metagenome (GOLD analysis project Ga0172380, IMG submission 119747) | Leachate microbial communities from a municipal landfill in Southern Ontario, Canada - Leachate well 162 metaG | ecosystem: Engineered > Solid waste > Landfill > Unclassified | place... | reverse complement strand
GAATTCGGAGCGATGGGTCTTCCTGGTTCCCCAGTCCTCAATCCTAAGTCCTGCTTTTCAGTAGTTGAGGCTGTCATATTTCTTGGCACTACCCGTCAATTCGACGCTCACTTCATTGGGCAGGCAGATGGCAATCTCACCCGCCTGCTGTAGCCAACCTTCGCGCACACAATATTGTCGTGGGCTAGGGTCAGACGTGATGCGTGCTTTGCGTTTCTCGATGGTGATGATGCTGATACCGAGGGGGCCGGGAACCTTGATCTGTAAGTCGCGGGATAGCGGCACTTCTTTGAAAATCTTGCCGCCGCTGCGGATGATAGCGCGGTCAGCGAGTTCACCGTTCCAAAGTCTGAGTGTGAGCAGGATGACGCAGGTACAGCCGAGCAGCATTGTCAGCCCATCGCCAAGTTTGATGTATTGAAGGGAAGGCACAATAACTAAACCTCAAAATCATTTGCCACAGAGTACACAGAGATCACAGAGAAAACCAGCGGCAGATTTTGGGATAGCAGCTTTCTCTGTGTGTTCTGTGATCTCTGTGGCTTGATTGTTTTTCAGCCCATCAGTTCACGATGGCGCACCAACACCTGCTGTTGTGAAGCGAAGTGGCGTGCGAGACGTTCTGCTAGATAGACCGAGCGATGTTGTCCGCCGGTACAGCCGATGGCGATGGTCAGATAGCTGCGATTATCGGCGATGTAGCTGGGTAACCAGTTTTCGACGAAACTGCGCACGTCATCGAACATCTTTTGTGCAAGCGGAGTCTCCTCCAAGAAACGCACTACAGGTGCATCGCGTCCCGTGAGTGGTCGCAGTTCCGGATCGTAATGGGGGTTAGGCAGGCAACGCACATCGAACACCAGGTCGGCATCGAGCGGGATGCCATATTTGAAGCCGAACGATTGGAACAGCAGCGTAAGGCGCGCGCGGTCGAGGCGGATGAAATCTTTCACCCACGCACGCAAGGCATTCGCGCCGAGTTCGGTGGTGTCGATGTGATGGGCCAGTTCTGAGATATCGGCAAGCAGTTCACGCTCATAAGCGACGCACTCAGGCAGCGTGCGCACCCCATCGTTCAGAGGATGGGAACGGCGCGTCTCGGAGAAACGCTTCACCAAGGTGTCAGTTTGCGCATCTAAGAACAGCACATGCACGTCCACGCCGAAGCGTTTCATTCCCGCGATATGCGTGGGCAGTTGTTCGACGCTGGTGCCGCTACGCACGTCGATGCTTACCGCCATGCGGGTGTAGCCAGCGTTCTGCAGATTGTCGATGAGGTCGGTGAGTAATTCGACGGGCAGGTTGTCCACGCAGTAGAAACCGGAGTCTTCCAGAGTCTTGAGCGCCACACTCTTGCCGGAGCCAGACAGACCGCTGATCAGAAAGAGTTGCATCGCCTCAATTTCCCAGCAGCAGTTTTTCTTGGCGGGCGATGAATTCCTGCATGGTGTCGATGCCACGCTGCTGCAACACGAAGTTGCGCGCGGCGGCCTCGACCAACACCGCAAGGTTGCGTCCTGCCATCACGGGGATCTCCACCTTGCTGATGTTCACGCCCATGATCTCTTCGTGTCCGGATTGCGGCAGACGGTCGAGCTTGGAGAGATCGTCATGTTGCGGGCGATAGAGATGCACGATGAGTTTGAGGCTCTTCTTGCGGCGCACGGCAGTCTCGCCGAACATGGTGCGGATATTGAGCACCCCCAAGCCGCGCACCTCCAAGAAGTCGCGCAACAACTCCGGGCAGCGGCCTTCGAGCGCCTCGGGAGAGATGCGATACAACTCGACGATGTCGTCCGCCACCAAGCCGTTGCCGCGTGTGATGAGCTCCAATGCCAACTCGCTTTTGCCCACACCGCTGTCACCCGTGATCATCACGCCGACGCCGAGCACGTCGATGAACACACCATGTCGGGTGGTGGATTCCGCCAACGCCTTGATCATGTAGTGGCGCACCATCCACATCAGGTGAACGCTGCTCAAGGGTGAGCGGAACAGAGGAGTCCCCGTTTTGTTGGCGAAATCAATCAACCCCTTGGGGATATCCGTATCACCGGCGATGATGAGGCAGGAGGGTTTTGCGCGCTCCAGTTGTGTGAGCGCAGTGGAAAGTTCGGCAGGCGCCAGCGAGTGGAGATAATCCAACTCGGTGTTGCTCAACACTTGCACCCAGTTAGGATGCACCAGATTCATGTGGCCGATCAAGCCGAGGTTGGATGCATTGACCGTCTCGCTGTCGAGGATGCGGTCTGCACCATCCGCACCCGCGACCCAGGTCAACCCTACGCGTTCTTGCTTATCGTCGAAGAGCTTGCGGATGTTGATTTGGGACATAAGACTTATGCCTGCCAGTCCGCAAATATTCTATGGATGGCGCTAGCTTCGTTGGCCTTTTCCAACTGGTCGCGGAAGGTTTGGTCGCTGAACATCTGCGCCAATTCGCCGAGGATCTGCAGATGCAAATCGGTCGCTCGCTCGGGCACGAGCAACACAAAAATGAAATTCACGGGTAAGCCATCCGGTGCGTCGAAAGGGATGGGGGTCTCCATCTTCACGAAGGCGGCGACCGCATCGCGCAGTCCTTTCACGCGGCCGTGGGGTATCGCAACGCCCTGTCCCAGACCAGTCGAACCCAATTTCTCGCGGGCGAACAGGCTGTCGAACACTTGGCTGCGCGCGATATTCTGCGTGTTCTCGAACAAAATTCCGACACGTTCGAACACGCGTTTCTTGCTGGTGGATTCACTATCCAGCAAAACGCATTCTGAGGTTAGGATTTTACTGATCAAACTCATGTTGTCTCACCAAATAAAAACAGGGCAACCGTTCAGTCGCCCCGTATCACTTCATTCTGCTACTTGATGTTTGCCAGATTCGTCGTGACGGCTGGCAGTGCGTTTCTCTTTGTGCTTCAGTACTTGGCGATCCAAAGAATCAACCAGGGCATCGATCGCGACATACAGATTGGCGTCCTCGGTCTCGGCATGGATATCTTTGCCGGACAAGTGGACAGTGGCTTCCGCCTTCTGAACCAGTTTGTCTACGGACAGGATGACGTTGATGTCGATCACGCTGTCGAAATGGCGTTTGACCTTGTCCAGTTTCGTTTGTACATGTTCACGGATGGCCGGAGTGATTTCGAGGTGACGTCCTGTGAGGTTGAGGTTCATGGCCTGCTCCTTTATGGTTAGAGTGATTTACGAAGATTCACCGGGAGGATACTCATTGATTCCCGGTATTTTGCCACGGTACGGCGGGCGACGATAATGCCCTGCCGTGCCAGGATCTCTGCCATGCGGCTGTCAGTGAGCGGATGCTTGGCATCCTCTTCGCTGACCATCTGTTTGATGAGCGCACGGATGGCGGTGGATGAACACGCACCGCCTGCTTCGGTAGCCAAACCGCTGCCGAAGAAATATTTGAATTCATAGATGCCTCGCGGCGTGTGCATGAACTTCTGCGTGGTCACGCGCGAGATGGTGGATTCATGCAGTTCCAATTGGTCTGCGATCTCGCGCAACACCAAGGGGCGCATGGCGATGTCGCCATGTTGGAAGAATTGACGCTGCCGCTCCACGATGGCCTGCGCCACGCGCAGGATGGTCTCGAAACGCTGTTGCAAGTTCTTGATGAACCAGCGCGCCTCTTGCAGTTGCGTCACCATGCCTTGTGCATTGCCGTCCCCGCGCTGTTGCAAGATGTTGGCATACACCTGATTCAGTCGCAGACGCGGCATGGCTTCCGGGTTCAGGCGCGCACGCCAGATACCACCGACACGCTCCACCAGCACATCCGGTACCACATAGTCCGCCGCACGTTGTTCGAATGCTGTGCCGGGCTTGGGTTGCAGATGCACGATGAGCTCTTGTGCGCAACGCAGCGCATCATCGTCGCAGTGCAACACCTTCTTCAGTTTGTTGAAGTCACGCGAGGCGAGCAGATCGAGATGCTTGGTCACCAGAGCCAATGCCAAGTCGCGCCCCGGAACATCTTCGGGCATGGCTTGCAGTTGCAGTGCCAAGCACTCGCTCAAATCGCGCGCGGCTATGCCGGGTTCATCCAGATGTTGCAGTTGAATGAGGGCGGTCTCCAGATCGTCTAGTGTGATGTCCAGTTCCTGTGGGAGTAGATCAACGATCTCTTGTAGCGGTTGCGACAAGTAGGCGTTCTCATCCAGAGCGTCGATCAACAAGCTGATGATCTTCTTGTCGTGCGAATCCAGTTGGCTCATGTTCAACTGCCACAACAGATGCTCGCGCATGCTGGGGCGGTCCGCTGCCACTTCGCCATATCCTTCGTCTTCATCGTCGGGGCTGGCAGCACTGGATGAGAATGACGGTTCAGGCCAGTCGGTCTCGCTAGTGCGAGATTCGGTTTCGGGTGCGGGAATATCGTTATTGCTATTGGGGGTGTCCGACTCGGTACTACTGCTACCGCTGTAGGTTTGGTTACCGTTGTCGTCTTCGCGCTCGAGGAATGGATTCTCATCCAGCAGGCGCGCAGTCTCTTGATTGATCTCCAGCGTGGAGAGTTGCAACAACTTGATTGCCTGCTGCAACTGCGGCGTGAGCAGCAGTTGTTGTGATTGCCTGAGTTGGAGAGCTGGTTTCATTACTGATGTTTGGTGGTGGGCGGCGCTGCTTATAACTTGAAGTGCTCGCCCAGATACACCTTCCTCACGCCCTCATTATAGATGATTTCATCGGGCTTGCCTTCCGCCATCACCGATCCCGCGTTGATGATGTAGGCGCGGTCACAAATGCCCAATGTTTCCCGCACGTTATGGTCGGTGATAAGTACGCCGATACCGCGTTCCTTGAGGAAGCGGATGATCTTTTGGATGTCGATGACCGCGATTGGGTCCACGCCGGCGAAAGGTTCGTCCAATAGGATGAAGCGCGGGTCGGTGGCCAGTGCGCGGGCGATCTCCACTCTGCGCCGTTCACCACCGGACAAGCTGATGGCAGGATTGGTACGGATGTGGGTGATGTGTAAATCGTTGAGCAAAGCTTCCAGGCGTTCCGTTTGCTCTTCCGGTGTATAACCGTGCAGTTCGAGAACGGACTGGATGTTCTGCGTCACCGTCATGCGGCGGAAGATAGAAGCTTCTTGTGGCAGATAGGCCAAGCCTAGGCGCGCACGGCGATGGATAGGCTCATGGGTGACATTCTGCCCGTCGATGGTGATCTCGCCGCCATCAGCGGCTATCAAGCCAACGATCATATAGAAACTCGTGGTCTTGCCTGCACCGTTGGGGCCGAGCAAGCCGACGACCTCGCCGCTATTCACGGAGAGTGATACATCTTGTACCACGGTGCGGGAGCCGTAGCGTTTCTTGAGTGAGGTCGTGCGCAGTTCACTCATGGCTGTGTCGTTTCCGTAGCTGGGTTGTTCAAAGTTGGGCTGGGCTGGATCGCCAAGCCATCCTGTTTGGTTGTGGTACTTCTGGGTTTATCGTTCTTGGGTTGGATCACGGCGCGCACCCGGTCTTTATTGGTCGGTTTATCGCCGGCTACCGCGGGTTTCCCGCGTGCTTGGAATATCTCGGTCTTGCTATTGTAGGTGATGAAATCACCCATCACTTCATCCTGCCCACGCTTCACGCGCGCGTCCTTAAAGAAGTCCACCTTGTCAGCGCGCGTGTCGTACTCGATGCGCTCGCCGAATCCTTCGGCATATTCATTGGTGCCTTCCATTTTCTGACGGAAGCTGGCGGGTGCGCCTGAAGCTGTCATATGTTGATAGCCTTGCTTGTCTTCCACCACGACGATCTTTTCAGCCACGATGCGCAAGGTGCCCTGCGTCAGTTCGACATGTCCTTCGAAGGTGCTGACCTGTTTGGCGTCATCCAGTGTCATGCTGTCCGATACGAGATGCAAAGGCTTGTCGCGGTCGGCAGTCTCGGCATGAGTATTGGCTACGACGCAAACCAGCAGTAGTGCAAAGAGGTGGGGGGCGAGATTATTTATTGGCTTCATGTTTCGCCCTGACTTGGGATAGTAATTTCACGGTGCGAGCTTGGTTATCGAACTGCAAGCCGACGGCACTGACGACGTTCTTCTTGTCATACATCAACACAGGATGATCGGTTTCGGCCAAATCCTTGTTGGGGGAGATGTGCAGATAGTCCGTCTCGAAGCGCATCTCGTTCAACGTCTTGGGGTCGGTGCGCGTGATGGCGACATCATCGTGCATAAAGACATCCTCGCTGTTGCTGCTCAGCGTGCCGAGTTTCGCTGTGATGTTCACGGGCGGCTGATCGACTTTCACACTGACGAAGTTGGGCATCTGCAAGTGCGTGGTGTCATCGTCAGAGAAGTGCCACATCTTTTCGGCAGACAACGTTGAGTGAGGTATGCCTTGTTTGTCTAGCGCTGTGGATGACAGCTTCTCGATAGTGAAATCGACATCATGCCTGGCTTCTTTAGAGAGAGAGGGTAGCGGTTGTACCTGCAGGTTCAGCCAATAACTGGCTAACAGCAACCCCAGCAGCGGCAATAGTGGCAGCCAAGAGCGTAGTTTGCCGGTGATGCGCTGTGTGTTCATCGATTACTTGAGGTAGGGGGCGAGTTGAGTCGCCAACGTGCCCTGTGCTGCCATGATGAGTTCGCATACTTCACGCACTGCGCCATGCCCCCCTTCACGTTGGCTCACATAATGCGCGTGGTCACGTACCAATTGCGGCGCAGCGGGCACGCTAAGCGCCAACCCGACACGGTGCATCACAGGTAAGTCGATCACGTCATCGCCCATGAAGGCGGCAGCTTCAGGCGCAAGCTTCAGGTCGGACAGCAGCGATTGCATCGCCTCCCATTTGTCATCCACCCCTTGATACAAGCGCGTGATGCCCAGATTCTTGGCGCGCAGCTCGACGCACTTTGATTTGCGTCCTGTGATGATGGCGAGTTCCACGCCCGAGGCGCGCAACATCTTCAGGCCATGACCGTCGAGCGAGTTGAAGCGCTTGAACTCATCCCCCGAATCGGACAGGTATAAGCCGCCATCGGTGAGCACGCCATCCACGTCGAAGGCGACGAGGCGGACGGGGGTTATCTTGTGGGTGAGTGGCATAGTATGGGTATCGCTTTAGATGACCTTGGCCTTCAGCAAGTCGTGCATGTTCAACGCGCCCACGACCTTCTTGTTCGTATCCACCACCAAGAGCTGGCTGATGTTGTACTGCTCCATCAATTGCACCGCTTCTACCGCCAGTGCATCCGGTCCGATACTGCGCGGCGTGCGTGACATCACTGAGGCGACAGGCGTGGTGCTGAAATCCACTTTCTTCTCCAGCGTGCGGCGCAGGTCGCCATCGGTGTAGATGCCGAGCAAATGGTGTTTGGTATCTACGATGGCCGTCATACCCAAACCCTTGCGCGAGATCTCCAGTACGGCATCAGCAAGTGTCGCGGTGTCGGGCACGCTGGGGATGCTGGCATTGGTGTGCATCACGTCACGCACGTGGGTGAGCAAGCGACGCCCCAAACTGCCACCGGGGTGAGAACGTGCGAAATCGGCCTCGCCGAAGCCTTTGGCATCTAGCAATGCGACAGCCAGCGCATCGCCCAGTGCCAGAGCTGCGGTGGTACTGGCGGTCGGCGCCAATCCCATCGGACAAGCCTCTTGCGCGACCGCACCGTTCAGATGCACATCGGCCTCGCGCGCCAAACTGGACTCTGGCTTGCCGGTCAGCGTGATGAGTTTTGCACCTTGGCGTTTGATGGTGGGGACGATGGTGAGCAACTCTTGGCTCTCGCCGGAATAGGAGATGCCGATGAACACATCCTGCGAGGTGACCATGCCGAGGTCGCCATGGCTTGCCTCACCGGGATGCACGAAATAAGCGGGAGTGCCTGTGCTGGAAAGTGTCGCGGCGATCTTGCGTGCGATGTGTCCCGATTTACCCATACCGCTCACGATCACGCGGCCATGACAGGCAAGGATGAGGTTGAGGGCATTGAGGAACTGATCGTCGATGCGTGCCACGAGTGCCTGCACGGCAGCGGCTTCGATATTCAAGACTTGGCGTGCGAGGTCGAGCGCGTGAGGCCCGGCGGTGATGTTTTTATCCATGCGGCAAATTATAGCAGGGCAATCTCTCTATTTCGTCATTCCCGCGCAGGCGGGAATCCAGCGGGTTTATTAAAAATGCTTTGGGCTTGGCCTTGCTTCGCAAGAGATATTTTATTGACTGGATTCCCGCCTGCGCGGGAATGACGGTGTTGTAAAAAATTTGGGTAAATATATGGCATCATCGGGGCATGGATAGCTCACTGCATCTTTTGCTCATTTTGCTCGCCGCTGCCGTAGGCGTGGTGGTGCTGTTCCGCCTGTTGCATCTGCCCGCCATGCTGGGGTACCTCATCGTGGGCATCTTCATCGGACCGCACGCTTTGGGCTGGATACCCGATGCGCCGGAGACGCGCCATCTCGCCGAATTCGGCGTCGTGTTCCTCATGTTCAGCATCGGCCTCGAATTCAGCCTCGCCAAATTGCGTGCCATGCAGCGGTTGGTGTTCGGGCTGGGTACGGCACAGGTGGTTATGACCATCGGATTGGTGATGCTGGCAAGTCTGACTTTTGCGATGGACTGGCGCGCGGGGCTGGCATTGGGCGGCATCCTGGCGATGTCCTCTACCGCCATCGTCAGCAAGTTGTTGGTCGAGCGCGCCGAGCTGAATGCACCCCACGGGCAAAAGATCATGGGCGTGTTGCTGTTCCAAGACCTTGCCGTGGTACCGCTCATCATCGTCATTCCGGCACTTGCACAAAGCGATGGCGACCTCAGCGGTACCATCGCCATCGCCATGTTCAAGGCGGCCGTTGTGCTGTCTGCCCTGCTCATCTTTGGTCAAAAGTTGCTGCGCCCGTGGTTCCACTTGGTCGCCCAACAAAAATCCTCCGAACTGTTCATGCTCAACGTGTTGTTGTTCACACTGGGTATGGCATGGCTCACCGAGTTGAGCGGGCTGTCATTGGCGTTGGGCGCTTTTGTTGCCGGCATGCTCATCTCCGAGACCGAATACCGCTATCAAGTGGAAGAAGACATCAAACCATTTCGTGACGTCCTCTTGGGCTTGTTCTTCGTTACCATCGGCATGATGTTGGATGTTCACGCCATCCTTGTCGGGTGGGGTTGGATATTGTTGCTGCTGCTCATCCTATTGCCATTTAAGGCATTAGTCGTAGCAGCACTGGTTCGTATCTTTGGCGGAAGCTGGGGTTCCGCATTACGCACGGGCATCGGCTTGGCGCAAGCGGGCGAGTTCGGTTTCGTATTGCTCACCTTGGCTGGCGGCGTGAGTCTATTGCCGGCCGATGTCATGCAAAACGTGCTGGCCGCCATGCTCATCTCTATGCTCATCGCGCCCTTCCTCATTCAGTATTCCGAAGCCATCGTGCGTCGCTTGTCGCCCGAAGAATGGGTGGACCGCGCCATGCAGATGCACCAGATCGCCGTGCAAAGTATGACGGCGAAGCAACACATCATCATCTGCGGTTATGGCCGCAGCGGGCAGGCCTTGGCTAAATTCATGCACGCGGAAGGCATCAGCTTCATCGCACTCGATCTCGATTCGCGCCGGGTGAAAGAAGCGAGCGAGGCGGGTGAGCGCGTCGTCTATGGCGATGCGGCAAAGCATGAGGTGTTGCAAGCCGCAGGGTTGATGCGTGCCAAGACACTAGTCATCACTTATGACGACAAACATTCCGCGTTGAAGATATTGCATCACGTCACCAAGGCGCGTCCCGATCTTCCGGTCATCGTGCGAACGGCCGACGACACCAACGTGGATATACTCAAAAAAGCAGGCGCGACCGAAGTGGTGGCGGAGGTGTTGGAAGGCAGCGTCATGCTCGCCTCACAAGCGCTGCTGATGGCGGGCATCCCGTTGAGTCGTGTGGTGCGTCGCGTGCAAGAAGCGCGCGCCAAACGTTACAGCATGTTCAGCGGTTATTTGAAAACGCCGCAGACTGAAATGGGTGACGACACCGAACAGATGCAACCGCGTTTCCATAACGTCATGTTGAGTGAGAAGCATGACGCCGTCGGCAAACGTCTGGGGGATATCAATCTGGAAGAACTCAACGTCGAAGTGAACGGCGTGCGTCGCCACAACATGTTGGGTAACGAACCTTCTGGCGACATGATCTTAAAGGCGGGTGATGTGCTGTTGTTGCTGGGGCAACCGGTGACGCTGGATGCGGCGGAGAAGCGGCTGAAGGAAGGTTGACCGATCAGGGAAGTGGACAATAAAAAACCCGCCGAAGCGGGTTTTTTGTTTGGCTGCTTGGGAAATCAAACGCCCATACAGACTGTGTAAAGCGTGGCGTCATCCGGATTTCCATTGGCGGTAGCTGCGTACGGAGGGGTTGCGACAGCAGTTACATCGGGAATCGCCATCAGAGAGCCGGTGTTGCCGACGCCGTCATCCATGGTGATATCGAGCTGTTTTGCGAATTTTCCAAGAACTCCTGTGGTGCAGATGATGTATGCACCTTTCAAGGTTGTAGCGCTAGCTCCAGTGATCACCGTGTCTGTCGAGTTCGAAATCCCGATTACGCCACCGGCGGTATTTCTGGGGATGTAGCCAAGTAAATCAGCTGTGTTGGTTCCACCCGCTGCAATCCCAGACAAACGTACGTGCTGCCAGAACAAAAATGATTCGTCAGTGGCTGTCGTGCTATTGAAGGCGCCATTGATTAAGCCATTGCCGATTTTTGTAGCGGGAGTAGTGGCTGTAGTGGCAGTGCTCACGTGGCTGGCAGCTAGAGCATCATCACCTGGAAGGGCGCGGTATTTATCTTGGTAGCTGTAGATATACAGAGAAGTGTTTTTCAAATCAGAGGCCAGGTTCTTTACCTTCGCGCTGTTGATCAGCTCTTGGCCCTTCATCACACCGCCTAGCAGGAGGCCGATAATCACCAGAACGATGGCGATTTCGATTAAAGTAAAGCCGGATTGATTGCGTTTCATTTGTTCCTCCAATTTCAATGTTCGGTGTTTGGTTAGTTTTTTTAAGTATTGCGCGCAGTATTTAGCAAGAGCTGTGCCAGCAAGCTGTTGGCACGCGTCATTCCCGCGCAGGCGGGAATCTGGTTTGTAGATAAAACATTTAAATTCATAGTGTTGCGATATTGATTGGCTACGAATGCGACTAGATTCCCGCCTGCGCGGGAATGACGAGGAAAGAGCGAGCGTTTCCTTCTGGACGAAATTTAGACGAATTCAAGACGAAAAATGACGAGATGTTGACACAATTCTTTTCGCAATTTGTGCAATCGAGCAGCTGGCTCTCCATCGCCATGCTGGCTTTCATGCACGCGGCACTTTGGGTGGGGCTCGATAGCGTTTGGGCGCGGCCGCTCCTTTTGGCTCATCTAGGGTTGTTCATGCTGTGGCAGCCCCTGTGGCGTAGCGGGGCCAAGCTGAGTTGGGGCAACTCTGCGCTTATTTTGATCCTGAGTCTGAGTGCGCTCTTGTGGCTGAACTGGTGGGTGTTGGCTTTTTGGGTCAGCGGATTGTTCGCCCTGGTCGGAGGCCGGGTTTTTACCTTCCACTCACGCTGGCAACGGACGTTCTATTTGCTACTGATGACGTACCTGTTGGCCGTGCTGTTGTTGTACATCGCACCACACCTGTTTGGATTGGCGGACTTTCACGAAGTTACTAGCAACCTCCTTAACTTCGGACTTCCATTGCTGCTGCTCATCATGGCTGTCTTACCCATCGAGCGAGACGCTTCGGACAACGTGCAGGCGATGGACTTTATCTATGTCTTGCTGCTATTCACCCTACTCATCCTCCTTATCCTGGGCAGCTTGGCTTTTATGACCCTAGGGCGTGTCGAATACCTGGTTGCTTTGCTGCGCACCCTGTTCTTGCTGGGTGCGGCATTGATGGTGTTGGGCGTGCTGTGGAGTCCGCGCTTGGGTTTTTCAGGCTTGCAAGCCAGTTTTTCGCGCTACGTCCTCTCCATCGGTACGCCGCTGGAAGAGTGGTTGAAGCAGATCGCTCTGGCAGCCCAGCAAGAGCAGAACCCAGCCACCTTTCTTGAGCACGCGGCTAATTATCTGATCAAGATGCCTTCCATCTCCGGCATATCTTGGCGGTGTGCGGAAGGTCATGGCGACTCTGGTGTGTCCAGTCACTACCGGGTCGAGTTGGGGGAAGGGGACCTGGTATTGACCTTGTTCACGCACAAGAGCATCTCGCCGACCGTGTTATTGCACATGAAACTGCTAGTTCAGGTGCTGGGCCATTTCTATCAGGCCAAACGCCGTGAACAACGCCTGCGCGAGATGACGCGCCAGCAAACCATCTACGAGACAGGTGCGCGCCTGACGCATGATCTCAAGAACATGCTGCAATCCCTGTTCGCACTCACCTCCGTTGCGCAATACGATTCTGCAAAAGCGCAGCCCATCTTAAAGAGCCAGCTGCCCATCCTCACCCAGCGCATCGAATCGTTGCTAACCAAACTCAAAGCGCCGGGGGAGAATGAGGAAGAGATCACAATGCCGCTGTCCACTTGGTGGGAAAGCGTAAAACAGCGTCATCAGCATCGGGATATAGAGTGGAAATTCGAGGAAGGTGGTGAGGTTGTTGGCAACTTAAGCGGCTCGGGTGGGGTTGGGAGCGCAGGTTCGGCAGTACACAAAGAGCGTTCCCTCACCCCAACCCCTCTCCCGAAGGGCGAGGGGCTAAACCTAAAGGCGGCGGCTGTTTCTAGCCCCTCTCCCACCGGGATAACCAGCGACTTGCCCGCGAGCGGGCTTAGTCGATTGGCTAGTAGTTCCTACAGAGGGGTTGGGGTGAGGGAATCACTGTCAACGGAGAGCCATCAGTTGGGTGAATATGCTCCTAATCCACCCAGTACGGCCAACATCCAACCCATCCCCGCCCCTATGTTCGACTGCGTACTCGACAACCTATTAGAGAACGCCAGCAACAAACGCCTGCGAGAGTCGGGTATCCGTATAAAAGTGAGCCTGACCGCCGCGCCTTTTAATCTACAAGTGCAAGACACCGGCAGCGCAGTACCGGAAAGCGTGGCGCGCAGCCTATTGCGAACCGTCGTGCCGTCTGAGGATGGCTTGGGCGTCGGCATGTACCAAGCCGCCCGCTGGGCGCAGCAGATGGGCTATCGCCTGAGCCTCAAAAAGAATTTTGAAGGGAATGTCAGATTCGAGATGCGGTTTCAACCGGTCGATGCAACAAGTTGGTTAAATCGTTCAGCGGGTGTTTCATAGTTTAACGTCTTCCTTGGACGCTGATTCAATTTCCTCGCCACGCCATTGAGTTGGGCTTGTGAGT
>Ga0172380_10006664_pt1 | contig 13316 bp, 32 predicted proteins | sample Leawe162metaG_FD_119747 | JGI IMG/M metagenome (GOLD analysis project Ga0172380, IMG submission 119747) | Leachate microbial communities from a municipal landfill in Southern Ontario, Canada - Leachate well 162 metaG | ecosystem: Engineered > Solid waste > Landfill > Unclassified | place... | reverse complement strand
GCGGCAACAGCGGGATGCCCAACAGCCGTGGGCCGAAGTAAGGAGGGCTCGATCATGAACAACCCCAACGGCACCGTGCCCCTGGTCGAGGTCCTCGTAGGTTCGCAGGCCCACGGGCTCGCGTTGCCGGAGTCCGACCGTGACACGAGAAGCGTGTTTGCGATCCCGACCGCCGTCCTGCTGGGGATGCACGCCGACTCAGCGAAGCGCGCGTGGCAGACCGTCGAGAAGGACGGCGACGACTCCGGCGGCTACGAGGCGGCGCGCTTCCTCGAGCTCGTCGAGAAGTGTTCGCCCTCGGCGGTGGAGATGCTCTACGCCCCGCGAGTTCACCTGTACCCGGACGGCGCCGGGCTACTGGAGACCGGACGAACGCTCGTCACCAGGAAGCCGCTCATCAACGCCATGATTGGCTACGCCATGAACTCGTGGCGGAAGATCGAGGAGCGCCCCGGCAAGTGGAAGGCGGGGATGCTGCGCACGCTGTACCTCGGCCGCGTGATCGCAATGTACGGGCCGACGAGCCCCTACGTCTCGCTCAACGTGCATACGTGGGAGGACGAGGTCGCACGCGAGATCATCAAGGCCCGCAACAACGAGCTCTCTGACGGGTACGTTTGGGACAGGGCGAAGCAGCTCCGCGAGGAGCTCGACTCCGGCGAGTGGCCGAACCTGCCTGAGGCGCTTCCGCCCATGGCGATCGAGTCGGCCAACACCTGGCTTTGCAGGATGCGCCTGAGTCAGGACCAGCGCTTCACGTAGCGCGAGCACACGAAAGGAGGCCGCGGTGGCCTACAACTTTGACATGGTCCACATCCTGGTGTGGGACAGCAAGTACGGCAACGCGTACTACGGCCCCATCAAGAGCGAGGACGAGCTGAACGACGCGTACCTGCGCGTGTTCAACGACATGGCCGAGGCCGGGTGGTTCTACGAGGGGTTCCTCGACGACACGACCGACCCCGCCACCAACGACCGCATCGTTCGGGCGTACGAGCTCGCGCAGGCGGGCGACGCGCTGGGAGCGCGAACGTTCCTCGGCCTCGTCAGGGACTGGGAGTACCACGGCACGGAAGTGGAGGCGCTGCAGTGAGGATCTTCAACAGCGGCGTCGTGTTCGAGGGCACGATCGAGAAGGTTGTGAAGCCGCCGGTCGCACCGGAGGACGTCTGCGTCGTTATCTCCGGACGCGGCCCACGGGGAGGCTCCGACAAGACCTCAGTCTACCTCAGCATCGGCGAGGTCGCCAGGATCTACGAGGGAACGCTGCACACGGTATCGGACCGCATCGAGGGCGCGTACAACTACAGCCCGCCGCCGGCTGCGTACCGCGACTACACGCTGGACCCACTGCTCGTTCGCGAGCTCCGCGAGGCCACGTCGCCGACGCGCGCGGCGTCGCACGAGTCGGCGATCGGTCAGCTCGTGACGAAGCAGGCTGAGCTCGTCAAGCAGATCGCAGCCCGTCGGGACGCGCTCGCGGCCATCACTGCGTCTCACCAGCGTGCGGTAGACGAGCTCACAGCGCAGGTCAGCGAAGTCTGTCGGCAGATCGACCTCACCCTCAGCTCGCTCGATCCGCAGTGGGAGGAGGACCTCTAGTGGCACACGACGCGGAGACCGACGCCTACATGAGCGACGAGGAGATCACGCTCGAGCAGTTCGTGCTTGAGCACTCGGCTCAGGTGGTGGCGTTCGTGGGTTTCTACGCGCGGCACCACGCCGAGACCCCGGTGACGTACCCGGCGACGTTCTCGCGCGCTGACTGGGACGACCAGCTCGCAACGTTCGTGGTCCTGGCGAACGAGGGCCTGCTTGACCGAGCAGGCTAGCCCCGCCGAGTACGGCGGCCATCGCTGCCAGGTCCCGAGCGTCCTGGGGTTCCACACCGAGGATGAGGTGCTGGTCCCGCTGTCGGACGGGGAGCACTACGTGAGGTTCACCAACTTCGGGGTCACACGTGAGCGACTCGACTCTCTCGCAGGGCTGAGGCTGAGCGACAAGGCCATCCTGGACTACCACGACAAGCTCGTGCTCGCGGTCATGATGGGGCGCGCGGTGTACGCAGGCGTGGCCTGCCCCGAGTGCTACAGGCCGCTGCCGCGGAGGTGGGACAGGATGCCATCGATCGTTGCGCGCGGCGGAAGGGTTTGTCGCTGCCTGCACGGCGAGACCGAGCCTATCCTCGAGGAACCTGGCGCGCTCCAGATGGTGGCATTTCGAGGGTCGAACATCATCACCCCCAGAAACGTCGCGCTCGAGGTGTCTGATTGATTAGAGGGCCTCTCGCGCGCCATCCAGGGCCCGCGACCGCCTGATCGAGGGCCCGCTGCGCGAGACCTGCGGACCTGGGCCTGGACCGGCGCATGTCGAGGAGGGTTGGGGCGTGGCTTCGGCCCGCCGTCCGCTCGCCTGGAGGTCCCAGGCGGGCCAGCGGGCAGCCCGTCGGCGTCGGGACACCCCGAGGCCTCCGGTTGCCCGGCCGTTTCCCTGGTCACCATCGTACGCTGCGGTAGGATCCTTGTCAAGGGCGTTGACAGAACTTCCTCCAACGTGTAGTGTGGCCATCGTCAACGACCGACAGCACCGAAGGAGGACACAGGTGGCAAAGTTTGAGGTGGAGTTCGAGGTGACCACGCGGAAGACCCTCATCATCGAGGCGGAGAGCGCTGAGGACGCCGAGATGCAGGTGAAGGCCCTCTGGTACGACGGCGCGCCGCTTGACAGCGACTACCCCGGCGTCGAGTTCGTGGACGTCGAGCTCGACGTCCTGGACGCCCACGAGGTCTAGGGGTTGACAACGTAGACGTCAGCATGTTAGAGTGTGCCTACGCTCGAAACGAAAGGACACGCACGATGCTGCTGACGCCTACGCTTCGCCCCGCGCCCAAGAGCTCGGTGCACTTCCGCTACGACAAGGCGACCCGTACGTTCACGACCGAGGCGAGCAACCTCGGGCCCGGGACGCTGTTCGACCGCGTGTGGCGCGACGCCGCGGACATGGGGCTAACGATCATCAGCGAGCGCACGGGCAACGAGATGGTCTTCGTGATCGACCGCACGGTGGTCGACCGCGAGGGCGACACCCTGCAGTGGGTGCTGCGCCCCGCAGCCGCCGACGAGCTGCTGACGCTGATCATCTTCAACGACTAGCCCTTGACAGGCGCGCGGAGGTAGCGTAGCATACGCTCGTAGTGAAGGGACGGCACAACATGCAGATCAACACTCAGGACGACGCCCGCAAGGTTCGGGAGATCATCAACGCAAAGCTCGACGAGCTCGAGGCCGAGCACGGGTTGAAGGTCCAGCTCGTGGGCGGTGCGAAGTACTCCACGGGCACGTTCGAGTGCAAGATCGCGGCCACGGCCGAAGGCGCCAAGGACCTGTCGGCCCAGCTGTACGATCAGGCCGCAACGCTGTACGGGTTGCCCGCGCTCGGTACGCGGCTCCGCACCCACGACGGCACCGTGCTCACCATCACGGGCTGGAACCGCAAGGCCCAAAAGAACAAGGTGCTGCTCAAGACGGCCGACGGCCGCATGTTCCACGGCCCGACGGGCTGGATCAAGGACCTGGTGAGCGCCGGCAAGGTGATCGCGTAGGGCCATTGACAAACGGGTGGGGCCTGTGATAGGATCCACCCGTAGTGAAGGGACGGACACCGATGGAACTCACGATGACCAAGACCAAGACGCACAACACCTGGGGCAACCCGCAGCACCCGTTCCGCGTCTGGGCAGCCGACTTCGAGGAGACCAACTACTACCACTTCCCGAACGCCGCGGAGGCCCTCTCGTGGGCCCTGACGCACGAGGCCGACGAGCTGACGGGCATCTTCGCCTACGGCCTGGAGGAGCGCGACGGCGAGGGCTGGTGCGAGTGGTACGATGAGGACGGCGACGACCTCTGCCGCATCGTAGACCGGATCGTCTACGATGAGTAGCCCCAAGATGCACAGCGACATCCGAGGGATGATCGACCTGGGCGGCCCCGACCCCGACCGCTGGGGCGAGGCGATGGTGACGCTGTGCGACCTGGCGGAGGTGCTCGTTCACACGGGCCACGAGGACCTGATCCCGCGCGAGTGGGGATACCGGCACTCGCCCGTCTGTCAAGGCATCGACGGCGACAACGGCTTCCCGCACGATTCGCGAGCGATGCCCTCCGACCTCGTCCACGCGGGAAACGTGCTGCACCGCTACGTGCGCGCGCTCGAGCGCGTGGGGCACGCCTACTAGAGACCTGGTGGGCGCACCCGCACCGGTCGTTTCCCTCCAACGCAGCGGCCGTCCACCGGACTGGGGCGCCTGGGGCTTCGGCCCCAGGTTCCTCAGAACATTCCTCGAAGAACCTGTGTCCAGCCCTTGACATCCGATCCCAAGTAGGGTAAGATACATACATCAACCCGCTACGAACCGAAAGGACACACACCGCATGGCACAGCAGAATGTCGAGACCGCAGCCTACGCAACCGGCAGCCCGTTCCGCGACCCCGAAGATGTCGTCGGCGAGCTCATGACGAGCCGTGAGGTGATGGCCCACGCCGGCCTGGACTGGTCCGTCGAGAAGCGCCCGCTGTTCGCCCGCCTGAGCGACGAGGACGAGGACCCTCGGTACACCCCGAACGCGGCCGACACCCGCTTCGGCCTCGTGCGCGACACCGACTCCAAGATGCTCGGCATCTGTGGCACGCGGTACGCTCCGCTGCAGAACGTCGAGGCGCTCGACTTCGCCGACGGCCTGCTGAAGGACGGCGTGATGCGCTACGAGATGGCGATGGCGCTGCACGGCGGCCGCAAGGTGGTCGCCCTCGCTCGCATGGGTGAGGACTACATGATCGGCGACGACCACTACACCAACTACATGCTCTTCAAGTGGGGCCACGACGGCGGCCAGGCGGTGCAGGTCTTCCCGACCAACGTCCGCATGGAGTGCTCCAACATGCTGACCATGGCGACGAACACCGCCAAGGGCAAGAAGAACTTCATCAGCATCGCCCACGATTCGCGCATGGAGGCCCGCCTCGCCGCGGCGAGCAAGGCCCTGCAGATCACGACCGAGGTGCAGCGCCGCACGGCTCAGTTCCTCGAGCGTGCGCTGACCATCAAGGTGGACCCCGAGAAGGACGTCGCCGCCATCGTCGAGGACATCTTCGGCAAGGCGCTCGACCAGAAGGACGGCGAGTACTCCGACCGCAAGGCGAGCGGCATCGTCCGCTACCGCGCCATCGCCGAGGAGGAGATCAAGCGCACGGGCCCCAACCTGTACTCGCTCATCCAGGGCATGACCGGGTACGCCGACTGGGGCACCCCGAAGGTCCAGAAGGACATGGGCGCTCACGTCGAGTGGGTGGTCGACGGGTCCGGTCTCTGGATCAAGCGCACGAACATGCCGAAGCTGCTCGAGCGCTTCGGCCTGGAGAAGGAGCTCGTGCTCGCGTAAGCACTGAGGGTTCCCCGGGGCCAGGGCCCCGGGGGGCCCTTGACAACCTGCTCCCGATGTCGTAGAATGACTGCACACCCGAAAGGAACGCAGATGCCCACAGAAATGACAGACATCGAGGTTGTCGCGCTCGCGCTCGTGAAGGCGGCGCGCGAGGCGTTGCCCGCGCTCGAGGCCGCAGCGAAGAAGACCTCCTACTACCACTGGAACGCGGTGGCCGCAGCGGTCGCCGACTACGACCGGCTCCAGCGCGAGAAGCAGGCGCAGGAGGTACCCTGCAACGCCCAGACCGTGTTCGGTCGGTGCGGCAGGGACGCCGAGCACTGGATCCACATCGAGGGCTTCGACCTCTGGGCCCCACCACGTCACCGGTACGCCCGATGAGCCGCTGGGTGGACGCGGACCTCGTAGACCTCGTGGTCTTCGGCGTGACGGCGACCCTGTCGGTGGCGCTCTGGGTTGTGCTCATCTGGAGCACGGTGCTCGTGGTCACGCGGTTCTAGCCCTTGACAATCGGCTCCGTGTGTGAGAGAATGCTCCCGTAGCGAGAGGGGACGAAACAGATGGACGTGCTCAGCATCGTACACGTTCTTGGAGGCAAGGCACAGGTGGCCAACGAGGCGATCCTAGAGTCGCTTCAGGCGCTCACCGGACGCTCGTGGTTCAGTGCCAACGAGCTCGAGCACGTCGTCTACCTGACAGGTCGGGTAGGCGTCCTCTGCAGCTGCGGTGAGGCGTTTGACCTTGCCCAGCCCTATGGGCTGCTCGTGCTCCGCGAGCACCTCAAGGTCGACCACGACTTCGCAACTGGCCAGGTCCTCTGCGAGTTGACAACCTAGGCCCGGGCGCGTACAATCAACCCGTAGCGAAAGGACACCGACATGACCACGAAGGCGCTCGAGGTTGACATCAGCCTCGGCCACACCGCAGGCTCGAAGCACGTCCACGTGTTCACCATCACCGACGGCTCCACGGGCTCGCTGATCGCGACCGTCGAGCTCGACCACGTAGCGTTTGCAGAGCTCATGGCGAGCCGCAACGTCCGCGGTCAGGCCATGGTCTGGGACGGCTTCGACATCTGGGGCGACCACCACTACGTGGGAGGCACCATCACCGTGGCCGGTGTCACGCGCGAGAACTTCGACGAGGTGCTCGAGCGCCTGCGCGCCGACCAGCCTGGGACCATCTTCGAGACCGAGTACAACTGGCACCACTCGAAGAACGGCGTCACCGGCACCTACGAGATGCACTTCCGCAGGCTCGTGAAGAACGGCGAGGAGGCGTAGCGATGGCCACCACCACGATCGAGCTCCTGGTCGGCGACAAGTTTATTGTAACGGGCGTTGACGTGCGCGGGCGACGCTTCAAGACCACGTCTGATTCGTACGCACACGTCCGCGGGATCAACGTCTGGCGGGGCTCCAAGTGGCTCCTCCGGGACGGCAAGCGAACGCTGCTCGAGCGCATCTACAACTAGGGGTTGACACACTGCCCCGGGTGGTGTAGCATCCGCTCACAACAGACGCACCGAACCTCGAAGGAGGCATCACAATGATCGTCGACCCCACCGTCACCGTCGTCTGCGACGGCTGCGCCAACGAGGAGACCGTCGATGTCGCCTTCACGTACTCCGGGTACTCCGGGCGCTCCGGCTCGTACGACATCGAGACCACGCTCGACAACCTGCGCGACGCCGGCTGGGACATCCCCTACGCCAGCGACGCCGACGAGATCATCAAGTACTGCCCCGAGTGCGCCGAGGAGGACGAGGAGGACGAGGACGACGATGCCTAACGACTGCGTCGGGCGTATCATCGGCTACCACCCCGACCACGGGGAGCTGTGGGTACAGGAGCACGAGTGGCGACAGCGCTGGAGCTCATACCAGGAGCTCAGACACACCGACGGAGGCAACGCCTTCAACGTGCAGGTCACCTACCCGGACGGCTTCTACTGCGTCCACTGTCTTCGGGTGAACACCTAACGCAGCCCTTGACACGGGCCGCACCACAGCGTATGATGCTCTCGTAGACCGAAGACGAGACACCGAGGAGGCACCGCATGGGCATGCTCGACAACCCGGCACGGATCGAGAAGTGGGAGCTCGAGCACTACCAGAGCGGCGAGTGCAGCGAGGACGCCGAGTGTGCGTGCGCCGCGCGCTGCGCGTTCTGCGGCGTCGAGCACGTCCCGCCGGACCACGACAGGACCTACTGGCTCTGCTGGGGCGACGACTGCGAGCGCTGCCGCGCCGCCGACCAGGTCGAGAAGCTCCTCTACGAGGTGAGCTCCGCGATCAGGATGGTGCAGGGGAACCCGCCGAGCGCCGAGCTCAGCGAGGCCGTGCTGACGGCGCTGCAGGTGGGCCTCGGGGAGAGGCTCTCGGCTGACGACGGGATGCTGTACCTGTTCGACTCGCTCTCGAACGTCCAACACACCGGCCCCGTCATGAAGCTGATCGCTTCGCGCGGCTAAGAGGGAGAGGACGAAGTGACCATGACTGACCCGACTACCCGCTGTTCGGTTGAAGTGCGCGAGCCTGGTGTCTGGCCGCGATACCACCAGTGCAAGCGCAAGGCGACCGTGCAGGATGGCGGGAAACTGTTCTGCACCACTCACTCACCGGCGAAGGTGACCGAGCGGAAGGCGAAGGCCGAAGCCAAGTGGCGCGAGCGCAACGAGTTCGAGAGGGGCAAGTACGAAGCGCCCCGGCTGCGTGCAGAACTCACCGAGGCCATCCGCCAGCGTGACGAGGCCATCCGAGACTGGCGAGAGACGGCCATCGAGCGAAACGAAGCACAGATGCAACGTGACGATGCCGTGAGGCTGCTGCGCGGGCTGGTAGAAGAACTCGAATCGATCTGCACCTGTAACGCCTCGATGGCCGAGGAGGTTCTGGAAGGCACAGACGTCCACCCGTGGGAGTGCGAGTGCCCGGAGCCGTGGGCTCAGAACCACATCGACAAGGCTCGTGCCTTCCTCGCCAACTTCAAGGAGGACTCCCGATGAGATACAACGACGAGTGCATGGGTGAACGGAGCGAGGTCACGGTGGAGTTGCCCGGCGGCGTCCGCATGAAGCTCCACTGTGAGAACGACAGCGACTACGGACACCACTGGCGACACTACAACGACCGAACCGGGGAGTACGAACCGGGGACTCCGCACTTCTCGGCGCTCCGGCTGAACGACACCCGTATCGAGTTCGAGTGGCCCGAGGAGGGCTCCACCAATGACTGACCGCTGGATTGTCGAGGCCGAGGAGGGTGAGGTCGCGGGCACCTACCGCGTTCACGTCACGGCCGACGCTGCGAGCGCCTACCTGCGCGGCGACATCGAGGGGGTGGATGCCCTGTACGAGCGCATCCGCCTGGCGATCGAGGCCGCCCCGGAACTGGTCGAGGCGCTGAGGGAGGTCTACGACGCGCTCCCGCCAAACTCGTTCACGGAGCGACAGGCCGTCGAGATCGTCGGCGCGGTGCGCAACATCATGGCCACCCGGCAGGTTCACGCCCTCATCAACAGGGTAGACCGGCAGGGCTAGCCCTTGACATTCTGCGGCGGGTAGCGTAAGATGTTCCCGTAGTGAAGGAGGACACCGATGCAGGCTACGCCCGACGTTGAATACGCGGTGCTGACCATCCAGGCGGTGAGCGACGCGCTCGCGCGCCGCTCCGCAGTGCGCTCCGCCATCGACGGCGAGGTGGTCATGGACATGCAGACCGCAAACGCGATCGTGACGGTCTACGACAACCTGCGCACCGAGGAGAGCAAGGCCAAGCTCGAGACCATGCTGCGGACGCACGCAGGGATCGACCGGTGCGCCCGCATCTGCTGGTCGCTCGTGGTCCCGAACGTGCAGGGCCTGCAGCTGCAGGCGGTGGCCTCGTGAACTACGAACGACTGCGCCGGCCCTGGCGGATCGCAGGGTGGCTAGGTGAGCACGATGAGGCCGGCGCGGTGATCTCCGATGCCGACGGCAAGCACGTCGCCATGACGCTCGGAGGGCTCCGAGAGGCGTCCCCGTTGGCTGATTGGGCGCGCTACCACGAGGTGCCCATGACCATCGTGACAGCGGTGAACTCGCTCGGCCGCGAGGACGACATCATCGCGCTCGTACGCGAGTTCGTAGACGCGGACCGGCAGCGTGACGGCCACTACGGGCGCGACACCGCGGACTTCATGCTGCGGCACCTGCTCTCGCGGCTCTCGGTTGAGCTCGACCGCTACGACCTTTCGTAGCCCTTGACAACTCGCAGCGGGCCGCGTATAGTGGACCACGTAGCGAAAGGACGCACCGATGGACATCACCAAGGGAACGCAGGTCACCTGTGCCGCACACGGCCGCAAGCGCGGGACCGTGCTGTGTGACCCGTACACCACCCCGATGGGGCCCACCGTCGAGGTGGACTTCGGCGGCAAGGACCGCAACGGGCTCAAGATCATCACCATCATCTCGACGGCCGACCTGCGGGTGGCCGAGTGAACGCCGCGGAGCGCAAGCGCGTCCGCGACATGATCGAGGCCCTCTCGCTGGACCTGGCCACGGGCGAGCTCACGCGGCTGCGGCAGCGGCTCGCGCAGTCGGCCATCGCCATCGATGAGTTCAAGCTCGCCGACGAGGTCCTCAGCCGCGAGATCCCCGAGGAGGTGTGCCGTGCCTGAGTGGGTGGGCCCCGAGCTTCACGACGAGGTGGACACGCTCACCTTCTACGACTCGAACACGTACAACCCGAAGCCGGCGCTCGAGTGCACCGCCTGCGGGTGGCGCCGCGAGATCACGCACGGCAACGACGACCCCGAGACGCACACGGTCTACGACTGCTGGAGCGCGCAGCTCGTCGAGCTGCGACGGATCAAGGACTGGGTGCTCGAGCAGCTCAACGAGCACGAGCGCGAGAACTACCACCACTCCCGCAACAACTGGAGCTAGGCCCTTGACAACGCGGGAAGGACGGCGTAAGATAGCTGCATTGAGAGGTGTGGTCGAGGACGCAGGCTTCCTGCTCACGCTCGCGATCGCGCTCCTGGTGATGTTCGTGGCGTTGGTCAACTCGGACCCCAAGAAGGAGGTGCCCGTGCCGGAGTACACACACGTCTACGTGCTGACGACCGCGGAGGCTGAGACCGATGCACAGGTTGACTCGGACCCAGCGTTCTTCGTGGACTTCCAGACCCTGGTTGCGACGCTCGAGGCCTCGGCCGAGGCCGGCGACTTCGAGAAGTTCTCGTGGCCGTGGACTGTCTACCGTGTGAACGTGACCGACCTCAAGCTCACCGAGCACGGGCTCCAGGCGAACCTAGGGGACCACACGTCCCTGGTGCTCCCGGGCGGCGACCGTGAGGACGCGTTCCTCGAGTCGCTCCGGTAGCCCTTGACAGGTCCCCGCCGACCTGTTAGCATGGTCCCGTACCGAAAGGAGGCGCACCACCGTGACGCCAGAACAGCTTGAGACCCTGAAGGAGACCCGCGACGGCTACGCCCGGGCCCTCAGCAACCTGGAGCAGGCCACGAAAGCGCTCGGCATCAGCACCGAGGGCGTCCACGACATCAGCCTCCAGGACGTCAGCATCGAGAGCCTCCAGGCCCTGGTGGGGCGTGTGCGCTGCTCCGGGTGCGGGTACGAGGCGGGCCCGGACGGCGAGAACGACGGCCTCGTGGCCAGGCAGGCCATCGGCAACGACGGGATCTACGCGGTCTGCAACTACTGCGACGACGAGCGCTTCCTGCCGGTCGGCATGTTCTCGGTGTACGAGGTCGAGCTCGCGCTCCTGAGCAGCTGCCCAGCTGGCACGCTCCGGGCAATCCAGAACATCGAACGGGAGCGGTACAGCGCCGAAACCGGCGAACGCATCGCCTAGCACGCACTCAGCGCGAAGGCATGGAGGAGGACACGAATGATCACGGTGACACTGACGGCGACGTTCGAGATTCCAGACGAGGAGGGCGACGACATCGGGATCGCCATCCACCACGTAGCGGACTTGCTCGATGAGGGCTACACGTCGGGCATCCTCAACGGCGGATCGTGGGACTACACGACCGAGGGCGAGCCTGAGCCGTCCGAGGACGAGGAGGAGGACGACGGTGACGATCTCGCCCGGTTGAACGCTCGGATCATCGGTGCGTTCAACGCCTAGCACGCACGCAGCGCGGGCGCTCTCAGGCTAGGCCCTTGACAGGTCGGGCCGGGTAGCGTACCATGGCACAGCCAACGAAACACGAAGCGAGAGGACGGCACGCCTACATGAAGACCGTGACAAACGTACAGCGCGAGACGCTCGCCAAGGCCGCCGCGACGACCGCAGCGTAGGCCCCTAGGGCCCCAGAAAGGACACACCGGATGAGGGTCACCATCAAGCGCCTGGCGCCGGGGGAGAGCGTGGTGCTGAACCGCACCGTGGAGAAGTTCGAGTTCCCCTCGAACTACCAGGGCGGCTACTCCACGTGGCTGCACCTCGGCCACGAGACGCCCGTGCCCGGCAGGGGCCCCAGGTGGGTCACCGAGTACATGGTCTCGCCCGGAGGGGACACCGTCGTCCACCTCATGCGCGACGACGACGAGGACGACGAGGACACAGCCCCCGCCTAGGAGACCCACCCGCCCGGGGGCACAGACCCCCGGGTACGGGCACGACGACGACGACGACGACGCTACCCCGGGTACGGCACGGGCAAACGAGAGAGGACGGCACGACGATGGCGAACGGCGACAGGGTCCGCGTGACGGAGTGCGAGCGGCACGCCCGCTACACGAGGCAGGAGGCCGAGCTCGAGGCCGCGACGAGGCGCGTCTACGGCTTCCACGAGGACCCGCCGGGGAACCGGCTGTGGCGGGCGTGGCCCTGCGAGGGGTGCAACGGCCACCACGTGGGCCGCGCGAAGCCCTGGGACCGGCGCGAGGGCATGGAGCGCTACGGGGCGCCGTCGACCCCCAAGCCGGCCCCGAGCGACGGGTTCACCCTCAGGCAGGCCCTCGAGGAGGTGGACCGGGAGCGCGACGAGCGACGACGACGACACCGGACGACCCCGGACCCTACGACCCCGCTCGGGGGGACGAACGCTCGGGGGAGCGATACGCTCGGAGGGACGCCTGTGAGACGTCCGTGAGGGGGACACCCGAGAGACCCCTCGAGACGACGACGACGACGCTCGAGACCCTCGTGAGGGGGGACGTGCCGAGGGTTGACGGTGGTAAATGAATGAACGGTCATTCACCATACGGGAGGGGCCAGGCGGGGCGTGGCGGCGCAGGTCGATGAGGACCGGTTATCGGTGGACGAGGGTTCGATAACCTGGGGTTGTGCTTTTGGGGCCCTTGACACGGGTGCCCCGGCGGTGTACCATGGGTGCATCGAACGTTGGGGACCGGGGAGGGGACCGACCGTGGCTCAGGACCGCACGCGCACCAGGGACGACCGGGAGCGCCGCGCGCGCAAGCGCCGGCTCCACACGGTCTCGGGGCGGGGCTTCACCCACATGCAGAACGGGGTGCTGAAGCGGGCCCGGGAGGCCGAGGAGCGTGCTGCTCGCCGGTCCTCGCGCTAGGTGCTGGCTTCGAGGGCGCTTGAGCGGCCTCCCCACCCCACCGGCGCTGTCCGGGGACCCTGTAGGGCCCTCGGTGCCGTGCCCGGGGACGTTCAGGGCCGTTGGCGGAGGCACGTCCCCGCCCTCGGCGGTTCTAGCGCGGTGACACCCTTGCGGGTGGCCCGCCGACCTGCTCGGCCTTCGTAGCGGCCCGCCGGGTTCACGACCCATCGACATCGCCGGCCTTCGCTGGCCGGGCACGAGAGGAGACGCTGGTGGTGCTACACGCACAGGAGCTGGTGGACGACGCGTACGAGCGCGGGCGGGAGGCCGCGTACCGCGCGGTC
>Ga0172380_10006663_pt1 | contig 13318 bp, 9 predicted proteins | sample Leawe162metaG_FD_119747 | JGI IMG/M metagenome (GOLD analysis project Ga0172380, IMG submission 119747) | Leachate microbial communities from a municipal landfill in Southern Ontario, Canada - Leachate well 162 metaG | ecosystem: Engineered > Solid waste > Landfill > Unclassified | place... | reverse complement strand
GGTATTTGATCTTCATGTCCGCCTCCCGTCACGAAAGGCTTCAGCGTATGACCGGATTGCATTTGGCATTAGGAACAGCACCTATGGAATTCCCCATCAATTCTTCGATGACTGACTACTAGTCTTCAAAGGCGGATTTGTTTGCGATAATGCCCTGCATGAATCTAAGCTTGCCCATCCGTTATGTGGATCCCGTATTCCGCCCGCCCAGTGAAGCGGAATCGCTGATTCTTCCTGTTACCGATGGCTGCTCATGGAACAAGTGTACGTTCTGCGAGATGTATCAAGCTCCGCAGAAACGCTTCCGCGCGCGCGATGATGCTGAAACGCTGGAGACCCTTCGCCACTGCGGCGAGCGTTTCGGCAGCGACATCCGACGGGTGTTTCTTGCCGACGGCGATGCTCTCGTGCTGCCTACCCGGCGTTTGCTCGAGATTCACCGCGCAATCCGTCAACACTTGCCAGCGGTGCGCCGCGTGTCCAGCTACTGCCTACCGCGCAATCTGCGAAAGAAGTCTGTCGCGGAACTCAAGGAGTTGGCTGATGCAGGACTCACCATGGCCTACGTCGGCGCCGAATCGGGTGATGATGAGGTTCTGGTAAAGGTGCACAAAGGCGAGACCTTCTCCAGCAGCTGCGAAGCACTGGAGAAGTTGCAGCAGGCGGGCATCAAGCGTTCGCTAATGATCTTGACCGGATTGGGCGGCAGGACGCTGTCACGGCAGCACGCGGAGAATTCAGCGCGCCTGGTCAATGCTGCACAGCCGGAATATCTATCGACACTGGTGCTGAATTTTCCGCAGGGCGGAGAACGGTTTTGCAGCCAGTTTCCTGAATGGCAAGCTTGCAATCAGAGCGAGCTGTTTGTGGAAATGGAGGCCTTCATCTCGGCACTGGAACTCAATCGCACCGTGTTTCGCAGTGACCACGCCTCAAATCGCCTGGTGCTGAAAGGTACGCTCGGCGCGGAAAAATCGCGACTACTCAAGGAAATCCGGACAGCAATAGTGGCGCCGCAGGAAGCCAAGCTGCGCCCGAGACGGGCGCTGGCGCTGTAGATTGCTGGAAGATGACGGACGGTTCTTGGCCAACGCAAAGCGATACGCTCCTGCCCTTTGCTTGAACATCGATTCGCGATAGGATTGCATCAGCCATGCCAAGAGATCGGCTACCGTCTTCGGCGCTCTCGGCCAGATCCTCATCTGGCAAGTCTGGATCCTTAAGGGGAAAGTGTCATGGAATCGACCGCCGTAGCAACGATGAAGCCCTTGTGGCGACAACTCGCATGGTGGTCGCTCGCATTTCCGATCGTCATGGTGGTCGCGCTGGTACGCCACGACGTCTACCTGTTGAACACGATCCACGTATTGTCAGGTGCACTGTGGACCGGCGCCGACCTTTTCATGGGGTTCGTGCTCGGCCCCGTCATGCGCATTCTCGATATTGGGGTGCGCACCTCTGTCATCGCCTACCTTGTGCCGCGCACTCTGCTCTACTTTCCCATGGTAGCTTTGACCACGGGGACTGCTGGCTGGTTTCTCACCGACTGGCTGGGCTTCATGAATCCTGCGTATTCCCACTACGAATGGATCATCGCAGCGCTGGTCTTGGTGACGGTCATGACGGTGCTCGGCCTGGGCTTTCTCCTGCCCAACAGTCTGCGTATCTGGTTCGAATTGCGCAAGCCAGCGCCGGACCGGGAACGCATCGGGCGCATCAATAGAATCAACATCTGGCTGGCGGGATCGCAAGGCGTGATGCAGATCGCGATCATCGCCGTGATGTCCCGCCTGGCAACGTGAGATCGCCTTGCGACTGCTCACAGAGACATGTAGAGCGAGGGCTGTCCAAGCCTTAGCCAATTAGGAACTTCACAATGAGCGCAGGTACAAGACTACCGGGAACCCCCGAGCCGATGCATTTCTGGCAGGGTTATGGCGGGCTGAGAATAGCAGGGGACTCGTGGGGCGATCCCGATGGGCCCCTGGTGCTGCTTCAACACGGCGGTGGGCAGACCCGCCATGCATGGAAGGGGACCGGCGAATCGCTGGGCGCGGCAGGGTATTGCGTCGTGGCATTCGACGCACGAGGCCACGGCGATTCCGACTGGTCTCCCGACGGAGTCTATGAACGGGATGTCATGGTGGAGGATCTCAAGTGTATCGTCGCCGCACTTGGCAACCGTCGCCCGGTTCTCGTTGGTGCTTCCATGGGAGGCAGAACTAGCCTGGTTGCCGTTGGTGAGGATCATGTCGACGCGACGGCCCTGGTTCTGGTCGATATCGCCACCCAGATGGAGATAGAGGGAGCGAACAATATCAATGCGTTCATGCGCCAGAAGCCGGAAGGTTTCACGACTCTGGATGAGGTGGCTGAGGCCATTGGCAAGTACCAGCCGCATCGCAAGCGCCCGAGGAATCTGGACGGTCTGGCCAAGAATGTTCGTCTCGGTACGGATGGGAAATTCAAATGGCACTGGGACCCATCGTTCATGGCCGTCAGATTTGAGGTTGTTGAGGAACAGCAGGCTTTTGAGCAACACCAGAAGCGACTCGAAGCCTGTGCGGTAAAGTTGCAGTTACCCACATTGCTGACTCGGGGTGGTCTCTCCGATTTGCTCAGTGAAGAAGGCGCACAGGCTTTTTTGAAGTTGTGTCCTCACAGCGAGTATGTCAACGTCGCCGACGCAGCTCACATGGTGGCAGGAGACCGCAATGATGTCTTCGGCAACGCCGTCATTGAATTCCTGCGTCGGGTAGTGCCGGTCGGCAGGCGGCAATCAGGTGCAATGAGCCCATGACCAAGCCGCGTATCTTCCTTGAGGATATCGGGGTGGGCGTGACCCATGAGAGCCCCCCACACTCGATAACGGAGGAGGAGGTAATCGAGTTCGCGCGGCGTTACGATCCACAGCCCATTCATCTGGACCCTATCGCCGCCAAGGATTCGGTCTTCGGCGGCCTGGTCTGTGCTGGTTTTCAGACGGCGGCGCTTGTCTGGGCGCTAGCGCAGAAGACGCGTATGTTCGATGACTGTGCGATAGCCGGCATGGGCGTCGACGAGATGCGCTGGCTCGCACCGGTGCGCCCGGGTGACGTGGTGCGCTGCCGCTTCACGGTGCTGGACTGGCGGCCTTCAGGATCGCGCCCGGACGTCGGAATCGTACCCATGCGCTGCGAGCTGGTTAATCAGGACAATCGCCCGGTGATCACCCTGGTGATGACCCAGTTGATGCGGCGCCGGCCCGCGGTTAACCTTTAAGGCGCTGGCGGCAAATCGCTTATGGCTCTTCGCGCATGAGCAATGGCGGATTCGTCGATTGTAAGCGAGCTCTGATGGCTATCGACTTGCTATGGCCTCTGAGGGGTCATATGAATTCCAGGAACGTAGATGCAAGCAACGCGACAAGTCCAGCCGCGAAGAATGCGTCGCCCATACGCTCCAATGCCCTGGTTCCCTGCGGGCTGTGACTCGATAGATAAGTGAGGAACACGCTGGCAACGAACAACAAGCTGTCGACGGCCAGCACTCCCTCAAAGCGAGTAAGACCTCTGCAGGCTTCCACGACACTTACAAGGCCAAACATGATCTGGTGATCGCCCGCTGCTGATAGGGTATCGATGAGCCCTGTGTGTTCATCGGCATACTTGTTTTTGGATCAGGCCAAAGCTTACCGCTTTGGCATGGCGGGAGACTGCACAGGAGACTGTAAAGACAGGCAAATAATCCTATCGCTCCTCTCGCGATGGTCTCTCGCCGTCAAGTTCATCCTCGGCGTCTGAACACACGACCACGCTCTTTGACGCGCAGCGTATTTGCCCGTCCCCCGTCAAGCAGTCGTGTGGCGATGCCGCAAGCGCAAGGCGCTGAAGGTGCCGGCCACTGCCGCGAGGCAAGCTGCCAGCGCCAGTGCAATGACGGGCCCGCTCCCGTCATGGGCGCTCGCGAAACTGAAGACGATAGCCAGCGTCACCGCACCGAGGGCCTGTCCGGTGAGGCGCGCCGTGCCCTGCATGCCGCCGGCGCCGCCCGAACGGTGCTGGGGCGCGGTGGTTAGCATGGCGTGGTTGTTGGGCGACAGGAACAGGCCAAACCCGGCGCCGCACAGCACCATGCGCCAGACGATGTTGGCGTTGGTCGGCTGCGCTGGCAGGGCAGCAAGCAGGGCCAGGCCCACCGCCATGGTGCCTAGGCCGATGCCGCCGAGCAACCCGTTCGGATAGCGACCGATCAGGCGTCCCGTGAGCGGTGTTACGACCACGACGACGAGCGGCCACGCGGTGATCAGCAGCCCGGCTTGCAGGGGCGAGCGGCCGTAGCCGTCGAGCATCAGGAACGGCAGCGCGATGTACGCCAGCGTTTGTGCCGCGAAGGCCGCCACCGAGGCAGCGATCGACAGAGCAAACATGGGGATGCGCAGCAAGTCCACGGGAAACAGCGGCAGCGGCTGCGTCAATTGGCGACGCACATAGATCACGCCAACGGCCACGCCACCCACGAGCATGGCCACGCCACCGGCGAGGGCCGAAGACGTCGCGGACCTGCCCGTGCCTATGCCCAGCGAGTCGGCTCCCAGGATCAGCAGGCTGAACATCAGCGCGTTGAGCAGCACGTCGAGCCATGAAAGTCTCGTCCCGGCCGGGTGCGCCACAGGATTTTGCGGCAAGGCGCGAAACCCCAGCCACAGCACGATCACGCCGAGCGGCAGGTTCACCGCGAACAACCAGGGCCACGACCCGACCGACAGGATGCCGGCGGCCAGCGATGGTCCGGCGACAGTGGCAACGGCCGCCACCATCGCATTGTTCGCGAGGCCGCGGCCGAGCAGGCGCCTGGGGTAGATCAGGCGCACCAGCGCCAGATTCGTCGACATGATCCCGGCTGCGCCCAGACCCTGGATGGCGCGCGCGGCGGCCAGGAGCGGCAGCGAACTGGCCAGGGTGCATACGAGCGAGGCCGCGGTGAAAAGCGCCGCTCCGCTCAAATACACGCGCCGGTAGCCGACCATGTCGCCCAGACTGGCCAAGGGCAGCAGCAGGGCCAGTATGGCAACCTGGTAGGCGTTGACCACCCATATGGCCTGTGCGGCGCTGGTCTGCAGATCGCGTGCAATGCTCGGCAAGGCCAGGTTGACGATGGTGCCGTCGAGCGCGGAGAGCGCAACGCCAAGAATGATGACAGCCGCTGCACGGTAACGCGCTGGCGGGGGCAGACCGTCCTGAACGAGCATGGGTGATTGTTCACTGAGATCGGATGCGTGCATCGGCATTGTAGCCGGCATGCTAGGACTAGGTACGGGCGATGATGTGGTACATAATTGCCAGGGCCAGCGGCTTAACATCGGCCGACAAGTAGTTGCGCAATTTGAGTCTCTAGCCATCTTGCGCGTCCCTCGGGTCGCGCCTAACGTAGCGAGGATCCATTGGAAAAAGCATACTGGATCGGCGTCGATACCGGGGGCACGTTCACAGACGCGCTCGCCATCGATTCGAGCGGCCAACTGTACCTGGCGAAGACGCCTTCCACGCCGCAGGACCTGTCGGTCGGCATCATGAACGCGATCCAGTTGCTCGCCGAATCGGCTCGGATTCCGGCCGAGCGCCTGCTCGGGGCAACCAGAAAGTTTGCTCATGGCACCACCGCGACGGTCAACGCAATGGTGCAGCGTAAGGGAGCCAAGGTCGGGCTGATCACCACGCGTGGATTTCGTGACCAACTCATCCTGATGAAGGCGGCGCGCGGCGTCGGCGTGCCCGACGGCGAGCGCGTGCGTTTCAGCCGGGCGGTGAAGCCTGAACCTATCGTTCCCTACGCGCTGACGGAGGAAGTCAGCGAACGCGTGGATTACGCCGGCCGCGTGGTTATTCCATTGGACGAGGCGGACGTGCGTCGCGCCGTGGACAGCCTGATGGGCCAGGGTGTAGAGGCGATTGCGATTTCGCTCTTGTGGAGCTTCCGCAATCCTGCGCATGAGCAGCGCATACGCGCCATCGTCGCCGAGAAGGCACCTCGGCTCAGCGTTTCCATGGGCAGCGGCCTGGTGCCGGTGATCGGCGAGTACGAGCGCACCACCACCGCGGTCATCAACGCCTACCTCGGTCCGGTGCTCGACCGTTACGTCCACTCGCTTCAGGATTCGCTCGAACGCTCCGGCTTCAAGCACCCGATGCTGCTGATGCAGTCCGACGGCGGTCTTGTTCCCGGATCCGCTGCGCCGAAGACTGCGGTGACGACGATGCTGTCGGGACTCGCGGCCGGGGTGCTGGGGGCGCGCCATTGCGGCGCCGCGCTCGGCTATCCGAACCTGATCACCATCGATATGGGCGGCACCAGCTTCGAAGTCAGCCTCGTACATCGCGGCCAGCCGGTCATGGAAAACTTTCCGCTGACCCCGCGGCTCGCGCCGTTCGAGTCGCGCTGGCGCATCGCCGCTCCCACCATCGACATCACTGCCATCGGCGCCGGCGGCGGCAGCATCGCCCGGGTGGCCGACGGTATGCTCAAGCTCGGCCCCGACAGTGCCGGCGCTGAACCCGGTCCGGCCTGTTACGGCCGCGGTGGCACCCAGCCAACGGTGACCGACGCCTTTCTGGCGCTGGGCTACCTGAATCCCGATAACTTTTTGGGCGGGCGCATGAAGGTCGATGTCAATCGGTCGATCGCGGCGATCGAGGAGCAGGTCGCCAGACCGCTGGGTGTCAGCGTGGCCGAGGCGGCGCACGGCATCTTCCGCGTCGTGATCAGCCACATGGCCGACCTCATCCACAAGGTGACCATAGAGCGGGGCTACGACGTGCGCGATTTCACCATGATGGCGTTCGGCGGCTGCGGTCCGATCCACGCCGGTGTGTTGGGGCAGGAAATCGGCGTGCCCAAAGTCGTCATTCCCGGCGCCGGCATGGCGACGGCGCTGTCCGCGTTCGGCCTGATGTCCTCCGACCTGCGCCATACCGTCGCTCAATCCCGGGCGCTGGCCGAGCCGATCGCGTTCGAGGACGTTGCCGCGGCGCTCGAGGATGTCAAGGATCGCGCCGCGAATACGGTGCGCGAATGGGGCGTCGCGGACAGCGACATCCTGGTGGCCTGTTCCATCGACATGCGATTCATCGGCCAGGTCCATTCGGTCAACGTCAAGGTGCCTTCCGACGTGAGGATGGCGTCCGACGTGGAGGTGATATACGAGCGTTTCATCGCCGACTACGAACGCTTCTTCGGCCTGGGCACGGCGCATCGCGCGGCCGGCATCGAAATGGTGACGTTCCGCGCGGAAGCGACCGGCCAGATGACCAAGCCCGACTTCCCGAAAGCGCCGGGACGCGCGCGGCAGGCTTTGGCGCCCAAAGCCAGACGGATGGTGCACTTCAACGGCGCGGCCAATGAAGACGTACCGATCTACGCTGGCATCGAGCTGATGAGCGGTGACCGGATTCCGGGTCCCGCCGTGGTGGAATACGACGGCAACACCATGGTCGTCCACCCCGGACAGACTCTCGCGGTCGATGAATTCGGCAACCTCGTGTTTGCATTTTGAGCGTCTTCCAGTGGGCGAAATGAGGAGTGAAATGAGTCAGGCGACTGAAGCGAAACCGGGGGCCGTCGACGCCGTGACCTTCGAGGTGCTGCGGCACAAATTCTGGCAGGCCGCCGAGGAGATGGGCGTGATCCTGATCCAGGCATCGTCCTCGCCCGTCGTGACCGAGGTGCAGGATTTCGCCACCGCGCTGTTCGATCCGCGCGGCGACTTCGTGGCAATGGGCTCGAACGTCATTCCGCACGTGGCGCCGATGCAGTTCGCGGTGCGCGCCATCATGGAGGAGTGCGCCGAGAACCCCGGCATTGGTGAAGGCGACGCTTTCATCGTCAACGACCCGCATCGCGGCGCCATGCACCAGTCGGACATCATCATCGCCGCCCCCGTGCACTACCGCGGCGAGCTCGTGGCCTGGACAGCCTGCCACTGTCACCACCTGGACGTCGGTGCGATGATTCCCGGAGGTTTCACCATCGGCGCGCGCAACATCTATCAGGAGGGCATGCGGCTCCCGCCGATGCGTTTCATAGAAGCCGGCGTGGTGCGAAAAGACATCTGGACCATGCTCTTCAATCACATCCGCGTGCCGCGGGTGGCGCTCGACCTGAAGGCGCAGATCGCCGCGAACAACGTCGGCGGCAAGCGCGTCGGCGAGATGTGCGAACGCTACGGGGCGGAAGTGGTGAAAGCAGCGATGGGCGAACTGCTCGATTATTCCGAGCGCCGCCTGCGCGCACGCCTGCGGGAACTCCCCGACGGCACCTTCCGCCACGTCGACCGGCAGGATCACGACGGCCTGACGCAGGGTATCTACCGCATCGTCATGACGGTAAGCAAGCAGGGTGATGCGCTGCATTTCGATTTCACCGGTTCGAGCGAACAGGCCCCCGGCTTCATCAATTGCTGCATCGGCGGCGCGTGGGCCGGCGTCTTCGGCGTGCTGCTGCCCTGGATCGCCTACGACATGCCCTGGAACGCGGGCTTGCTGAGGCCAGTGACGATCACCGCGCCGGACGGCAGCATCTGCAATGCGCAATTGCCGGCCCCGGTCAGCAAGGGCGGGACGGGCACGATGTGGTCGATCCGCAATGCGGCGCAGCTATGCCTGTCCAAGCTGCTCGGGGCGAGCGACGCGTATTGGCAGGAGGCCATGGCGATTTGGCAAGGCGCGGTACCCATCGCGATCCTGTCGGGCAAGAATCAGTTCGGCGATTACTTCAATTACCTCACCATGGACGGTGGCGCCGGTGGTTGCGGTGCGGTCGCCCACCGCGACGGCACCGATACGGCGGGCAACCAAGTGAGTCCGACGATGTCGATTCCCAACATCGAGACCCACGAAGCAAACCACCCCGTGCTCTACATGTTCCGGCGGCAACGCGAGGATTCGCCCGGTGCCGGCAAGTTTCGCGGCGGCGCGGGACTCGAGGAAATGTTCATGGTCTACGACACCGACCAGCTTAACTTCACGCTGACGTCCAACGGCATCACGGTCGCCAATGCCGAGGGGCTGTACGGTGGGCTGCCGGGGTCGAGCAATTTCTGGGGCAAAGTGCCCCGTGCATCCGCGAATCCTGGCGGGGGGGCGATCAAACAGGTGAACCGTGTGGAGGAGGTCGAAGATCGCCTCGAGCCGCTGCCCAGCTGCATCCCGCAACTCATCCTGGAGCGCGGCGACATGTTCTATTTCCGCTGCACCGGCGGCGGCGGCTACGGGGATCCGATCGAACGCGACCCGGCCCGGGTGCTCGCGGACGTGCAGGCGGCGCTCCTGTCGGTCGGGGAAGCGGAGCGCCTCTACGGGGTGTCGCTGGATGCTGTGCGTCGCCGTGTTGATGCGGACGAAACCAGGGCGCGCCGCGCGAAGCTTCGCTCGGCGCGCCTCTCGCGCGCGAGCAGCGGGGCGGCGCTCGCGCAGGTCGAGGACGGGAAGCGTGTCGGCCGGCTGGGCGAATACCTGGAACTGATCGAGGCAGGCGGCGAACGCATCACCGTCTGCCGTGGCTGCGGCACGCGCCTCGGCGCCGCCGGAACGAATCCCAAGCTCTCCGCGATCCTGAAAGAGGGACCGTTGCTCGACGCCGGACCGTTGTTCCCCGCCGACGACAAGACGCAATGCTGCCTGCGCGTATATCACTGCCCGGGGTGCGGCGTGCAGTTCGCCGCCGAGATCGCCGAGAGAGGCAGCGCCGTGCTCGAGGATGCGGTGCTGCGATGAATAGCGCCGCGGTGGCGTGTCCCCGTCCGTTCCCCGACGATGAGTACGCGGCAAGGCTCGCGCGCGTGAAGCGCGCCTTCGAACCGCTTGGCGTTGACGCTGTGCTGCTGCAGGGTATGCGCAACTGGTACCGCGACCACGCGATCCGCTACCTCTGCGGATACGACAGCCCCGTCTCGGCGTCGCTGCTGTTCCTGCCCTTGGACGGCGGGGAGCCGGTCCTGGTGATCGGCGACGCCTGGGACCTGGAGCGCGCCCGCGCTTGTTCCTGGGTCAGCGACGTGCGCGCGACAGACGATATCGCTGCCACGACGCTCGAGTTGCTGCGGCTGCGCTTCAAGACCGGCAAGCGGCTAGGCATCGCGGGCGGCGAATGCATGGGCTTCACGGCCATCGACGTGCTGCCCCGCCACCTGCTCGCCGCCGTCCGCGAGGCGGCACCCGCAGCGGAACTGATCGACGCGGGGAGCGCGCTGCAATCGGTGCGCATGATACGCAGTCCGGCCGAGCGGGAGATGCTCAGGCGGGCGGGCAAGCTCGCCGACGCGGGCGCGCGGGCCTTCTTCGCCACCGCCCGAGCCGGGGTGAGCGAACGGGACTTGTGGAGCGAGATCTGGTACGCGATGCAGAGCGCCGGCGCGGAGGACCTTCACAGTTCGCTCTGCCGCGGCCCGGGCAGCTTCTGGCCGCATCCGCCTGCGGACGATGTGCTCACCGACGGCGACATCGTGTCGGTGGAATTGTCGCCGCGCATCAACGGTTATTTCAGCCAGGCGAACCGCATGTGCTTCGTCGGCGGCAACGGCCGCGAGTGGAGAGAGCTGGAGCGGCTGTCGCTGGGTGCGCTCGATCTCGCCAAGTCGCTGATGAAACCAGGGGTGAAGGCGAAGGACGTGGTTGCGGGCGTGAGCGCGCGGGTCGCCAAGTCGCCGCTCGCGACCATGGACATGGGCGGCGTGCATCGCATCGGGCATGGGTGCGGCATCGCGCTCGACGAAGGGCCGTATCTCACCTCGGCCAGCGGCGCCGAACTGCGCCCGGACATGACCATGGCGCTGCATCCGATGATCTACCTGCCGTACCGCCATTCGCTGCTGATGATAGGAGACTACGTGCGCATCACCGAAACAGGCTTGGAAGTGCTCACCGAACCGCAGAGCGCGGTTCCCGTTGTCTGAGTATGTCATGGAACAGCGAGTATTCCGTTCGCGGATAGAGGCGTTGCGGCGCGAGGTGATGGACCCATGCGGACTCGACATGCTGGTCGCCTACTCCGACGACATCCTGTCGGCGGGGGCTGTCCGCTATCTCACGGACTTCGACATCTACGCCATGTACGGGCTCGCCATCGTGCCCCGGCGGGGCGACGTGGTGCTCGCGTTCGGCCAGCATCATTCCGCCTATCTCATCCGGGTCAAGCAGGCGGCGATCGCGGACCACTACGCCGGCACCAGTCATCCGGGCGAGCTGTGCGCCGAGTTGCTCGCCGAATTGCGCACCGAAGCCACCCCGCGGGTGGGAATGGTGGGCGGCGCGCATATGTTCAACTCGATCCACGCCGAGCTGCGCTCGAAAATGGCTGGCGCTTCCTTTGTCGATGTCGACCGCGAATTCTGGAGCCACTACTGCGCATCCTTAGGAACCGAGGGAGCGGAGCCGAACCTGCGGCGCAGCGCCGTGATAGCAAGCCAGGCCGTCGCCCACGCGCGGAACGCGTTCGCATCGGGACAGCGCTCGGCAGCGCAGATCGCTGCGGGCGCAGCGCTGTCCGCGCGCCGCTTGGGCGCCGACATCATGAATCGCGAACTGATTCAGGTGCTGTGCGCTTCGGGGATGCCGCTCCCGGAAAATCTGGCACCACCGGCAAGATCGCCGCTCGCCGCCGATGCGCTGTTCGCCATCGAGATCGCGCCGCCCTACGCCGGCCAACGGACGGTATGCGGGCGGACGATGCTGCGCGAGGGCGCAGCGGTGTCGGGGGCCGAGGAACTGAGCAGGGCGGCGGCGGTGCACGCGAGCATCCTCGCCTTGCTGCGGCCTGGTACGACGGGCGGACATATCGTCGGTGAAGCGCACCGCCTCGCCCGTGCAGCCGGATTCGGATTCTCCGAGACCGGTGAACTGGGCAGCGGCATCGGCCTGGATATCCGGCAGGCACCGTACCTCGTGCCGGGCGATGCGACGGCACTCTCGCCCGGTATGGCGCTGGCCATCCGAACCCGGCTCAAGAGCATGAGCTTCGGAACGATCCATCGGGCGGACACGGTCCTGGTCGCGGAACGCGGTCCGGATGTGCTGACCGGGACTTAGTCCCTAGATTTCTTCCCCGAGCGTCACCGGGTCCATGAAGCGGAAGCTGTCCTTCGCAGTCATGTCAGGAAGTCCTCTTCGGCCGATGATCGAAGACCACCTTCGCCTTCAATTCGTAGCGCGGCAGGCTTTGAAACTGCACCACCTCGACCGGAATGGTCACGCCTATCATGTCGTGCAACAGCTTCTCCGCCTGGGCTTTCAAGGCCGGAAAACCTGACTGCGCGACACCCTCATTGGGTTCCACCTTCACGTCGACGGTCACAGGTACGCCATCGCCCCCATGGATATGGATTTCGAGCCGCTCGGACAATCCCTGCACCTGTCCCAGGAGGACCTGTACCGAAGTTGGGTAGACGTTGGTTCCCTTCAAGGTCACCATCTGGTCCGAGCGCGCGAGAACGCCACCCCGCAGCGAGAGCCAGGTTCGGCCGCAATCGCACGGCGCCTTGTGCCATTCGACGATATCGTGGGTGCGGTACTTGATCAGGGGTTGTATGGTGGCCTCGTAACTCGTCAGAACGAACTCCCCCTTGCCCCCGTCGGGCACCAGGCCTCCGTTCTCGTCGACCACGATGCCGTAGGCGCTGCTCTCGCTTAAGTGCATTCTGTCCTTGTGGTTCGGACATTCCCAACTCGTCGAGCCCCATAGCTCGGAGACGCCGTATATGTCGAGCGCCTTGGCGTCCCAGGCGTCTTCGATGGCCCTGCGGATGGCGGGAACGATCGCGCCGGGCTCACCGGCGGTGGTGACGATGCGCACCGAGCTGGCGCGCGGATCCACGCCCATCTCCCGCGCCACCTCGGCCAGGCGCAGCGCATAGGTCGGCGTGGCGATCAGAACCGTCGGACGAAATTGCTGGATTTGCAGGATGCGCGTCTTGGTGTCTACCCCACCGCCGGTGATGATCTGGCCGCCGAGAAGCAGCGCATCCTGGTAGGCCGACCAGAACGCCATGAAGATACCGAACCCAAACGCAAAATAGAACCTGTCGCTGGGCCGGACGCCGTGAGCCCACCATTGATAGGTCCAGCCGTTGACGTTGTCGGGATAGTAGCCCGGCTCGAGCAGAACGTTGCCGCTGGTGCCGGAGGTTTGGTACATGAAGGTGGTGTGTTCCGCGCTTCCCGGAACCGCGGACTTGCCTTGCTTCTGGTAAAAGAGGACGTCGCTCTTGTCGATCGAGGGAAGCTTCTTTGCGTAGTCGTCGAGGGTCTGGATGTCCTCGGGTTTGACGCCGGCCTTGTCATAGATTTCC
>Ga0172380_10006662_pt1 | contig 13318 bp, 13 predicted proteins | sample Leawe162metaG_FD_119747 | JGI IMG/M metagenome (GOLD analysis project Ga0172380, IMG submission 119747) | Leachate microbial communities from a municipal landfill in Southern Ontario, Canada - Leachate well 162 metaG | ecosystem: Engineered > Solid waste > Landfill > Unclassified | place... | reverse complement strand
TCGTCCCGTTCACGTTCGTGCAGGCGTCGATCACATCGGCCGCAGCGTCGATGGGTGTCGTCTCGGACATGACGTTGACCGGCGACAACGGGCTGAACATCGACCGGTTCGGGTTGGGCTCGGCCACCACAGCGGAACCGCTCGAGTCCGGGGTGCGCGCCTACACGGGGACGATCAACTGCGAGTTCCTGTCGATGACCGCCTACAACGCGTACATCGCCGGCACCGAGGTGGCGTTGGTGTTCACGTTCTCGAATGGCACCGATTCGCTGGTGATCACGACGAACGCCTACTACACCGGGACGACGCCGCCTGTGACGGGCGCGGAAACGTTGAAGCAGTCGATACCGTTCGTGTGTCAGTCGTCGACGTCGGACGCCGGCTGCATCACCGCAGTGTTGACCAACGGCGAGTCCGTCGCGACCTGATGAGTCACCGTCTGCGCCGCCGTCACCGCCTCGCGCTCAGGTTCGCCCCGCGTCTGATGGCGTGGGGTCTCCGTTTGCGCGGAGTGGAGGCGGACACGCGGGCCAGGCACGGCTGATGGCGCAGGACTTCGCGGCGTTCGCCCGGAAACTGGACCGGGCCACGGCCGAGTTCACCGGCAACAACAAGAAGCAGATCCTGAAGCAGTTGGGCGACGCCGCGGCGACCAAGGACGCACCGAAGGCTGTGCGCGCCGACCACGGCGGCAAGGACCACTTTGGGGGCTGGCCGAAGGCGAGGTTCACGGCATCAGCGAAGGTTGAGGGTGACGGCGTGACGGTTGGCCCGTCGAACAAGGGTGTCGGGGTGTGGAAGGTCGCCGAGTACGGCCGCCATCCCGGCATGACCGGGCCCGCTCCCGCACCGTTCCTGAAGTCGGGGAAGCGGTCCACAGCGAAGCGGTACAAGCGAAAGTGGAACGGGTCCACGGACCCTCAGACCACATGGGACGAGGCCAAGGAGATCATGGCGCGCGAGACGCCGGCACGTGCCGCGCGGGCGGTTCATGCCGCCCTCGGTCGCGTGTTCAGGGGGTGACGGATGGCGTTCAAAGAGCGCATTGAGGTTGTCCTCGGGCTGGACTCCAACCCGTTCATTGCGTCGCTGAAGAAGGTGCGCGGCGAGATCGCCGCGGCCGAGGGGTTCACGGGGAAACTGAAGGCTGGGGTCAAGGGGCTCGGTGATTCGTTCACCGCAGCGACGAAGTCCCCGGCGGTCATGGGCGCGGCCGTAGCGGGGGCTGGGGCCGCGATGTTCGCGGCGGCGAACAAGGCCGCGGATCTGGCGCTCGAAGTCGGCAAGATGGCCGACGCCACAGGACTGTCGCTCCCGACCGCTTCTCGACTCGCTGAGGTAGCGGGTGACATCGGGATCTCGACCGGGACCCTGACAACGACCATCGGGAAGATGAACAAGACGCTCGCGGCGTCCCCCGACGAACTGCGCGCGCTCGGTGTCGAAATCGCGAAGACGAAGAACGGGGTCACGGACGTCGACGCGACGTTCCTGAACGCCATCGACACCATCAACGGGATTCCTGACCCGACGCACCAGGCCGAGGTCGCGGCCAAACTGTTCGGCCGCGGCTGGCAGGAGATGGCCGAACTGATCCGCCAGGGCTCGACGCAGGTCAAGCAGAGCATGGCCGAGGTCGACGCGTCGAAGGTGCTGTCCGCCGATGACGTGCAAGAGGCACGCGACTACCGGCAGGCGATGGACAACCTCGGCGACTCGTTCGGCGAGATCGCGCTGAAGGTCGGGCAGGACCTGGTCCCGGTCCTGACGAAAGCCGCCGACCTGATCACGTTGATCACCGACGCGGGCGGTTCGTTCGGTGGCGTGGTCATCGAAGGCATGGACGACCTGAAGGACTTGAAGCCGCAGATCGACGCGGTTGGCCTGTCCTACATCGACCTGTTGGAGAAGTTGTCCACCGGGCAGATGACGTTGCAGGAGATCGTCGATCTGATCGACGGCAAGCTCGGTCCGGGGTTCAAGAACGGCCGCCGGGAGATGGCGGCATGGGCGGGTGAGGCTGCCCGCTCGGGTGTCGCGATCGGCGGGTTGGGCGACGAGCTCGACGACACGGCCGAGGCCGAGGAGAAGGTCGCGAAGACCACGGCTGAGGTCGAGGCCGCGTACAACCGGCAGGGCGAGGCCGCCCGCGACGGCACCCAAGCGAACGCCGAATACCGCGCCGAGCAGGCGAAGCTCAAGCGGGAAGCCGAAGGGTTCACGTCCGCGCTCAACGACCAGACCGAAGCACTCAAGCGGCTACGCGATGAGGAACTGTCGGCGCTGGACAGCAAGTACGCGTTCGAGGCCGCGAACCGTGACGCCGTCAAGGCGATCGCCGATTTCAACACGGTCGCGGGTGATTCCGAGTCGACGATGCAAGACGTCGACGACGCCGCGTTCGACGCGGGGGAAACGATCCGTAACGCGGCGAAGGCGTACGCGGATTCGACGGGTGCGGTCGAGGGGTCGAACGAGGCGACGCAAGCCCAGATCGACTACCTCGCGCTGGTCGCTGGTTCGCTGGCTGAGGGGTCGCCGTTGCGGCAACGCCTCGACGGCTACAAGACAGACCTGGAAGGCATCCCGACCGAGGTTTCCACGACGGTCGGGATCAAGAACTACGACAACACGGTCGAGAAGCTGCGCAACTTGCAGCGCATGTTGGACGCGATCAACCGGACCCCAGTGGGTACGGGACGGTCCAGTACGGCAGCACCAGGCACACCTCCGGGCGGTGCAGGGTTCGCTGCGGGTGGTGGTGGGCGTGGTGGCCGGCAGACCTTGGGTGCGTCGGACGGTACCGCTGACGACTTCCTCAAGTCGGGTGCGGCCGGGGTGTGGTTCGCGCCGGAGGAACAGGCGAAAGCGGTCGAGGAATCGGTCGAGGATCAGAACAAGGCCGAGGACGAGTTGATGCGCCGCCGGTTCTTGCGCGGCGAGATCGACGAAGCCACCTACCTCGCCCACCTCGAGGCCCGCCGTCAGGCTCTTGAGGCTGCGGGTCAGCACAACTCGGATTACGAGTTCGAGTTGTGGGAGACGATCAACGGTATCCGTGAGGACGCTGCGGCCCGTCAGAAGGAGATCGACGATCAGGCGGCGGCAGAGGCTGCGGCTGCGGCCGAGGCCGCCCGGAAGGCCGTGCAGGACGCGGAGGAAGCGAAGCGCGAAGAGTACGAGAAGACGGTGAAGGCGTATCAGGAATCGATCGCCAAGATCTTCGCGCTCGCCAAAGCAGGCGCGGATCTGACCGTGGCGATTCAGGAGCAGGCCCAGGCGGTCGCCGAGCTGCAGTTCGTCCAGGCCGCGGCGGCGAACGGTGATCAGGCGGCGATTGATGCGTTGGCGAAGTTCACGCAGAACGCGGCGACGGAGACGTTCGAGGGCGCGCAGGCGCAGGCTGCAGCGAAGGGGCTAGTACCGGGGACGCCGGAGTATGCGGCGTTCATTCAGTCGGAGATCGCGAACTACCTCGCGGGGCCGGGCGCGTCGTTGGGTGCTCAGTTCGCGGAGATGTTGCGTTTGTTGGCGGCGTCGCTGCCGAAGGCGCAGGATTTCCCGTCTGCGCCGGTGCAGGTGACGGTGCCGGTGTCGTTGGGTGGGCAGGCGCTGGGGACGGCTACGGCGTTGATCACGGCTGAGCAGATGCGTCAGGCTCGGGGGGCGACATGAGTTTCACTCTCGGCAGGGCATCGTTGTCGACATCGCCGAAGACGATCAACGTGGACGGTAGGCGGGTGTCGTTCACGTTCGATCTCGTGGCGACGTCGGCGGATCATCTCGCCGCGCTCCGTCAGCAACTCTCCGGGCTGGTCGGTAACGGGGATGAGACGGCGGTGCCGTTCACGTGGTCTGAGGACGCGTCCCTTGACGGGTTCTACACCGACGTGCAAGTGACGATCCCGTCGACCCCGGTGATGCTCGTCTCCTACTTCATCCAGGACTGCACGGTCAGCATGACGCAAGTGACCGGGTTCGCTAACGCCTACTTCGAGGTGACAACCACCGCGCTCACCCGGACCAATTCGCACACCATCACGTCCCCGTCATGCGTCCAGGTCGCCGGCTACCTGGGGTCGATGGACGCGTTCGACTGGTCCGGGATGCGGACGGCGACATTCACGACCCGGACCCTGTCCGACGGCAACGCGATCACCATCGGGAAGGCCAATCCCAACCCGGACAACACGTTCCGGTTCTCTGCGGTGCCTGCGTCGTTCTACGTGGGTGCCTGCACCGTCGAAGTGCTCGACGGGTCCACCTGGTACACCGTCGTCGGCAGGAACGTAGCCCGCAACGCTGTGTGGCGGATCTCCAACGGGCTCATCCGGTTCACGTCGGCGCAGGGCGCGACATCTGGCACGTTCGAGGTGTGGGACAACACGGCGCAGGCGTGGGAGTCGCAGAACATTCGGCACTACATCAGCACCGGGTCGATCAACGGCATCGGTCGCGGTAACGGGACCACGCAAGGGTTCCTCACGATCGTCCGCAACGGCCCAGAGACGGTGTCCGTGCAGTGCGTCGCCCCGGTGTCGGCGGGTAGCGCCGATTCGTTGACGGTGGTCTACACCCTGAATCGCGGTGCGGCTCACGTCGCTGTGTCGTGGGCGACGTCGGGCGCGTCTGTCTCGTTCGGCCCGATGTTCACGGCCGCGACGGGTTGCACGGCTTCGACGGGCGGGATCACGCAAACCACCGCGGTCGATGGCAACAAACTGCTGTTCCTCGTCCCGGTGGCATCGACGACGGATCTCGTCAACGGCGCCGTCTACAACACGACGACGTCACCCATTGGGCAACACGCGTTCATGGTCGACGCCGGCACGTACACCGAGTACTACGGGGCCGTCGCCTGGCGGCAACGCGTGGTCGTCAAATGACCTCAGCAGGGCGCAGTGCCCGACGCTGTCACAGCCGCCTCGTGGGCGCCAGGCAGCAGCCCGACGACGGACCAGTAGTAGGCGCCGAGCAGATCGGAGTGGGGATTGTCGGCGGTCCACGTCCCGTCTGCGGTCCCGTCGACCGGGTGAAGGATGAACCCGGGCTGCGATTCGATGCCCACCGAAATGGCGGAGCCGTCGGGCCAGTTCTCTGCGTGCACGGTCAACGTGCCGCAACCGTCATCGACCGTGATCGACGGGGCGCGTTCCGTGACCGCTTCGATGCTCGCCCGGTAATGCGCCTCAACAGCGGCGATCTCCTCCGGGGTGCAAGCGGCAAGAGAGAGCAGGGCGGCAACAGCCAAGAGCGGGCGCATGACCCAACTATGCACCTGACGTCAAGTGGAAGGGGGGATTCGTGATCACCGAGCGGGTGCAAGCCATCGGGACGTTCTCCGGTTCCCTCCACGACGACGCCCCCGATTCGGTCGCCCGCAGCGTCAGGGTGGGCGACGAGATCGTGATCACGCCCGCCCGGCTGGACACGTCCGCCGTTGGCGCATACTCCGACGCGGAGATCATGGCCTCGGCGCTCTACACCGGGTACGTCACGTCGAAGCCGACCCCGACGACGTTCCAAGGGTACGACCTTGGGATGTTCCTGGGCACTGCGAGCGGGCTTGGCGATCTCATCACCACCGCGGTCAACCCGACGAACGCGGCGTGGACGCTCGCCCAATGGGTGTCCGCGCTCCGTCCGTCGTCGTTGGATGCTGGGACGGTCCGGGTGGGTGGCGCGACGTTCGCCGGTCCGGTTGGCGGCTACCAGTGGATCACGCCACGCGAGGCGTTGACCGACGTCTGTTCCGCCCTGGCGGCTGAGTGGCGCGTGAACCCTGACAGCACTCTCGATGCCGATTCGATCTCGGTCCTGTACCCGACGTCGACCACTCCCGTCGTCGTTGTCACACGCGACGACGAAGGGTGGTTCGGCGCATACCGGGGGGTCCTCGGCGAAGTGTTGGAAGCCGGGCTCGACATCGAGGAGTACACGACGTCGGTGATCGTTGTTGGGCAGGGCTCGGGGTCGTCGATGATCACGGCTGTTGCGAGTTCGGGCGCGACGACATACCAGGATCATCAGGGCAACAACGTCGTGTTCGAGCGGTTCATTGACGCCCCGTCGGACGGTTCGACGGCGGCCGGGGTCCGGGCTGCTGCGGAGTTGGCGAAGTCGTCGGAGGCGCGCCGGCAGTTCTCTGTTCGGACGCGCACCGATCAGCCGGTGAAGGCGGGGGATTACCTCTACGCGTATGACCCGGCGGCCGGACTGTCGGACGCGGCGAATCAGATCGACTTTCGGGGCCGGCTGCTGTCTGTGCTCAAGCTTCGGGTGTTCGGTGTGACGTGGCCCGTCAGGCCGGGTATGGGCGTCTACTGCCGTCATCCAGTCGGGGCGTCGTTCATTGATCTGTCCGACCACTGGCAGTACGAAGACGGTGAAGCGACGTTGGATGTCGGGCAGGTCCCGGCGATCCTCGCGTCCGCGTCCGCACCGGTGACGGCTGGTGGCGGGCAAGGGCTACGGCAGACCGGCGCTGCACGGTTGGGCGTCAACCCACAGATCGCAGCGAGGGCCGCACAATCACCCGGATGCCTCGGCGTCCACTCCCTCACGACAGCGTTCAACACGTCCGCCACCCACACCGCCTACCAAGACGAAGGGCTGACGCTCACGATCAACGACGTCGCCGGCCGCCGCTACAAGTTCACCATCGCAGTGAACCCCTACTGCCCGGGCGGAATCCAGACGATCGTGTATCAATTGCTCCGCGACGGGGTGCAGGTACGCGACTGGTACTGCACAGCAGAATCGATGGCCACGGCGTTCGCCCAGGGCACGACATTGACCTGCACGACGCTGCTGTCGGCGTCCGCATCCAGCGTGGTCTACAAGGTGCGGATCAAGGCCACCACCGCTAACACACAGGTCAGTTCCTACGGCGACGCGTCGACGATCCGGCAATTCATCATCGAGGACGTGGGTAATATTTAGTTCGGACTGGTCAACCATCCCCATGTGCGTCCTCGCCTGATCGCGTCGATCGAAGCGGGATGAACGGAGTATCGCTCCGCCAGAACGTGTCGCGATGTCTCTCGGTCAGCGTAGATCGACAGGACCTCGGACTCCGTGAGCTTGTGTGCCGGGTTGCGCTCACCGCGAGGGTCCGTGCCATCTGCGACCTTGTCACGCATGTTGTTGACGGTTGATCCCCAGCGGAGGTGCCGGTAGTTCATGCAATGCCGATCACATCCCAACCCTGGCCGATGGCAGGCCTCCATGTCGCGGGGCGCTGGTTCCCTCAACGCCAAGGCAGCACGGTGAGCGTTAACGGGGACCTTCCCGCGCCTTGACACCTGCCCATACCCGCCGCTGTTCAGCGGCCCAGTCCAATGAACGTGATCGTCTGTTTCCAGAGACGCCAGTCGAAGAAACTCATTCCATCGGGCACCGGGTGCGGCGTAATCCATCCCGGTTGATGGGTCACCGGTTCGCCGCCAGCGCTGCCAGTGGCGATGACACCACCCTCGGGCGATCGCTGGCCTACCACATCCATCAATCGAGCATGTACCTTGGGGCATATCGGACCTCCAATGTCCGGTCAGTCCCCCGGTCGTGCCAACGGCGCGGGGGACACTGCTGTCACCCGCCATTCTACGGCAGGGGTGCGCGACCAGTCGCCTCCCATCGGCAACGTCTAGGAGGCCCCCATGTCCCGCGTTCTTGCTGTGCTCGCCATCTTCGCCGCCGGTGCCATCCTCGGAGCACTCTGCGCATGAGCAGCCTGATCCGCCGCGCCGCATGGGTCGACCCGAAGTATCCGGTCACCGGCCCCGCCGTCAACCTCGCCAACATCGACTCGATCGTTATTCACTACCCCGGCGTCGACCCCGGCGCGCTCAACCTCGACAACCCCGTCCAGGTGCTCCGCAACACCCACCTGTTCTACCTCGGCAAGGGCTACAGCATCGGCTACAACTTCGCCACGTTCCCGTCCGGCCGGTACGAGCTGCGCGGGTTCGACATCAAGAACGCCGCGAACGTCAACCACAACGACCACACCCTCTCCATCAACGTGATGGTCAACGGCGCAGACCCGGCACCACCGATCCAAGTCCAGTACACGCGGGACATGGTCGAGGACATCTGGGCGCACCTCGGTCGTGAGGTGCCGTTGATCGCGCACGGCGACCTCCCCGGCGCAGCCACCGCCTGCCCCGGCGTTGGTGTCCGTTCCCAGTTCGCCCAGTTCATCCCGGCAGCCGTCGCCCCGCCCGTCGTCAACCCACCGACCGCTCTCGACCCGGAGGAACGAATGACCCAGCTCTACCGCAAGACGAACAAGGCAGCCGTCTGGCTCGGCGACCGCCGATTCCGCACGCACGTCAACCGCGAGGGTGACCTGTCGGCGCTCGAGGCCGAGTACGGGCCTGTCGTGCCGCTCGACCCGTCCGCGGACCTCGGCGCGCACGTCGGCCGCATCGTCGTCGGCAACGACCCAGGAGACATCTGATGAGCCAGTTCAACCCCGACGCCTGCCAATGGGCGTCCTGGCCGTTCATCACAAAACCGTCCTGCGGAGTGTTCGACCAAGGCAACCACGTCGGCTACCTCATGGGCGTCCTCAAATGCAAGATCGGGGACACCGACTTCTACCCACCCAACCCGCCGATCGCCCCCCCGTACGTGTTCGACGGCCGCACATACAACGGGGTCCGCGCCGTGCAAGCCTGGTTCGGTCTCCCCGTCACCGGGTACGTGGATCAGCCGACGTGGTGGGTGATCGATTACCTGGCGGTCTACGGCTGATGGAGATGGCTGCGGTGGGAGCCTGGTACCTGTCGTACACCCTGTGGTCGGTGCTCGAGCCGGACACGCGCTCCACTCTGTCTGACATCGCGTTCATCCTCGCGTTCATCATCGCGCTCGCTGCCACCATGAAGATTCTGTGGTCGTGGGCGAAAACCCCGCGGCGCATCCTGGGCTGGTTCTGGCGGCGAACGTGGGGACGCGACGACCACGGCGTGTGGCTCACCCCGACAGTACGCCTCGAACGGCGCATCCAGTCGGCGGTCGACCCGAAGATGGACAAGCAGACCTCAACCTTGCTTCTCGAGGTGCAGCGTGTCGGGCAGGCCGCCAAGCTCGACATCGGCGCATTCCGACACGAGAGCACGGCTCAGCACACCCGCGTCGAGGATCGCCTGTCGTCGTTGGAGGAATCACATCACACGCTGTCCGAACGCCTGGTCGCGGTGGAGACGGCGCTGAGGATCACCGACCGCCAATGAGGCACTACCGCTGGGCGACCAGCCCGAAAGGACACTGATGCAGAAGCTTTACGCCGCAACCCTGGCCGCGATCGCACAAGCCACCCTTGTTGTCGCTGACGGCACCGTGTCCGTGCTCGACTGGTTGGCGATCGCCGCGTCGTTCATTGGTGCGCTCGCCGTGTACGCCGTCGAGAACACCCCGAAAGGCTGACCACATGACGGCGATCATCGGTCCGAATCTGGATGTGTCGAACGTCGCCGTCGGCGATGACGTCAACCTCTCATACACGGTGGTGAACTCGGTCGGGGCACCGTTCCCGTGGGCGGGCTACACGCTCGTCGGCGACATCGACGACGGCTCAACCGACTGGACGGTGGACATCACGGTCGACGGCACGCTCGGCCTTTCGTTGACCGCCGCGCAGATGACAACCCTCGGGGCCGGACTCCACCGTTGCGACCTTCGGTTCACAGCCCCATCCGCGTCGACGCTGTACGGGTTCATCCTGCACATCACGACCCCGGATCGGGTGAAGCCGACCGAGGTTTCGTCTACGACGACGGCGCCAACATTGATGTTCTGATCCAGGCGGATGGGCACGACACCTATCTCGGGACCGCCGCACTGCCGTTCACTCAGCAAGGTCTCCGCAACCTCCAGCAGCAAGTCAAAGACCTCGCCCGCATCGAGCGCCGCATCATCAAGAAGCTGTTGCGGCTGTTGGACACCGCCACCTAGCTCGCCCCTCCCCCTTGGCGAACCTGAGCCCCGCCGTGCCTCCGGGCGCGGCGGGGCTTCACGTCGTTTTCGGGGCCTACTTGAAAGACACTCGCAACCATGCCGTTTCAAGTACGATGTTGAGAGCACGGTAGAGGAGCCTGGTTGTCCTCGCGGCGCTCATAACGCTGAGATCGTCGGTTCAAATCCGACTCGTGCCACGACGGAGGTTCGAGTCCTCCCGCCGCATTCGTGCGGTCGGCCCTTCCGGTTCGATACCGGTTCACCTGTTGGCAGGGGGGCGACGGTCGAAAACTTCCCCACCCTTCCCGACACGCTCGGGGAGTGGTGGGGGTTATTCGCGCGTCGGGGCAGAAACAGCCAGTGGTGGATGACCCCCGGCCGTTCAGTCATGACGAAACTACGCGACGCCACCAGTCCCGTACAGGCCCTCGACCACCTTGGCGGCGCGCTCTTGCGACCACGCGGTGTAGATCGCGGTCGTGCTCGGCGAGGCGTGGCCGAGGAGTTCTTGAGTCATCCGAAGATCGCCGCCGGAGCGACGGTAGACCGCCGTGGCGTAGGCGTGCCGCAGTTGGTGCGCAGACGCGTCGACGCCGTTGGTGTGCATGTGCGTCCGCAGGATGTGCGAGATCGCCCACGCGGGGTAGCGCTCGCCGTTCGGCTTGCGGAACAAGGGACCGGACCGCGGGATGCCGTGGACGCGGATCGCCTCGACCAGCTCGCTACCCATCGGCACGACTCGCTGCTTGTCGCCCTTGCCGTGCATCACGATCAGCACCGGCGGGTCGCGGTGGTCCATCACCTCGGGGCCGTCGATGCCGGCGATCTCCATGCAGCGCAGCCCGGCGTGCCCGGCGAGGAAGAACATCGCGCGCACCTCGGCGTTGGGCGCGACGGCGATCAGGTGCTCCAGGTCCTCGGTCGCGATCGGCCGCGGCAGACCGAGCCGCAGTTTCGGCCGCGTGAGGCGGATCGTCGGATCGACCGCGGCGTGCCCTTCGAGCAGCGCCCAGCGCCAGAACGCGGACCAGTGCGAGATGTACGAGTAGACGGTCCGCGGGTGCAGCGTCTTCGCGTCGAGCCAGTCGCGCAGGTCGCTGACGCTCGCTTCGATCAACGGCTTGCCGATCCCAGCCTCGGTGCGCCGGAGCAGGCTCATGCGTTTCTCGATCGATGACGGCTGATGCGCGTTGCGGACGCACTCGCGGCGGTACTCGCGCAACAGGTCGGACTCGGCGTGTCGTCTCACAATGCCACCTTCCCTCAGTGTCATCGGCATGACCGGCGAGGGACTTGAGCGGCTTTTGTTCACGCCGCGCTACCGACCAGTTGCCTGGATTCTTCCTGTCGGAAACATCTATTTCTGACAAGCGTATCGGCAGGCTCGAAGAAGTAGCTGATCGGTCGGTCGAACACCTCGGCCAACTTGACGATGTCGTCGAGCGACCAGCGGCGCTTTCCGCGTAGGGTCTTGCTGACCACGGATGCATCGCACCCGAGCGCGCGCCCGAGCGCGTCCTGGTCCATCTCGTGGAGAGCCATGAGCACTCGCACGATCTTTGAGATGTTCTCTCCCACCTGAGGCTTGTCCATGTCACGCAGGGTACAGCATTTGCAACTCTGTTGGCAATAGCGCAACTGGAATGCGGCAAGAATCGCTTGACAGTTGCGAAATTGGCATGTACGGTGCCAGTCGTGCCTACGCCATCCCAACTCCTGGCGGAGGAAGTCCTCGGACGCCCTCTGCACACGTACGTCACCGAGAAGCGGCAAGGGAGGCCCCGGTGGTCCTGGGACCTGATCGCCTCCCAACTCCGCGCTGACACCGACGGCAAGGTCGACGTCACGCGGGAAACCCTCCGCAAGTGGTTCCCCGACGACCTACAGGCCGCGTCATGAGCGTCACGGAGATCGTCGCGTACGTCCCGCAACCGTCCCCGGACATCGACGTCTACTCGGTGTGCTCGCGGATCGAAGCGTGGGCGGCGACCGCGACCGACGTGTTCACGTTGAAGGACAACAAGTCCAAACTCTCGGCGATTGACCAGTACCTGGCGCAGACCTCGAAGGAAGGGCGCGCGCAGATCGCCGCGACCGTTCGGCGCCTTGAGGTTCGCATCGGGGAAGTGCTCGGCCCCGCAGAACGCGGAGGTGACCGGAAGACCGTTCAACCTAACCGCGACCAGGTTGAACTGGGCGACAAGGAGCGGAACGAATTTCGGGCGATGGCAGCGCATCCAGATGTCGTCGAGGAGGTGATCGCGGCCAGCACCGACGAGGCTCCGGCCTCGCGTCGCAAGGTGATCGCTGCGATCAAGGAGAAGGAGAACCCGGTGCCCGCGATCATCCCGCTGGACAACTCCCGCGATTCCGTGGCCTTGCGCGTCGCCACAGCGCGAGAGATGGCAGCAACAGGTCACACGTCACGACAGATCGCGGCACGCCTCGGACTGTCCTTCGATTCGATGGACGCCTTCCGCAAACGTCACGGCGTCGAAGTCCCCGCAGACGCGATCGTCGGCCGAACCAGACAGATCGACCCGAACCGCATCGTGCGCGTCACCGTCGACGGACTCCGCACCATCGACACCGGCCTCGACCTTGTCGACTGGGCCGACCTCGACGGCGACCTGATCCCCGACTGGATCTCCGTTCTCAAGGAAGCCCGAAAGTCCATCACAACCCTCATCAACAACCTTGAGAAGGAGAAGACCAGTCGTGAGCAACAGTAGCACCCAGAACCGGATCACGCGAGAAGCGCACCTTCAGTGGGTGCCGATCCCCGAAATGCGCGTCTCCCCGATGGCGCAGCGCGATCTCAACATGAACCGCGTCAACCAGATGGCGGCTGTGTTCGACCCGGAGATGATCGGCAACCCGGTCGTGAACAAGCGCGACAGCCACTACTACATCATCGACGGCCAGCACCGAATCGAGATGTTGAAGGCAGTCGGCTGGGGCGATCAGAACGTCCAGTGCTGGACGTACTCTGGGTTGAGCGAGGAACAGGAAGCGGACCGGTTCCTGAAGCTGTCCGACACGCTCACCATCGACTCGTTCTCAAAGTTCAAGGTTGGCGTGACCGCCGGCCGCGAAGAGGACTGCGAGATCAACCGCGTCGTCATGGCCAACGGCATGTGCGTGTCAAAGGACAGCCTCCCCGGAGCGATCGCAGCTGTAGGCACTCTGCGACGCGTCTACAACCGGACCGACTCCACCACGCTCGCGCGCACCCTGCGGATCTGCTACAAGTCGTTCGGCGACGGCGGGCTCGACGCCGCCGTGATCGACGGCGTCGGCCTGGTGTGTGGCCGGTACAACGGCGAACTCGACGAGACCCACGCCATTACGAAAC